>Ga0153948_1000073_pt1 | contig 49902 bp, 45 predicted proteins | sample TSNJ032MetaG_FD_104696 | JGI IMG/M metagenome (GOLD analysis project Ga0153948, IMG submission 104696) | Attine ant fungus gardens microbial communities from New Jersey, USA - TSNJ032 MetaG | ecosystem: Host-associated > Fungi > Mycelium > Unclassified | place: USA: New Jersey, Wharton State... | reverse complement strand
CTGGAACACCAATGCCAAGGTCAAGGCCGGTTACGCCTTCAACAAGACGCTTGTTTACGGCACAGCCGGTTACGGTGTGACCCGCTTCAAGGCAAAAGACAACACGACGTCTGGTCCGGGCTGGGAAGGCGGCGCTCTGGTTGGCGCTGGTGTTGAACAGGCCCTCACCGGCCCGCTGTCCGTAAAGGCTGAATATGACTTCCAGCGCTTTGGCGATGTGAAGTCTGAAGTCAATGGCGTTTCGCAGCGCAATAACCTCAAGAACCACGCCATCAAGGCCGGTCTGAACTATCGCTTCTAAGCTTAGCGGGCCTTATACCGTTTTTGCATAAGGCAATTCCATTTTTGCACAAGGGCTGCGGTTCAACCGTAGCCCTTTCTTTTTGCACCAGTTTCTTTGCTTTCAGATAGGTTTGAGCGCACCCTCATCTATTGACTCCCACTACGTCTCCTATCTTATAGGGAAGTACGATTGGGGATTAGGCGCGTGGCAATTGTGTTCAAATTTTATGCAATAATGCCGATACAAATTCTTCCCGTCACATGAGTTTATTTTATAGAGTGCGAAAGCAAAGCTTTGTCACTCAGCCAGGAAGAAAGCATGCAGCGCGTTTTCGATGGGCATAATGATGTCCTTCTGAGGCTCTGGGAGAATTCCAGAAACGGCGACGATCCCATCCGGGAATTCATCGACGGAACGCAAACCGGCCATATCGATGCGCCGCGCTCCCGCAAAGGCGGTCTCGCTGGCGGCATTTGCGCCATTTATGTGCCGTCCGGCCACCATATTGAACTTGGCAAACCTGACGCCAATGGTCACTACGACACGCCGCTTTCGCCGCCACTTCAGCGCAGCCCTTCCCTCGACATTGCAGTGGAAATTGCAGCCATTGCGCTCCGCCTTGAAGAGGCTGGCGCGTGGAAACTGTGCCGCAATGGCCGCGAACTCGACGAGACGCTGAACAGCGATACCTTTGCCGCCGTCCTCCACATGGAAGGTTGCGAAGCAATCGACGCCGATCTTGCCGCGCTCGATGTCTTCTACGGCCTTGGCCTGCGATCGCTTGGCCCTGTGTGGAGCCGCAACAATATTTTCGGGCACGGCGTGCCCTTCTCTTACCCGATGAGCCCCGATACCGGCCCCGGCCTGACGGAAGCGGGCAAGCGCCTTATCAAGGCGTGCAACCGCAAGGGTATCCTCATCGATCTCGCCCATATCACCGAGAAGGGCTTCTGGGATGTTGCTGAACTCAGCGACCAGCCTCTGATCGCCAGCCACTCCAATGCCCATGCATTGACGCCAGTGGCCCGCAATCTGACGGACAAGCAGATGGACGCCATTCGCGAAAGCAAGGGGCTCGCTGGTCTCAACTACGCGACCACTATGTTACGCGCCGATGGCAAGGAAGATGCCAACACGCCGATGTCCGATATGGTGCGCCATATCGATTACATGGTTGAGCGCATGGGAATCGACTGCGTGGCGCTCGGTTCCGATTATGACGGCGCGACCATTCCAGCAGAAATTTCCGATGCCGCCGGAACCCAGAACCTTGTGACGGCCTTGCGAGAGGCCGGATACAATGACGAGGAACTGGCAAAGCTTTGCCGGGGCAACTGGATCAGAGTCCTGAAGCAGGCATGGCACGAAGCCTGAGATACAAATACAATCCAACAAAATCCCAACAAAAATACAGGAAGGGAACACACAACATGATGCATTTTGGACATTTTCGTATTCTAGCCGCCGGCGCAGCGCTTGCCGCCGTGCTGGCCGCAAATCCGGCCTTGTCGGCAACGCCTGCCGACACGCTCGTTCAGGCATGGGCAATCGATGACACAATCACGCTCGATCCGGCAGAATCATTCGAGCTCAGCCCGGCTGAATTCATCGGTAACGCCTACGACATGCTCGTTCGCCTCGACATCAATGACACGTCGAAAGTCGTGCCCGCCGTGGCTGAAAGCTGGACGGTTTCCGACGACGGCCTCACCTATACGTTTAAGCTGAAGAAGGACATAAAGTTCGCTTCGGGCAACCCGATCACCTCGGCTGACGTCGCCTACTCGTTCGAGCGCGCTGTGCGCCTCGACAAGAGCCCGGCTTTCATTCTGACGCAGTTTGGCCTGACCAAGGACAACGTCAACGAAAAAGCGAAAGCGGTAGACGACAACACTTTCGTCTTCACAGTCGACAAGCCATACGCACCGAGTTTCGTGCTGAACTGCCTGACCGCTACGGTCGCTGCAATCGTCGACAAGAAGCTTCTCGAAGAACATGCCGTAAAGGTCACGCCAACCGACGATTACAAATACGAAACCGACTATGCCAACGCATGGCTGAAAACCAAGTCGGCAGGCTCCGGCCCGTTCACGATCCGCGAATGGCGCGCCAATGAAGTCGTCATTCTGGAACGCAATGACAATTTCTACGGCGAAAAGGCCAAGCTGGCGCGCGTATTCTACCGTCACGTCAAGGAAAGCGCGACGCAGCGTCTGATGCTTGAATCCGGCGACGTCGACGTTGCGCGTAATCTGGAACCGGGCGACTACGAAGCCGTTCAGAAGAACGACAAGCTGACCACGGCCAGCGCGCCCAAGGGCACGGTCTATTACATCAGCCTTAACCAGAAGAACGCGAATCTGGCCAAGCCGGAAGTTCGTGAAGCGTTCAAGTATCTGGTCGATTACGACGCAATCGGTTCGACCCTTATCAAGGGCATCGGCGAAATCCGTCAGACCTATCAGGCCAAGGGCGTTCTTGGTTCTCTTGATGCAGCGCCGTACAAGCTTGACGTTGCGAAGGCGAAGGAACTCCTCGCCAAGGCAGGCCTGAAGGACGGCCTCTCGGTCACATTCGACGTGCGTAATGGCCAGCCAGTCACCGGCATTGCCGAATCCTTCCAGCAGACAGCTGCGCAGGCTGGTGTGAAGATCGAGATCATCCCTGGCGACGGCAAGCAGACACTGACCAAATATCGTGCGCGTAACCACGACATGTATATCGGCCAGTGGGGCATGGACTATTGGGATCCGAATTCCAACGCGGAAGCCTTCACCAGCAATCCGGATAACAAGGACGATGCGTCCACCAAGACGCTTGCTTGGCGCAACGCCTGGGACATTCCTGAACTAACCAAGCAGACGCAGGCTGCCCTTCTCGAGCGCGACAACGACAAGCGCGCTGAACAGTACAAGAAGCTTCAACAGGAAGCGCTCGACCAGAGCCCCTTCGTCATGCTGTTCCAGCAGGTTGAAGTTGCCGGTATCGGCGGAAATGTGAAGGGCTACAAGCTCGGCCCGACATTCGACTCCAACTTTCTGGCAAATGTCAGCAAAGAATAGTCGGCCGCGCCTTGGCGCATGAATGCGCCTAAGCGGTTTTAAAACAAAGAGATGGAGCGGTTTTCTGAATCAAGAAGGAAAGCCGCTCCAGAGCTTTTCAAGCAAAGATGAATGAGGCTTCAGATCGAAACTGTTCTGAACGCCTCATTATCGGAAGCGGTCAAAACATTGAGTAATACTGAAACCAAGAAAAAGGTAAGGCGAGCGCCGCGGCGTTCATCGGCCCTTGCCGCGTCGATAGCCAGCTTTCTGGTCATCGTCGTCACGACCTATCTAGGCCTTCTGGCCGTAACGTTCTTTATCGGTCGTGTGGTGCCGATCGACCCCGTGCTTGCTATCGTCGGTGACCGCGCACCCGCGCATGTCGTCGCCCGCGTGCGCGAAGAGATGGGCTTCAACCTGCCCTATTACCAGCAGTTCTATCTTTACGTGAAGGGCGTGCTGCACGGCGATTTCGGCACTTCGGTGCTCACGACCAATCCGGTCATGACCGACATTCGCCGCGTGTTTCCGGCCACCATGGAACTGGCGACCATCGGCACGATCATCGGCGCTCTGTTCGGCATTCCGCTCGGCGTACTCGCAGCCGTTAAACGCGGCAGCATCATCGACCAGATCGTGCGCGTGGTCGGCCTTATCGGCTATTCTGTGCCGATCTTCTGGCTCGGCATGCTGGCGCTGTTGGTCTTCTACGCCCGTCTCGGCTGGACCTCTGGTCCCGGACGCATCGACATCACATTCGAATATACGTTTACCCCGATCACCGGGTTCTACCTGATCGACGCGATCCTCCAGCGCGACTGGCCAGCCCTCAAGGATATTGTTTCCCACCTTATCCTGCCATCGGCTCTGCTGGGCTATTTTTCCCTGGCCTATATCAGCCGCATGACGCGTTCTTTCATGCTCAACGAGCTTGATCAGGAATATATCGTCGCGGCGCGCGCTAAGGGCATTTCGGAAACACGCATCATCTGGGGTCACGCGCTGCGCAATGCTGCCGTACCGCTTGTGACCGTGATTGCGCTTTCCTATGCCGGACTTCTGGAAGGTTCGGTTCTAACGGAAACCATCTTCTCATGGCCGGGTCTCGGACTCTACATCACCAACTCACTACAAAACGCTGATATGAATGCCGTTCTCGGTGGCACCATTGTTATCGGGTCGGTCTTTATCGCGCTCAACCTCGTGTCCGATCTTCTCTATCGGCTTCTCGATCCAAGGACGCGCGCACGATGAGCCAAATGACAGATACTTCCAACCTTTCATGGCGCGAATGGCTGCTCACCGAGCGGCCGCAGTCGCGCACCCAAGCCCGCCTCGGTCGCGCCTATATGGTGTGGCGGCGGTTCACAGCCAACAAGCTGGCTGTTCTTGGCCTATTGATCATCATCGGACTACTCGTCGTTGCAGCACTGGCCGATGTGTTGGCACCACATTCGCCGGTTATCGGCGATCTGGCCAATGCACGCCTGCTGCCGCCCGGCACGCCCGGCTACCTGCTCGGCACTGATGATCAGGGCCGCGATATTCTCTCGCGTCTGATCTATGGCTCCCGCCTCACGCTCTATGTCGTGCTGCTGGTTGCCATCATCGCAGCTCCGATCGGCCTTCTGGTCGGTACGGTAGCTGGCTATGCAGGCGGCTGGGTCGATGCCGTGCTCATGCGCATCACCGACATCTTCCTCGCTTTCCCGAAGCTCATTCTGGCGCTCGCCTTCGTGGCGGCTCTGGGACCGGGCATCGAGAACGCTATCATCGCCATCGCGATCACCTCATGGCCGCCTTATGCGCGTATTGCGCGCGCAGAAACGCTGACCGTGCGTAACTCCGACTATATTTCGGCAGTCCGCCTGATGGGCGCATCGCCGATCCGTATCGTCGTGCGTCACATCATGCCGCTCTGCACCTCGTCGCTTATCGTCCGCGTAACACTCGACATGGCGGGTATCATTCTGACGGCAGCGGGCCTCGGCTTCCTTGGCCTCGGCGCACAGCCGCCATTGCCGGAATGGGGCGCGATGATCGCATCAGGTCGCCGTTTCATTCTCGACCAATGGTGGGTTGCAGCCATGCCCGGTATTGCGATCCTGATCGTCAGCCTCGGCTTCAATCTTCTGGGCGACGGCCTGCGCGATGCGCTCGATCCGCGGGGTAACAACCAATGAAGCCGCTTCTGACTGTAGAAGACCTGCGCGTCACTTTCCCGACACGCACTGGCGCAATTGAAGCGGTGCGCGGTGTCAGCTTCGAGCTGGGCCGCGAACGCCTCGGCATCGTCGGCGAATCCGGTTCGGGCAAATCCCAGACTGGCCGCGCGATTATGGGGCTGACGCCCCTCCACGCGCAAATCACCGCCAAGACGCTTAATTTCGACGGCATTGATCTTCTGAAAATTTCAGCCCGTGAACGCCGCGCTTTGCGTGGCGGCCGCATTGCCATGGTGTTGCAGGACCCGAAATATTCGCTCAATCCTGTGATGACCATCGGCAAGCAGATTGCCGAAACGCTGAAAGCGCATGGCAAATATAGCAGCGCGGAGATCCGCACGCGCTCGACAGCCATGCTGGGAGCAGTGCAGATTCGTGATCCAGAACGCGTCATGAAGCTCTATCCGCACGAGGTTTCGGGCGGCATGGGCCAGCGCGTGATGATCGCCATGATGCTGGTGGCCGAACCGGAATTGCTGATTGCCGACGAACCGACCTCGGCGCTCGACGTGACGGTGCAGCTTGAAGTGCTCGGCATTCTCGACAAGCTGGTGGCCGAACGCGGTATGGGGCTGATCTTCGTCAGCCACGACCTGCGTCTCGTTTCGTCCTTCTGCGACCGCGTGATCGTGATGTATGCGGGCCGTATCGTCGAAGAAATCGCGGCCAAGGATCTCGCCAACGCGAAACATCCCTATACGCAAGGATTGCTGAACTGCATGCCGAAAATCGGAGCCGACCGCCATCCTCTGCCAACCTTGCAGCGTGAGGAGGCTTGGAAGGCATGACGCAAGCTCAAGTTCAGGCACAGGCGTCCGCGCCCGCACTCAGCGTCGATGATGTTGACGTCTATTTCGACCATTTTCATGCGTTGAAATCCGTCACCGTCAATGTGGCGCGCGGCGAATCCTACGGGCTCGTCGGTGAATCCGGTTCGGGCAAGTCCACGCTTCTGCGCGCAGTCGCAGGCCTTGCGCCAGTTGAGAACGGAGAAATCCGCATCGACGGCAAGCCACTCAAGACGCCCCGCGACAAGGCTTTCTATCGCAACGTGCAGATGGTGTTTCAGGATCCCTACGGCTCCCTGCACCCGCGCCAGACGGTGGACCGGCTTTTGCTGGAACCGCTCGCCATTCATGGCGTCAGCGATGCCGAACAACGCATCGTGCGTGCTCTGGATGAGGTGGGGCTCGGTTCAGGCTTCCGCTTCCGCTATCCGCACCAGCTATCCGGCGGCCAGCGCCAGCGCATCGCCATTGCCCGCGCATTGATTGTCGAGCCGAGCATCCTGCTTCTCGATGAGCCGACTTCGGCGCTCGATGCATCGGTGCAGGCGGAAGTGCTCAACCTGCTGGAACAGGTTCGCCGCGACCGTAATCTGACTTTCGTCATGGTGAGCCACGATCTCGGCGTTGTCACCCATATGTGCGATCGTCTTGCGGTGATGCGCAATGGTGAGGTGGTTGAACAATTGCAGGCTAGCGATCTCGTCACCGGCAATATTCACGCCGACTATACGAAGAACCTGATGCGGGCGAGCGAAGGGTTCAGACGCTGAACCGACCTGCACCACGTAACAAAAAGGGGACCTTTCGGTCCCCTTTTTTACATTACTCTCATCGCATTATCCTACGCAAAACCGCTTCGCACTTTTGCTGGAAATGCTTTATTCCTCCGAAGCCCGCCGGGCATTATCGCCATCCAGACCGCGTCGCCAATAGGCCACGATCAGCTGGCGATTTTTCGGAACATTGCGTTCCTTGCGCATGTAGCTGCGAATGTTGCGGAAGGCATTGAATTCGCACGCCGCCCAGACGAAAATTTCTTCCTCTCCTTCCGGCAGCTCGACCGCGCGCACGGCATCCTGCAAAAGCGTCGTAGTGCCAGCTTCAGCACCATCACGATTCAGCCATTGCACATCGACATTGGCCCGTGAGACGAGGTTCTGTTCCTCGGTCTTGTCGCCAATTTCAATGCGCACAACGGCCTTTGCATCTTCCGGGAGCCGCTCAAGAATACGGCCGATGGCTGGCAGTGCGGTTTCGTCTCCTGCGAGCAGATACCATTTGGCATCGCCTGCATCGCCACCGCCCGGACCCGTCATGCCGACAATATCGCCCGGCTTGGCGTTAAGCGCCCAACCAGAACCCGGCGCGTCGCAGTCATCACCATGCACCACCATGTCGATATCGACCCAGCCCGCATCCGCATCGATGTTGCGGATCGTATAAACACGCGTGGCGAGCTTCGCATCGCCTTCCGGCCAGGCCGGACGGCCGTCTTCGCCCGTCACCGGCCATTGCGGCTGCGCCAAAGCTTTGGGTGGGAAAAGAAGGCGGATATGCAATCCGGTATGCGAGAACCGTTGAAGGTCGTCGCCCTTCAGGCGCACACGACGCATATGCGGCGTGACGTTGGATACAGCCATCACGCGCATTTCGCGGAAATAAGGCAGCGGCAGACCTGCTGCTCCATCGCCCTGCCAGATGATTTTCGGCGTTGGGGTGCCCTTTTCCAGAAACTCGAGCACATGCTCGGCAATGGAATATTTCATATAGGCTAGACCGGTCTCGTCGTCGCTTTTCACATCGACGCTGACCGTCTCATCATCCCATTGAACATCGGCCTGACCGAAGCTTAGTACAAGCTTCGCGCGCGTTCCGTCGCGTTGCACATCGGCATGTTCGACAAAATGATCGAGCAGCCGATTGACGATATGGCCGGCATTATTGAGCGCAAAGCGGGTATTGGCGTTGAGTTCGGACACGACCCGTCCTCCTCTGGGATGATCTGATGCGTCAGCCTTACCCGAACATAAGATGACAATTCAAGTCATCATTTATCTTTGCGTGCGGAATAAAGCGTAACGGGCAGCGCCTGACGCCATACATCGAATGAACCGAGCCCTGCCGCCTGCGCCACGGAAAGGCGTATCACCTCTCCGCCAAAACGTTGCCGCCAGGCAAAAAGCTGCATCTCGCTTTGGAGCGTGACGGCATTGGCAACCAGCCTCCCGCCGGGTTTCAATGCATCCCAGCAGGCTTGCAGCACGCCCTCATCTGTCACGCCGCCGCCGATGAAAATCGCATCCGGCTTCTCCAGTCCTGCAAGAGCGCCCGGCGCTTCGCCAGCCACGATTTGCAGACCCGGCACGCCGAGAGCGTCACGATTGCGCGCGATCATACCCAGCCTCCCCTCATTCGCCTCGATGGCGACGGCACGACAGGATGCATGCGTGCGCATCCACTCGATGCCGATAGAACCGCACCCCGCGCCAACATCCCACAACAACGCGCCGGGCAGCGGCGCCAGCCGCGACAGCGTCACAGCGCGGATATCGCGTTTTGTCAGTTGTCCGTCATTTTCGAAGGAATCATCCGGCAAGCCGATGACAGCAGGAAGAATTTTCGCATCCGGCTCCGCAAGGCACTCCACCGCGACCACATTCAGATCAGCACCGGCGGGGGCCGTCCATGTCCCGGCAACACCACAACTGTGCTTTTCGTTCGGCCCGCCGAGATGTTCCAGTACATCAATACGGCTTGGTCCAAAGCCACGTGCGTTTAGCATCCGCGCCACTTTATCCGGCGTAGAACCGTCATTGCTGAGGATCAGCAGCCTGACGCCGGGCAAAAGGTGCTTTGCAAGCAATTCCAATGGACGCCCGTGCACGCTGAGGCAGCGCACATCCTGCAACGACCAGCCCATTCGTGCTGCAGCCAGCGAGAACGAAGACGGATGAGGCAGGATCAGCATTTCTTCGGGTGAAAAGTGCCGGGTCAGAGAAGCACCCATGCCGTAATGCATCGGATCGCCGCTGGCCAGAACCACCACTGACTTGCCACGCTCGGCAGCAATCATCGGAAAAGCATCGTCGAAAGGCGAAGGCCATGCAATCTGCCGGGCACTGGATGTTTCACCGACCAGCCCCAGATGTCGCTTACCGCCGAAGATCACGTCAGCAGAAGCAAGAGCCCGCCGCGCAGTCTCGCCAAGGCCGTTCAACCCGTCTTCACCGATGCCGATGACCGTTAGCCAGCAAGCCATGCTCTTCGCTCCGTTTTCTTCGTTCGTAGGGTGCGGCGATGGCAAGTGCAAGTCCCAAAGCGGTTCCCACTTTCCGGCCTGTCGCAGGGGGCGTATAAGGCGATTATGTTGAACCCAAAGGCCATAGCGACGAAGACCGAACCGTCTGACAGGCGAAATGCCTGTCCCGGACTGTTGCGCATGGTTATGGCGCGCGACGGTGGCATTGCGCGCATAAAACTGCCGCTCGGACGGTTGAACGCCGATCAAATCTTTGCGCTGGCCGAAATTGCCGAAAAATTTGGCCCGAATGCCGTAGAGCTTTCGATTCGCTCCAATTTTCAACTGCGCGCCATAGCGCCAGAAAACTGGGAGCAAGCGATCACAGCACTATATCAAGCCGGGTTTGGTGCGGATAATCCCGCAGCGGATGATATCCGTAACGTCATGGTCAGCCCGACAGCCGATATCGACCGCGATCAAACTTGTAATGTCACGCCGCTGGCGCAGCAATTGCTGGCAACGCTTGAGAACAATACCGACTACCACGCGCTTTCGCCGAAATTCTCGTTCCAAATTGATGGTGGCGAGGCCTGCGCAATGGTCTCGCATCCGGGAGACATTTGGCTATCGGCAACGGATGGCGGTCGTCACTTTGCTTTCGGTTTCGCTTCGTCACCCAATGGCATGGCATTGGGACGTATCGAGGCTGATCATGCCCTGCCCTTTATAGAAGCAGCGCTGCGCATGTTTCTTGCCTGTTCCAAAGGCGTAGCGCGGATGAAGCAGCTCTTCGAAGCCATTGCTGTCAAAGAGTTTTTGAGCGAACTGATTGCGAGCCTCTCTTTTCCGGTCGAGCCACCCGTCGGGTGGCAGCGACAGCAACCGCACGCAAGCGCCGATCTTGGAGCCCACATTCAAGCGGACGGGCGGTTTTACATTGGAGCGATGCCGCTTCTGGGGCGGCTCGATACGACGCAACTGCGGGCGCTTCGCGCTCTTTCGCAAAAAGTCAGCGGCGAAGAAATTCGGCTGACACCGTGGCAAGGCGTGATCCTGCCAAATGTCGATGCAGCACGTTGCGACGATGCCATCCGGCAACTGCAAGCGCTAGGCCTTTCGACCGACGCCAAGGCACCACAATCGCGACTGCGCAGCTGCACCGGGTCGAAGGGCTGCGCCTCGGCCCTGTCCGACACGCAGAACGATGCGAAAGAACTGGCGTTGCTCCTCGGCGGTGACAGCACAGAAGCGGTCCATCTCACCGGCTGCGCCAAGTCCTGCGCAGCGCTTGCGCCGCTGCCTTACACGCTACTGGCCCGCACTCCGGGCCGCTACGATGTCTTTTTTGCAGACAAGGCTGGACCATCCCGTTTCGGGCAGCTATTGGCGACGGATGTGACCATCGACGCTGCCGCGCGCCTTCTCAATTCACCAGAGCGGAAACCATGACAGATTACATTCGCGACGGACAGGCCATCTATGACCGCTCCTTCGCCATCATCCGCGCTGAAGCGGATCTGAGCCAAATCCCAGCCGATCTTGAAAAACTCGCCGTCCGCGTCATCCATGCTTCCGGCATGGTGGATGTGGTGAGCGACATCGCCTTTTCGGACGGAGCCGGTCTCGCAGGCAAGCAGGCACTGGCCAAGGGTGCGCCGATCCTTTGCGATGCGCGCATGGTTGCCGAAGGGATCACCCGTTCGCGTCTGCCTGCCGACAATCCGGTCATCTGCACGCTGAACGACCCTTCCGTGCCTGAACTGGCGAAGAAAATCGGCAATACCCGTTCTGCCGCCGCACTCGATTTGTGGTTGCCGCACCTCGAAGGCAGTGTCGTCGCCATCGGCAATGCGCCAACCGCGCTCTTCCGGCTTTTCGAAATGCTGGATACTGGTGCACCGAAGCCCGCGCTAATCATCGGTATGCCGGTGGGCTTTGTCGGAGCGGCGGAATCGAAAGACGAACTCGCCGCCAATAGTCGCGGCGTGCCCTATGTCATCGTGCGCGGACGTCGCGGCGGCAGCGCCATGACTGCCGCAGCGGTCAATGCTCTGGCTTCGGAGCGCGAATAATGACAGCAAAAGGCAAGCTTTTCGGTCTGGGTGTCGGCCCCGGCGATCCTGAACTCATCACGCTCAAGGCGCTTCGGTTGCTCAAAGCCGCCCCCGTGGTGGCCTATCACGCCGCCAAGGGCAAAAAGGGCAACGCACTCACCATCGTTGAGGACTATCTTTCGCCGGAACAGGTTCTGGTGCCGCTCATCTATCCGGTGACCACGGAAAAGCTGCCTGCGCATATGGATTATGAGCAGATCGTCAGCGATTTTTACGGTGAGATTACCGGAACAATTGCCAGCTATCTCGATCAGGGACAGGATGTGGCCGTGATTGCGGAAGGCGACCCGTTCTTCTACGGCTCGTTCGTGTATATTCATGACCGGCTTGCCGAAACCTATGAAACCACGGTGGTTCCGGGCGTCTGTTCGGTTCTCGGCGCTTCGGCTGTGCTAGGCGCGCCACTTGTCTATCGTAACCAGACCCTGTCGATCCTCTCCGGCGTCATGGAAGCCGACGAATTGAAGCGCAGGCTCGCCGATACGGGTGCTGCGGCAATCATGAAACTCGGCAAGAATCTCGACAAGGTGCGCGACGTGCTGGCCGATCTGGGGCTGATGGACCGCGCACTCTATGTCGAGCGCGCCACCATGGCCAATCAGCGCATCGTGCCACTATCAGATGTCAGCGGCAGCGATTGCCCCTATTTCTCGATCATTCTCGTGCCCGGCCAGAAATGGAACGGCGCATGAAGCCGGCTATCGTTGCGCTGGCGGAAGCGGCGATCCCGACAGCGCGCCGTATTGCCGATGCGCTCGATCAGGCCGAAGTGCTCGGACTTCAGGACCGCGTCACAGGTGCGGACAGAACATTCGCCTATTTCGGTGACACCATACGCGCCTTCTATGAAGAAGGCCGCCCGATCATCGCGCTCTGCGCCGCCGGTATTGTCATTCGCGCCCTCGCGCCGCTTTTGCAGAACAAGCGCATTGAGCCGCCCGTTCTGGCGATTGCCGAAGACGGCAGCGCTGTCGTGCCGCTTCTCGGCGGATTGTCGGGCGTCAACGACATGGCGCGAACCATCGCCGCTGCACTGGAGGTCGCCCCGGCAATCACCACATCCGGTGAATTGCGGTTCGGGATCAATCTGTTGCACCCGCCAGCGGAACTGACGCTTGCCAATCCAGATGCGGCGAAAGCCTTTACGTCCGATCTTCTGGCAGGCGCGAAACTGCGCTTCAATGGACACTCTCGCTGGCTGCAAACATCCAAGCTGCCGTTCTCCGACGATGGCAGGCTTGCCATCAGCATCACGCCGGAAAACCGTGCACCGCTGCCGGATGAGCTTATTTATCATCCAAAGGTCGTGGCCGTCGCAATTGACCAGCCGACCGACAATCTTGCGGAAGCAATTGCACAGGCCTTCGACGAAGCGGGTCTCGCTCCGTCATCACTCGCACTGCTGCTTGCCCATGAGCGCCATTGCGCTAAACCGCAAATCCATGAAGCGGCAAGCGCGCTCGGCGCAGAACTGCGCTTTGTGCCGTCTGCTGAGACTGCCCTTGCTCTCAGCCAGCTTTCGGTCGAGCAGCCGCAGCGCGTGGTGGAAACCAACGGCGTCGCACTGGCAGTCGCCCCCACCCCAGCTGACGTGTTACGGGTCGGGCGCAAACGCGGAAAGCTGGTCGTGGTTGGGCTTGGCCCCGGTACGCGCGATCTGATGACGCCTGCCGTGCAGCGCGACCTCGAGCAGGCGGAAGATATTCTCGGCTACGAGACCTATGTGCGCATGGCCGGGCCGTTTCATGCCGGTCAAACCATCCACATGACCGATAATCGCGAGGAGATGCAGCGCGCGCGCCATGCCTTCGAACTGGCGGCATCAGGTCGCACGGTGGCAATGGTATCGTCCGGCGATCCCGGTGTTTTTGCTATGGCGGCCGCCGTGGTCGAAGCACTGCACGAAACCGACAATCCAGCCTGGCATGGCGTCGAACTGGTCATTCAGCCGGGCATTTCGGCTGCGATGGCCGCAGCGTCACGCATTGGTGCACCGCTCGGCCATGATTTCTGCATTCTCTCGCTGTCTGATAATCTGAAGCCATGGGACGTGATCGAAAAGCGTCTGGCGCTGACGGCTGAAGCCGATCTCGCAATGACCTTTTACAATCCGATTTCCAAGGCCCGCCCGCATCAGCTTGGCCGCGCACTGGAAATTCTGCGCCAGCATCGCGCGCCGCAAACCCCGGTCGTGCTCGGTCGCGACATCGGCAGACCAGCAGAGACCACCCGCGTCACAACGCTTGGGCAGCTGACGCCCGATGATGTGGATATGCGCACGGTGGTGATCGTCGGCTCGTCCCACACGCAGCGGTTTGAGCGGGCAACAGGCGGCGAATGGGTCTATACGCCGCGCTGGTATGGCGAAAAGCCGGATAAATGAGCAAATAAAAAGGCAGGGAAATCCCTGCCTTTTTCGTAACTTATCCAAGTTTATTGAATCAGTTCTTCTTCGCCTTGGTCTTCTTCGGCGCGGCAGCTGCTGCAGCGTCTGCCTTGGCGGCTGCGGCTTCAGCGGCAACCTGATCGGCGCTCTTCGGCGAAGTGTCGATAACGGCGCGCACGCCGCCCTTGGCGGTCAGCTGGCAGACTGCGGTGCGCAGATCGACCTTCAGGTCCACGTCCGTACCGCCATTGGCGCCCGGGCGGGAGTCGACAGCGCTAATGGCATGTTCTGGCAGGAAGTACTTGTTGGCAGCAGCCGTGATGCAAGGCTGCGCCAAAGAATACTCGACAGTCTTCACCGGGGTCGGAAGGAAGCTCGGCAACGAAGAGCTGGCGGCAGGCACCGGCGAATCGGTCTTGCCGGGGGTGATGGCAACCGGTGCAGTCGTCGTACAGGCGGCAGCAAGCGGGGCCAACATGGCAATGGCAAGGAAACGGGCTCCGGTGCGGACTCGTCCGTACATAATGGTCTACCTCATAAGGTCTGCTGGATAGGTAAAATTTTAACTTCGATAACTATTCGCTTTTAGCCGATTGTCGAGTGGCAGGAACGCCACAGAGCCGGAATTTCGATTCGCATCCACAAAACTGTCGTCACTGTTTTGCGAGAATCCAGTTCAACATCTCCCTCCAGTCGCTCATGCGGATCGGCGTGCCGTGGTTGCCGGACTCGAACCGCCGGAACTGCACCGGATAGCCCGCCGCGCGCTTGCGGATATCTCGATAGAACGCTTCCTGCCGGTCGATGGCGAAAACCGGATCACGGCTGCCGTGCCCGAAGAAAATCGGAACACGCCGCTTGAATGTCGCCGATGTAAAGAAGCCGTCATCCCACAGCGAACCGAGCAGAATGAGCCCGGCAAGCTGAGCGCCAGCCTTTTCATTGGACGCAATGCGCCAGCACAGCGAGCCACCCTGCGAGCCGCAGGACAGGATCAGCGGTGCGGAAGGCGATGTTGCTTTCAAGGCCTCGATCAGTCCGGCGATCTGCGCTTCGCCCGTATCGGCGAAATCCTTGAAATCCGGTGTCACATAGAGACCACCATTCAACGCGGCCAGATTCTTGACGCGATTGAAATTGCCGCCAAAGGTGAAATCATTCATCCCCTGCAAGCGATTACCGCCGCGCCCGTGCAGATAGATCACGATGAAGGACGCGCCCTGCTGCTTGCCAGCGACCATCGCCTTCACCGGCCCAGCCGCAGTCTGAAAGGTGACTTCCTTTTGATAGGCGCGCGCCTTCAGCGAAATATAGCTGTCCTTGACGCGCTTTTCCGGCACGCTGTCGCGACCGTTGATATCGCGCATCTCATTGTAATCAATGACTTTATAATCGCCGTTATCCGCACTGCTCAACACGCCGGGATAGGCGAAGGCATCATCTTTGAAAGGCGGCAACAGCCCTTGCGCGCAAGCGAGGGTCACTGACAACAACAGCGCAGCAATGCCTCCAAGCCCGGCCCGCGCTGTTGCGTTCAATCGCTTCTTCATTCTGCCTCCTCCCCTCCGGTCAGCCGATCACAGTTCGAGCGTGTGATAGCGCCGGTTCAGATAGATGAGTGCAGTTGCATCGGGATTTGAGCGCAGGGCAATCACTTCGCCAAAGAGCACATGATGCGTCGAATGATCCTGAATGCTGACAACCCGGCAATCGAAAGCCGCCAGCGCATCGGTCAGTACCGGCGCACCGGTGGCAAGCGTGTCCCACGTCGCCAGTTCGAAGCGCTCATTCTGTGTCAGGCCAATACGCCCCGAAAAGGCGTCGGCCAGTTGCTGATGTGTTCCTGCCAGCGTGTTGATGGAGAAAACGCCATTTTCGATGAACAGGCGATTGTCCTCGTGGACCTTCTGAAGGCAGATCAGCACCGTTGCCGGAGCGTCGGATACGGAACAGGCCGCCGTCAATGTCAGGCCCCGCCGCCCTGCCGGACCATCGGTCGCCACAATCTGCACCGCGCCAGCATAATGGCTCATGGCATCGCGGTAAGCCTTCGGCTCCACAGATGCCGCACTGGAGATGATGTTGTTTATCGTTTGCACGTCAGAATCGATCCATTGCCGACCGTAATATTTAGCCAAAATACTGGCATAGATTACGGGCATTGCACAAAGGCGCGGAAACCGCTACCCACTTTTCGATCACATTGCCACGAATTGTATAAAGAAGACCAATAACGTGATTGAGTCTGGGAAGCTTCCCGTTGCCGCTCTGACAAGCCTTGCCATGCTTTTGCTGGCGGGATCGGGATTTGCTTATGCGGATAATATCCGGATCGGTCTGGCCGCACCGTTGACCGGCACCTTCGCACCTTTGGGCAATCAGCTTGCGCGAGGCGCACGCGCAGCCGCTGACGCAAAAAATGCAGATCTGGTTGTCGTCGATGATCGTTGCGACGCGGAAGGCGGCAAGCAAGCCGCAGAACACTTCATCACGCAAAATGTCCGTATTGCATCCGGCTTCCTCTGCGCCGAAGCGCTGGAAGCGGCAGTTCCAATTCTGGCAGAGCGCAATATTCCGGTTATCGTGTCGGGCGTCAGCGAGCAAACACTGGTCGAGCGTCGCGCCGCTTCGCCCTTGCCGGTGTTCCGCCTGAGCACGGGACTGGAGAAGGAAACGCAGGCGACGTCGAGTTTTCTCGGTAGTCTCTGGCGCGCGCAGCCTTTCGCGGTGATCGACGATGGCACTATTGAAGGGCGCGAACGTGCAAGCCGGGTTCTGGCCAGCTTGAAAGAACAGCAATTACAGCCGGTTTTCACGGACACCTATCGTCCCGGTCTCGAAAACCAGAATGCTCTCGTTGCCCGGCTCAAGCGCGCTGGCGCGACACATGTCTATGTCGGCGGCGAGCGTGATGATGTTGCCGCCATTGGCGCAAGCGCTGCTTCACTCAATTATCCGCTGGTCATTGCTGGCGGCAGCTTGCTTGACGCCGCGCCCGGCGCACAGCGATTGAGCGACGGCACATTGATGACAGCGCCGCTAAAGCCGCAGGATCTGCCGACGGCGAAACCGGCGATCGACGCGCTGCATCAGGCAGGCCGCCTTGTGGAATCCTATGCGATTACCGGCTATGCAACTGTACAGATTGCCGCCGATGCCGTCAGCAAAGCCGACGAACAAAAGCAGCCGCTACTCGACACGTTGCGCAATGCATCGTTTGAAACAGTGCTCGGCACGATCAAGTTCGATGGTATCGGCATGCGGACCGACAACCCGAACCGCCTGCAGCGCTACGAAGGCTCGCGATTCATACCAGCCGATAGATAAGTCCTACGATACTGGCGGCAATCAACAGGCCTGTAAGAAGGCTCATGGTCGCCCAGAACAGGTCCAGCGCGGCGTCAATATCGGTCGCTTCGGCTTCGCGTTTGCCCGACGCATTGAGCATCGGCCCTTCCACTTTTTCTTCGCCATATTGACGCGGACCGGCCAGCGCCAGATTGAGCGCACCGGCAAAGGCAGATTCCGGCCAGCCGGCATTGGGTGAGCGATGCAGGCCCGCATCGTTGCGCATGACCGATAAAGCAGCCTTCGCTGCCCCTTTGCTGCGGGTCAGCGCCGTCGCCAATGCCGCCAGAAGACCGGTCAGGCGCGCCGGAATGTAGTTGGCAACATCGTCCAGCTTCGCAGCAAAACGCCCGAAGTGGCGGTAACGATCATTGAGATGTCCGATCATTGAATCGGCAGTATTGATCATCTTGTAGGCGAACAGCCCCGGCAGACCGCCGACGAGAAACCAGAATGCCGGGGCAACGATGCCGTCCGAGGCGTTTTCCGCCAGACTTTCAATGGCTGCACGGCTGACCCCGCCTTCGCTCAACTGATCGGGATTGCGCCCGACGATCATCGAAACCGCCTTGCGCCCGCCCTCGATGCCGTTGTCACGCAGCCCGCGTGCAACCTCGCCGACGTGATCTGCGAGGCTCTTCTGCGCCAGTAACACGGCAACGATGAGGATTTCCGCCACCGCTCCGGCAGAGCCAGCAAAGGGCAGCAGGTTTTCAATCAGCAGCCCTACGAGAATACAGGCCGCGACCAGCGCGATGGTCAGCCACATGCCACTCCGGCGCAAAACTGCTTCCGGCAGCGTGCGGTCGTTGAAACGCTTTTCGCCCCAGGAAATCGCCTTGCCAAACAGCACCACCGGATGTGGCAGTCTGTGCCAGAGCTGTGGCGGGTCGCCGACAACGCGATCAAGGATGAGCGCCAGCGAAAGGATAATCAGCTTTATTTCCATGGGTTTAACCGAGATTCATGAATCACTTTTTCAAGCTGCTCTTCCCAGACAACGATTGAGCGCAGTTTCCAGACGTGCGAGATCAGCATCGTCATTGGCAAGGCCAATACGCAACCAATGTGGAGCATAAGCAAACTTGCGGACAAGAATATGCTCCGCACACAGTGCATTGTACAATGCGTGTGCATTGTCGTGAGCCGCCAGTGAGAACAGCGCCGTGCCGCCGACTTCCCACAATTCGCACCGCGCGAGCACATCCGACAGTCTTCTGCGCCGAATGTCTATCCGCATGCGAAAAGCCTGCAATGTCTCACCGCCTGAAAAGGCGTCGGAAGCGATAGCAAGTGCCGGTCCCGGCACAGCCCATGGACCCAATCGCCGCGCTATTGTGTCGACAATTCCAGCCTGCGCGATGGCAAAGCCCAGACGCACACCGGCGAGACCGAAAAACTTGCCGAAGGATTTCAGCACAATCAGCGGCTCATTCAACGCCAGCGCTGCGACGCTGACTTCGGGATGCGGATCGGCAAAAGCCTCGTCCACTACCAGAAAGCCACCTCTCGCACCCAAAGTTCGGGCCAGAGCGAGCAATTCATCCGCAGCAATCACCCGTCCATCGGGATTATTCGGATTGACGATCACCGCAACCGTCGCATTGTCCGGAACATCGGCGATGCCATCACATTCCACGACCTGCCAACCCGAAGCGGCGAATGAAGCCGCATGTTCCTGATAGGTCGGCGTCAGAATGGCGACTGTCGCAGGCTTCGTCAGCGTCGGAATGATCTGGATCAGCGCTTGCGTGCCGGGTGCGGCGACGATAGGTGCGCCTTCCGGCAGCCCGTAATAGTCGCGCGCAAGCTTGCACGTTCCCAGCAACAGCCGATCATCCGGCAAACGATTCCAGACTTCGGCTGGAATGTCCGGCAATGGATAATGCTCGGGATTGATCCCAGTCGAAAGGTCGAGCCAGTCGCCCGGCATACCGCCAAAACGCGCAATCGCCTTGTCCAGCGCGCCGCCATGTTCGATGTTGGATGTCACGCATGCTCTCCGGAAAAATCGATGACATGCATGAAGGAACCGGCGACCGATCCGACCCGCAGACCGGCTTCGCCCAGATCGTCCCCCGCCGCATCGCGGACTTTGAAAAGCCTGTCCGCCGCGCCCTCGCGCATGATGCTGGCATAATGAAACTCGTGGCCTTTCAACGGCACCTGCCAGGGCGAGCCGCTCAGCGGCTCCAGAACACGATAGCCGAGATGCAGCTTGCGTTTGGCAAAACTGGTTTGCAGTGGCAAAAGCCCCAGCATCGGGTGCTGTTTTCCGCTCGCATCTTCCAGCGTCTCGCCCAGCACCATATAGCCGCCGCACTCGCCATAGACGGTCACACCGCGCGCCGCCGCAACTTTGATGCTGTTCTGGAAATTCTGCGCGGCGACAAGCCGTTCTGCGTGGAGTTCAGGGTAGCCGCCCGGCAGATAGATCGCATCGGCCTCCGGCGACGGCGCTTCATCCGCAAGAGGCGAGAAAAGGGAAATCTCTGCGCCGCGCCTGCGCCATCCCTCGAAAAGATGCGTATAGGCAAAGGCGAAGGCATCGTCGCGCGCGACAGCAATGCGGCTTCCAAGTGGCGGAAGACGCGGCACATTAGCCATCGGATCGAAGCGCTTCGGTGCCGACCAGATATGTTTCAGCGCGGCAAGATCGATATGCGCTTCAACCACATCTGCGGCATGGTCGAGGAAACGCTCCAGATCAGCGTGTTCGCCCGCCTGCACAAGCCCCAGATGGCGTTCCGGCAAAACCAGTGCAGCATCGCGCGGCAATGCGCCCAGAACCGGGATGCCCAGAGGTTTGAGCGCATCGCGCAACATGGTTTCATGACGAGCACTACCAACACGATTAAGCACGAGCCCTGCAACGAACACATCCTTGCGAAACCGGCTGAAACCGGAAACCAGCGCGGCAATGGAATGGGACTGTTTTGCGCAATCGACCACCAGCACTACCGGCAGATCGAGCAGTCTTGCCAGATCAGCAGAAGAACCTTGCCCGTTCAGAGCGCCGTCGAAAAGACCCATCATGCCTTCGGCGATCAGCACTTTGCCGCCTTCGGTCATCCTGGCCGACAGGGCGCTGATCAATTCCACGCGCATCGCCCATGGATCGAGATTGAAGCATTCCGCACCGCTTGCCGCCTTGTGATAGGCGGGATCGATATAGTCCGGTCCGGCTTTCACCGGCGCCAGAGCCACACCGGCCCGCTTCAAGGCGCGCAACAAACCAAGTGTAACCGTCGTCTTGCCCGAACCGGATGCGGGCGCGGCGATCATAAAACCCTTCATGCGCTCTGGCCTCCGCGTCTGATATCCAGCGGATCGCTGACAAGCTGGCGGCCTTGCGCGGCACCGATCCAGTCAAGACCGCCGCGCAACCGCACCACCTCTCCGACCACCACGATGGCAGGCGGCTTTAGCCCTGAAGCTTCCACGTCAGCGGCAGCATGCGTCAGCGTCGTTTCGAGAACGGTCTGTTCAGGCAGGCTGGCATTGCAGACAAAAGCGACCGGTTCGTCAGGCGACCGTCCGGCAGCGATCAGCCGTGCCGTGATGAGATCGATATGTTTCATCGCCATATACATGACAATAACCGGTGACGATTTCGCGATGCCATCCCAATCAATGCGGTCGGGCAGCAATCCCGTCGCGTCATGCCCGGTCAGGAAAGTCACCGACTGGTTGATATCGCGGTGTGTCGCGGCAATGCCCGCATAGGCCAATCCGCCGATGCCCGCCGTGATACCGGGGACGATGCGGAATGGAACACTATGCTCCACAAGCGTCAGTGCTTCTTCAGCCCCACGACCGAAAACAAACGGATCGCCGCCCTTGAGGCGCAGGACTTTCTTGCCCTGCCGTGCCAGTTCTACCAGCCGGAGTGAAATATCGCGCTGCTTTGGCGACGGCTTGCCGCCCCGCTTGCCCGCATATTCCAGCACTGCCTGTTCGTTTTTCAGCGAAAGACAGGCTTCGTCCACCAGCGCATCGTAAACGATGACATCTGCCTGTTGCAGCGCATTGACGGCATGAAGCGTGAGCAATCCCGGATCGCCCGGCCCGGCACCGACAAGCCAGACATGGCCCGGCTCCATCGCTGGCAGGGTAACGTCCCATTTTGTTTTCGGCTCGAATCCGCTCATTCTCTTGGACCATTATTTCATCTGGCGGCACTGCTATCAGATACCTTATAAGGCATCCATGACCGACGAAACCGCAGATCCCAATAAAAAGCTTGGAAAAAGCGAGCTTAGGCGTGGCTGGACCACCGGCGCATGCGCAACCGCTGCGACCAAAGCGGCGCTGACAGCGCTTATCACCGGTGAATTCCCCGACCCGGTCGGAATCATCCTGCCAAAGGGCGAAGTGCCCTATTTCCAGCTGGCCTATGAAGGGCTTGGCGACGGCTATGCTATGGCGGGTATCGTCAAGGATGCGGGCGACGACCCGGATGTCACGCATGGCGCGACGATCATTTCCACCGTCTTTCCGGCACCGCCCGGAACCGGCGTGGTTTTTCGCGCTGGCGAAGGTGTTGGCACCGTCACGCGGGCCGGACTGCCAATTCCGCCCGGTGAAGCCGCAATCAACCCGGTTCCGCGCCGCATGATGACTGAAATCTGCGAAGAAATCTGCGCCGAGTACGGCCTGCCTGCTGATCTCGTCATCACCATTTCCGTGCCCGATGGCGAGGAAATCGCCAAGAAAACGTGGAACCCGCGCCTTGGCATTGTCGGCGGTATTTCCATCCTCGGCACCACCGGCGTCGTACATCCCTTTTCGTGTTCTGCCTGGATTCACTCCATTCATCGCGGCATTGACGTGGCGCGCGCAGCAGGCCAGAAACATGTGCTTGGCGCAACAGGTTCTACATCGGAAGATGCCGCGCGGGCGATCTACGATCTGCCGGATTTCGCCATTCTCGACATGGGCGATTTTGCGGGCGGCGTTCTCAAATATCTGCGCGATCACCCGATCGACAAGCTGACCATCGCTGGCGGCTTCGCCAAGCTCACCAAGCTTGCTCAAGGCGCGCTCGACCTGCATTCGGCCCGCAGTCAGGTCGATATGGGCTTTCTGGCAGAGATTGCCGAACAGGCTGGAGCACCGGGGAATCTCAAGGACCGGATTCTCTTTGCGAACACCGCCAAGGAAGTCCTTGATATGACTCAAACAATCGGCATCGATATTGCCACGCCGATTGCCGTCAAGGCGAAGGAAACATCGCTCGCAACCTTGCGCGGCGCGCCTGTCGATGTGGAAATCATCATGACCGACCGGGTGGGAACCATTCTTGCCCGTGTGTAGACCCAAGGTCCTCATTCTGGGCGGCACAACCGAAGCAGCACAGCTGGCGCAGGAGCTTTTGACCCTGCCGGTCGAAGTCTTGACCTCGCTTGCGGGACGCACCGCAAATCCGGCACCCTTGCCCGGCCCTGTGCGCAGCGGCGGTTTTGGCGGCGCAGACGGCCTCGCTGCGTATATTGCGGCTGAGAAGATCGATTACGTCATCGATGCCACCCACCCCTATGCCACGCGCATTTCTCAAAATGCAGTGACGGCAACCGCCTCGACCGGAACGCCCCTGCTCCGGCTTGAACGGGCGCAATGGGTGCAGCAGAGCGGCGATCAATGGATCATGGCGGCCGATGAAGAAGAGGCAGCAAAACTGATCCCAGCGGGAGAACGCGTCTTCCTCGCGCTCGGGCGTCAGCATATTGCGCCTTTCGCAACCCGTGCTGACGTGCATTTCATCATGCGCATGATCGACCCGACCGACGCCCCTTTGCCTGCGGATTGCGAAATCCTGCTCGCCAGACCCGGCACTCACGCGCAGGAAAAACAATTTCTGATGGAAAAGCGTATCGGGCTGATCGTCTGTCGCAATTCAGGCGGCGACACCTCCTATGCCAAGGTCAGCGCCGCGCGCGATCTCGCCTTGCCGGTCATGATGATCGCTCGCCCACCGGTCGTGGCGGAACATGTCGCGACAACGGTGGAAGAAACAGTCCGGCTGATCCGCTTACGATTCGGTCTTTGACCGGGCCGCGTGGCTATGCGCCTCATGATAAAGCGCCGAGTCCCGAAAATTCTTTGGATCAAGCCCGCGTCCGACAAAAATCATCGCAGTCCGTTTCAAATCGGCTGCTTCGATCTTTCCGGCAATATCCGATAAAGTGCCACGCAGGATGAGTTCATCCGGCCAGCCGACGCGATAGGCCACGACAACAGGGCAGTCCGCGCCATAAAGCGGCGTCAGCTCACGTTCGATCTTGCCAAGATTGCGGATCGACAGGTGGATAACCAAGGTGGCCCCCGAACGACCGAGCGTGGCGAGGTCTTCACCTTCCGGCATGGCCGAAGATTTCATCGATGTTCGCGTGAGAATGATCGTCTGGTTGACTTCAGGGATCGTCAGTTCCTGCTTCATCGCGGCAGCGGCTGCGGCGAAAGCCGGAACGCCCGGCGTCACGTCATAGGGAATGCCTAGCGCATCAAGCCTGCGCATCTGTTCGGCGACAGCGCCATAAATTGACGGATCGCCGGAATGAACGCGGGCGACATCGTGCCCCTTCGCGTGCGCCGCCGCCATTTCAGCGATGATTTCATCGAGCGTCATGGACGAACTATCGACAAGCCGCCCATCCGTCGGGGCGGAGGCAACCACATCCTTTGGCACCAGCGATCCCGCATAAATGCAGACGGGGCATTTTTCGATCAGCCGCAGGCCGCGCACAGTGATGAGGTCTGCCGCACCCGGACCGGCGCCAATGAAATGAACGGTCACGTCTTTTTCCTTGTTCTCCTGCCCCTCGAATGCATTCGGCGAGAGAACAAAGTCAATTACTTTTCCGCGCCATTCGGCATCAGATCCTCGATATCGTCGAAGATTGATTGCCATTCTTCTGGCGAAAGCTCGAAGAAATTGAAGCTGCGCAGCAGAAATGCACCCTCATTGGCGATGAAGGCGAGACGCGCCCGGCGGCCTTCGGGTGTCGAAACATCAAGCCCGTTCCACTGTTTGCGATACCAGTCGCGTGTATCGTCCAGATGCTCGGTATTGGGGGTGAGGCTCGTCATCATTGCCGCGAAGCGGGAATTGTCTTCCGCATCGCTGTCGCGTGTCACCTTGATATGCGCCGCGATATGCGCCAGCGCGTCGGCCTCGCCTCCTTTAACGGCATCGACTTCCGCATCGAACCGGTCGCCCCATCGCGCGATCATGGCCTTCAACAGCCCGTCCTTGTTCTTGAAGCAATATTGCACGCCGCCCTTGGTCACACCTGAAGCCTGAGCCACCGCGTCCATCGTCAGAGCCGCGACGCCGCCTTCCGTGACGAGTTTTTCAGCCATGTCCAGCACGTGATCGCGATCAATCGTGCGGGGACGTCCCATCTTGTGCAACTTATTACTTTCCATACGGATGGATTTATATTATGTCACCCGGCTCGACAAGTTTAAATACAACCGTATTGAAAAGGTGAACTCCGATGTTGCCGCAAAATCGCTGGCTGGTTCTTGCAATCGTTTCCAGCGCGCTGTTCCTGATCGTCGTGGACATGACTGTGCTCTACACAGCCCTGCCGCACCTGACGCACGATCTGGCAGCCAGTGCTTCGGAAAAGCTATGGATCATGAATATTTACCCGCTGGTCGTGGCGGGCCTGCTGCCCGGCCTCGGCACGCTGGGCGACAAGCTTGGGCACAAGCGCATGTTCATGACCGGCCTCGTCGTATTCGGTGTGGCGTCGCTTTGCGCAGCCTATTCGCCCACCCCCGAAGCGCTCATCGCCGCGCGGGCTTTTCTGGCCTGTGGTGCAGCTATGATGATGCCTGCGACGCTTTCGATCATCCGCCTGACCTTTACCGACGAGCGTGAACGCTCGCTTGCCATCGGCATCTGGTCGGCTATTGCTTCCGGCGGCGCGGCTCTCGGCCCGGTCGCGGGCGGCGTGCTGCTCGAATATTTCTGGTGGGGCTCGGTGTTCCTCATCAATGTGCCGGTTGTTGCGATTGCTCTTCTGCTGTCCGCCTACAATCTGGAAAATCGCCCGCTTGGCTCCGCGCGCAAATGGGATCTGGTCGGCTCGATCCAGATCATGGTTGCGCTGATTGCGCTGACTTATGCGGTCAAGGAACTGGCAAAGCGCGATGCATCAATGACTGTCTTCGCAGTCGTTTTCGCGGTCGGAGCCGTTGCTGCCTTTATCTTCGTGCGCAGACAGTTTTCCGGCAGAGAACCGCTGATCGATTTCTCGCTCTTTCAGAACCGGCTGTTTTCAATGGGCGTGTTCGCGGCGCTGGTCGCCTCGGGAGCAATCACCGGCATGGAGCTGGTTTTCAGCCAGCGCTTGCAGCTGATCGAAGGTTTCTCGCCCTTGCAGGCAGGTCTGGCGATTCTGCCAATTCCGCTTGCCGCCTTCGTGGCAGGTCCGCTGGCTGGCATGCAGCTGCCCCGCATCGGCGCGGGCCGATTGCTGACCGGCGCACTTGGCACCGCAGCGCTTGGCGTGATCGTCTATATCCTGACGTTCAAGGCGTCCGGCTACGGCTATCTTATCGGGCTTGCCTTGCTGGGTTTCGGCGTTGGCGCTGCAATGACTGCGGCTTCCTCCGCCATCATGGGTAATGCCCCCGCCGACAAGGTCGGCATGGCGGCATCCATCGAGGAAGTGTCCTATGAGCTTGGCAATGCACTGGGCGTCACGATCTTCGGCGGCATCCTGTCGGCCTCGTATACGGCAAGCATCGTGCTACCGGAAGGCAGCACCATTGCGCCTGTCGTTCGCGACAGTCTGGATGAAGCGCTTCTGGTCGCCCAGAATTTGCCAAAGCTGGAGGCAGAAACTCTCGTTGCTCTAGCCTCAAGCGCTTTTGAGAATGCTTACGTGGCGGTGATTGTTGCGACCGCAGCGCTGTTGCTGTTTGCAACAATTGCGACCTGTTTTGTGCAGCGTCGTCGTAAGGCGGTCACAGTCTGAACGACAATATGACGATCCAGCTTCACGCTATCGCAATTGCGGCGGTAGCGTGAAGCACACCAGTCTTGTGAACGACCAGCCTGGCGGAAGGCCCCGCCCCGGCAAGGGCAGCAGCTTCCGCTACTCCATGGCAACCGATGCGCCTGAATACTGCCTCGGAAGGATTGGCGAGACGCGGCGTTTCTTCTTCCAGACGCCCGGCTTCGTAGAAGCGCAAGGCGCACCCGTAATGAGCCGCCAGTTCCATCCAGACGGATTCACCGGCTTTCGATGCCAGTGTGGCGATCATGTCGGGCTTGGGCAGTCCGCATTGCGATAGAACACTACCCGCAAGGGCCATCAGCTCGCCAAGCGTCGCGCCTGAAGAGCTGCCCATTCCCAGAACGGAAAGCCGTGCCTTACGCCCCACAGGGCGAACCCCGTTGTGCCTGCTGCAATTCTTCATGCTTGATGCCCAGCACATCGGCAACGCGCTGGATCAGCACCGTTTCCGATTTGTCGATACGGTTATCGGCGCAGGCAATCGTCATCAGATCGCGCAACAGCGACAGGCGACGTTCGGGGGCCATTTCGGCCAGCATGTTTGCCGCCTGCTTGGTCGTGGTTTCATAAGCGAAATCCTTCAAATATTCGGCCACTTCCGGAATATCTTCCGCAGCGATACCAAAATTCTTGAAGGCGATTTCCTTGAAGGCCGCAATTTCCGCTGGATGCTGGTCGCCATCGGCGAACACAACATGCAAAAGCAGCAGCAATTCCGAAGCCAGCGCCGGATCATCGGCAACACGCTGTACGGCACTCTTCTTGTTCAAAAATGCGCTAATGCGGTCGAAGATGCTTTCGCTCATAGGCGCCCCTCCGGGTTCGTGGTTAGAAGCACATCATTAATGCTGGCGCATCGGGAAAACAACGTTATGTTGCGATAACAGTTCCCGGACCCTCCCCATGCCTGAATTTCTCGACTCACTCACCCTGCTCCTGACGGCTGCTGCGTTCATCGCTGGCATCATCGATTCCATTGCCGGCGGCGGGGGTATGATCACCATCCCGGCTTTGCTGCTCGCAGGCATTCCTCCGGTTGAAGCGCTCGGCACCAACAAGCTGCAAGGTCTGTTCGGCTCGTCATCGGCGACAATCGCCTATGCGCGCAAGGGACACGTGAATATTCGCGAACAATGGCGGGAGGCGCTTGCGTCGCTGGTCGGTTCTGTTTTCGGCGCACTGCTCGCAACGGTTTTGCCAGTCGCAATCATGCGCACGGCGCTGCCGCTGCTTTTAATGGCAATCGCCCTCTACTTTGCCCTGAAGCCGAATATCGGCGATATCGACCGTTCCCGCCGCATTGGCCCGTTCCTGTTTGGCATGACCATTGTGCCACTGATCGGCTTTTATGACGGCGTATTCGGCCCGGGCACCGGATCGTTCTTCATGCTCGCCTTTGTGGCGCTGGCTGGCTATGGCGTGCTGAAAGCGACAGCCCATACGAAGCTGTTGAACTGTGCCTCGAATGTCGGCGGCTTTGCGACCTTTGCAGCGGTCGGCGTCATCAACTGGAAAATCGGCATCTGCATGGGCATTGCGCAGTTCATCGGCGCGCAGATCGGCGCGAGCCTTGCGATGAAGGTCGGTTCGCGCATGATCAAGCCATTGCTGATCGTGGTCAGCCTCGCGCTGGCCGTTCGTCTTTTGATGGACCCGACCAATCCGCTCCGGCAGTGGGCCGGGTTCTAGAGCGGTTCCAGTTTTAACGGAATCATCAGAACCGCTCTATCTATTTGTTTTTACGCATTATCCAACGTAAAACCGCTTCGCACTTTTGCTGGAAATGCTCTAAACCCTCAGCGCCACCAGAACGACGCCGCAGCCGATCAGCACAATACCGAACCAGTTGATGGTCGACATGCGCTCACCGAGAAACACCGCACCGAACAGCGCCACAAGCACCACCGAAAGCTTGTCGACGGGTGCGACGCGCGCCGCATCGCCGATTTGCAAGGCACGAAAATAGGCAAGCCAGGACGCCCCGGTCGCCAGACCGGAGAGGACGAGAAACAGCCATGACTTGGCAGAAATCTCGCCCGGCCTTTGCCATTGGCCGGTGATCGTCAGAAACAGGCACAGCGCGCCGATAATGACAAAGGTACGGACCAGTGTTGCAAAGTCCGAATTGATGCCCTGAATGCCCACCTTTGCGAAAATCGCGGTCAGCGCGGCGAATACCGCCGACATCAGCGCCCAAAACTGCCAGCTTGCTGCCATAATCAGAACTCGATCCCCTTCTGGGCTTTCACGCCCGAACGGAATGGATGCTTGATCATTTCCATCTCGGTGACAAGATCAGCCACCTCAATCAGCTCATCTTTCGCATTTCGGCCGGTCACGATGACGTGCTTCATTTCCGGCTTGGCTTTCAGGACTTCGACAATTTCTTCCACGGGAAGATAATCATAGCGCAGAACGATATTCAGTTCGTCGCAAAGCACCATGTCGATCGCTTCATCCATGATCATGGCCTTGGCCTGTTCCCATGCGCCACGCGCCATGGCGATATCGCGACTGCGATCCTGTGTTTCCCAGGTAAAGCCTTCGCCCAACGCCGAAATCGTCACCTGATCGGGAAACTTTTCCAGAACCCAGCGTTCGCCCGTATCCCACGACCCCTTGACGAACTGCACAACACCGATCTTCATGCCGTGACCGAGCGCACGGAACACCATGCCGAAACCGGCAGTGGATTTACCCTTGCCCTTGCCCGTATGGACAATGACAAGACCCTTTTCCTCAGTCTTGGTGGCCTGAATCTTGTCGCGTGCGGCCTTCTTCTTGCGCATCTTGTCCGCATGGCGCGCATTCAGCTCGTCTTCAGTCATCGACAGAAGTTTTTCAGATTTCTCAGCCATTTGTCGCCCTTCCCGGATTCAACTTCTGAAGATTTTCCAATATGAACCGTGCCGAATTCGAACGCGGCGTCCAGAAACCGCGCTCGACAGCATCGTTCAGCTTCGCGGCGGTTTCCGCCAGCGCTGCCGGGTTCTTTTCAGCCATGAAATCATGGACCGCCTTGTCGGCGATATAGGCCTGATAGACCGCCTCGAAATGATGATTGCCAACCTTGCCAGTCGTCGCCGCAAAGGCGAACAGATAATCGACTGTCGCGGCAATTTCCGCCGCACCCTTATAGCCGTGGCGCATCACACCCGCGATCCATTTTGGGTTGGAGGCACGCCCGCGCACCACGCGCGAAAGCTCTTCCTCAAGCGTGCGGATCACCGGCTTTTCCGGTCGCGAATGGTCGTTGTGATAAACCGTTGGCATAGCGCCGGTCAGATTTTCAACCGTCGCGGCCATACCGCCCTCGAACTGATAATAGTCGTCACTGTCCAGAAGATCGTGTTCCCGATTGTCCTGATTCTGCACGACCGCCTGCACTGAACGCAGGCGCTCCTCGAGAAGGCCGCGTTCTGCCTGCCCCTCCTCGCCCGCGCCATAGGCATAGCCGCCCCAGACAAGCCAGGCTTCTGCCAGATCATTGCGCCCGGCCCAGCCGTTTTCGTCAATCAGTGCCTGCAATCCTGCGCCATAAGCGCCCGGTTTCGAGCCGAACACGCGATAGCCTGCACGGCGTTGCGCCGTTTTTTCATCGGTTCCACTGGCGACGAGACGCGCCTGCTCTGCCGCCATGCGCGCCGCAATGGGGTTGTCTTCCGCATCTTCGTCCAGCGCTCCCACCGCACGCACCGCCTTGTCGAACAAAGCGATCTGTTCGGGAAACGCATCACGGAAAAACCCCGATATGCGCAAGGTCACATCGACACGCGGACGCCCGAGCATGGCAAGCGGTACGATTTCGTATCCAGTGACGCGGCGCGAGGCCATATCCCAAACCGGCTTCACACCGATCAGCGCCAGAGCCTGCGCAATGTCGTCGCCGCCCGTGCGCATATTGGACGTGCCCCAGGCAGTGAGGCCGAACGAGGTCGGCCATTCGCCATGGTCCTGCGTATAGCGCGTAACCAGTAGTTCCGCCGATTTGCGTCCCAGTTCCCACGCGGCTGGCGTCGGCACAGCACGGCTGTCGGTCGAGAAGAAATTTCGCCCGGTCGGCAAGACATCAGGCCGTCCGCGCGTTGGCGCGCCGGATGGTCCCTGCGGCACGAAGCGTCCATCGAGCGCAGTCAGCAGGCCTTCAATTTCTGCGGGGCCACAAGCGATAACGCTGGGGCGCAGATGATCGGTTATGGCTTGCAGCACGACGCCGGTCTGTTGCCAGCCTTGCGGACAGGCCTGTTCGCCCGAGACGAGCTTGGCCGCCAGAAGTTCGATACGCTCCACCGTGTCGCCCGTTATGCGCCAGGTCGCCGGGCTAACCTCAACCAGCAATGCAGGCTTCGGCCCTGTCCACGGATCGGCCATGTTGCAATCGAGCGGATCGAAACCTTTATCCAGCCCCGCATCGGCGGCAATGGCGCGTTGCAGGCTTTGGTCACCGGCACTTCCGCCAAGCGAAACCGGCACACCGCGCGGAACGCGGGCCAGCGCGACCAAAAGATCGGTCAAAAGCCGGGCCTGCGGCGCTTGCCCGAAAATATGCAGCCCGTCGCGGATCTGCATTTCCTTCAGATCACAGAGATAGGCGTCAAGCTTTTGCAGCGCCATGTCTTCGTCGTCATGGTCGTGAATGCCTGCATCACGGTCGAGACCAATATCGCGCACCAGATCGAGAATCTGCCCCTTGAGGCGTAACAGTCGACGCGGATCGACACCCGACGCTTCGTAATATTCGTCGACGAGCGCTTCGAGATCCTTCAGCGGGCCATAGCTTTCGGCACGGGTCAAAGGCGGCGTCAGATGATCGATGATCACCGCGCCCGCACGGCGCTTGGCTTGCGTGCCCTCGCCCGGATCATTGACGATAAACGGATAGATATGCGGCGTCGGTCCGAACACGGCTTCGGGATAGCAATTTTCAGACAGCGCCAGCGCCTTACCCGGAAGCCATTCAAGATTGCCGTGCTTGCCCATATGAACAATGGCATCAACATCCGCTATCGCGCGCAGATAAGCATAAAAAGCGATGTAGCCGTGCGGCGGCACCAGATCCGGCGAATGATAACTTTCCTTCGGATCAATATTGTAGCCGCGTGCGGGCTGAATGCCGGTCAGTGTTTCGCCAAGCCGCATCAGCGGCAGCGCAAAGGCGTCGCGTTCCTTGTCGAAAAAGGGGTCGGCTTCCGGCTCACCCCACCGAGCTGTGATTTCCGCCTGAATCGCATCGGGAAGTTTTTTGAAAAAGTCGTTGTATTGATTCAGAGAAATGGTTTCGCGAATCTCTCGGCCATCGCGCGCGGCATTGGTCGGCCCCGCCATCAAAAGCTGCATCAGCGCATCACCATCGGCAGGCACTTCGCCGGTCTGATAGCCTGCACCGGCCATAGCTCTCAGCGTTTCGACCGTTCCGGCAGGCGTATCCAGCCCGACGCCATTACCAAGCCGCCCGTCACGGTTGGGATAGTTGGCGAGGATCAACGCAACACGTCGCTCCGCAGCTTTTTTCCGCTTCAGTCGCACCCAGTTTGCTGCGAGTTTCGCCACAAAAGCCACACGGTTTTCATCCGGCTCGTGGGTGACGATGTTCGCTTCCACCGTCGCATCGAACTGCCGTGCCGATTTGAACGAAACCGCGCGCGACAAAACACGCCCGTCCACTTCCGGCAGGGCAACATTCATGGCCAGATCGCGCGCCAGCAATCCTTGCTGGGAAGCCTGCCAGACCGCCTTCGGCGTGCCTGAAAAAATCACCTGCAAAACCATATTGCCGCGCTTGTCGAGCACGGTTGGCTTGCGCTCTGCACCCGGCGATGAAATAGCAAAGCCGGTCGCGTTCAGCACGATATCCGGCGGGCAATCTTCAAAAACGCCGTCCACGACGGCAGCAGACAGCCGGTCCTTGAGGCTGGAGACGAACACAGGCAACGGATTGATGCCTTCCGCCTGCAAACCCGCAATCAACGCCTCAACCGGCTGGGTCTGGCCGCTTTGCACCAGCGCGCGATAGAAGACGATCGCCGCAACGGGCGCATCCTTGGTCCAGCGGCTGTGGATGAGATCGAGCGAAACCACCGCCTCACCGGGCCACCAAAGACCAGCTTTGAGCAGAGGTGCGGCTTCGGCTGGCTTTTCGCCGCCGTCAACCAGCGCCGCGCAATAATCGAGGAAGGCGCGCATATTGGATGCGCCGCCCTCGATCAGATAATGCCACAGCGCTTCACGGTCAGCGTTCGCAACCGTCGAGAAACGATCCAGCCCATGGTCGGGCTTGTCATCGCCGGGAAGCACCGCGATCTTGACACCGTGGTTCACGGCGCAGGCATGAAGCGCTTCCAGCCCATAAGGCCAATACGTCTCGCCGCCGATAATGCGCACGATAATCAGCTTTGCATGACGCGCCGTCCGCTCGACATAAGCATCGACGGACATTGGATGCGTGAGACTGAGAAAACTGGCGAGCCGCAGGCTTGGCCCGTCTGGCTCGGCGCGATGCGCCTGCGCAAGACTGGCCAGCTCCGTGTCGGCGGCGGAAAGGAACAGAATATCACCCGGCGTCTGGCCGAGATCGACGGCCTCATTGCCGTCGCTGATCGTTCCTTTCTGGGCAAGCAGAAGATGCATTACAAAACTGCGTCTTTCACGGCCTTGGTGATGGCGTCTTCATCGATCTCATGCAGGCCGATGACAACGAGCCGCGTCGAACGGGCTTCATCCTTGCCCCACGGGCGGTCGAAATAATGCTCGATACGCGGGCCGACAGCCTGCACCACCAGACGCATCGGCTTGCCGGGCACATCGACAAAGCCCTTGAGACGCAGAACATCATGGTCAGCGATGATGGCCTTCAGCTTTTCGGCAAAGGTCTTCGGGTCCGAAACGGAACCAGCCTCAACGACAAAGCTCTCGAATTCATCGTGATCATGCTCATGACCATCGGCATGATGGATTTCATGATGCGACTTGCGGTTGGCGATATCGTCTTCCGTACCAACGCCTAGACCGAGCAGTACATCAGCGCCAAGCTTGCCGAAGCTTGCAGGCACCATGTTGACGCGGCGCGACGAGCGCTCGGCAACATCAGCCTTCACGCTGTCGAGGCTCGACGCGTCGATCAGATCGGCCTTGTTAAGCACGATCAGGTCAGCAGCATGAATCTGGTCTTCAAACAGTTCTTCAAGCGGGCTCTCATGATCAAGCGATTCATCGGCAGCGCGCTGCGCATCCACCTTGTCATGATCGTCAGCAAACCGGCCTTCGGCAACGGCGGCAGCATCGATAACCGTCACCACGCCATCGACCGTGACCTGTGTCTTGATTTCCGGCCAGTTGAATGCGGCAACCAGCGGCTGCGGCAATGCAAGACCGGACGTCTCGATGACGATGTGATCCGGACGATCTGGACGGTCGAGCAGCTTGGTCATGGTCGGAATAAAATCGTCCGCAACAGTGCAGCAAATGCAGCCATTGTTGAGTTCGATCACGTCTTCCTCGCGGCAGGTTTCGATGCCGCAACCTTTCAGAATGCCGCCATCGACACCAAGATCACCAAATTCATTGATGATCAGCGCAATGCGCTTGCCATTGGCGTTCTCAAGCAGATTGCGGATCATCGTGGTCTTGCCCGATCCGAGAAAGCCGGTGATCACGGTAGCCGGTATCTTCTGACCCTGCATGATATTATCCCTTCATCTTGAGCGGCAAACCTGCCGCCATGAAATAAACTTCGTCTGCCGCTGCAGCGATGGCCTGATGCAGAAAACCTGCATGATCGCGAAATTCCCGCGCCATGCGGTTTTCCGGCACGATGCCGAGCCCAACTTCGTTGGACACAAAAACCACCGGCCCGCCGAGGGCCGAAAGCACAGCAACCAGATCGTGTGATTCCGCGGCGATGTCGCGCTCGGCCATCATAAGATTGGTGACCCAAAGGGTCAGGCAGTCAACCAGCACGAATCTGGTCGATTGCGCGTGTTGCAGAAGTGCACTCTTCAGGTCGAGCGGCTCTTCTACGGTCTGCCATTGCGTACCGCGTCGGTCGCGATGCACCGCGATACGGCTTTCCATTTCTCCGTCGAAGGCGCGCCCCGTCGCCAGATAGACCGGCTGAAGCCCGGAGGCTTCAACCAGCTTTTCGGCATAGGACGACTTACCCGAACGGGCTCCGCCAAGAACAAAGGTGATTTTTCCGGGCAGAGCCACGCTATCAGCCTTCCAGTTCGGATGCGGCGTAATGCTGGATGAACCAGCCAAGCGCCAGACCGATCACCGCCCACATGAACAGGTTCGTCGCCAGCGAAGCGACCGCATATTGCGATGCGAGCAGCGACGGAATTGGCGACGCAATATCCTCTGGATGCGGCGCGCCGTAGACCTGCGGGGCAATGATTGCGACGAGACCGAGCAGTTTTGCCCAGATTTCGTCGCGCAACACGATCAGATAGAGGCCGACACCGCTGAGTACGACCGTCGAAATCCACCAGAGCTGGCGCTGGGCGAGATCAGCCGCTGGCATTGCCGGCAGTTCCGGCGACAGACCGAGCGCAGGCATGAACGCCACTGCAAAGAAACCGGCCATGCCCCAGTACAGGCCGTTCCGCACAGTGATCGGACGACCGAGCAGCAGCGCAATACCACCGAGCAGCAGAGCAAAACCAGAACCGGCAACCAGGTTGGCCAGGATCGTATTGCCAAGACGGCCGAACGGCAGTTCTGCCCCAGCTTCTTCTTCGGCTGGTGCGGCAGCTGCCGCATGATCATGGGCAGGAGCTTCGGCACCGACCTGTTCATGCGGCGCGGCTTCGGCCGGTCCATGACTATGGCCACCGCCAGCCTCTTCATAAACTTCCGCCTGCAGAATAAGCGGCACGGTCTTGAGATACATGGCAGGCGTCACCAGGAGCCCTGCCAGAAGGCCCGCAGCAAGCGTAGCCAAAAGATAACGGATCAACATTTTAGTCCCCCAACTGCAAAAAATCGCCGATAGCCACAGCCATCGGACGCAAAGCAGTGTCAGCTTCCTTGAAAAACACGTCTACGATCATTCCCCACGCAAACCGGCGCGTAAACGCGGTTCGCAATGTCGACGCTAAAGCATCAATGGCAAGGAAAACCGTAAGAATGGCGGGTATCGTGCGCTGAATCGTGCAGCGTGTCCGAATGCGCAAGTCCAACGCCGTAAACGAGGAAGGCGCCGAGGAGCAGGGAAACCACAGCCGTACCAAGACGCGCAGCCAAAGGCAGAGATACAGTGGTGGAGACAGAATTATTTATACGTGCAGCCATGACAACCTCCGTGCAGGCAGCAGGGAAAGACCTCCCATGGGGCGCGGGTAAAATACCCTTCTGTAACAGGCAGGTCTCCTGGCTCACGGGTCGTCGGAAATGTCACCACCTTCCCGAAACATGATGCTTCAGTGGCTGCCGGTTTCCCGGCATGGCTTCATTCCTCTCCGCTCTACAGTCGCGGGGTCGGCTACGATAAAGACGCCCGGAATGGGTCCGTCCTTCGCATTCCCTCTTGGTCCCACCGGATTCGTCTGGCGAGAACCTGTCACATAGTTGGACATTAGGCCTTTGCCAAAGCACCGTCAATCGGGCCTGTGGGCAGAGTTGGACACCTGAACAGCATCATTTCAAAGAAAACAGCGCGTCGATATCGAGACAGGCTTCCAGCCCTTCCGCCAGCTCATCCAGCGCTGTTTCAACGCTCATGCGATAATTGCCAGCACCGCCTTCGACACCCAGCGTGGCGAGAAATTGCTGCCGAAAACGATCTGCGCCGAAAACGCCGTGCAGATAGGTCCCCATAATCCGGCCATTCGGAGAGACCGCACCATCATCATGATCCCCGATGCGCGCAAAAGGCCTGAACATATCGGCCCCTGTCGTGCGCCCGATATGGATTTCATAGCCTTCCAGCGGCGTATCATAAAGCAATGAACTCGCTTCAACATTGCGGACGACTTTTTCCGGCTCCATGACGGTTTCAATATCCAGCAGCCCCAAACCTTCCGCTTCGCGCACCTGCCCTTCGATCCCATGCGGATCGCGGATGCTGCGCCCCAGCATCTGAAAACCACCGCAGATACCGAATACATGTCCGCCGCGTTTTACGTGCGCAGCCAGATCGCGATCCCAACCGTTTTCACGGAACGCCAGCAGATCGGCAATGGTGGACTTTGTTCCGGGCAGCACGACCAGACCGGCATCGGACGGAAGCGGTGTGCCGGGCGGCACCATGACCACCTCCACGGCGGGTTCGACCTTCAGCGGGTCCAGATCGTCGAAATTGGCGATGCGCGGCAACATCGGAACCGCAACTTTCAGCGCCTTGTCAGCGCTGCGCACGGCACGCTCCAAAACCACCGAATCTTCGGCAGGTAATCGGGAAACAGCCTTGAGCCATGGAACCACACCGAACGAACGCCAGCCGGTGAAGCGTTCAATTGCTTCCAGCCCGTCGTCGAACAGAGAAATGTCACCACGAAACTTGTTGATGATGAACCCGCGCACCATGGCGCGATCTTCTTCCGGCAGGATTGTGTGGGTCCCGACCAGCGACGCGATCACCCCGCCCCGGTCGATGTCACCGACCAGCACCACCGGCACATTTGCCCGCGTTGCAAAGCCCATATTGGCAATATCACCGGCCCGAAGATTGATCTCGGCTGGAGAGCCTGCCCCTTCTATCAGCACAAGGTCGGCACCTTCGCTGACGATGGAAAAGGATTCCATCACCGAGGCCATCAGCTGCGGCTTCAATTCCTGATAATACCGCCCGCGCGCTTCGCCGCGCACCTGACCCTGCACTACGATCTGGCTGCCCATATCGGTCTGAGGTTTCAGCAAAACCGGGTTCATATGCACCGATGATGGAATGCCGGACGCCAGCGCCTGTAGCCACTGGGCACGACCGATTTCCCCGCCGTCATCACTGACCGCAGCATTGTTCGACATGTTCTGAGGCTTGAACGGACGAACCATCAATCCGCGATTGCGCGCCACGCGACAGAGCCCCGCGACAAGCACGCTCTTGCCGACATCAGACCCCGTTCCCTGAAACATAATTGCCCGTACCATTCGACCTGCCTAGCCGAAACAGTAAGCCATGGCAATCTGGGTCCAGGCGCTTCGCGTTACAGCACATCCAACGCGCTGACCGATGCCCCTTCTATGCAAAAATGCGCATCAGTTTATTACAAATGTGAGCAAGATTATTCCAATGGAGCGTTGGCAGTGCTCCGGTCTTATGTTCTAGTCCATGTCAGAGGAGCGGTACTCAACTTTTAAAGCTGAGGGAGGAAACCATGGATGCTGCCGAACAAAACCAGTTCGAACTGAACGAAGAACAGCTCGCCATACAGGAGATGGCGCGCGGCTTCGCCAGCGACCGAATTGCGCCCCACGCGCTGCAATGGGACCGTGACAAGCATTTCCCTGTCGATGCGCTTCGCGAGGCAGGATCGCTTGGCATGGGCGGCATCTATGTCCGCGAAGATGTGGGCGGATCGGCACTGAAACGCATGGATGCCGTGCTTATTTTCGAGGCGCTTGCCGCCGCCTGCCCGTCATTCTCGGCCTTTGTCTCTATCCACAACATGGCTGCGTGGATGATCGACACATTCGGCAATGAGGCGCAACGCCAGCAGTTCCTGCCCAGTCTCACATCCATGGACTGGCTGGCCAGTTACTGCCTGACGGAACCCGGTTCCGGTTCGGACGCAGCCGCCCTTCGCACCCGCGCCACGCGGGATGGTGATCACTATGTCATCAACGGTGCAAAACAGTTTATTTCCGGTGCCGGAGAGACCGACATTTACGTCACCATGGTGCGTACCGGAGAGGACGGTCCGAAAGGTATTTCCACGCTCGTTGTGCCGAAAGATGCACCCGGCCTGTCATTCGGCGCGAACGAATACAAGATGGGCTGGAACTGCCAGCCGACGCGAACAGTCATTTTCGACAACTGCCGCGTACCGGTGGAAAACCGACTTGGAGAGGAAGGCACAGGCTTCAAGATCGCCATGGCGGGCCTTGATGGCGGGCGGCTGAATATTGGAGCCTGCTCGCTTGGCGGTGCACAATCCGCGCTCGACAAGGCGCTGGAATATTGTGGCGAGCGCAAGGCCTTTGGACAAACGATCGATCGTTTTCAGGCCCTGCAGTTTCGCCTTGCCGATATGGAGACCGAACTTTCGGCAGCACGGCTGCTGCTTTACGCAGCCGCCAGCAAGCTTGACCGCAAGACCCACGATGCGGGCAAATGGTCGGCCATGGCAAAGCGGTTTGTGACCGACACCGGCTTCAATGTCGCCAATGAAGCGCTGCAACTCTTTGGCGGCTACGGTTACCTCCACGATTACGGGATCGAAAAGCTGGTCCGCGACCTGCGTGTGCACCAGATTCTGGAGGGGACCAACGAAATCATGCGCGTGATCATTGCAAGGCATATGATCGGTCGCTGAATAGCTATTTTGTATGGAGGAATTCAACATGGCCACTATCGCATTCATCGGCCTCGGCAATATGGGCGGCCCAATGGCGGCAAATCTGGTCAAGGCTGGCCACACAGTGCGAGGCTTTGACCTGTTGCCGCAGCATCTTGAAGAAGCGCGCGCCAACGGATTGCAGATCGCGACCAGTGCGGTGGATGCCGTTGCGGATGTCGACGCGGTCATCACCATGCTGCCCGCAGGCAAACACGTTCTCGCCGTTTATGAGGAAATTGCCCCTAAGGCGCGAAAAGATTCAGCTTTTATCGATTGCTCCACAATCGACGTCGATTCCGCCCGCAAGGCGCACGCAATCGCGACAGACCATGGACATCTCTCCATCGATGCGCCCGTTTCGGGCGGTACCGGTGGTGCAGCCGCAGGCACGTTGACTTTTATGGCGGGCGGCAGCGACAAGGCATTCGAGCGCGGCGAGCCTATCCTGAAACCGATGGCTGGCAAGATCGTGCATTGCGGCGGCGACGGAGCCGGACAGGCTGCCAAGATCTGCAATAATATGATTCTCGGCATCTCGATGATTGGCGTCAGCGAAGCTTTCGTTCTGGCTGAAAAGCTCGGCCTTTCACATCAGGCGCTTTTCGACGTTGCTTCCACATCGTCGGGGCAGTGCTGGTCGCTTACCACCTATTGTCCGGTCCCGGGGCCGGTTCCGACCTCGCCAGCAAACCGTGATTACAAGCCGGGCTTTGCCGCAGCGCTGATGCTGAAGGATCTGAAGCTTTCGCAGGAAGCTGCGAAAAGCGCTGGCGCGGAAACGCCGCTTGGTGCTCATGCGGAGGCGATTTATTCGCTGTTCGACGGTGAGGGCCATGGCGGTGATGATTTTTCCGGCATCATCAATCATTTGCGCGAAAAATCTGGAGCAAAGTAAAAAAAGATCACATGCATGAAAAAACTTGCCTCAAATAGGCAATGTTTAGATTTGCTTAATCGTCTGCTAACCGTACGGTAACGATGTTCGGATAAAAAGGAGCACGAGACAGGCTAAACCTCTCTCGCTGCTCCGGATCTGGTATTGCGTACCGGAGCTTTATGTATCTCTCACCAGCGTTTTTTCGGTGAGATTGCCATGCGTAGTTGGCAAAACCGTGCGCCGTAAGGCAGCGCGGTTTTTGCCGTAAACGAAAATTTTATCAAATATTGTCCGCATATTTCGATTGATTGGCGCTTCGCGGATTGAAATCCGACCATAATTTTGTGAAATGTAGCAGCCTGTTTGCGCCCATCTGGGGCACATCGTTCAGCATCGGGACTTCAAGCTTGACCGCATTAAGACAAACCGCGTCTACCGCAGACAAAGAAATATTGGGATTGCCTTGGGCGGTCCTATTCGTCGTGTGCTATTTCGTGTTTCAGGCCGTTCTGGTGACTTATATCTCCAACGGCGCTGGACTCGATGATGCGGAACAGCTCGCCAATATAGGTTATCTCGACTGGGGCTATGGCGGCTCGCAACCGCCCCTCTATACATGGACGACCAATCTTGCCGCCTCCGTGCTGGGCACATCCATGCTGACGCTTCAGATCGTGAAGTTCGGCATGCTGGCAAGCCTTTTCCTCAGCGTTTTTGGCGCGATGCGGCTCCTCGGCTTCTCGCGTGCTGTCGCCTCGGCCAGCATGCTCGGCCTGTTTCTCATTCCGCAAATCGGCTGGGAATCACAGCGCGCCCTGACCCATTCGGTCGCGGGCACAGCGGGGTGCGGATGGACCTTCCTGGCCTTTGCCTGGCATATGCGCAAGCGCAGCGTGATTTCGGCTGCTCTCCTTGGCGTGGCCTTGACCGCGGCGCTTCTGGGCAAGTTCAACGCATCGTTCTTCCTGATCATGGTGATCGTAACTGGTCTTTCAGTCCCGGAATATCGGGCCGTGCTTCTGTCGAAACTTTCGGCCGTTACCTTGCTCGCCTTCGCAATTTGCGTCGGACCGACGGCCGCCTGGATGTTCGCTCACAAATCGAGCGTCATTGCCCGTTCCGGCAAATTGCAGATGGGCGCATCCGGAAACCTATTCTTCGACCGGCTGAACGGCATTGAGAGCTTCGTTGAAGCTGCCTTCCTGTTCTCGGTTCTGGCGCTTGCAATCGCGGCGGTCATCGCGCTCATCCACTTCAAGAAACGCACTGTGCCCACCACGCCTTATACGCCCGGCGAGACATTCATGCGCCGTCTGGTGGTTGTCGGTCTGCTGATTGTTTTTGTCGGCGTTGTTGTGACAGGCGCCAATGACGTCAAAGACCGCTGGCTTCAGCCTGTGCTGTTTCTTTTGCCCGCTGTGCTAGCTTTCCGTCTGGAGCGCTTCCGCATCGGCAATCGCCCTGTTACGGAATATGCGGCTATGGGCGCAGTAGTTGCACTTCTGGTTCCACCGGTTCTGTCCTATTATCTCATATATGGGTCGAGCACCCCGCCCTATGGGCAGCTGGATTATCGCCAGCTTTATACGGAAATCAGCAGCCACGGGCCTTTCAAGACCATCGTGGCGGATAATGCGCAGATACCGGGCAATTTCCGGCTGTTCGATCCGTCGCTGAAGGTGGTTCACCCAGAAACGCCCGATGGGGCCAAGCAGATCGCAGCGCCGATTCTGGTCATGTGGTTTGGCGATGCCACGCCGAACGCCCACATTGCGGGCCTTCTGGCGAGCGCCAATATTCAAGTGCCGACGACTGGTATCATGACAACAAGCATCGCTTATAAAACGCGCCCGGATATGCAGATGCCGGTGGGGTATTTCTTCGTCAACGCGCAATGAACATTGTCTGCTCTTTGACGGGCAAATGAACTATCAATGAAAAGGCCCGGGACATGTCCCGGGCCTTTTGCTTAAACTCTTAGTCCACCGTCTCTTGAACGGCATGCGCTGTGCCTTTGACATCGCGCCCAACGCCGCGAACCGTATTGGCACAAGAAGCCAGTGTGAAGGCACAGAGAACAATAGCAACTGGGACAAGGCGGGTCAGTTTCATAGCGGTCTCTCCGATAGGATGTCGTTAAAGCCCAGATGAACGGGCGCACATACTCGTATTGTGCCAGCATCCATCGGCCCACCCCGGACCCCGCCTCAGTCAGCTGGCTATGAAGCCGTTTCATCCGGCTGTCATATAGGAAATCTAGCGCAACCTTTTGTCCTGACAAGAGAAGGCATTACTTACACCCACAAGTTCTTGTGAGTTGTATCAGCAAGCACGAAAAGTCTCGAAGCGCCCCGTGCGGCGATAAGCTTCGAAGACATTGCGCAAATTCTCCGCCACCGCATGAATATGCGGTCCGGCTTCAGGCCTGATAATCATGCCGAGCTGATAGCGCCCCAATTCAGGCAAGTCATGCTCTGACCCCAGTGCAACAATCCCCTCGCCGAGCAAGGTCTTCGCAAAAGGTGCGATGGCAAGATCGGCCATGATGGCGGCGCGCTGTCCGGTGGAATGTGAACTCATATAGGCGATACGATAGGGACGGCCCGAGCTTTCGAGCGCTTCCAGCGCATTGCCGCGCCAGGCGCAGCCCTCTTCCCAGATGGAAAGCGGCAGCGGATCGCGGCGGTAAGCCGTTCCGCATTTCGCTCCAGCCCAGACGAGTTCCTCGTCGAGCAGAACTTCCGTGTCACCCTTGCCGGGCACCGTATGCGAAATATTGACCAGCGTAACATCAAGACGTCGCTCATCAAGGCGCTTGCGCAGATTGCTGCTCTGATCGATTACCACGTCTACCGTCACACCCGGATGCGTTTCCGCAAAGCGCTTGAGAACAAGCGGCAGAACGCATTCGCCGATGTCATCCGGCGAACCAAGCCGCACCACGCCGGTGACGGTCGGTGCGACAAATTTCGAAACCGCTTCACGATTGAGCGCCAGAAGGCGACGCGCAAAGCCCAGCAGAACTTCGCCGTCGCTTGTCAGCGTAACGGAACGGGCATCGCGGTCAAACACGGCGACCCCGATCTGCTCCTCAAGTTTCTTAATCTGCATCGATACGGCCGAGGGCGTGCGAAACACTGCATTGGCCGCCGATGAGAAACTGCCCGTGTCCGCAATTGCAACGAAAGTGCGAAGGACATCGATATCGAGCATTGGCAAAGGATGCTGGACGGGCGCTGTCATGGCGGAACTCCGGTGATGATAAATCAAATTTTCTGATCTTAAGCCTTTTTATATTTCGTTTGATTGAACGTCAAGCACAGCTCACATTAACCCCATCGAAAACACACAACCCGCTGCAGCAGGCATTCAAACCAATCCATTCTCGCCCGAGGAGACCGAAAATGACCGTACAATGCCAGACCGTGGGCCAGACCGTGGGCCAGACCGCAGGCTCAACTGCCAACCGCAATCGCCGCCCGACGCCATCAGCATCCGCTTCTTCACTTGTCTGGTTGCGCCAGGCTTATGACGAACTGCGGAGCCAGATTGATCAGTGGTTGCTCGACCGCAAGATCGCTCGGACCCGCCTCTCGATCCAGAATCTGCCGGAACATATCCGGCAGGACGTTGGCTGGCCGGCAATCGACGACCGTCTGCCAGTCGTCCGTCAGGTTCGCTCCACGCGCCCTAACACTCCGCGTAAAGGCTGATTTGCGACAATTATTAATTTTCGAATGAGGGCGAGCCTGTTTCGCCCTCATTTTCACGACATAAAAATACCTTCTCGCGGCAGGCATTTAGCCGCACTTTGCAACCTAACCGTTCTGTGTCTCAATAAAGCACTATCCCGTTTGCGTCATTGCCCTCCCCTAGCATTTGCGGGCAATGATCCAGGGGGCGCCGGTCTGATAGCGACCGGCAAAAGCGGGGCAGAAATCGACCCCGCAGTCGTGACGGAGACATAAGCAGCACCGCGTCGGGAACCGCGGTGCCTGCTTCAAAAAATGGGAACGGTCCGGTTATGAACCAGGCTTCATCGATCAAGCGGTCTATTGTCTTTTTTCTGGTTCCGAACTTTTCGATGATCGCGTTTGCGACGGCCATCGAGCCGCTGCGCATCGCCAATCGTATGCTCGGTTACGAAGCCTATCATTGGCGCCTGACGTCAACGGATGGCCAGCCGGTCACGGCATCAAATGGCGTGGTTTGCGCCGTCAATGCGTCGCTGGAAGACGAACGACGCTATCTGCAGCGCGAACAGCGCCCTTCCATGGTGTTTGTCTGCTCCGGTGTCTATGTCGAGGATTTCCGCAACAAATCGGTCTTCGCCTGGCTGCGCGAAGAATATAATCGTGGCGTCGCGGTCGGCGGCCTTTGCACCGGCGCGCATATTCTCGCCGCAGCCGGACTTCTTTCCGGAAAGCGCTGCGCCATCCATTGGGAAAATCTGCCCGGCTTTGCCGAAGCATTCCCCAAGGCCGAGGTCTATGCCGACCTGTTTGAATTCGACAGCAATATCTACACCTGTGCTGGTGGCACAGCCTCGCTCGACATGATGCTGAAGTTGATCGGCGACGATTTCGACGCCAATCTGGTCAACAAGATCTGCGAACAGGCGCTGACCGACCGTGTCCGCAGCCCGCAGGACCGGCAGCGTCTGCCGCTGCGTGCGCGCCTCGGCATCCAAAACTCCAAGGTCCTGACCATTATCGAGATGATGGAAGCCAACCTGTCCGAGCCGCAGGCGCTGATCAATGTCGCTCATACGATCGGCCTGTCGCGCCGTCAGGTCGAACGCTTGTTCCGGCAAGAAATGGGGCGTTCTCCGGCCCGCTATTATCTGGAAATCCGCCTTGACCGGGCGCGGCACCTGCTTTTGCAGTCATCCATGCCGGTCGTGGAAGTAGCGGTGGCATGCGGCTTCGTTTCAGCGTCGCATTTTTCCAAATGCTATCGCGAACTCTACGGGCGCTCTCCGCAACAGGAACGCGCAGATCGCAAAATGCTCATCGCTGCATAGTGGAAATCTGTGCTGCGAATGAGAACATCGCCAGTCGGGCGTTCGTGTAAAAGACAGGAAAATCAGAACCGTAACGGATCTTTCGGAATCAATTTCGCAAGACCGGGGGAAACCCATTCCGGCATGTCGCTTGCAGAACAGGCTTAGCGCGCAAAACCTCGGCTATGACCGGTAATCGACGCAGTCGTGTCAGGCAGCGAATATGTCGTATAAAGGCAAATATCCTGCCCCATCAGCGATTATGGTTCTGTCAAATACCAACCAGGGTCACATAAAATGGCAGAGTTTCCTAAGAAGGCGAAGGTCGTAATCGTCGGGCTCGGTGGCATCGTCGGCGCATCCGTCGTGCACCACCTGATCGAACGGGGCTGGGACGACATCGTCGGCATCGACAAGTCGGGCATTCCGACCGATATCGGCTCGACGGCCCACGCATCGGATTTCTGCTATGCGACCAGCCACGATTTTCTATCCTGCTGGACCACGCTGTATTCCATCGATTTCTACGAAAAGATGGGGCATTACGCCCGCGTCGGCGGCCTTGAAGTTGCCCGTGTCGGCGACGATGGCCGCATGGATGAAATCAAGCGCAAGGTCGCTTCCGGCAAAGCCTTTGGCACCCGCGCCCGTTTGATTGAACCGGCGGAGATCAAGGAAAAATTCCCGCTGATCGAAGAAGACATGGTTCAGGGCGGCTTGTGGGATCCGGACGCCGGTCTGGTCATCCCGCGTTCGCAGACGGCTGCCGGCAAGCTGATCGATCAGGCGGAAGCCGCTGGCAAGTTGCAGAGCTTTGCCAACACGCCTGCCCAGTCGCTGCTGGTCGAAAACGGTCGCATCAAGGGTGTGGTCACGCATCGCGGTACCATCGAAGCCGATTATGTCGTGATCTGTGCTGGTCTCTGGGGGCGTCTGATTGCCGAAATGGTCGGCGAAGACCTGCCCGTCATGCCGATCGACCATCCGCTGACATTCTTCGGCCCCTATAATGAATTCGAAGGCACGGGCAAGGAAATCGGCTGGCCGCTGATGCGCGATCAGGGCAATTCTGCCTATATGCGCGATACGGGCGACCCGAAGACTGCCGAAGGCGGTCAGATTGAATGGGGCTATTACGAAGAGACCAATCCGCGCCTCTGTCACCCGCGCGATCTACTGGAAAAGCACGAAGCGCGCCTTTCGCCGTCGCAGCGCGACCTCGATATGGAGCAGATTCTGGAGCCGCTTGAGCGCGCCATCGAACTGACGCCGATCCTCGGCGAGCTTGGCTATAATGAAAGTCATTCCTTCAATGGCTTCCTGCAAGTCACGACCGATGGCGGCCCGTCCATGGGCGAAAGCCAGAAGGTGCGCGGCCTCTGGTATGCAGTCGCAATCTGGGTCAAGGACGGCCCCGGCATGGGCAAGCTCATTGCCGACTGGATGACGGACGGGCGCACCTCCATCGACCATCACGCCGTCGACTATTCCCGTTTCTATCCGCATCAGATGACCGAGCAATTCATCTGGGATCGCTGCACCGAAACGGCAATGAAGGTCTATAACCCAGCAGTGCACCCCCGTGAGCCATTCTCCAAGGGGCGCAATATCCGCCGTTCGCCGTTCTATGAGCGCGAAGTTGAGCTTGGCGGCCATTTCATGGAACTCGGCGGCTGGGAACGTGCGCATGGCTATGCCGCCAACGAGCATCTGCTTGAAAAATACGGCAACCGTGTTCCAGTGCGTGAAAACGAATGGGACAACCGCCATTTCTGGCGTGTTTCCAATGCGGAGCATCTGGAACTGACGGAAAATTGCGGCATCATCAATCTCTCGCATTTCGCGATGTACGACATTGAAGGTCCTGACCATGTCGAGTTTATGGAATGGCTCTGCGCGGCCAAGATTGGCGGCGACGCCAATATCGGCAAGGGCATCTATACCCACTTCCTCGATGATGAAGGCATGGTGCGTGCCGACTTCACGGCAATCCGCATGGCTGACCGCATCCGCATGATCAATGGCGCCGATGCAGGCCCGCGCGATTTCCATTATATGCGCCGCGTGGCCGAGGATAAGGGCTTTGACGTCACCATCACCGATGTGACGGAGAAATATGTCACTGTCGGCATATGGGGTCCGAATGCTCGCGAGAACCTCAAGAAGGTTGTCGAGAATCCCGAGGGGCTCGATGCCGAGAACTTCCCGTTTGCGGCGATCAAGCCGATCAGGATTGCGGGCAAGGACGTCACAGCCTTCCGCATTTCCTATGTCGGCGAACAAGGCTGGGAATTGCACATGCGCTATGAAGACGGCCTCGCCGTCTGGGATGCGCTGCGCTCCACCGGCACGATTGCGGTTGGCATCGAAACCTATGCCAATACCCGCCGCATGGAGAAAAGCCTGCGCCTTCAGAATGCCGACCTTTTGACGGAGTATAATCTCCTTGAAGCCGATCTGGCGCGCCCAAAGGTCAAGGAAGCCGATTTCCGCGGCAAGGCCAAGCATGTCGAATATCGCACCCGCGAAAATCAGCCTGCCATGCTCTGCACGCTGATTATGACCGACAATATCGATTCGAAAGGCGTAGCGCGTTATCCCGTCGGCATCATGCCGGTCATGGAGCCGGAAACCGGCAAAACGCTGGTCGATGAACTGGGCCGCCGCTCATTCACCTCGTCGGTGGCGTTCGGCCCGACCATCGGCAAGAATATCGCGCTTGCCTATCTGCCATGGAGCCATTGCCAGGAAGGCCGCAAGCTGACCGTCGAATATTTTGGCGAAACCTATCCGGTGGAAGTGGCGTCCGTTGGTTACAAGCCGCTGTACGATCCGGAAAACCTCAAGCCGCGCAGCTGATCCAACCGAGAGACAAACAAAAAGCCGGGCATTTCGCCCGGCTTTTTCAATTCAACAATTTGAAGATCTTACTTCAGCGTCGCCTTGCCGCCGGTGAGCGTGATGGTCTCATCACCCGTCAGCGCTTCGCGGTCGCCGTTCGGAAAGGTCACGAAACAGCCGGATGAGCAGAAATCAACCGTGTCGCCGGGTGCGACGACCATTTCACGCTTGGACGCACCTTCCGTGACCACGATGGTCTGCGCGGCGCTGTCCTTGTTCGAAATCTTGGCGGCGTAGGAACCGCCCATGGAAGCTGCAAGCATAATGACTGCGCCAAGACCGATCGTACCAAATTTGTTGATCTGAATTACGTTCATATCGTTTCGGCGTTTCCACCGCTCCCGCTTCTACAACCCCGATGAAAGCAAGTGCCCCCGCTTTCATCCTCGAAGAACGACCCGCCGTTCTGTAGCCCATTTATAAATAGACAAAACTGAACTGCAACTGAACGACGCGTTCATTAGCACTACAGTTGCAAATTCGTCAGGCCGCGGCGAAAAGAGTGATTTTCGAGTACCGGAGCGCAGCGTACTTCAACGTACGTGAGCACCGGAACGCAGAAAATTGCTCTTTGCAGTCCGGCATCACGAAGAATGCAACTGTAGTGCTAGGCTTTATCGTCATTGTCGTCCGTTGCCTTGGCTTTCTCTTCGCGCGCTTTCTTCTTCGGCGCAGCTGCGGGCGCCTTCTGCACGATCTCCGAAAGCTTCTCGATTTCCGGCAGGCTCAACACCAGATCGGTTGAAGACGAGGATAGATGCAAACCCTCTTCGCGGAACCGCTCCACAATCTGAAACCGCAATTCGTTCTTGATGCCGCCGGTCGAGGTGATGTCCGCAACAAATGCATAAATATCAAACACCATCAGCGAGTCGGTCATGCTTTGGAAAGCAACGAACGGCTCAGGATTTCTGAGAATGGAATGGTGGCCGTGCACGATCTCCAGCAACAGCGTGTGCACACGCCTTGGATCGTCCGTATAGGAGGCCTGCACATTGATATCGATGCGGCCAAGCTTGTTGCGATGCGTCCAGTTGCCGACATTGCCGTTGATGAGCGTCGAGTTCGGCACAATGATCGACTGCTTCTGGAAGGTTTCCACTTCCGTTGCGCGCACACTGATCTTTTTCACGATGCCGCTGACCGTGCCAGCTTCCACCCAGTCGCCAACCTTGAACGGGCGTTCGGCGAGAAGAATAAGACCAGAGACGAAATTCTGGACGATATTCTGAAGACCAAAACCGATACCAAGCGAAAGACCACCGGCGATGAGTGCCAGATTGGACATATTGAACCCGGCTGCCGAGACGCCCATCAGGGCAGCAAGACAGAGCCCGACATAACCGACTACCGTTCGAATCGAGTTGCGCACGCCGGAATCGACACGGCCTCTCGCCATCACGCTGTTGTCGAGCCAGTTCTGGAACCAGCGAGTCAGCAAATATCCGATGACAAACAGCAGGACGCCGGTGAGCAGCCCCATCAGCGAAACCGACATATTGCCGATCTCAAAGCCGGTCATCAGTTTGAAGAATGCATTCTTCAGTTCGGCCCACTGGAAACCGAGCTGCATCAGCACCAGCGGAATACCGATCAGTGCAACGACCAGATTGATAAGAATGCCTGCGACGAGCCCCAGCTGATCCAATGTCGCATCATCGAAGTGAAAGCGCTCGCGCAGACCTGCGCCGACCTTGCTGGATGCAAATGCCTGCTCTTCGGAAATGGCGCGGCCCGTCAGGAAGCCGAGATACATTGTCACCAGAAACGCGCCGGTGACGACGATCTGCTGCGACAGGAACCGCGCCATGCCGATATAGCCAAAAACGGCGGCTAAAATGGGCAGCAGTCCCAGAATGATCAGGAATGCCTTGAACCCACGCGGCCATGAGCGCACGCCCTCGTCATCACGCCGCACAACCGGTTTCAGGAAAGCGATGGCCAGAATGAGAATACCCACCATCACAGTCGCCAGCAGGCTTTGCGCCATGGTGAGCGACAAGGGCGACGACAGAAGCTTGTTGACCGTCCCGACGAAGGAATCGACGCCTGTTGTCAGCGCCGTCGCTGTTATCAGCAGGCCAAGAACACGTCCGGGGCGCGGTGCAACGGGCACAAGCCGCCATTGCGGCATGTCGGGACTGATACAGGCTGCTGCCAGCCTATG
>Ga0153948_1000072_pt1 | contig 49936 bp, 41 predicted proteins | sample TSNJ032MetaG_FD_104696 | JGI IMG/M metagenome (GOLD analysis project Ga0153948, IMG submission 104696) | Attine ant fungus gardens microbial communities from New Jersey, USA - TSNJ032 MetaG | ecosystem: Host-associated > Fungi > Mycelium > Unclassified | place: USA: New Jersey, Wharton State... | reverse complement strand
CTTCAACCGCAATCTCGTCGAACGGGTTCATCGACATCTTCACATTCGAAAGCTCAACGCCAGATCCGTCGCCCTTAACACGGATCTTTACGTTGTAATCGACGACACGTTTTACTGCGACAACTGCCTTCATGGGGCTAACCTTTCCTTGCGGCGAACCGGATCGTCGTAACGATATATCGGAGCCGGTTCGCACTAACTATTGGACGGACGATCAAAGGCGTGCGCGCTTGGCTTCCGGATCGTATGGTGATTCCTCGATCACACGGGCCTTGCGCATTTCACCCAGAACCGGGATTTCCAGTTCCGTGCCCGGCACGCCTAACTCGACCGGCAACAGCGCCAGCGCGATATCGTGCCCGAACGTGTAGGAATAGCTGCCTGATGTGACGCGACCTACCAGCTTGCCATCGTGGTAGACACCCTCGCAGGTCAGCGTGCTGGCGCCATCGGTTTCGACCGCAAGCGTGACGGAGCGGCGCTTGATGCCGCGTTCCTTTTCCTCGACCAGCGCCTGCCTGCCTATGAAATCGCCCTTGTCGAGACGAATGAAGCGTTCGAGGCCGCTTTCCCAGGCGCTCAGCTCGGTGTTCATGTCGCGGTACATGGCGCGATAGGACTTGTCGAGGCGCAGCGATTCCAGCGCATGCAGACCGATGAGACGCAGGCCGTGCTCCTTGCCGGATGCGAGCAGGGCTTCCAGCAGATGCCGCTGATAGGCCAGCGAATGATAAAGCTCCCAGCCCAGTTCGCCTTCATAGTTGACGCGCAGCAGGCGCACGTCGCTGGCAAGGCCGACCGTTCCAGACTTGATGCCGAACCACGGGAATGCTTCGTTCGACAGATCGATTTCGGTGAGAGACTGCAGCACGTCGCGCGCCTTCGGTCCGACGATGGTGAAGCAACCCCGATCATTGGTCACATTGCGCAGGGTGACGCTGCCGTCCTTCGGCAGCAACTTCGACAGATCGTCGAAGTTCCAGCGTTCGGCGCGCGGGGTGGAAATCATATAGAAAGTGCCGTCATCGAGACGCGACACCACATATTCCGCCTGCACGCCGCCCTTCTTGGTCAGATGATGCGCAAGGTTGACGCGACCAATTTTCGGCAGGCGGTTGGCGAGAATGCTGTCGAGCCACGCTTCGGCACCGGGACCGCTGACCTCGAATTTGGTCATCGGCGTCATTTCGACGAGGCCGACCGCATTGCGGACCGCTTCGACTTCCTCGCCGACATATTTGCCCTTTTCCGTCCAGCGCCAGCTGTACTGATCCTTGGCCTCGACGCCCTTAGGCGCGAACCAGTTCGGCATTTCCCAACCATTGAGGCAACCCCAGACAGCACCCAATTCCGTCAGGCGGTCATAGGATGGCGCGGTTTTCTGCGGGCGGGCAGCAGGCATGTCCTGTCCCGGATAATGCTGCTCGGCATGGGTGCCCCAGGATTCGCGCACCTTCTCGCGGGTCCAATTCTTGTTGGCGTAATTGCCAAAACGACGCGGATCGAGTTCGGACGTATCGATACTGTTGCCGCCCTCGACGATACGCTCCGAAAGATAATAGCCAATAGCACCGCCCCACAGGATGCCGCCCGGAACGCCTTCGGCCAGCCAGACATTGTCCAGCCCCCAGGCCGGACCGACCAGCGGCAATTCATCCGCCGTCATCTGGAACGGCCCGCGCACATTGGCCTTGATACCGACGCGACCGAGTGCGGGAACCATCTCAATGGCCTGTTCCCAATTCCACGAAACGGAATCAAAATCCTCTTCCAGAAGATCAGCGCCGAACCATTCCGGTACGCCGTTTTCAGCAAAAAGCTTCAGATGTTCCGTCTTTTCATAAGGGCCGAACATCAGCCCGTCGCCTTCCTCGCGCAGATAGCCCTCAAAGCCCTCGTCGCGCAGGATCGGCATTTCCGGCAGGCCCTGACGCTTGCGCTCGATCACTTCCGGCACGGCATCGGTGATCCAGTATTGATGGATGATCGGGATTGCCGGAATGTCGAGGCCAAGCATCGCCCCGGTCTGGCGGGCATAATTACCCGTGGCCGAGATGATATGCTCGCAGATGATGTCGCCCTGATTGGTCTTCACCTTCCACTCGCCGCTCGGTAGACGTTCGAAACCGTTCACCTGCGTGTTAAGATGAATCTTCGCGCCCTTGTCGCGTGCGCCCTTGGCAAGCGCCATCGTGACATCGGCAGGCGCGATATGACCGTCATCCGGGTGATAAAGCGCGCCCAGCATGTCATGATTGTTTTCAAGCAGCGGCCACAATTCACGGGCGCGCGCCGGAGAAACCAGTTCGGCGCGCAGGCCCTGCACTTCGGCAACGCTCATATAGCTCTTGTACTCGTCCAGCCGGTCGCGCGTATTGGCGATGCGCAGCTGGCCGCATTTGTGCCAGCCGACATGCTGGCCCGTCTCGGCTTCCAGACCTTCATAGATTTCGATGGATTTGTTGATCATACGGCCGATATTGATGCTGCGCGCATAGGACGGGATCAGGCCTGCCGCGTGCCATGTGGAACCGGCGGTGAGCTGCGTTCGTTCCAGAAGAACGACATCCGACCAGCCTCGCTTGGCCAGACCGTAAAGAATGGAGGCGCCGACGCAACCTCCCCCGATGACAACCGCGCGCGCATGAGTCTGCATTCCAAGTTCCCTTCCATATATGATTTGGAGATTGCCGAAGCGTCGCTCCCAGCGACAATACGGGCTCCTTTGTGCGTTACATTACAGAGGGTTCTGCGCCCTGTGAGCTTGATAAAAAATCCGCGAAGATATAACTTCAGATTATGCATAGACTCCGCTCGCTCATCCCCTCGGCCAATTACCTCTTCGTGTTTGAGGCGGCAGCCCGACGGCTGAGCTTTACCGCGGCGGCGGAAGAGCTGAATGTCAGCCAGCCAGCGGTGAGCAAGACGATCAAGCTTCTGGAAGAAACCACCGGATTGAAGCTTTTCCGGCGCGAGCGCAGCCGTCTGGAGCTGACGGCGGAAGGCCAGCGGCTTTATCGCGAAACGCAGGAAGCATTCGACCATCTGCACATGGTCATCTCGTCCATGCGCAAGAAACACTCGCGCGATATCATCCGCGTGTCGTTTTCGGCATCCTTCGTGCAACTATGGCTTTTGCCACGCCTGAAAGGGTTCAAGGAAAAGCATCCGGATGTGGCGCTGCGCATCGAAGAAAGCAGCCGGGACGATCAGGATTTGCTCGAAGAAGATATCGACGTTTCGGCGCGTCTGGGGAGAGGCAAATGGCCGGGCATCCTCGCCTGGCCCTTCGTGACGGAGGAAGTCTGGCCGGTTTGCAGTCCCGCTTATCTGAAGGAGCGCGGACAGATCGAGGAAGCGAGCGATCTTCTGAACCACACGTTGCTGCATTTCGAAGAGCGCCACCGTTCGCGGCTTGGCTGGCGCGAATGGCTGGAACGTTCCGGCGTGCAGAACCCGCGCATTGAACAGGATTTCGTTTTCACCGACGCGCTAAGCTCCATTGAGGCTGCGGTGCAGGGGCAAGGCGTGGCGCTTGGCTGGAAACACCTCGTCCATGATCATATCGTGGCCGGACGGCTTGTGCCCGCCACGCATATTTTTCATCGGTCCGGCGATACAATCCATCTGGTCATGCCCGCTCAACGCCCGCCGAAACGGGGGGCTGAACTGTTCCGCGACTGGCTTCTCGAACAGGGCGCAGACGCGGAACTGGATATATAGGCCCTCGGCCTATTGCGCGAAAACCACCGTCTTGTGGCCATTGAGCATGACGCGGTTTTCCAGATGCATCTTCACCGCCCGCGCAAGAACCCGGCTTTCGATATCGCGCCCGGTGGCGACAAAATCTTCCGCGCTCATGGAATGCGTGACGCGCTCGGTTTCCTGCTCGATGATCGGGCCTTCATCGAGATCCGGCGTCACATAATGCGCTGTCGCGCCAATCAGCTTCACACCGCGCTCGAACGCCTGATGATAGGGCTTTGCCCCCTTGAAGGATGGCAGGAAGGAATGGTGGATGTTGATGATCTTGCCGAACAGGCGGTTGGAAAGCTTATCCGACAGCACCTGCATATAGCGCGCAAGGACGACGAGATCGGCCTGCGTCTCGCGCACCAGATCGATCAGGCGGGCTTCCTGCTCGGCCTTGTTGTCCTTGTTCACGCCCCAGGCATGATAGGGAATGCCCGCACTTTCCGCCGTTTCGCGGCTGTCTTCATGATTGGAGACGATGGCGACGACCTCGGCATTCAGCCAGCCGACGCGAATCTGATAGAGAAGATGCAGCATGGCGTGATCGAATTTGGACACCATGAGCACGATCTTCGGCTTGCGGCTGGCATCGGCCACCGCGAATTTCATACCGAACCGCTCGCCTGCCGGTTTCAGTGCATGCTCGACCGCCTCACGCGACATTCCAAGCGGCGCGCTGAAAGCAATGCGCATGAAAAAGCGGTTGGTCAGCCTGTCGCGAAACTGATTGCTTTCCACGATATTGCCGCCGATGGCGGCCAGTTCCGTGGTGATGGCCGCCACGATGCCGGGCTTGTCATCGCAATCGAGCGTGAGGACAAAAATGGTTGGTTCGACGGCGGCGACGGAGCGCACCTTCGCGGGCATGTCGTTCATGGTGGTTCCTTGAGGCTGATCAGTCGTTCTTGGGAGGCTTTCCGAAAGCGTATTCACCGACCTTCGGCACGAAATGCGGGTGCTGATAACCGGCAGGTTTGTCACCGACCGAAACACCGGTGTTGAGAATGCCCGCCTGATAATCCGGCGCGAAAAGCGAATAGGGATAAGTGGGCTGAAGGGCGCTTGCGGCCTCCAGTCTGGCGCGCAACTCATCCGGAATTGCAAATGCGAGCGCGCCCAGATTGTCGTCGAGCTGCGTAAGCTTGCTTGCGCCGATAATGGCTGCCGCAATGCCCGGCTGTGTCACCACCCAGTTGAGGGCGACCTGCGCCATCGGCTTGCCTATAGCGTCCGCGACCTCGGCCAGCGCCGTGACGATGCGGGTGTTGCGTTCGGTGAACAGCCCCAGCCCTTCGGCATTGTCGCGGTTCAGGCGGCCTTCGCCGCCCGCGCGATATTTGCCCGACAGAAGCCCCATGGCCAGCGGGCTCCATGCCGTGATGCCAAGGCCGAGATTTTGACCGAGCGGCACGAATTCCTGCTCGATGCTGCGCTCGACCAGCGAATAGGGCAGTTGAAGGCTGATCGGCTGCGAAAGCGCATGCGCTTCCGCCCAGGTTTGCGCCCGCGCCGCGTACCAGGCAGGCACGTCGGAAAGGCCGCAATAGCGGATTTTACCCACGCGGATCAAATCATCGAAGCCGCGTATGACTTCTTCCACAGGGGTCATCCCGTCCCAGGTATGCACCATATAGAGGTCGATATAATCGGTCTTAAGCCTCTTCAGCGACTGGTCGACCGCACGGATCATGTTCTTGCGGCCATTGCCGCCGGCATTGGGATTGCCCGGCTGCAGATTGTTCGAATATTTGGTCGCAATCACCACGCGATCCCGAGCCCCAGCTTCCTCGACAAACTTGCCAACCAGTGTTTCGCTGAGACCCGCGCCATAGGAATCCGCCGTGTCGATGAAATTACCGCCCGCTTCCAGATAGCGGTCGAAAATGGCCCGCGCATTGTCCTCGTCGGTGCCCCACGACCCGCCAATCCCCCTGATCCCGGCATTGCCGAATGTCATCGTGCCAAGCGCCAGACGGCTGACACGAAGACCGGAACGACCGAGAAGGAAATAGTGATCGAGCGCCATGGCGGCACCTCCGCAATATGCCATTATGCAGGTGGTTGTGGATGCGGCGGTCAGCCACCGCATCCTGTCGTGATGATGGGATTACTCGATGAGCTTTGGCGCACCGGTGTCACCAGCGCTTTCATCAAGACCGTAGGACTTCAGGATTTTGGCAATCGTGCCATCCTTGTGCATTTCCTCGATATTGGCGTCGAGTGCAGCACCGAAATCCGTCGCGCTCTTGGCATAAGGCAGGCTTGCCTGCGCCGCTTCCTTGGTGGCGCGGATGCGCGGATCGGGCTGCGCGACCTCGACCTTGATATCCTTGAGCGTGCCATTCTTGGCCGCATAAGCGCCGGTCGAATAACCGTCGATGCCGATGTCGATGCGCCCCGATGCAAGATCCTGATGCATGTTTACGGAGTTCGGATACAGGCGTAGTTTCGCACCCAGCAGCTTCTTGGCATCGGTGACCCAGAGATAGCCCTGAACGGTGCCGACATTCTTACCGACCAGTTCCTCGACAGTCTTGGCGCCATCCTTGGAATAAAGCCCCATCTGGTCCTTATAGAGCGGATAGGAAAGGTTCATCACTTTGGCGCGTTCGGCGGTGCGATACCAGTCACCGGTGGTGATATCGGCCTGCCCCGACAGCACATACTGGATGGCCGCAGCCGGATCGACGGCGACCGGCTTGACGGTCAGGCATTCACGCTTGGCGAATTCGGTGGCGATATCGCCATCGAGACCCTTCAGCTTGCCGCTCTCATCCATGAAGGAATGCGGTGCATAGGTGGTGACGGCAATCGTCAGCGTGCCCGGCGTGATGGTTTTGAACTCATGCTTCGGCTTGCAATCCTCTGCGAACGCTGCCGAAGACAGGCCCATAAGCAATGCGACGCCGAGAACACCTTTACGTATCATCCCATTTTTCATCTGCTACTCCCCTTTATTGTTGTGGGCATTTGTTGTTGCGTTGGGTTTTATCGGGTGGCGTAAGCGGATGAGCGCTTCTCCACATAGGAAACGATCCATGCTGCCGGAATGCAGATCGTGGCATAGAGCAATCCGGCCAGCAGCAAGGCAGGCATATAGCGGAATGTGTTGGACCCGATTTCGTAGGCATTGCTGACGAGTTCCGGCAGGGCGATCGTGAAGCAGAGCGACGTGCCCTGAAAAATCAGGATCGCGAAGCCCAGTAGCGCTGGAAGCGCCACGCGCAGAGCCTGCGGCAGCAGGACGAAGCGCAGTTCGTCAAGCGCATTGAAGCCCATCGCCTCCGCCGCCTCGCGCTGGCCATGATGGATGGATTGCAGGCTCGCGCGGATGATCTCGCTGGTATAGGCCCCCGTGTTCCAGGCCAGCGCCACCACGGCAGCCGAAAACGAGGTCATCGTCAGACCGGTCGCAGGCAGGCCGAAATACATGAACTGCAACAGCACCAGCGCGGGAGCCCCGCGCCCGATCTCGACCAGAAACAGGCTCAGATAGCGATTGAAGCGCGATTTTGCGCCAACACCCAGCGCCAGCAGAAGCCCGAGCGGGATGCCGATGGCGAGGCTCAGCGCCGCCACCTGCAAGCTGACTTGTAACCCGCCGAGCAGCGCAGGCATCCATTCGTAGAATTCTTCAGAGGTCGGGAACATCAGCGCGCCACCTTTGCTCTCAGATAGCTGTCGGCAGAGCGCGACAGCCACGCGACGGGGAGGCTCAGGAAAATGTAGAACAGGCCGACCAGCGCGAAGACCTCGATGCCCTTGAAGGTGAGCTGCGACACCTGATTGCCCCGGAAGGCGAGATCCGCGACACCGATGGTCGAGGCAACGGCGGTTTCCTTCATCAGCCCGATCAAATAGCTCGCAGCAGACGGCAGCGCGACGCGAAAGGCTTGCGGCGCGACCACATCGACCAGCGTGTGGCGCGTGCCGAAATTCAGCGCCGTCGCGGCTTCCCACTGGCCATGGTGAAGGGAGGCCAGCGCGCCGCGATAGATTTCAGCCATATTGGCCGATGCGATCAGCCCAAGACCGATCAGCGCCGCAATGAAAGGATTGATCGGCATAATGCCCATGCCAATGCCGAAGAAGATGATGAAGAGCCAGAGGATCGGCGGCAGCGCGCGCACGATCTGGATCAGCACAGCCGCTAACCACCGTACCGGCGCGAGGCGCGCCTGACGTGCGGCGAGAAGCGGGACGCCAAGAATACAGCCGATTGCGAAGGAACCCAGCGTCAGCGCTATGGTCCATGGCAGGCCGCTCAGAATAAGGAGAACATTGTCCGCTGTCATCGGTCATGCACCGCACGAAGAAACCGCTTCGTGCGTTCCTCTTGCGGATTGCGCATGACATCCTTCGATGCGCCCTTCTCGATGATGCGCCCATCAGCCATGATCATGACCGTATCGGAGACATTTTCCGCAAAGCCCATTTCATGGGTCACCACGAGCATGGTCATGCCGCTTTCGGCAAGCTCGCGCATGACGGCAAGCACTTCGAGCCCCAGTTCAGGATCAAGCGCCGAGGTCGGCTCGTCGAACAGCATCACCTGCGGGTTGAGCGCCAGCGAGCGCGCGATTGCGATGCGTTGCTGCTGACCGCCGGAGCATCGGCCTGGATATTGTGTCGCCTTGTCGGCGAGACCGACACGTTCGAGGAGCTGGATCGCCCGCTCCTCCGCTTCCGCCCGGCTGCGGCCCAGCACACGCTCCTGCGGCAGGCTGACATTGCGCAGAACACTCATATGCGGGAACAGATTGAACGACTGGAACACCATGCCAACCGTATTGCGCAACTCTTTCAGCTGCGCAGTACGGGGCGCCTGAGTGGCGTCGAGCTTCACCTTGCCAACCGTCAGGAGACCGCCATCCGGCCTTTCCAGATAATTGATGCAGCGCAGAAGCGTGCTCTTGCCCGAGCCGCTGGGACCGATGATTGCCAGCACTTCACCCTGCGCAACTTCCAGATCGATATTCTCAAGGACGAGATGCGCCCCAAAATGCTTGCTCAACCCCTCAAGGCGTATGAGTTTCGATGCGGAGGCAGGCGCATTTTCCACGCCAGCAGACCCTGACACCAAAGTCGGTCGCATTGCGTTCAATAACCGCACTCCCCTTTTTTATCATTCATCGCGACAGTCCCATCTTTACGCGGATGCGGGCCGGATATGCCTGCAACACACGCTGGATCCATGCTCGTTCTGGCGGAACCTTGATTATTTATTATGCCGCCGACGTTCCCTTTATCTTCATCACGATAGTGACCGCTGGAAAGATTACAAAGGCAAAAAATGTCTACGACTTCATAACTCTTAGTTATGAGGTCATGCCTCTGGTTACAGATCCTTGCCCAGCCGCAACCCGTCATAAATGGCCGCATGGGTGTTACGGGCCGCAACGGCATCGCCAATCCGGTAAAGCTCGAAAGCGCCTTGCGCATTTCTGACAACGGCCTGCCTGCGCCCTTCGATCAGGGCGTCGTAATCCACCACACCGAGGTTGCGGGACTGGGGCTTCAGCTCGAAATACAGCGCATCCATCGGCCTTGTACCGTCATTGATGACGATCTGGTCAAACTCGCGCTCGCTGACGGGCGCGCCATAATCGCTGCCAATCCGCGCAATTAGCCGGTTGCCGTCGCGGTGAATGCCTTCCAGACGATAGCCGACAGTGAAGGTGACGTCCTTCTTTTGCAGGCTGCGCATATAGGGCACGAGATTCATGCCCATAACTTCCGGTGCGAATGTGCGGTCGGCGGTCATGATCTCGACTTTGCCGCCCGCATTGGCGATGAATTCCGCCGCCTGTAGCCCGGCATGATCTCCCGCCTCGTCAAAGACCAGCGCATTGGTACCGGGACGCACATCACCGGAAATGATGTCCCAGGCGGAAACGGCAAGCTCGTTGCCCGCACCAAGCAGGCTTATTTCCGGCATGCCGCCGGTTGCGATGATCGCCACATCCGGCGCTTCCGCCGTTACCGTGTCGGCCTCGGCCCAGGCATTGAAGCGGAAATCGACGCCAAGTTTTTCGCACTGCGCCATGCGCCAGTCGATGACGCCCATCATCTCGCGTCGGCGCGGGCTCTGCGCCGTCAGCCGCACCTGTCCACCCGGCTGGCTCGCCGCCTCGAAGACCACGACCTTATGGCCGCGCTCGGCGCTGACGCGCGCGACTTCCAGTCCTGCCGGTCCAGCACCGACCACCACGATGCGGCGGCTTTGTTCAGCCTTGTTGACCACATGCGGCATCGAGGTTTCGCGACCCGTGGCGGGATTATGGATGCAATAGGCTGCACCGCCCTGATAAATCCGGTCGAGGCAGTAATTCGCGCCGACACAGGGGCGGATTTCCTCTTCCCGCCTTTCAAGGATTTTGCGCACGATATGCGGATCGGTCATATGGGCGCGCGTCATACCGACCATGTCGAGCTTGCCGGATGCAATGGCATGACGCGCTGTTGCCACATCCTGAATCTTGGAGGCATGGAACGTCGCCATTCCGGTGCTGGACCGGATTTCGCCCGCGAAATCCAGATGTGGCGCACTCGGCATGCCCTGAATGGGAATGACGTCGGTCAGACCGGCATCGGTTTCAATATGGCCGCGAATGACATTGAGAAAATCGACCAGACCGCTGTCCTTCAGCCTGCGGGAAATCTCCAGTCCATCCGCACGCGTCAAGCCGCCTTCAAGCGTCTCATCGGCGACATAACGAATGCCGACCAGAAAGTCCGGCCCCACCCGCTCGCGAATGGCGCTCAGAACCTGAAAGGAAAACCGCAGCCGATTGTCGAGCGAACCGCCGTAATCGCCATCAAGCTCATTGGTCAGCGGCGACCAGAACTGGTCAAGCAGGTGGCCATAGGCCTCCAGTTCCAGACCGTCGAGACCGGCGGCTTTCATTCGCTCCGCCGCATCGGCACAATCGCGGATGATACGCTCGATATCCCACTCCTCGGCCCGCTTGGGGTAAGCGCGATGGGCCGGTTCGTGCTTTGCCGTTGACGAGACGGAGGGCAGCCAGTCGCCCTTGTCCCAACGGGTGCGGCGACCGAGATGGGTAAGCTGGATCATCACCGCCGCGCCGTGCTCATGGCATTCGTCGGCCAGCATCCGCAACCAGGGCACAACCTCGTCCTTGTATGCCAGCACATTGTTGAAAGCAGGTGGACTGTCCTTCGACACCGATGCGGAGCCCGCCGTCATCGTCAGTGCGATACCGGCCTTGGCCCGCTCGACGTGATAGGCGCGATAGCGCTCCTTCGGCATGCCGTCATCGGCATAGGCTGGCTCATGCGAGGTGAGCATGATGCGGTTACGAAGCGTCAGATGCTTGATGGTAAGCGGCTGCAACAGCGGATCGGCTGACATTTCGATCGTTCCCATTTGTTGTTTTCAGCAAGGCTAGCTAGAAATGTACATGACTGTCAATTTAATAATCATAAGTGTCATCTTGCCGTACAAAGCTGTTTAGTCTTCTTGCCAAATGCCGGCTGTCTGGTAGAACTGACACCATGGAACAACCGGTGACAAACGAAACAGGATGGCGCGGATCGCCCGACCTTTGGCTTGAAGCGGCTTATGATGCGCTGATCGAAAGCGGCGTGGAGGCCGTGCGCATTTTGCCGCTGGCCAAGCGGCTCGATCTGTCACGCACCAGTTTCTACTGGTTCTTCAAGGACCGCGAAGAGCTACTTGATGCGCTGGTCAGCCGCTGGCGCGACAAGAACACCGGCGCGCTTCTCAAGCAGACGGAAGCCTATGCAGAGACGCTTGAGGAAGCGGTTCTCAATGTTTTCGACTGCTGGCTCGACCGGGATATCTTTGATCCAGCTTTCGAATTTGCAGTGCGCAGCTGGGCGCTGCAATCGGTGCAGGTGGAAGAGGAAGTGCGCGCCGCCGATACAAGTCGTCTGGCCGGTCTGGCGCGTCTATTCGAGCGGTTCGGTTTTGAGCCTGTGGTTGCCGATGTGCGCGCGCGCACGCTTTATCTGGTGCAGATCGGCTATATCTCGATGCGCACGCAGGAAGACACCGCGTTGCGACTGGCGCGCATTCCGCATTATGTGGCGGCCTTCACCGGCAAAGCCCCGCTGCAAAAAGAGATGGATCGCTTTCTCGCGCGCCATGTCGCGCCCCGGTAAGGTCTCCTGATCCGGCTAACTTCGATGGGCCATTTCAGGCTTTTACCCGGCGAATAATTCTGGCAATTCCGGTTGGCCGTAGGCCCGATTTTCTGTCAACTTCCTGTCATACACACGTCATGCAATCCGAATAGAAGCGGCGAAACCGTTCAGATTGCAGGCAGATGTTAAACAGCCATCCAGTATCCGCAGATATCGCCGTTCAGACAGCTGGCCTCAGCCTCGCCTATGGTCCGGCGACCATTCTGAACGACATCAGCCTCACGCTTCCCAAGGGCCAAACCCTTGCGTTGCTCGGGCCGTCCGGTTGCGGAAAGACGACACTTCTGCGTCTCGTCGCAGGCCTGCTCGAACCGACCAAGGGCTCTGTCACCATCAATGGCGTCACCGTTGCAGATGCCGACAGCCGCAGCTTCATTCCGCCGGAAAAGCGCCATCTCGGCATGGTGTTTCAGGATTATGCGCTCTGGCCGCATATGACGGTCTTCGGCAATGTCTCCTTTCCGCTTGAAATGCGCGGCATTAATCGCGCCGACCGTGAAAAACGCGTCGCTGCCGCGCTGGATCGCGTGGGCCTTTCGGGCTTTGGCAATCGTTCCATCAGTGACATGTCCGGCGGGCAGCAGCAGCGCGTGGCGATTGCCCGCGCCATCGTCGCGGAGCCGGGACTGGTTCTGTTCGACGAACCTCTGTCCAATCTCGACCGTGAATTGCGCGAAAACATGGTCACGGAAATCGGCCAGCTGGTCTCCAATCTCGGCCTGACGGCCATCTATGTCACCCACGACCAGAGCGAGGCTTTTTCGCTGGCCGATCAGGTTGCCGTCATGCGCGGCGGTGTGATCGAGCAGTTGGCTGCGCCCGAACAGTTGGTTGCCCAGCCGAAGACGCCAGAAGTCGCCGATTTCCTGCGTTTGGGATGTGTCGTGCCGGTCGAACATCATAACGACGCCTATCGCATCACCCGCACCGATATCCGCATCGCCCACAATACGGGAGCGGATGCAGCCCAGAATGCAGCCACACATGTGCTTTTGCCATCGCGGTCGGTGCGCAGCGTGCCGCTCAATGACGAGGCGATCCCCGCCACCGTCCTGCGCAGCCAGTTTCGCGGTGACGGACATCTGACGACGGTTCGGATCGGCATGGAAGATGCCGGACATGAACTGACCTATCTCGACGGTATTCGCCTGTCGCCGGGTGTTCCCGTCGGCATCGCCATTGATCCGGGCCAGCTGCGCTGGTTCTCGAAGTAAGACCATTACAGGCAACATCTCAGGAGCTACAGATGAAGAAATCGATCCTCGGTGCCAAAGTCGCGGCAGGCTTTGCGCTCATGACCGCACTCTTCGCGAGCACGGCGGCTTATGCCGATATCACCGTCTATTCCGCCGGTCCCGGCAGCCTGATTGAAAAGCTCGCCACGGGCTTTACCGCCAAGACCGGTGCGAAGGTCAATGTCTTCCAGGCGACGACCGGCAAGATCATGGCCCGCATCGAGGCCGAAGCCGCCAATCCGGTGGTGGACGTGCTGATTTCGGCATCCTGGGACACGGCGACCGATTTCGCCAAGCGCGACTGGCTGGTCGCCTATACCAGCCCCAATGCCGAAAAAGTGCCGGATTTTCTCAAGAACGAAACCGCCGTTGCACAGGGCGTTTCGGCGCTTGGTATCGCATGGAACCCAGCCAGCAAGACCCCGAAGCCGACCGAATGGGCGGATCTTGCCAAGCCTGAATATAAGGATCTGGTGAACCTGCCCGATCCGGCGCAGTCGGGCGCAAGCTTTGAGCTGGTCGCTGCGCTTCAGTCGCAGCAGGGCTGGGATCTGTTCAAGAACCTGCGCGCCAATGGCGCAGCCGTTGCCGGCGCCAATGCCGAAGCGCTGAACCCTGTACTTCAGGGCGCCAAGGCAGCCGTGTTCGGCGCGGTCGATTACATCTCGCTCGCAGGCAAGGCCAAGGGTGAATCGATCGACGTGATCTTCCCGGCTTCCGGCACGGTTGTTGCGCCGCGCCCGGCCATGATCCTGAAATGGTCGAAGAACCAGGACGAAGCCAAGCAGTTCATCGATTACATGCTGTCCGACGAAGGCCAGAAACTGGTTGCTGCAACCTATCTGATGCCATCGCGCACCGACATTCCGGCCAATCGTCCCCTGATCAACGACCTCAAGGTCCTGACCATCGACGCCAAGGAAGTCTACGGCAAGCGCACTGAAACGCTGAAGGAATTCGGCGCTATCTTCGCAGCCAGCAATTAAGAAGCATCGTCATGAAGACAAATAGCAACGCTGGCGCAAACCCGCTCGGACTTGTCGCCACCGCCGGACTGGCGCTGGTTGTGGCCGTCCCCTTTGTCTTCATCGTGCTTCAGGCTGTCTTTCCAAAACTGGGACAGGGCTCGCTGGCCGAGCCCTTCCTGCATCTTCCGGCCTTGTTCGGTGATCCGAAGCTTCTGCGCATGAGCGCCAATACGGTGCTGCTCGGCCTTTGTGTGGTCGTGCTTTCTGCGTTGATCGCCGTGCCGCTCGCGGTGTTTCGTGCACTTTACAAGGTGCCCTTTGCGGTCGTCTGGGACGTGCTGATGCTCGTTCCTTTCATGATCCCGCCTTATATCGCAACACTTGGCTGGATCATGACCTTGCAGCCGCGCGGCTATCTCGAACAGCTGACCGGATTTCATCTGGCCTCGTTTCTATTCTCGCTCGCGGGCATGACCTTCGTGATGGCGCTCAACACCTTCCCGCTGGTCTATTTCGCCGTATCGCGCACCATCGAAGCGGTCGGCGCACGCTATTCCGATGTGGGCCGCGTCTTCGGCGCATCGCCATGGCGGTCCTTCTTCCGCATCACCCTGCCACTCGCCACGCCTGGACTGGCGGCAAGCCTGCTTCTCGTTTTCGCCGCAGCAATCGAGGAATATGGCACGCCCGCAGCGCTTGGACGCCGCTCGGGCTTTGAAGTGCTGGTGACGGAAATCGATCTGCGCATCTCGGACTGGCCGATTGATCTGGCCGGGGCTTCCGTCTTTTCGCTGACGCTTGTCTGCCTGTCGCTGGCGGCCTTTCTGATCCAGCGCTGGATCTTGACCCGCCGTTCCTATGTGACCACAGGTGGCAAGCCGCAATCGAAAGACAAGCGCCCGCTTGGCGCAATGACCGCGCCAGTGGTGGCGCTGTTTGCGCTGGTCGCCTTTGCGGCAACGGGTGTTCCGCTGCTGGCGATCCTTGCAACGGCACTGTCCAAAACCGTATCCGGCGGACTGACGCCCGCCAATCTTGGCTTCGACAATTTCGCAGCCATCGCCGAAAACAGTGCTGGCGGCATGCGCGCCTTGTTCAACAGCCTGTCGCTCGGTCTTGGCAGCGCGCTGCTGACCGGGTTTCTCGGTGCTGTCGCTGCATATGCCGTAGTGAAAATGCGGTTTCGCGGCCGCTTCTGGCTCGATGTGCTGACCGTTCTGCCCAACGCCCTGCCCGGCGTCGTCGTGGCGGTCGGCCTCATTCTGGCGTGGAACCAGCCGTCTCTGCCGATCTCGCCCTATAATACGCCGCTCATCCTGCTGCTCGCCTATTGCTGCATTCTGCTGCCGCAGCCGATCCGTTATGCAACCGCCGCTTTTCACCAGATCGGCGACAATCTCGAAGCCGCCGCCCGTGTTTGCGGCGCTAACAGCTTCACGGCTTTCCGCCGCATCATGCTGCCGCTGATCGCGCCAAGCCTGATCACCGCCATGCTGCTGGTGTTTGCGGTCGCAACGCGTGAACTGGTCGCCTCGGTTCTGGTCGCGCCTGTCGGCATGCAGACCATATCCATCTTCATCTGGCGTCAGTTCGAACAGGGTTCGGTCGGGCTTGGCATGGCAATGGCCTTCATCGCCATCGTAATCACGACATTCGTGCCGCTGGTGCTGCTGGGTGTTCTCAAGCGCTTTGAGCGCACGAGCGCTTAGACCTTGGAAGCCACTTCGCCAAGACCGCCGCGAACGCGCTTGATCACTGTCACGGCCAAAAGCAGGCACAGCAACGGTTGAACCCAAAAGGCCCAGCCCGGCAATCCGCCGTCAATGGCGATCCACACGCCAAGAACGCCGAAGACCACCGCGCGGTCGCTCTTGCCCATCGGCCCGTCATAGCGTCTGCTCGCGCCCAATGAAGCGCCTGTGACGCCGACAAACTCAGTCAGAACCGCAAGCAGAACGATAGCGAACATCCATGCGCCGGAGAAAGGCGCGATAATGGCGAATGGTGCATAGAGTGCCGCATCGGAAACGACATCGCCAACCTCGTTCAGATAAGCGCCGAGTGTACTCTTCTGGTTGTGCTCCCGCGCCAGCATTCCATCCACCGCATTGAGCGCCATGCGCAGGAAAAGCCAGACCGGCACCAGCGCGAACCAGAGCGCGTTGCCGCTCCCAAAAAGCAGCGCGCCAAGTATGACCGATCCCAGCGCTGCGCCTATCGTGACTTGATTGGCGGTTACTCCGGCACGGGCAAGTCGCACCACAACAGGCCTCAGTAAATTCTGGAATTGTGACTTAAGCTGATAGACGGACATCGAGAATCTCTTGGGAAATGGACAATATCGGACAAACAGCTATTTGCGGTTCGCATTTGCTCGTTTATTCAAACATTCTACTGCACTCAATACTAATTGGGATTAATTGAGTGCGGGCAGCTTAGAGCGCATCCCGAAAAGTGTGAACCGGTTTTCGGAAAAGATGCGCGTTAAAATAAGGAACTAGAGCGCCGATCTGATCCAATCAGATCAAAAAGCGCTCTAGGCAATTGGGGAGGAACCGGATGAGCCAGCACGCTGAAATGCCGACGCACAAGACGGCACATCGCGAAGCGACAGAAGCCCAGTTTACAACCCATGACGGTACATCGCTGTTTTATCGCGTCTGGCCAGCCACGTCGGCCAGCCCGAAGGGCGTGATCGTCCTGCTGCATCGGGGCCATGAACATAGCGGGCGCGTCGCGCATCTGGTCGATGAACTCGGCCTGGATGATTTCGCCTTTTATGCGTGGGATGCTCGCGGCCACGGACGTTCGCCCGGCGAACGCGGCTTCTCGCCGTCCTTTGGCGCTTCAATCCGCGATCTCGACAGCTTTGTCGCGCATATACGCGAAGAAACCGGTGCTGCCATTGAAGATGTGGCCATTGTCGCGCAGAGCGTGGGCGCGGTGCTTGCCGCCGCATGGGTGCATGACTATGCGCCGAATATTCGTGCGCTGGTGCTGGCCTCGCCCGCCTTCGACATCAAGCTTTATGTGCCGTTCGCCAAGGAAGGCATTGCGCTTTGGCAGAAGCTGAAGGGCACGTTCTACGTCAACTCCTACGTCAAGCCGCAGTTTTTGACCCATGATCCCGAGCGGATCGAATCCTATCGCACCGATCCGCTGATCACCCGGCCCATCGCCTCGCATATTCTGCTGCAACTTTATGAAGCGGCGAAGCGCGTGGTAGACGATGCCCGCGCCATCACCGTGCCGACGCAGCTTCTGATTTCCGGCAGCGATTTCGTGGTGCGCCCGACACCTCAGCATCGCTTTTTCGAAAATCTCGGCAGCCGCATCAAGGAGCGGCATGTGCTGAAAGGTTTCTATCACGATACGCTGGGCGAGAAGGACCGCAAGCAGGCCATCGACAAGATCAGGACCTTCATCGACCAGCGCTTTTCCGAAGAGCCGCAGCGCGCCGACCAGACCGAAGCGCATATTGCTGGCTATACGCGCGATGAAGCCGACCGGCTTTCCAGCCCGTTGCCGCTGCTGTCGCCGCGCGGGCTTTACTGGGCTTCGACCCGCTCCTCCATCGCCTTTGGCGCGCTTTTCTCCGAAGGGCTGAAAGTGGGACAGCGCACCGGTTTCGATTCCGGTTCGACACTCGATTATGTCTATGAAAACGAAACGCGCGGGTTTGGCCCCGGCGGCAAACTGATAGACCGTCAGTTTCTCGACGCCATTGGCTGGCGCGGCATCCGCCAGCGCAAGGTGCATCTGGAAGAGCTGATCGGCAAGGCGCTGACACGCCTGAAAAGCGAAGGCCGCCCCACCAATATCCTCGATATTGCCTGTGGCCATGGTCGCTATGTCATCGATGCAGTGGCGCGTGCGGGCATCATGCCCGACAGCATTCATCTGCGCGATTATTCGCCGATCAATGTGGTTGCCGGACGCAAGCTGATTGCAGATCGCGGGCTGGAAGCCATTGCGCATATGGAAGAAGGCGATGCCTTCGATGCGGAAAGCCTCGCCACCGTCGAGCCACGGCCAAATCTGGCAATCGTATCGGGCCTCTATGAGCTTTTTGCCGACAATGCGCTGATTGATCGTTCGCTATCGGGACTGGCGCGTGCGCAAAAGCCCGGCTCTCTGCTGATTTATACCAACCAGCCATGGCATCCGCAGCTTGAAATGATCGCCCGTGCGCTGACCTCGCATCGTGGCGGCGAGGCGTGGATCATGCGCCGCCGCACACAGGGCGAAATGGATCAGCTGGTGGAAAAGGCCGGTTATCGCAAGCTGGAACAGCGCATCGACCAATGGGGCATTTTCTCTGTTTCAATCGCCGAACGCATCGGAGAGCCGGACGCGTGACAGCAGCATTGGGGGGAATCGACAGCTCATCGCGGCGGCCGGTCATCCGGCGCGCCATTCTATGGCTGTTGTTTCTCGGTCCCTTTTTCTACCTGACTTATGGCACAGCCAACTGGCTCGCTTCGCTGCGTGACGACGTTCCCAATCTGGCGCTTGGCTGGGAAAGCCGCGTACCGTTCATTGCCTGGAGCATCGTGCCCTACTGGTCGGTCAACCTGTTCTATGCCATTGCGCTTTTCGTCAATGAAAGCCCCGAACAGGTGGACCGTCTGGCAAAGCGCTATCTGACGGCGCAGATCATCGCCGTTATCTGCTTCGTCGCCTTCCCGCTGACCGCGACTTTCGTGAAGCCCGAGACCTCCGGCTTGCCGGGTTTCATGTTCGATGTGCTGGGCGGTTTCGACAAGCCGTTCAATCAGGCGCCCTCGCTGCATATTGCACTGTTGATCGTCATCTGGGACCAGATGCGCCGCATCATGAGCAGCGGCGTCCGTATCGTCTGGCATATCTGGTGCGTGCTGATCGGCCTGTCGGTGCTGACGACCTATCAGCACCATGCGGTCGATATTCCGGCAGGGGCACTGCTTGGCTTTTTCGTGCTCTGGCTGTTTCCGCGCACCGGCTTTTCGCCGCTTGCCGGGTTTCATCTGACAGCCAACCCAAAAGCGCGGCGTCTCGGCAGTTATTATCTGGCGGGCGCGCTTTTGTTGCTCGCGCTTGGCATCCATGGCCTTACACTGACGGGCTATGCGATTTTCTGGTTCTGGCCAGCCCTTGCTCTCGCCATCGTGGCGGCAGGCTATTTCGGTGCGGGTCCGGACGTCTTCCAGAAGCGAACTGACGGCACTGTCACCCTCGCAAGCCGCTGGCTGCTCGCACCCTACCGGCTGTTTGCACGCCTCAATATCGGTTTCTGGACGCGGAAACTGCCGCCCAACGTTGCTTTGACCGACACTGTGTTTCTTGGTCGCTTCCCCTCGAAAAGCGAAGCCCGCGCCTTCACGACCGTCATCGATCTCACTGCCGAAATGGTCGCACCGAGCGGTGCGGAAGACTGGAAGAGCTTCTGTGCCATGGACCTGCTGCCACCGTCGCCGGAAAAGCTTCGGCTCGCAGCCGATGCTGTCGAAGCCGCCCGACGTAGCGGCCCGGTCCTGATCTGCTGCGCGCTTGGTTTCCAGCGAAGCGCAACCGTCGCGGTCGACTGGCTGGTGCAAGCCGGGCATGCGACGAGCGCCCGTGAGGCCGAAAACCTCATCCGCGCCAAGGGCTGGCCGCTCCGCCCGCACACTCATGAGGTGCGGGAATGACCTCTCCAGCCGCACATAGCGCCAAAACTCTGCGCAGCCACGCCTTTATCGGGCTTGGCATCGCGATTGTTCTGATCGGTATCGCGCCGTTCCTGCGCGCGCAGCACGACCTTGCCTTCTGGCTGATCTGGCCTGTGCTACTGGCAAGCACCCTGATTGCACTGGGCATTGCCGCGCATCTTCTGTTCGACGCCGCCTTGTTTCGGATGATCGCCACTGGTGAGGATGAAAAGGCAGCCCTTGCGGAGGTCGATTCCATTCTGGAACGAATGAGCCTGCGCGCAAAACAACCGACCGTGCGCCCGCTCTCCGACCGCATTGCGGGATCGCGCCGCATTGCGCGGCGTCTCAATCTTTTTCTCGGACTGGCTATCGTCCTGTTCAGCCTGCTGGCGCTTTTGCCGCCGGGCGCGGAGTTTTGACATGCGCACCATCATTCGCCATCAGGTGCAATCATTGTTCGGCTCGTTGCTCGCCATCCTGTCACGCGGCATCACCGGCGTGCGCCCTATCTGGAGCGGCACGGGCCCCTCGCGTAACCAGCGCATCTATTATGCCAACCACACCAGCCATGGCGATTTCATCCTGCTCGCCTCCTGTCTCAATCAGGAAGAACGGGCGCGCACCCGCGCCGTGGCGGGCGCAGACTATTGGCGCGCCAATCGCGTGCGGCAATTCATGGCCGAAGTGCTGCTGCGCACGGTTCTGGTTGAACGGAACTGGGTGGAACGCACGCAAGACCCGATGGAAGTGATGCTGACCGCGCTGGCCGATGGGCATTCGCTGATCATCTTCCCGGAAGGCACCCGCAACATGACGGACGAGCCGCTGCTGCGTTTTCGCTCCGGTCTCTACAATCTCGCGCTGGCGCGGCCTGATGTCGAGTTCGTCCCCTGCTGGATCGAGAACATGTCGCGCGTGCTGCCGAAGGGCGCCGCCCTGCCCGTGCCTTTGCTATGCCGCGTCGTTTTCGGTGCGCCGGTGCAGCTTGGTGACGGCGAGGACCGCAAAGAATTTCTGACGCGAGCCCGCCAGCAACTTCTCGATATACAGCCCAGAAACGGGAACCGCCCATGAGCGAAACAACCCAATTATTCATCGGCCTCATGGGCGTTCTGGGAACGGCGAGCCTCGTCGCCGCCGTTCTGTCCTGGCGCGCGCCAAAGCCGCTTTCATCCACACTGGTCAACCTCAATGCCCGTATCAAGGCATGGTGGATCATGGTCGCGGCCATGTGCATTGCCTTCCTGTTTGGCAAAGGCGGCGTGATCATTCTGTTCGCGCTCGTATCCTTCGCATCGCTGCGCGAATATGTGACGCTGACCCAGACCCGCCGCAGCGACCACCGCATCCTGCTCGGCATGTTCCTGCTGGTCATTCCGGTGCAATATTATCTGATCTGGATCGAATGGTATGGGCTCTATTCGATCTTCATCCCGGTCTATTGCTTCCTTGCGATGCCGGTGCTGACCGCGCTTTCCGGCGATACGTCGCGCTTTCTCGAACGCATCAGCGAACAGCAATGGGGCATCATGCTGTCGGTCTATTGCATCAGCCATGTTCCGGCGCTGATGACGCTGGATATTCCCGGCTATGACAGCGAAAAGCTGCTGCTGATCGCGTTTCTGGTCGCAACTGTGCAGGGCAGCGACGTGCTGCAATATGTGTTCGGCAAACTGTTTGGCAAGCATCGCATTGCGCCAAATATCTCGCCATCCAAGACCTGGGAAGGTTTTGTCGGCGGCGTGGCCAGCGCATCGCTGCTGGGTGCAGGACTTGCCTGGCTTACGCCTTTCTCACCGCTTCAGGCGGGTGCGCTGGCGGCGGTCTCTTGCGTCATGGGCTTTTTTGGCGGGCTGGTGGCCTCGGCCATCAAGCGTGACCGGGGCGTCAAGGATTGGGGCCACATGATCGAAGGCCATGGCGGCATGCTCGACCGCGCCGACAGCCTCGTCTTTTCAGCGCCGGTGTTCTTTCACTTCGTGCGTTATTTCTGGACGTAACTCACGTTAGGCGGATTGCCGGCTCAGCCAATCGTTGAGTTCGGCTTCCGCACGCTCCAGTGCGCTGTAATTCAACAATTTGCGCAACAGCGCCACGGTCACGGCGCGGGCGCGAAAATTGAACCGCCCCTCGTCGGTATCGCTCTTTTCCTGATAGACGCCAAGCTTTTCATAAAGCTGCTGCAGGCGGTTTTGAACGCTGCGCAGCGACAGATTACGGCGGCGCGCAATCATCTTATCCGTCAGGCCGAGCGCAATATCGATCAGGATCTCATATTCGCTCTCGGTAAAGCCGCTGGCGTGGCTGAGGCTCTTCTGTTGCAGGCCGCGAACTTCCCGGTCGACGACACATTGCGCCTCAACGAAAATGCTGCGCAGCGCCAGCCGTAGCTTGTCGTCGGAAGCCGATTTCAGCACATAGCCATAGGCCGCACCTTCCGGCACGATGCGCGATACGCCGCGCACATAGGCCTCATCGGCATAGTTCGACCAGAACAGGATGCGGGTTTCGGGATTTTCCTTCCAGATGGTGCGCGCCGCCTCGATGCCGTTGCGACCGTTCATCTGCAAGTCCATCACGATATGCGCGTCGCGATGCTGGCGCGCCAGTTTTTCGCCCGCCGACCCGTTTCCCGCTTCGAAAATGTCGCTGCATTCCGGCAGCGCCGCCCGTACCGCCTCGCCCAGATAAGTGCGATGCAGCGGGTCATCCTCAACGATCAGAACCTGCATCACTCTCTCCATTCATCGGTTTGCACATTTCCGGCGGCAAAAGCACCGTTACACTGGTTCCCGGGCCTGTCGCATTTTTCCTGATGGCGAAGCCCGCCGAAATCAGCCGCGCGCGCGTGCGCATATTGTCGATGCCGTGACCCAATGTAAGTTCGGGGGTGAGTTCGGGGGTGAGTTCGGGGTTCAACTCCGAAGTCGCTCCGGGACGCAGGACCGGCCGGTCAGCCCCGATGCCGTTATCGATCACTTCCACCAGAAGCCGCCCGCCGCGGTCGCTGAGCTTCACCAGCAATTCGCTGGCATGGGCATGGCGGATGACATTGTTGATCGCTTCCTGAACGATGCGAAACAGCGATGTCGCCACCGTTTCTTCCAGTCGGTCGGCCATGCCGTCGCTCTGATCATCCAGCGTCCATTCAATCGCGGCATCGCTGTCGCGCACCGAACGGTCCAGATGGTTTTCCGTAGCCTGCACGAAACCGAACAGCTGGAGAATCGAAGGCTTCGCCTCCTCAATGATCTGCCGCAAATCGCGCATGCAATGCTGGAGCCCGCGAAACAGCGGCTCCAGCTGTTCGCCGGAAAGATCCGGCGCGCGGGTGAGCCGCTCGACGTGGCGAGCAAGCCGGGTGAGATCGGCCAGCGTCTGGTCATGCAAATCCATGCCGATGCGGTGCCGTTCTGTCTCCAATGCCTCGGTCAGTTTCAGCGCACCTGACCGCAAGCCCTCCTCGCGGGCGCGGGCTTCCGTTTCGACAATAGCCGAACGCTTGGCCTGCTCGGCAGCGCGAATGGCAAAAAAGTAAGGTGCCAGGAGGTCGGCGATCGACTGCCCGTTTTCCACGTCGCGCATGGAATAGCAGGCAGGCGTCAGGCTGGAACAGCTCAGTGCACCGATGATATCGCCCTGCGCCTTGAGCGGAACATGGACGCGGCCCTTGAGATCATGCTCGATGATCGGGCTTGAAAAAGAGCCTTCGAAATGAAAACGCGGATCGGTGCGCGCATCGTCAGTCAGGAGATAACCCGCCTCGCCCGACAACAGCGTGCGGATCGGACTGCCAGACAGAAGCGCTGGCGGATTGCGGCTCCAGGCGGTCGCAATACCGGCCTCATAAGCAATGTGAAACTTGCCATCGAGCATCTTGATGCAGACGTCGAGATGGTCATAGGGCAGGATGCAGGCAATCTCTGCTGCCACCGCCTGAATGATGGAATCGAAATCGAGCTGCCCCGCCAGCAGCCGGGAAATGTTCAAATAGTGATCAAGGAGGTTTTCAGCCTGCCCGTGATCGTGCTTGCTATCCTGCTGTCCGGGCGCGAGTTCGGCCAAGCGTTTCTCCTCCAAACGCAAGTTACTCTCATCTTTATGAGACTTAGAGCCTGAATCAAAAAGCGGCATGTGTGTGCGAAAATGATGATTTTCGAGTACCGGAGCGGAGCGTACTTTTGGGTACGTGAGCACCGGAATGCAGAAAATTGCCATTTGCAGCCACACAGGGCGACTTTTGGAACAGGCTCTTATAATAAGACGCGCCCTCCTTGGCGTGTCTTGCGGGAAACCGCAATTTTGCTGCGGGAACCCGCAGCTCAGTTGCTGCATTCGGCCTTCACAGACCGCGCCGCTTCTTCCATCTTCGCTTCACCAGAAAATTGCCCGCAAGACAAGAGTGAAATCACGTCAATTGCGGTTGGTGCCGTTGAGGAGCGGCGGTGCGGGAGGCTTCGCACCATACTCAATTTCAACGAACCGAAGCGCCGGGGCGCTGCGGGGCGGAATATTTGCAACCGGGAGGAAAGAATGAAGCTTGGGAAAATCCTTTTTGCGTCTGTAGCACTGGCAGGCGTTTTTGCGGCAGGCAGCGCGCTCGCCGACACTTCATCGAAGAAGATTGCATTCTCGAACAATTACGCAGGTAATTCCTGGCGTCAGGCCATGCTGGAAAGCTGGGACAAGATCACCAAGGAAGCCGTGAAGGCTGGCGTGGTGGCTGCCGCCGACCCGTTCACGACCGCCGAAAATCAGGCGACGGAACAGGCCGCCCAGATCCAGAACATGATCTTGCAGGGCTATGACGCCATCGTCATCAACGCCGCTTCGCCGACCGCTCTGAACGGTGCCGTCAAGGAAGCCTGCGATGCCGGCATCACCGTCGTGTCCTTCGACGGCATTGTCACCGAGCCTTGCGCATGGCGCATCGCAGTCGATTTCAAGGCCATGGGCGAAGGCCAGATCGACTATCTTGCAAAGCGTTACCCCGATGGCGGCAACCTGCTTGAAATCCGCGGCCTCGCCGGTGTTTCGGTCGATGACAATATTCATGCCGGTATCGAAGAAGGCGTGAAGAAGCACCCGAAGTTCAAGGTTGTCGGTTCGGTCAACGGTGACTGGGCTGCCGACGTTGCGCAGCGTGCTGTTGCCGGTATCCTGCCGAGCCTGCCGAAAGTCGATGCTGTGGTAACGCAGGGCGGCGACGGCTATGGCGCTGCACAAGCCTTTGCTGCCGCCAAGCGCGAAACACCGACCATCATCATGGGCAACCGTGAAGACGAACTGCAGTGGTGGAAGCAGCAGAAAGACGCCAACGGCTATGAAACCATGTCGGTTTCGATTGCACCGGGCGTATCCACGCTGGCTTTCTGGGTCGCACAGCAGATTCTCGACGGCAAGGAAGTGAAGAAGGACCTCGTGGTTCCATTCCTCAGCGTCAGCCAGGAATCGCTCGACAAGGATCTGGCCAACACCCAGAAGGGTGGCGTTGCCAATGTCGAATATGCGCTTGAAGACGCGCAGAAGGTTATCGACGCCGCGAAATAAGCGGATCGGCCCAAAACATGAGGGGCGAGCTGATCCTCGCCCCTTCTTTGTCCCTTTACTTTGACGCCTTTCCGACGGCCTTGCCCTTTGCTGGCTTCGCCGGAAACGTCCAATCGTTAGTTGAGTGTATGACAGAAACAGCAGAGAAACAGGAGGTCGTCGCCGCACGCAATATTCGCGTGCAGTTCGGTGCGGTAAAAGCACTGGATGGCGCCGAACTCGTGATCCGCGAAGGCGAATGTGTGGGACTGGTCGGCCATAATGGCGCAGGCAAATCCACCATCGTCAATGTCATCAATGGCGGGCTTTCCCCGCATGAGGGCAGCATTTCCTATCATGGCGAACCGGGGCATGGCGTGGCAACGGCACGCAAGCATGGCATTCGCTGCGTGTTTCAGGAATTGTCGCTGTTTCCAAACCTCGCCATTGCCGAAAATGTCCGCATCATGCAGCGCGACCTGACCGGCGCGAGCTGGCGCGGCAAGGCCATAGAACTGATTGCAAAAAAGCTCGACGAGATTTTCCCCGGCCACAAGATCGACTGCGCTTCCACCATCGATGAGCTTTCCATCGCCGAGCGCCAGATGGTCGAAATCGCCATCAACTTCACCGCGCCCGGCGCTGCGCCAAAGCTTGTCATTCTCGATGAGCCCACCTCCTCGCTCGACGCTGGCATTGCTGCTCAACTGATGGCCTATGTGCGCCGTTTCGTCGGCACCGGAGGCTCCGTTATCCTGATTTCGCATATGCTGGGCGAAATCCTCACGACCTCCGACCGCATCGTCGTGATGAAGGACGGCAAGGTCGTCGCCAATCGTGCGGCCAGCGACTTCACCAATCGCAGCCTCGTCGAAGCCATGGGCAGCGTCGAGCGCGAGAAGACGGCGCGCCGCGTTGCAAAGACCGATGCGAGCGGCACACCCGTTCTGTCTTTTGACAAGCGCGCCAGCGACATCAAGCCGTTTCAGGCATTCAAGGGCGAAGTCATCGGCCTCGCCGGTCTCGCCGGACACGGGCAGACCAAGATGCTGCTCGATCTTTACTATGCGCGGCGGCCGAATTGGGTTCCGGCCCGCACATGCGAAATCGCCTTCGTGGCGGGCGACCGCAGCCTGAACGGCACTTTCCCGCTGTGGAGCATTCTGCACAATCTCACCATCGGCTCGCTGGACCGGCTGTCGTCGGCAAAGCTCGTTGACCAGAAGCGCGAAGACGCGCTCGGCGGCCAGTGGAAAGACCGCATCCAGATCCGCACGCCGGATATGGGCAACCGCATCCTGTCGCTTTCAGGCGGCAACCAGCAGAAGGTGCTTTTTGCCCGCGCGCTGGCGACCAGCGCCAACGCCATTTTGATGGACGATCCGATGCGCGGCGTCGATGTCGGTACCAAGCAGGAAGTCTATGAAATCCTGCGCCATGAAGCCGAAAACGGACGCACCTTTGTCTGGTACTCCACCGAAATGGATGAAATCGAACTTTGTGACCGCGTCTATGTTTTCCGCGACGGCGCTATCGTCGCGGAACTGACCGGCGAAGACATTACGGAAAAGAACGTGCTTGCAGCATCTTTTGAGGGAGGTCACGAATAATGCGCCTTTCCTCTTCCTCCATCCGCCTGCTGACGCCGGTATTTTCGCTGGTCCTGCTGCTTGCCGCCGTCTTCTACATGCAGCCGCGCGCCATGAGCTATACGGGGCTGAACCTGCTGTTCAATCTGGCAGTGCCTATCGCTCTGGCGACCATCGCCCAGATGCTGATCATGGCCGTCAACGATCTCGACCTTTCGATGGGAACCTTTGTGAGCTTTGTCGTCTGCGTTGCGGCGACCTGGCTCAACACGGCTCCCCTTATCGGCGTGCTGATCCTCGCAGCCGCAATTGCTGCTTATGCGGCGCTCGGCGCAATCATCCATCTGCGCAATCTGCCTTCCATCGTCGTCACGCTCGGCATGAGCTTCGTCTGGGGCGGCCTGGCCGTGTTGCTGTTGCCCTCGCCGGGTGGACAGGCGCCGGACTGGGCGCGCTGGATCATGACGGCCAAGCCGCCTTTCATCCCGATGGCGATCGTCGCCAGCATCGTGATTGCCATCGTTACGCATTTCATCGTCATGCGCTCGACCTTCGGGGTGCTGATGCGCGGTGCGGGCGGCAATACCCGTTCAATCGAGCGCGCAGGCTGGTCGGTCACCGCAATTCGCGCCGCAACCTATGCGCTGGCCGCCTTCTTTGCGGTGCTGGCCGGGATTGCACTGGTCGGCCTCACCACCTCGGCGGATGCCAATATCGCATTGCGTTATACGCTCCTTTCCATCGCGGGCGTCATTCTGGGCGGCGGTGAATTCGTCGGCGGACGCGTTTCCCCGATCGGTGCCGTCATCGGCGCGCTGACGCTGACGCTTGCAGGTTCGTTCCTCTCCTTCATGCGCATTTCGCCGGACTGGCAGATCGGCGCACAGGGCGGCATTCTCATCGTGGTGCTGGCTTTGCGCCTCTTCCTCAACCGCCTCGAAAAGAGGGAGAAAAAGCAATGAACGCCGTGTCTGTACTGACCAGCCGTCCGTGGATATGGTCGTTTATCGCGACCGCTGCGGTGTGGATCATCACCATCCTGTTCACCGGAGGTGCTGGCGCGCACGGGCTTTCCCATGCAGCCTTCACTTTCGCATCCTTTTCGGTGATCGTCGGCCTCGGGCAGATGTTCGTCATCACGCTCGGACCCGGCAATATCGACCTGTCAGTCCCGGCTAACATGACGCTCGCCGCCACGCTGGCGCTGAAGCTGATGGATACGCAGGACGGCATGGTGCTGGCAGGCCTCGCCATCGCCATACTGATCGGCCTTGCCATCGGCATCTGCAACTACGCGCTGATCAAGCTCCTGCGCATTCCGCCCATCATCGCCACCTTGTCGATGAGCTTCCTGATCCAGTCGACCGCCATCTGGAGCAATCGCGGCCTGCGCGTGAAACCGCCGGAAAGCCTTTCGCAATTCACCACATCGTCCACGCTCGGCATTCCCAATGTCGCCATAGTGGCGCTGATCCTCTCGCTGATCGGCTGGGTGCTTTTGAAAAAGAGCATCTATGGGCGCTGGATTTCGGCAATCGGCCAGAACCCCTTCGCAGCCCGCATGGCAGGCGTTCCGGTCGATGGCACCCGCTTCGTCACCTATCTGCTCTGCGCGGTGCTCGCCTCGCTCTGCGGCTTCCTGCTGGCCTGTTTCTCGGGCGGCGCGGCGCTGAACATGGGCGCGGAATATCTCCTGATGTCGATTGCTGTCGTCATCATCGGCGGTACGGCGGTTGCAGGCGGCGATTCCAACATCCCCGGTATTTGGGGTGCCGCTCTCTTCATGTTCCTCATAGTCTCGATGCTCAACACCTACGGCTTCGGCGCCGGTGTTCGCCTCGTGCTGACTGGCCTCACCATCATCGCGGTGATCTTCCTCGCCAGCAGCCGTCGGGCAGAGCGTTAAAATTTTTCGGAGTATCTTCCTTGTCTCAGACTGTTTCGATCTACGAAATCCACGACGAACGTTTCAAGCAGATGATCGTGCCGAGCGCCGATCTGGACGAACTTTACAGCGGCTGCCGCTGGGCGGAAGGCCCGGTCTGGTTCAACGACCTGAACTGCCTGCTGTGGAGCGATATCCCGAACCAGCGCATCCTGCGCTGGGTGCCGGGAAGCGAAATTGAAGGCGAAACCGGCGGCGGCGTTTCAGTGTTCCGCAACCCGTCCAATTTCTCCAATGGCAATACGCGGGACCGCGAAGGGCGTCTCGTCACCTGCGAGCATGGCGGCCGTCGCGTCACCCGCACGGAGCCGGATGGCAGCATCACCGTGCTGGCTGACAGCTATCAGGGCAAGAAGTTGAATGCGCCAAACGATGTCATCGTGCGCTCGGATGGCACCGTGTGGTTCACCGACCCGACCTACGGCATTCTGGCGGATTATGAAGGCTACAAGGCCGACCCGGAGCAGCCATCGCGCAATGTCTACCGTCTCGATCCGAAGACCGGTGAAATCGATGCCGTCGTCACCGACTTCCACCAGCCGAACGGGCTGGCTTTTTCGCCGGACGAAACCAAGCTCTATGTTGCCGACAGCGCCTATAGCCACGACGAGAATGCGCCGCGCCATATCCGCGTCTTCGACGTTGTGGGTGGCGGCAAGCGCCTGACGGGCGGCAGTGTGTTCGGCACCATCGACAACGGCCTGCCGGACGGTTTCCGCTTCGATACGGACGGCAATCTGTGGACCAGCGCGGGCGATGGCGTGCATTGCTTCTCGCCGGAAGGCACGCTTCTCGGCAAGATCAAGACGCCGCAGACGGTCGCCAATCTGACCTTCGGCGGTCCGCGCCGCAACCGCCTGTTCATCGCGGCCACGAAGTCGCTTTATGCGGTCTATCTCACCGTGACCGGCGCGCAATACCCCTGATCTGTGGTTGTTGTCAGCCCATCAAAACAAAACCGCCGGAGTTTCGAACTCCGGCGGTCCTTTGTTGGATCAACTTCAAAACTTCCAACCTCAACTATACAAAGCCAAGAGAAGTTAAGCTTCGAATGGTGTCAACATTGTTCTTAATTTTTCCATTGATGATTGATGCATCTCAAGGAACCATTCAGGCTTGATTTCAACGTTGAGCGCCATCGATCTGATGTGTTCTGGCATGAAATCGGATTGTGAAATGGTCTCTGTATACTCAGCCAAAGTAGCCTCAATATCTGGAGTGGCTTCGAATACACCAATTGCATCCAGCGTCTCTAACATTGCAGGTCCAATGACAGCTTCACATTTCATAATTACATCCAAGAGATACCTTCCAAAAGTATCATATTTTTTTGTGCGAGATTGATTACTGACGTTTGGAGGAGCCAAGATCATCGGGAAATCGCCAACGATATGAGCAGCTGCGGTGATATCCAGCCCACGATGCACAATGGCATTTCGAAGTTCCCGAATATAAGCGTAATTCGCTTTCCCGTCTGAGAACCCATCGAATGTTAGTCGAGAACATAGATTCTCGTAGAATTGGTTGGATTGTATCGCGGTGGTTTCACGAAAGAGCTCCGTAGCTGCCAGCATATTTATGAAATATCCAGAATAATGGATTCTCATGTCTACCTGATCGTTGACTGAAAGCTGCGTGCGAAACGAAAGCGCTGCGCGCAATGCTGTCTTTCTAGCGGACATGTACCATGAAAGCGAGTTCAGCATGTCGCGGCATTGCGTACTCAAGATCGCCATATCTCTCCTCCGACAGACACTCGAAATCCCCTTTCCTGTATCCTTGCAAGGCTGACTACATGGAAGCTATTTCAAAGGGCGACCTTCGACCCGGCAACTAGACACCACAAAACAATCTGACGGCAAATGGTTTGCTACTGACCTCATAAAAAAAACCATTGATGGCACGATGCACCATCAATGGTATGGAATTTCATGGAAAGAATTTATGCTGGACGTTTATCTTATTCCCACTCGATGGTGCCGGGCGGCTTCGAGGTCACGTCGTAGACGACGCGATTGATGCCGCGGACTTCGTTGATGATGCGGGTGGCCGCATTGCCAAGGAAGTTCATGTCGTAGTGGTAGAAATCCGCCGTCATACCGTCGACCGAAGTCACCGCGCGCAGTGCGCAGACGAATTCGTAGGTGCGGCCATCGCCCATCACGCCCACGGTCTGAACCGGCAGCAGAACGGCGAAAGCCTGCCAGATGGCATCGTAGAGGCCAGCCTTGCGGATTTCATCGAGATAGATCGCATCGGCTTCGCGCAGGATTTCCAGCTTGTCGCGGGTAATGCCGCCCGGGCAGCGGATGGCAAGGCCCGGACCCGGGAACGGGTGACGCCCGATGAAGCTGTCCGGCAGGCCGAGTTCCTTGCCGAGCATACGCACTTCGTCCTTGAACAATTCGCGCAGCGGCTCGACGAGCTGCATCTTCATGCGCTCGGGCAGGCCACCCACATTGTGGTGCGACTTGATCGTGACCGAAGGACCGCCGGTAAACGAAACGCTTTCGATGACGTCCGGATAAAGCGTGCCCTGCACGAGGAAATCCGCGCCGCCGAGCTTCTTGGCTTCTTCTTCGAACACTTCGATGAAGAGACGGCCAATCGTCTTGCGCTTCTTTTCCGGATCGCTTTCGCCTTCCAGCTCGCCGATGAAACGGTCGGCTGCGTCCACGAGGATCAGCGGCAGGTTATAATGTTCGCGGAACATTTCCACGACCTGTTGCGCTTCGTTTTTGCGCATCAGACCATGATCGACGAGAATGCAGGTCAGCTGGTCGCCAATGGCTTCATGCGCCAGAAGCGCTGCAACAGACGAATCCACGCCGCCGGAAAGCGCGCAGATAACCTTGCCGCTGCCAACCTGCTTGCGGATTGCCTCGACGGCCTGCTCACGATAGGCACCCATCGTCCAGCCCGGCTTTACGCCGACAATGCGATGAACGAAATTCTGCAACAGCTTCGCGCCATCCGGCGTATGCACGACTTCCGGGTGGAACTGCACGCCGTAATATTTGCGCTTTTCGTCGGCGATGGCCGCGAAAGGTGCATTCGGCGAGGTGCCGATGATGGTGAAACCGTCAGGAAGTGAGGTAACGCGGTCACCATGGCTCATCCAGACCTGATGGCGGGTGCCCTTGGCCCAGATGCCGGCGAAAAGCGGGCTGTCTTCCTGCACGTCGAGGAAGGCGCGACCGAATTCGCGGTCATGGCCGCTTTCAACCTTGCCGCCCAGTTGGGCGCACATGGTCTGTTCGCCGTAGCAGATGCCGAGAACCGGAATGCCTTGGTCGAAGACTGCCTGCGGCGCGCGCGGCGAGCCGATGTCGGTCGTCGAATGCGGGCTGCCCGAGAGGATGACGCCTTTCGGCTTCAACCGCTGGAATGCCTCTTCCGCAGACTGGAACGGGACGATTTCGCAATAGACATTGGCTTCGCGTACACGTCGCGCAATCAGCTGCGTGACCTGGCTGCCAAAGTCGATGATCAGGATTGTGTCAGGATGTGCCGTGGTGCTCATGTGCAGCATCTATTTAAAAAGTGGTGAGGATGCAATGTTTATGTGGTGGGCATATACGGATTATATGCGCTTCCCTCAACAGCGCAGTGACAGGAATGAGGCCTATCCTGACACACCATTGTCAGGAGGTGGCAAAAGTCCACCGGCAATGGCCGCTTCCAGTTCTTCCACCGCAACAGCCATTTTCTCATCGATGACATGCAGATATTGCGTCCAGTCGCCGACATGATGCAGCTCGTCCGCACCATCGGAAATGCCGCGCAGGCCGTATAAGGGCACGCCATGAATCTGGCAGGCGCGCAGGCAGGCGAATGTTTCCATATCCACCATATCCGCGTCGATGGTCTCATAGACCTTGCCGGACACCACATTGGCGCCAGTCGACAGCGTTGCGCTGGCGAGACCTTGCACCTGATACGGCAGCTTGATCATCTTCGGCAGATCGAGAAACGGCGTCAGTCCCTTCTCGAAACCGAGCGGCGAAGCATCCATGTCGCGATAGGAAACCGCGGAAACCTGAAACACTTCGGCTTGCGGTAGTTTCGCGGAACCCGCCGAGCCGAGCGAGACCACCAGATCGGGCTGCTCGCCATCGCGTTCCATGCGGAACAATGCGCGGGAGAGGTTGATCGCCGCCTCAACCGGGCCGACGCCGATCATCAGCGGATCGAAGAGCTTGGCCAGATGACGCCCATATTCGGCGTCGGCAGCCATCACATAAAGCAGGCGTTGTCCGGCAACGGTCTTCAACATCCCTGTAGCCTATCCTTGCAAACCTTTGCGATCCTGCACGACCATCATCGTGCCGGTCATTGTAGCGATGAGACGAACTTCCGTATCGGTTACGGCAAAAGCCTGCCCGTCGCTGACCATGATCGTGCGGCCGGGCTTGGTGACCTCGCCGCGAAACAGGAAGCGTTCGCCTTTGCCGGGCGCAAGCAGATTGACCTTGAATTCGATGGTCAGCACCGCCGCCTCGACGGGCATGAGGGTAAGCGCCGCATAGCCGCAGGCAGAATCGAGCGCCGCCGAAATCATGCCCGCATGCAGAATGCCGTGCTGCTGCGTGAGTTCCTCGCGGAACGGCATTTCCACTTCGACAATACCGGGTTCGCATCGCGTCAGTTCTGCGCCGATCAGTTTCATGGCGGCCTGCCGCCCGAAACTCTCCTCGACGCGTTCCTTGAAATCCGGTTCGGCTATGCGATGCGCTGACATTTATTCCCCGTTGTCTTAATTCGCTTTCTTCATGACACTTACATAAAACCCGTCCGTGCCGGTGGACAATGGGGAAAACACACTGCCATGCGATGGAAACACCGGTTCCGCGCCATCGGCATCCGTCACGACCGACTGCCACAGCGCTTGCGCAGGCATTTCCGTGAAATCGGGATTGTCGGCCAGAAAGCGCGTAACCTGCCGCGTGTTTTCTTCTGCAAACAGCGAACAGGTGACATAGGCCAGACGTCCGCCCGGCTTCACATAATGCTTGGCCGATTCGAGCACTTCTTGCTGGTCCTGAACCCGGCGTTCGAGCTGCTGGTCGTTAAGACGCCATTTCGCATCCGGTCTGCGCCGCCAGGTACCGGAGCCGGTGCAAGGCGCATCGGTCAGCACGAGGTCCATATGGCCCGTGAGCGGGTCGAGCGCGTCCAGATTGCCATGCACCTGTGTGTTGCGCACGCCAGCGCGCTGCAGGCGCTCATGCATAGGCGAAAGCCGCGCACGCTCCGCATCATAGGCATGCACCTGACCCTTGTTCTGCATGGCTGCTGCTAGTGCCAGCGTCTTGCCGCCCGCACCGGCGCAATAATCAAGAACCTGCTCGCCGGGTTTGGCACCGGCGAAAAGTGCAGCGAGTTGCGAACCCAGATCCTGCACTTCGAACCAGCCATCGAGAAAGGCCTGTTCGCCCTGCACATTCGGATGACGACCCAGCGCTTCAATCGGCGGAATGCGCAATGCCTGCGCCAGAAATGGCGCGGGAGCCGCACCTGCCTTTTCCAGGGCTGCGAGCGTCTGTTCAGGCTTTGCTTTCAGGCTGTTGACGCGCAGATCAACCGGCGGGCGGGTGGCAAGCGCCTTGCCTTCCTCGACCCAGCGTTCGCCGAAAAGTTCCTGAAGCGAAGCGGCGCACCATTCCGGCACATCGGCCTGAACATAATCCGGTGCGGCAGCGCTATCACGGCTTTCCCAGGCGATACGGCGTGCCTGCTCCAGCGTTTCAGGCGCGAACTTGTCGCCATCCAAAGCTGTGTCAATGGCAGCAATATCCATCCCGCCATCGGCAAGCAAAGCGCCAAAGGCCAGCGCGCGCGCATCGTCGGCGTCCATGCGCCATGCGATGGAGAGCTTACGGCGCAATGCGTCATAGACGATGTTGCCGATCACAGCGCGGTCGCCCGCGCCTGCGAAACGATGAGCGGAACCCCAGTCCTTCAGCACATCCGAAGCCGGACGCTTGCCCGCTTCGATATCGCTCAGAACCTCGATTGCCGCCTGCAGGCGTCCACCAAGCCGCATTGCTTCTCCTTATATATGTACTTCCACGGCATAGCCTTCCTTGCAGGCAAAAGGCAATCGCCAAATCAAAACAAAAGCCGGAGCACGAGGCTCCGGCTTTTATGCGCTTCAATTGAAGCGAGTTTGCCTTACATGCCGCCCGGATAGTTCGGGCTTTCACGGGTGATGGCGACGCCATGCGAATGGCTTTCACGCAGGCCCGCATTGGAAATGCGCACGAAGGTTGCCTTTTCGCGGAACTCTTCCAGCGTCTTCGCGCCGACATAGCCCATCGAGGCGCGCAAGCCGCCAGCAAGCTGGTGCAGCACAGCCGAGATCGGACCCTTGTAAGCGACCTGACCTTCGATGCCTTCCGGCACGAGCTTCAGCTCGTCACGCACTTCCGCCTGGAAGTAACGGTCTGCCGAACCGCGCGCCATAGCGCCAACCGAACCCATACCGCGATAGGATTTGAACGAACGACCCTGATGCAGATAGACCTCGCCGGGGCTTTCTTCCGTCCCGGCCAGCAGCGAACCAGCCATGGCTGCGACAGCACCGGCGGCAAGCGCCTTGGCGAAATCGCCCGAGAACTTGATGCCGCCATCGGCGATGACCGGAATGTTCTGCTTGTGGGCTGCTTCCACCGCCGACATGATGGCCGAAAGCTGCGGTACGCCGACGCCTGCAACGATACGCGTGGTGCAGATCGAGCCCGGTCCGATGCCGACCTTGACGGCATCCGCACCGGAATCGATCAATGCCTGCGTACCGCCTGCGGTGGCGACATTGCCAGCCAGAATGGCGACATTCGGATAGGCCTTCTTGATGCGTGCGACGGCATCGAGAACGCGCTGCGAATGACCATGCGCCGTATCGACAACCAGAAGATCAACGCCCGCTTCGATCAGCCGTTCGGCGCGTTCATAACCGTCTTCGCCAACGCTCGTGGCGGCAGCGGCACGCAGACGGCCCTGCGCATCCTTGGCGGCATTCGGGTTGAGCTGCGACTTTTCGATATCCTTGACGGTGATCAAACCAACGCAACGGCCCTTGTCGTCAACGACGAGCAGCTTTTCGATGCGGTGGGCGTGGAGAAGACGCTTGGCTTCTTCCTGATTGACGTTTTCGCGAACCGTGATGAGGTTTTCGCGGGTCATCAGTTCGTAGATCTTCTGGGCTGGATCGGAGGCGAAACGCACGTCGCGATTGGTCAGGATGCCGACGAGACGGCCCGGACCCTTGGTGGCGTTTTCAACGACCGGAATGCCGGAAATGCCATGCGCCTTCATCAGTGCCTGCGCATCGGCCAGCGTCGCATCCGGGCCAATGGTGACCGGGTTGACGACCATGCCGGATTCGAACTTCTTGACCTGACGAACTTCTTCGGCCTGACGTTCAGGCGTGAGATTGCGGTGGATCACGCCGATACCGCCTGCCTGCGCCATCGCGATGGCGAGACGGGATTCCGTCACCGTGTCCATGGCGGCGGAGAGAAGCGGCAGGTTGAGTTCGATATCCTTGGCGATCCGGGTGCGCAGATCGACCTGACCCGGCATGACTTCGGAATGGCCCGGCTGCAGGAGCACATCGTCAAATGTGAGAGCGAGAGCGCCGGTGGGCGATTCCACGATTTTTGCCATTGCCAATTCCTTTGAATAAGAAAAGCCGCCTCTCCGGGATACGTCCGGGAGCAGCGACAATCAGGGTTTACTTGGTTGAATTGGCACCGGCTGGTAACACGGTTATGACCAAATGGGAAGCCTTTAGGTTACAAGTTTCAGTTACCGCTAAGAATTTGCGTGATAGACCGCATAGGACATAATACCCATCCCGAGGGGAGATAATGCGAAAGTCGTATAAGCGCGTCCCGCTGATCCGCCGTTCCAGAGTGATGTGGATGTCTCCCCGGCTCTGGAAACCTCGGCTCGTTTTCTGGTGCGGCGCGCTTGCCATCGGGATTATCAGCGTCGGCTTTGCAGAAGCGGCCGACATTGCGCAGAACTGGTTCAAGGCGCTGACGGATGGTTCTGGGGGCAGTTTCTGGCGCGCCTGGCTGCCGCTCGTCATCACCCCGGCAGGCTTCATGGCCTGTTCATGGATCGCCATCGCCTGGTTCCCGAATTCCGGCGGCAGCGGTATCCCGCAAGCCATCGCTGCGCGGCATCTCGACGATCATCAGGATCGCTCCATGCTTCTCTCGATCCGGATTGCCATCGGAAAGATTGTGCTCACCGTCGTGGGCCTTTTCTGCGGCGCATCCATCGGGCGCGAAGGCCCCACCGTGCAGATCGGCGCATCGATCATGCTGCAATCGGCGCGGATCGGCGGCATGGAACAGGCGCGCGGATTGATCCTCGCCGGATCGGCTGCGGGTATCGCCGCGGCCTTCAACACGCCGCTTGCCGGGATTGTTTTCGCAATCGAGGAAATGGGTCGTGCCTATGCCGCGCGAACCAACGGGCTGGTGCTTTCGGCGGTCATTCTGGCCGGTCTCGCCTCGCTCGGTCTGGTGGGCAACTATAATTATTTCGGCATGACGACGATTACAGCCACGACTGGCAGGGACTGGGTTCTGGTGGTCGCCTGCGGCGTGATCGGCGGGGCGTTCGGCGCGGCTTTCAGTGCGCTGGCGCTCGATCTCGGACGTCGCGTGCGCCGCCATGTGCAGAAAGCTCCACTGCGCAACGCGGTGTTGTTTGCGGGCATTTGCGGGCTACTGGTTGCGATCATCGGCATCGCTTCGGGCGGCGCGACTTTCGGCACCGGCTATATTCAGGCGCGGGGCGCGGTTGAAGGCACGGCACTGCCGCCATTTTACTTTGTCGAAAAATTCGTCGCCGGTCTGCTCTCGATGATATCGGGCATCCCGGGCGGTATTTTCGCACCATCGCTTTCGGTCGGCGCAGGCCTCGGCAGCACCATCGGCCTTGTGCTCGGCACCAGCGCAAGCCTGGCTGCCGTGCTGGGCATGGCGGGCTATTTTGCCGGCGTCGTTCAGGCGCCGATGACCGCTTTCGTCATCATTCTCGAAATGACCGGCAATCATAACAATGTCATTCCGCTGATGTGCGCCTCAATGCTCGGTTACGGTACGGCGCGGCTTATTTCCAATGAGCCGCTCTACCACGCCCTGTCGCGCACCTTCGTGGCGGATGTGCTGCGCCAGCGGCGCGCACGGGAAAAGAACGCGCTTTCGGAGTGAAGCGTTAGATGGAGGAGAAAACTGTTTATGGATCGCAGAACATTCGGCAAATCGCTTGCGGGGCTGGGAGCAATGCCCTTTGTCGTTAGCGCGGCAGCGGCAGCGAGCACGGGAGGAAAGAGCATGCTGGAACTTATGGGCGGAAGCATTTCGGATGTACCGGGGATCAAGCTTGGCCATCACACGCTGACCAAGCGCCCGACCGGCTGCACGGTTCTCTTATGTGAAGAAGGCGCTTCGGCTGGCGTCGATGTGCGCGGCTCCGCGCCCGGCACCCGCGAAACGGACCTTCTCGATCCCATCAATTATGTGCAGCAGGTGCAGGCCATTCTCCTGTCCGGCGGCAGCGCCTACGGGCTAAGCGCCGCAACTGGCGTGATGCGCTATCTGGAAGAAAACAAGCTCGGCTTCAAGATCGGCAACGGCGTGGTGCCTATTGTGCCTGCGGCGATCCTGATGGATCTCGGCGTCGGCGATTTTTCGATCCGCCCCGATGAGGAAGCCGGTTATCTCGCCTGCAAGGCGGCCAAGGCGGAAGCTTCCGGCGAAGGCAATATCGGCGCTGGCGCTGGCGCGACGGTCGGCAAGATGTTCGGCAAGGACTTCGCCATGAAGGGCGGGCTTGGCACGGCAAGCTACAAGGTGCCCGGCACGGAAATCGTCGTTGGCGCAATTGTTGCCGTCAATGCGGTTGGCGATGTTTATGCGCCCAACTCGCGCCAGATCCTGGCCGGTGCGCGCAGCGAAGACGGCAAGGGCTTCCGCAATACGATGCAGGCCATCATGCAAGGCCACGGCGTGGTCAAATCCGGTGGCGCCAACACGACCATCGGCGCGATTGCCACCAACGTACCGTTCAACAAGGCTGAACTGAAAAAGATCGCGGGCATGGCTCATGATGGCTTTGCGCGCACCATCAACCCTATCCACACCATGTGGGATGGGGACACGATTTTCGCGCTATCGACCGGCAAGGCCAAGGATGTGGAAGCGGACGTGACTGCCATCGGCGCAATCGCTGCAACGGTCATGGCGGATGCAGTCGCGCGGGCGGTCGTTAACGCAGATAGCCTTAACGACTTGAATTTGCCCGCCTATAAGGATTATCACCCGCAATAGGATGCACATCTTGCACCATTGAAGGGATCGGTCCTGTATCAAAATGAGGTTATAAGATATCTGATCATCCTTGATGGTGCAGTTTCGCAAGAAGGTAGAGTGAAGGCATGAGTGGCAGTTCCCTTAAATTTGGCACCAGCGGTCTCAGGGGATTGGCGAACGAGCTGAACGGCTTGCCCGCCTATGCTTATTCGCTCGCCTTCGTGCACATGCTCGCCGAAAGCGGCAAGCTGAAACAAGGTGCGGAGGTCTTCGTCGGACGCGACCTCCGCCCATCCAGCCCCGACATTGCCGCGCTGTGCATGGCGGCCATTGAAGACGCTGGCTTTACGCCGTTGAATTGCGGTGTGTTGCCCACCCCTGCGCTCAGCTTCTACGCCATGGCGAAACAAGCGCCCTCCATCATGGTGACGGGAAGCCATATCCCCGATGATCGCAATGGTTTGAAGTTTTATCGCGCTGACGGCGAAATCGACAAGAACGACGAGCAGGCGATCAGCGCGGCCTATGCCGCCCTGCCCGCCGACCTCACCCCAAGGCACTCGGACAATAGTGCAACAAGCGATGCCGCGACCAGCGCCTATGAGAAACGTTATATCGATTATCTGGGGCGCGGCGCCCTCAAGGGCCTGCACGTCGGCGTCTACCAGCACTCGTCTGTCGCCCGCGATGTTATAACGGATATTCTGACCGCGCTTGGCACGGAAACCCTCGCACTCGGGCGCTCCGACATTTTCGTGCCGGTCGATACCGAAGCGTTGCGCCCGGAAGATATCCGGCTTCTCGACCAGTGGGCCAAGGAAAACCGCCTTGATGCCATCGTTTCCACGGATGGCGATGCGGACAGGCCACTGATTGCCGATGCAAGCGGCCAGTTCGTGCGTGGCGATCTCGTCGGCGCGATCACCGCAAGCTGGATCGGTGCTGACACCATCGTCACGCCAGTGACCTCCAATGCAGCGCTGGAAGAATGCGGGCGTTTCGACCGCGTTGTCAGAACCCGCGTCGGTTCTCCTTATGTCATCGAAGGCATGGCACGCGCCAAGGCGGAGGGCGCAAAGCTTATTGTCGGATTCGAAGCCAATGGCGGCGTGCTTCTCGGCAGCGACAGCAGCCGCAACGGCCACACGCTTTCCGCACTGCCGACCCGCGATGCGCTGCTGCCGATCCTCGCCTGCCTGAGCATGATCAAAGAGCAGGGCAAGCCGCTTGCGGAAATCGGCGCGGCTTTCAACTTCCGCATCGCGCTCAGCGACCGTTTGCAGAATGTGCCGCAGGAAAAGAGCGGCGCGTTTCTCGCCATCCTCAAGGATGAAGCCGGGCGCAAGGCGCTGTTTCCGGCAACCGATGCGATCATCCGGTCTGAGGCCATTGATGGCGTCAAACTGTTCTTCCATTCCGGCAATGCCGTCCACTATCGCGCTTCCGGCAATGCGCCGGAGCTGCGCTGCTATGTGGAAGCGGCCAATGAAAACCAGGCCGTCGAACTTCTGGCCATGGGCCTCGATATCGCCCGCAACGCAACAAAGGATGCCTGAGCAATGAGCTTTATTCCTGTCATCATCAGCGGCGGTTCCGGTTCAAGGCTCTGGCCGCTCTCGCGCGATGCCCACCCGAAGCCCTTCATCGAACTGCCGGACGGCAGCACATTGATCGGCAAGACCTATAACCGGGCGGCACGGCTTGAAGGCGTCGACCACATCCTGACCGTCACCAATCGCGATTTTCTGTTTCTGACGCTCGACGCCTATGCGGACGCCAAGGCGCCCAAGACCGATAATGCGTTTCTGCTGGAACCCTTGGGTCGCGATACCGCGCCTGCGGTGGCGCTTGCGGCCATGCATGCCGCCGCAACCTACGGCCCGGACGCTACGCTTCTGGTGATGCCTGCCGACCACCTGATCGAAGACGAACCTGCCTTTGCGGAAGCGGTCCAAAAGGCGCGGCAGCTTGCCGAAACCGGTCGCATCGTGACATTCGGCATTGTGCCCGATCACCCGGAAACGGGCTTCGGCTATATCGAGGCGGATGGCGTGGACGTTCTGCGCTTTGTCGAAAAGCCCGATGCGGAAACCGCGCAGGCCTATGTCGAGAGCGGACGCTATTTCTGGAATTCGGGCATGTTCTGCTTTACCGCGAGAACCATGCTGGAAGCGATGCGCGCCCACGCGCCGGAGATTTTCAACGGCGTGCAGGCGTCACTTGAAAATGCGCGACGCGGCGTCAATGGCGACACCAAGACCATCGAGATCCCAAAGGACGAATTTGCCGCGACACCGGCTATTTCCATCGATTATGCCATCATGGAAAAGGCCGACAATATTGCCTGCATTCCGGTTTCCTGCGGCTGGTCGGATATCGGTTCCTGGGCCGCCATGGCCGACCTGATAAATCCCGATGCCGATGGCAACCGTCTGCGCGGGGAAACCGTTCTGGAAGACACGACCAATAGTTTCGTGCTGTCGGAAACCCGGCTGGTCAGCCTTGTCGGCGTGCACGACCTTCTGGTTGTCGATACGCCGGACGCGCTGCTTGTCGCGCATCGCGACAAGGCACAAGATGTGCGCAAGGTTTTCAACCGCCTGCGCGCTGACGGCCACGAAGCCGCCAAGCTGCACCGCACCGCCCACCGTCCATGGGGCACCTATACCGTGCTGGAAGAAGGCGACGGCTTCAAGATCAAGCGCATCGAGGTCAAGCCCGGACGCCGCCTGAGCCTTCAGGCGCATCATCACCGTTCCGAACACTGGATCGTCGTGTCCGGCACCGCCAAGGTGACCAATGGCGACCGGGAAATTCTGCTGACCAACAACCAGTCAACCTATATTCCCTGCGGCTTCAAGCACCGTCTGGAAAATCCGGGCATTCTGCCCTTGGTTCTGATCGAAGTGCAGAGTGGCGAATATCTCGGCGAAGACGATATCGTGCGTTTCGACGATATTTACGGCCGGGTATAAAAGACCAGCGCCGACGAAGTTTCTCCGTCGGCGCTTATTTGAAGTAACTTAGTTGAAAGCGCCGCCGTCGCTTTTGCTTTCCGGGCGTTCCGCCGCGACCTTCTGGCGATAGCCGCTGGCGCGATAGGCGGCAATCGGTTCGATCGCCCCGCCAGCGCGGCGACGGGCTTCGGCCAAAATCGGCTCAACATCGGTACGATAGGCGCGTTTCAGCGTTTCCGACGCCATCAGCGCATCGTTTTCCTGCTGATAGGTTTCCAGCGCCTCGCGGTCCACCAGCAGCGCCTGCGCATAAGCGCGGCGGATTTCATTTGCCGACGAAATGAGGCTCTCCAGCGGATCAGTCACATTGTGCGACTGATCGATCATATGCGCCGGATTAAAGTCGTTCACGCCGCGATATTCGGCATCGACCAGCTCATTGAACACCAGAAACAGGCGATAGGGATCGATGGAACCGGCATCGAGATCGTCATCGCCATATTTGCTGTCGTTGAAATGGAAACCGCCGAGTTTGCCGAACTGCATCAGCCGTGCCACGATCATTTCGATAATGGTGTTGGGCGCATGGTGGCCGAGATCGACCAGACATTGCGCCTTGGGACCGAGCGTCGAAGCGATGAGATAATTTGTGCCCCAATCCTGAACCACCGTCGAATAGAAGGCCGGTTCATACATTTTATGCTCGGAGAACAAGCGCCAGTCATCGGGCAGCGCTTTGTAGATTTCGCCCATCGAAGCCAGATAGCGCTCGAATGCACGCGTGAAATTCTGCTGGCCGGGGAAATTGGAGCCGTCGCCGAGCCACACCGTCAGCGCCTTGGAGCCGATGGCATTGCCGATTTCGATACATTCGAGATTATGCTCGACAGCCTGCGCCCGCACCGCCGCATCGACATGGGTGAGCGATCCGTATTTGTAGGACAGTTTCTGATCGGCAGCGTCCGAAAACGTGTTGGAATTCATGGCGTCGAAGCCGAGGCCCAGCGCTACGGCATGGGCTTTCAGCTTTTTCGGGTCCGCCTTGTCCCACGGAATATGCAGCGAGACATTCGGCGTTGCCCGCGAAAGCTCGTTGATAACGGCGCAATCGTCCAGCTTGTCGAAAATGCCACGCGGCTCGCCGCCGCCCGGAAAGCGACCGAAACGGGTGCCGCCTGTGCCGGTGCCCCACGAAGGCACGGCGACGAAATAGCTTGCCACCTTGTCGGTGATGGCATCGATCTCGATGCCGCGACGTGCCAGCTGCGCGCCCAGCGCCTGATAATCGCTTTTCAGCGCCTTTTCGAAACCGGAATTATGCTCGGCGATGAAATCCGCCGAAATACGTTGATCGGACATGGTTCCTCCCAGAACATTCCAGATTATAGGGTCAACGTGGGAAACTCTGCTGGTTCCCAGCATCGACATTGATGATGTTGCCGGTGGACTTTGCCGAAGCATCGCTGGCGAGGAAATAGATCGCCTCGGCGATATCTTCTGGCAGGACATTGAGCTTCAGCAGCGACCGCTTGCGATAATGCTCCTCCAGCTCCGAAACATCGATCTTGGAGGATGCCGCGCGCTGTTCACGCCACTCGCCGTCCCAGATCTTGGAGCCGCGCAGAACTGCATCGGGATTGACCACATTGACGCGGATGCCGGCATCAGCACCTTCCAGCGCCAGACAGCGGGCCAGATGGATTTCAGCAGCCTTGGCCGTGCAATAGGCGGATGCATTGGGCGAAGCAGCCAGACCGTTCTTGGAAGCGACGAACACCACATTGCCGCCGATCTTCTGGCGGCGGAACAAGCGGAAGGCATCCCGCGACACGAGGAAATAGCCGGTCGCCAGAATGTCGATATTGCGGTTCCACATCGACAGTTCGGTCGCTTCGACCGGAGCCGACGACGCGATACCCGCATTGGAAACCAGAATGTCGATGCCGCCCAGCTCGACGCTGGCTTCGACAAAAGCGTTTGCGACGCCCTTTTCGTCGGTCACATTCAACTCGACGCTGCGAACCTGATCGGCGCCATACCGCTTTGACAGATTGGCGTGAGCGGATTTGAGCGATTCTGCGTCAATATCCGCCAGAACCACGCAAGCGCCCTCGCCCGCCAGCCGCTCGGCGGTGGCATAGCCGATACCGCCAGCGCCGCCCGTGATAAGCGCAATGCGTCCGGCAAGGCTTTTCGGCTTTGGCATGCGTTGCAGCTTGGCTTCCTCAAGCAGCCAATATTCGATGTCGAAGGCTTCCTGTTCCGGCAGGCCCTGATATTCGGACACAGCGGATGCGCCGCGCATGACATTGATCGCATTGACATAGAATTCGCCAGCGATGCGCGCCGTCGCCTTGTCGCGGGCAAAAGACAGCATGCCGACGCCGGGGATCAGGAAAATCACCGGATTGGGATCGCGCATCTTCGGCGAATTGTCGTGCTTGCAGGCTTCATAATAGCGCTTGTAATCGGCGCGATAGGCTTCCAGCGCATCTTCAAGCCCGGCAACGATAGCATCGACATCCGGCTTGGCCGGATCGAAATTGACGACCAGCGGACGGATCTTGGTGCGCAGGAAATGATCCGGGCAGGACGTGCCCAAAGCGGCCAGCGGGCGCAATTCCTTCGCATTCACGAATTCCAGCACCGCATCCTGATCATCGAAATGGCCGAGCTTGCGCTCTTCCTTGCCGATGAGCCCGCGAATTTCCGGCATCAGACGCGCTGCAATGGCGCGACGCTCGGACGCCGCCAGACTTTGCGTGACAGCACCGCCAAAAGCGGCCTTGCCCGCCGTCTTCCGGTCCAGCCATTCAATGGCCTTGTTGATGATAGCGAGCGTGGTTTCGTAGCAGGTCTTCGCATCATTGGCCCAGGTGAAAAGCCCATGACTTTCAAGGACAACGCCCTTGGCCTGCGGATGCGCCTTGACGAAAGCTTCAAGGTCGAGACCGAGCTGGAAACCCGGGCGACGCCATGGCAGCCAGCCAATATCGTCACCGAAAATCTCGGCCGTCAGCTCGCGGGAATTCCTGGAGGCAGCAATCGCAATGATCGCATCGGGATGCATGTGATCGACATGGCTGAAAGCGACGAAACCATGCAGCGGCGTATCGATGGATGCCGCGCGCGGATTGAGGTTGAAGGTGCAGTGCGGCAGGAAGCCGACCATGCGGTCTTCATCCTCAACGCCCTTATAGATGCCTTTCAGCGCATCGAGCTTGTCCTGATAAAGCGTGGCAAAACCGTCGAGTTTCATGGTGCCGACATCGCCGCCCGAGCCCTTGACCCAGAGAACCTGAACCTTTTCGCCGGTCAGCGGATCAATTTCCTCAACCTTGGCAGAGGTGTTGCCGCCGCCGTAATTGGTGATGCGCTTGTCAGACCCGAGCAGATTGGAGCGGTAAAGCAGCTTTCCCGGCTCATCCAGCGTTGCCGCCTTGGCGTCGTCCCAGCGATTATCGAGCAGCCGATTGCTGACCACCATATCATCCTCCCAAGTCAGTTATGCCAGGTTATGGCCAATCGCAGCGCGCATATCCTTCCCATGCGCGAGCGATCATGTTGGCGGCAGATATGACGCATGAAACGAAATACTGTCAATCATAAACAATCATAACCGATCAAATATTTCACGCATGTGCGAATTATTGATTGTTTGTGATTGACATGCGCCAGCAATTTAAGAATAGATGGGAACAGGAGGAGCCATGCACGAAAGAGAGCGCCACCGCATCATCCTGAGCGCTGTTCAGGAGAAACCGGTGATCACCATTCAGGATCTGGTGGAGTTGACGGAGGCGTCGGAAGCGACCCTTCGGCGCGATATTGCATCGTTGCATATGCAGGGTCGCATCAAGCGTGTGCGCGGCGGTGCTGAAGCCATCCACCCGCCGCAGTTTGGCAGTCTGGCGGGGCGTCCGTTCAAGGTTTCCGAATCCGAAAATGGTGATCGCAAGCGCGCCATCGCCCGCGAAGCTGTGGCGCTTTGCGATGAAGGCGACAGCATCATCATCAATGGCGGCTCAACGACATTCCAGATGGTGCATTATCTGACGGCGCGCCGCCTTCAGGTGCTGACCAACTCCTTCGCCATTGCCGAACATCTGTTGCGGCAGTCGAAAAGCACGGTGATCGTGCCCGGCGGCGCGATCTATCGCGACCAGAGCCTGATCCTTTCGCCCTTCGACAATGACGTCATCCGTAATTTTTACGGTCGGCGGATGTTCATGGGCTGTCAGGGTGTCAGCCCGCTCGGCGTGATGGAATCCGACGCGCTGATCATCCAGAGCGAACAGAAACTGATGGGCCAGGCGGACGAGCTTGTTCTGATGGTCGATTCATCGAAATTCACCCGCCGTTCCAGCCTCATCCTTTGCCCGCTCGACCGTGTCAGCACGCTGATCACCGATGACGGCATTTCCGATGAGGCGCGGCGGATGGTCGAAAATGCGGGTATCCGGCTGATTGTAGCGCAGGTTTCCGCAAATGCCGGCAAGGGCGGCGAACAGGGGGATTCCGCCGAGGTTGCCTGAGCCAACTCTATTATCATCCCGGCCAATGCCGGGATCGTTGTGAAAATATGTCTTTATACTGGGAGGAATGAGACATGAAGCTTTTCAAGAAACTCGCACTTGGTACCGCACTGGCCGTCGCCTTCATGGCAAGTCAGGCGCAGGCCGCCGACATGAAGATCGCGCTCGTCGCGAAGTCGCTCGGCAATGGCTTCTTTGAAGCCGCCAACAAGGGTGCGCAGGAAGCTGCCAAAGAACTTGGCGGCGTCGAGGTCATCTATACCGGCCCGACCACCACGACTGCCGAAGGCCAGATTGAAGTCATCAATTCGCTGATCGCCCAGGGCGTCAACGCCATCGCCATTTCCGCCAACGATCCGGATGCGGTCGTACCGGCGCTGAAGAAGGCTGCCCAGCGCGGCATCAAGGTGATCTCGTGGGATTCGGGTGTGGCTCCGGCTGGCCGTATCGTGCACCTGAACCCATCGTCCAACGAGCTGATCGGCAAGATGTGCCTGAAGCTTGCAGCCGACCACCTGCCGGACGGTAAGGGCGATTTCGCGATCCTGTCCGCCACCACCACCTCGACCAACCAGAATATCTGGATTGCCGAGATGAAGAAGCAGCTCAAGGATTTCCCGGGCCTCAATCTGGTCACGACCGTCTACGGCGACGACCTTGCCGACAAGAGCTATCGTGAAGCGCAGGGCCTTCTGAAGTCGAACCCGAACGTCAAGGTCATCGTGGCGCCGACCACCGTGGGCGTTCTGGCCGCTTCGCAGGCCGTGAAGGACGCAGGCAAGATCGGTGATGTCTATGTGACGGGCCTCGGCCTGCCGTCCGAAATGGCTGGCGCAATCAAGTCGGGCGCGACCAAGGAATTCGCCATCTGGAACCCGATCGATCTCGGCTATTCCGCAACCCAGATCGCCTATCACCTCGTGAAGGGTGATACCGATGGCAAGCCGGGTTCCGAAATCGATGCCGGACGCATGGGCAAGATCAAGATCGGCGAAAACGGCGAAGCCGCGATGAGCGATCCTTTCGTCTATGACGAGAAGAACATCGACCAGTTCTCCAAGGTCTTCTGATGGGAAAGCGCATCCCGAAAGGATGCGCTTTCATGAAAAGAGGCGGCATTCGCTGAACGGATGCCGCCTCCCGTTCCCCAGAATCGATTTCAGGTGTCTGCAATGAATGCAGCTTTTCTCTCAAGCGGCGATTCCAGCGGTGAGCAGACGGTGCTTGCCATGACGGACCAGCCCATTCTGGAAATGCGCGGCATTGCCAAGACATTTCCCGGTGTGCGTGCGCTCGATGACGTCAATATCGCGCTCTATCCCGGCAAAGTGACGGCGCTGATCGGCGAGAACGGCGCAGGCAAGTCCACGCTCGTGAAAATCCTCACCGGCATTTACCAGCCCGATGAAGGTGAAATCCTCATCGACGGCAAGCCGGTGCATCTGGCGACTGCACAGGATGCGACCGATCACGGCGTAACGGCCATTCATCAGGAAACCGTGCTCTTTGACGAATTGTCGGTGGGCGAAAACATCTATCTCGGCCATGCGCCGCGCACGAAATTCGGCTTCGTCAACTGGAAGGCTGTCTATGCCCGTTCGCAGGCCTTGCTGTCCTCGCTGGAAACGACGGTCGACGCGCGCATCAAGCTGAAGGAACTGTCTATCGCCCAGCGCCATCTGGTCGCCATTGCCCGCGCGCTGTCGGTGGATTCGCGCATCGTCATCATGGACGAGCCGACCGCAGCCCTGTCGCGCAAGGAAGTAGACGACCTGTTTCGCATCGTGGCGCGGCTGAAAGCGCAGGGTAAAGCCATCCTCTTCATCAGCCACAAATTCGATGAAGTCTATGAAATCGCCGATAATTACGCGGTTTTCCGCGACGGGCACGCCGTCGGGCACGGTACGCTTGCCGATACGCGGCAGAACGATATCGTGCGCATGATGGTCGGGCGGTCTGTCGATCAGGCTTTCCCCAAGCAGGATGTCGCCATTGGCAAGCCGGTGCTGAAGGTTGAAAACTATTCGCACCCGACCGAGTTTCGCGACATTTCCTTTGAGCTGCGCAAGGGGGAAATCCTCGGCGTTTACGGCCTTGTCGGCGCCGGGCGCTCGGAACTCGCACAATCGCTGTTCGGCATCACCAAGCCATCCCGTGGCCGTGTGACGCTTGAAGATCGCGAGATCAGCATCCGACGCCCCGGCGACGCGGTGGCCCATGGCATCGTCTATGTGCCGGAAGAGCGCGGACGTCACGGCGCGGTGCTGCAACTGCCGATTTTCCAGAATGTTTCGCTGCCGTCGCTCGCCCGCACCTCGCGCAATGGTTTTTTGCGCATGGCGGAAGAACTGGCGTTGGCACGCAAATATGCCGAGCGCTTCGACCTGCGCGCCGCCGCCCTTTCCGTACCGGTCGGAACGCTATCGGGCGGCAATCAGCAGAAGGTCGTCATCGGCAAGTGGCTCGCCACCAATCCGAAGGTCATCATTCTCGACGAACCGACCAAAGGCATCGATATCGGCTCCAAGGCTGCGGTTCACGCCTTTATCAGCGAACTGGCCGCCGAGGGGCTCAGCATCATCATGATCTCGTCGGAACTGCCGGAAATCATCGGCATGTCGGACCGCGTGATGGTCATGCGCGAGGGCCTCATGGAAGGCGTCTTCGAACGCGCAAGCCTCGACGCGGAAGTGCTGGTGCGCGCCGCCACGGGCAATGCCGAGCAGGCTGCGGAGTAGATCATGAAACAATTGCTGAAACAGCGGGAACTCCTGCTCCTCGTCATCATCGCGCTACTGGTGGGCCTGTTTGCAAGCCGCGCGCCGGGCTTTGCCAGCGTTGGCAATCTGGCGGGCATCTTCAACGACACGTCCATCCTGATCATCATCGCGCTTGGACAGATGGCGGTGATCCTGACCAAGTCGATCGATCTGTCGGTTGCTGCCAATCTCGCCTTTACCGGCATGGCCGTGGCGATGCTCAACGCCACCTATCCGGGCCTGCCTCTGGTGCTGCTGATCGTGCTTGCCATCGGCATCGGTGCGGTTTTGGGTGCGATCAACGGCATTCTCGTCTGGAAGCTCAATATTCCGGCGATTGTCGTCACGCTTGGCACACTCACCATCTATCGCGGCATGGCCTTTGTGCTGTCCGGCGGCGCTTGGGTGAATGCCCATCAGATGACAGCGCCCTTCCTCAACACGCCACGCACGCCTTTCCTCGGCCTGCCGCT
>Ga0153948_1000068_pt1 | contig 52086 bp, 51 predicted proteins | sample TSNJ032MetaG_FD_104696 | JGI IMG/M metagenome (GOLD analysis project Ga0153948, IMG submission 104696) | Attine ant fungus gardens microbial communities from New Jersey, USA - TSNJ032 MetaG | ecosystem: Host-associated > Fungi > Mycelium > Unclassified | place: USA: New Jersey, Wharton State... | reverse complement strand
CTTTTGATCCTTCTATATAATACCACTTGTGCATGTATTGCACACAAATATGGTCCATTGGTCAAGCGGTTAAGACGCCGCCCTCTCACGGCGGAAACAGGGGTTCGATTCCCCTATGGACTATTTACGATTTTACGTATTTTCCACGGTTTTACGTGGTATACAAAGACGTTTTACACCGTTTTAAACCAGTATAAATTGTTTCATAATGGGATTTTAATGGGATGATATTCTTGATGCTGTAATGATTATGTAAAAAAGGTGCATTTTTGTGAGTTTATAAAAATTTTATAATTTCGCAAAAGAGTATCTTTTTTTTATGCATAAAATTCCCAACTTGGGCATATAATTGAGAAATAGTGGAAAAACACATGAAAGGGGATTACCATGCCAAGAGGTCAAAGAAGAAGTAAGAAAGAAAAATTAATAGACAAGCTTAATGAAGTTAGAGAATCCATTAAGCAATATGAGTCTGCAGTCATGACATTAAGAGAAAATGAATCAGAGATCATAGACGAACTTGAAAGAGAAGAATTAAATGAATTATTAGAAACTATGAGAAAAATGAATTTAACCACAGAAGATATTGTTAATTTGATTGAAGAAAAATATTCTGAGGATTCAGAACAAACAGCGTAAAAAATAGGGACAAGTTTCATATTCGAACTTGTCCCTATTTCTAAAAACGGTATGTGCAAAAATGGCTCTTTTTTTAAATGCATACTAATTATATAATCCATGGCTGGTTTCCAACGGCATCATTAACCAGTATCCATTTGGATAGTCATTAACTTTCGAATTAACGAATTCATGAACCTCCATAAAAGAGCCACAGTTTTCGTCCTCAAACAATCTGACACCGAATGGATTTGTAATATCAATGCAGATTACTTTATAAGGGGTTTTGTCATCGTGTTGCAAGGAGTGGTATAACTCTGGGAAAATATCTCCCATTTCTTTTTCACTTCCAGTTCTCATCATAAGTTCATCCTCCATTATGGTTTAAAAATATCCCAAACATCTACATCTAGAGCTTTGGATAGCTTATAAGCAGTATCAATACTAGGATTTGTTATTTCTTTATTTTCAAGTTTTGAAATTAATGATCTGCTTACGCCGGATTTGATAGCCAACATTTCCTGTGACCAAGACCTTATCCAACGCAATTGCTGTAGATTATTTGTCATTACGCACACCTCTTTTTCTTAGCATGTGCAATTTTCATGTGAATGAAACATTTATTTCATCTACAGGTATAATATCATATTAATTTGGTATTATGAGAAACACTTTCTCGAAAATGGTATTGAAATTAAGGATGAAATTTGATACAATATATAATTAAAAGATATTAGCGAGAATTGGTGACGACTTTTTCTTAACTTTGAGGTGAGAATAATTGGCGAATGGAAAACTGCGTGTAGCAATCTATATTCGTGTGAGCACACTGGATCAGGCTAGGGAAGGGTATTCCTTAGCAGCGCAAGAGAAAACGTTGCGAGACTACTGCAAGGCGTATCATTATGAAATATATGATCTGTATGCCGACGAAGGATATTCGGGAAAGGATATCAAGCATCGTGACGGAATGCTGCGCCTTTTAGCAGACGCACAGGAACGAAAATTTGATATTATTCTCGTCTGGAAGCTTACTCGGTTCTCACGCCGATTATCAGATCTTACGAAAACATGTGAAGATCTGGAGGCAAACGGGATCTATCTTGTAAGCTACACGGAAGCATTTGATAGCAAGACACCGGCTGGAAGGATGCTCCGTGGGGTATTAGGTACGGTTGCTCAATTCGAAAGAGAAGTGATTTCTGAAAACGTCTCTCTCGGTATGGCAGAGAGGGCACGGCAAGGGAAGCCCACCTGCTCGTCCGTTCTGGGATATGATAAATCTGACAAAGACACTTATATTATAAATGAACTCGAAGCTGAGTATGTAAGGTTCACATTTGATACTTATTTGCTCACCAGAAATCTTATAAAAACCGCCGAACTAGCACGGGAACATGGTTATAAGGGAAAACGTGGCAAACCACCAACCCCTTATAGTGTGAATGTTATTTTAACAAGGCCGTTATATGTCGGTTATAATACTTTTAAGGGTTCAATTTACAAAGGGAATCATCCATTAATTATAAGTATTGATAAATACAACAGCGTACAGAAGATCCTTAAAAAACAGGGCAAGTATACAGGACGTGACCGCAAAACACAAATTTTATTACTGCCATAGCGCTTGACGAATGCTATGGATTAATGTTATTATATTATTGTGAATTCACCAATCCACGCCAAAGTTGTGTTCCCCGCATTCGCGGGGGTGATCCTCGTTAGCAAGAGATCCAAGCCAGTTTTAACTGGGTGTTCCCCGCATTTGCGGGGGTCGGCGTGGATTGTGTGAATTATTCGTTGCAATCAAAAAGAACACGGCTAGAAGTGCTTGTGTTCTTTTTTGATTTATCTAAATTAACTCTTAGGCTTATATTCCGGGCTGTTCAAAAAGCCCTCAAGTACCTCCACTCTGGACATACCGGAACTTAGCTGGTTGAGCCAGTGTTGTTTACCTACCGCATCTGGTTCTCTATGTAACAGATAAGTATACAATTCTCTCACGTAGCGTTCTCTTCCTTCCTGACTATCAATAACCGCATGCACTACACTCTCCCAAGAACCGCCCCCTGCGAGCAGGGCAGACCATGAAGCAAGTCCGCTTGCATCCGGTAAGCGCCCCAGCTGGGTTGCATATAGTTCGGCGATCTTGTCCGTCCACTCATTGTGATCGGAAGCATCTGCGGGTACAGCACGTCGTACACAGATCAGCCCCCGATTGCCAATTGGAGCCGCTACTGTATCGGACTGACGTGTGCGACAATAGTCCATAAGAGACTTACGTGTGGGCCCGATACCAGACCCGTGCCCACTAATCTGCCCGTTACCAACGTACATTTCAACATGCCCTACATAACCGGTTGATTTGCGACTTGCATCTCGTCCCCTAAAATATAGAACATCTCCTGGTAGCAACTTCGATTCGTCAGGGATACCATTTTTTATGCCAGCTTCGATTGTGGTCAACTTACTGGACTGGATCTGTGCTTCTGTATTGCTACCGATGCTGATACCAAGAATCTCTTTGTGCGCCCATTGTGTAAGGGAAGAGCAATCACTATATCCAGTGGCTACTTGATCGCGTTTATCTCCCTGTGTATAAGTATTTTTACCTTCTCTGCTAATCAGTTTTTTTACTATTGCTTGTCTTTTTTCTGTTGCCGTCATGCTTTACTCCTCCCCCTCGTTTAATTCTGGCAATCCGTGAAGAGATGTCAGCAAGGATAAGCCCCCTGCCAAGATCGACGCGGACAATACCATAACCCAATTTACGTCCGACAATACTACCGATGTCCCAATTGTTGCAATTGCGGTTTGAGCCATTGTTTTGATCATTCTTGTGCCTGCCGCCTTCCACCAAAGCTTTGAAAACAAATTATTCATTATATATACCTCCATTTTAATCCTTTATGTGTTTTATAGCCATATTTCCCAAGACAACAGTTTGAAATATGTCTATGGTTAAAACCTGACCTTCCGGCCTCAGCTGCTGATTCAAAGTATAGAGTCTCGCCATCACTTTCGCCGATTACGGGTCTTTTGCGTGACTCTTGTGCCCTTCTTAGGTTCTCTGGCTGATGATGCATTCTCCCTTGTTTCGTGGCGTGTTGCATATTTCCGGTATATGTAGTCCACTCCAAGTTATCAGCCCTGTTATTGCTCCTGTCATTGTCTACGTGATTGACGATATCACATCCGTCTTGCTTTTCCAGAAATGTTTTAGCAACTAGGCGGTGGATACTTTCCCATTTGGCAATCCCACCCCTGCTTAAATGGACACAGAAATATCCGTTAGGTCTGGCGTGTGGCTTTAAAACCTTGCCGTTCCACTTATGCCCACGCGAATCAATCCTTGGAAGACTGCGAACGTTTCCTATGTTGCTAATTTGATAAATATCTTCATACCCCTCTATGCTCTTCCAGACTTCTTTCATCTCCCATACTCACAAGTCTTGATTGATCTGACCCCTGCTGCTTCCCACCATTTTAATGACTTTAAATTTTCCATTTTAATTCTCCTTTTCTTTTATTCAAAATAAAATAACCCCCTCAACATTGAGAGAGTTATAATTATTGTTGGCTTGATTTTTAGTAACTGAAAATCCTATTAATCTACAGTGCCCTTTTCAGATTGTTCTAATATGGATTCGTATTTTTCTTTTGTAATTTCTTCCCAATCATCAGGGGAAGCTTCACTTCCCAAATATATTAGCTGTGATGGTGATTCACCATTATATAGATATATGTCTGGATTTGTTGATATCAATATTCTTTGTCCATTTCCCAATGTGTACATTTGTTTATACATTTATTTTTCTCCTATGCCAGTGTAATATTTTTGGCTGTGGCTTCAGCAATTATTTCTTCCGATAATTTAGCCAAATTAGTAGGGCCTATCGTCAAAGTAGGCGAAGTCTTTCCCGTCATATTCGCATAATTGTGTATTATATTTTCCGATGATGTTATTGACAAATTGATACAGTTCGTCACGTCAAAGGGTAATGAAATTGAGAATCCTGCCTGAACCGTTACGCTTGTGAGTGAATAACAATTTTGGAATATACTGGATCCAATGCTAGTTATTCCACTAGGTAATGATATACTCGTAAGTGAAGAACAGCCAGAAAATACTATATTTCCAATACTAGTTAGCTTATCAGGTAACGTTATACTTATAAGTGAAGAACAATTTTGAAATGCACTAGATCCAATGCTAGTTATTCCATTAGGTAATAAGATATTCGCAAGTGAAGAACAACCGTAGAATGTACTAGCTCCAATGTTAGTTATTCCGCTAGGTAATGAGATATTCATAAGGGAAGAACAACCAGAGAATGCACTAGCATTAATGCTAGTTATCCCATTGGGAAATACTATATTCGTAAGTGAATAACAATTTTGGAATGCACTAGTTCCAATGCTAGTTATCCCATTAGGCAATACTATATTCGTAAGTGAATAACAATTTAGGAATGCAGTAGTCGCAATGCTAGTTATCCCATTAGGCAATACTATGTTTTTGATGGAATAGCAATTTTGGAATGCATTAGTTATTATAGTGCCTGTGTTAAAAGTAGTACTTTCTGTTGTATGTATGGCTTGGATTAGTTTATTACTATATGCTGATGAGGATGAACCAGAGAATACTATGCTTGTCAAATTACAATCACCTAAATAAACATAAATACTGTCTATACCATCATACAAAAACGCTCTATGACTTATAGACACATTCTTATCGCTGCTTTTGCATACTACAACTGCACGGGTCATATATCCATCTGCACACGGTTTGTCTTTAGTTCTATCCCATGTATGGGTGACAACTGATGTAGTGTCGTAATATGTACCGTCCGATAAATAAAATTGATAACCAGAAGGAAGCGTAATCGTATGATTGCTATCGGTTACAACAAACCCGTATCGTACATTTTCCAGAGGATCATCAAGCCACGGTACAATACCTGTATTTACATAGGATTTAATATCCTCCCAGTCTGGATGCGGTTGCCATTCAACAACCTCCTTACTTGTATCTTTACCAGTATAATTTTTGTATTCACTCGTTGGTGTTCCATCAGGTATATTTGCGGCTTCTTTTATACTATTAAAATCATTTATTGCTTGTGTGATATTTTCCGATAATGTCGCCATCAATTTTTCCCCGTCAATCTTGCTGATAATGCTTCATTGAGGGTTCCTATGGTATTTTGTAATACTGTTATAGATGCTTCATTTTTATCAATGCGCCCTACATCTTTTGAATCAAATGATTCTCCTTTGGGGCCTTGTAATCCAGTTTCTCCCCGTTCGCCTTGATCTCCTTGATCGCCTTTTAAAATCCCTGCATCTATATCCTCTCGAATATCCTGAACGAGTTTCTCTGTATCCGACATAATAGTAAGTATTTGGTCGTAAACATCGGGGGAGGGTTCGGAAGCAGAGTCCGCACCCTTTACTCCCTGCAAAATACTATCCCATACTTTGCCATATACGGTTGGCCGCACAAGTGCGCCTGTGGCATCCGTACCATACACGCCGACCTTTAATGCTTTTCCAGCGTTTTCATGCCCTAATACTTCCCAAGGAACGTCACAAATACCAGTATTACTTAGTTGCACTTCTTTGCATATTGCCCCCGCTTCAAAAACGGCTTTTCTGGATAACCCGTCCCATGTCGAATCAAATTCGAATAAAGCTTTATATATACCAATAGACCCTGATACTATCGCTTCTCTCTTCGTTACCTTTAGCGCTGATTCGTTAATCTCGATTTTTATCATAGGGCAACCTCCTTTTTACGAGAGCAGCAAAATAGCACCTACGATACTGCCGATAACGGCAGTCGAAAGTGCTGTAATAATTGCTGTTTTGATTTGCGATAACCGCGCTATAGGCTCTTTTTCTAAAGCTTCCAATCTACGCCCTTGTTCTTTTTGCTCTTCTATCATGTGTTGCATGCCAAGAGCTAATTCCTTCACAGAGATAACAAGATCGTGTATGACCCCCTGTTCTCTTTCTACCCGATCAAGCCGATGTTTAGCCGATCCGATTTCCTTGCTATGCTCTGCTAGTTTTACTGCAATTTCTTCGTTTGTCATAAGTCCACCCTCGTTTCTGTTTTTCTGCACAAAAATAAGACCATAATGGTCTCGCTCGAATTTTCATATCTCCCCCTTGTTCTGCAAACGCTAAATTACGACTCCACCATAAACTCAATTGCGTCCCACTCCGAACTTGTAAATGACAGATCCTCAATTAATTCATATGGGATTGTATTGATTTCAATTTCAGATTTTTGTGAATGCAATTCTAGCATCCTCCCTTGGAATTCCTGCACAAACTCGGGTTTTACCATTCTTTGGGATTTTCCATCTTCGGATTCAACCAGTTTAGATTTATCATCTCCAGAATATTCGTTAAGGATTTCTTTTTCGCAATCAGTATAAACATTCATTAGATTGCTTAATGTGTTTTTATTTAACTTTAAATTCCAGAGTAGGTTGCAAGGAAACTTAATATCACTTTTCCCTAATTCTGAAATGCTTTTGGTGATGTGCATCAATTCAGCGTTTGTAATCTCTTTTCTCATATTTTACTCTCCTTGAAATTAAATTATTTTTTATATTTATTGAACTTTGATACTACGAATTCCATAAAGTCATTGGGGTCAATATTTTGGGATTTTAGGAAATTTTCGACGCTCCGTAAAATTTCTGTTTCTTTATGAAGTTTCTGGACAGTTGTAATAATAGGAGATATAAATTCCTCATATCGTAATCCATAGCCATATACTGTATTACCTTTCTCATCCAATACTTCATTCCCATCTTCATCACATTTTGCGAATTTAATAAATCCTGCGAAGTCCTTACTGTCAATCCCCATTGATTCCATCAAAACTTCGACATCCTGTGCGATCATACCATTATGTCTACGGTCAGATGTGCCGCTATTTAGTTTATATGAAACCGTGTTTAAACCCATTATGAATTTTTCCCAAAGATCTGTATCTAAGGCCTCGATGGAATTTTTTTCATTGCGGTCGGATGTGTTGATAGTAGCTGTCGTCGCGAACAATTGGCTCCAGCGGTAACTGCCTGTCCCAAGAGCAAGGTTGTTATTAGTTGCAGGGGAAAATGCCCACATACTGTTTCTGACCCCTAAAAATGCTTCATAAGCAGACTCTCCTGATGCGGCAAAGTATAGTGCCTGATTCGTATTTGTGCTGATATGCGCCGTGCCGCCAAATGATAGCCATACATTATAGGGCAGGTTGAGATTCCCTGTCATCGTGCCACCAGTAAGGGGGAGACAACCGTTTACTGTACATACGCCCGTGGAAAGATTAGCCGTTAATGGCCTGAATGAATTAAAACTTCCATATTGATTCCCCGAATTAGTAAGCATCAAAAAGAATGCAGTTCCGTCATTCCTCCAAAAGGCGCCATAGTTTCCATTCACAAGACGATATGAATTAGCGGTCTTTGACATAATTCCATCTGCACCAAATTCTGCCACTTTTGTTCCGTACTGAGCATCATTAAAGATTAGTCCGGAAGGATTTAATATCGCTTGATCAAAACCAATTGGACTCTTAAAGCATAACCTATCGGTGTGGAGTTCAGATAAAGTAACTCCACTTGTGTTTCTAAGGTATATTCCAAAGGAACCAAAAGAAGCCAAAGAAGTACCAGCAAAATCCACAAAATACAACCCAGAGGATTGGAGCTTTACCTTAAATCCCTCCACGTCATCCCACAAGCAGTTTTCCATAGGTGTAAAATGGTGATGGAAAGGGATGCAATTTAAGAGTATTATGTCATCGGCTTTATCATCAGTATCAATAAGGATTCTACCACCTTTTAAAGTAAAATTAGTAGCCGTGACTGCTCCAGTGATTGTGCCACCTATAATGCTTGAGGCATTTAGATTGATAACTGACACGTTAGCGGCATCTAGTGTCCCAGCTGTAATTTTGCTTGCATCTATACTATCTATTTTTGCGCTTGTTATAGCGGCATCCTTAATATTTGCAGTTGTGATCACGGCATCGTCAATTATGGTCTGTCCGGTAATGTGTACCTTTTCACCCGCGATAAGGACTCCCTCGGTACTGAGATTAATCTGACTAATTATGTCATTCTTCCCTACCCTGAGATCGATATCCCCTGCCAGTTGTGTGATCTGGGATTGAGTTGCCATGTCTTCCGGGGCGGGAGACCAGTCACTGGGCCTGCTGGCTCTTTCGAGCTTCGCACCACCAAAGGTCAGCGTCACCGTTGATGGAATATTATCGAGCCGAAATCCTAGCTTGCTAGCAGTCGAATCTATCCACGTCCACGGACTCACGGCTTCCGCATTAATCTGCCCTGTTATTACGCATCTACCTGACGTGGTTTCTTGTGTTATTTTGACTGTAGTATTAGGTGTGCCAGAAGGCCACCCAACCACTGTGATATTTTTTAGCCCATTTCGTGGATCGTAAGGGGTACCATAAAACTGCGGATAAAAAGAGCCACTGAACCCACTACCTTTTGCCTCCCAGTCTATGGCTATAGTGACCCAGTCCCCATCTTGCCAACCCATATCCATTAACCTTCCAGTTGATAACGCGTAGGGGTAAAATCCTTGATTTGCCGCATTGGTTCCAGTAACGCTTTGTTCGCCAGAAGTGTCTAGCAGATAATTCCTGCCACCAATGGACAGGCTGTCCAGATTTGTTTGCACTTGACTTACCGTGGTGATTATACCATTTGCCGTCTCTTGTACTTTATATATATTGGCATACAGAGAACTCCCAGATGTATCGGAGGCACTACCAATAATCGTTCCGATATCAGTGATTTCAGTTGTTATTCCATTGATATCTTTCTCAACAATTGTAACACGATCACGAATTCCCTTGCCGGTTGTGCCGTCATAATTGTCAATTATAGTAGTGATATCTGATTGCCATACTTTGTCAGTAATAGACTTTTCATTGGCGTCGACCTTCGAGGACACCCCAGATATTGTCTCCGTAACCGTTGTGATTTGGAACTGAATATCTTCAGGAGCGGGTTGCCAACTACTGGCTGTTGTAGCACACTCCACCATGAGATTTTCCCATGTAATTGAGCCGCCAGTAATGTAGTCGGTTCGGATAGATACATTGCAGAAGTCGTTAGTAAGGTGGTCGGCGGTTAACGAAAAAGAACGCTCTACGTGTATTGTTCCGCTTGTGCCAGACTCCGGTTTTATAAAATATCTTCCAGAATTCCAGTCACCGGTATTCGCTCCCCATTGTATCCAGCAGATGTTACGCGTGTCAGTCCACATTAACTCTGTGTAACTGACATCACAAGACATCGTGATTTTGTCTCCGTCCTTCCATGATTTGTCTATTAAAACCTTATACACATCAGTACAGTAATTTGTCGATCCACTAAAACCAGTTAGCGTTTTAGGAGTACCAGTCCCTAACGCATAGTTGCGTCCACCGATTACAATATTGTCTATATCAACAAGAACAACAACAATTTTGCTGTCAAGCGCCATAGTGGTTCCACCAGCAGCATACATGGTACACTTGACGGTGGTTACGTTGGAACTCGACGGGGTATATAAGACAGACGTTACATTTGAAGAAGAGGTTGACCTTGTCGTCCACGTAACACCACCATCGGTAGACTCCTGAACTATAAATCTTCCGGCATAAGAGGTTTTGGACTCACTGATTCCATCTCTATAGTATGAACTAAATGTTACCGTGGATGGAGACAATACACTGTCTGCTCCTTTTTTGATTACTAAAGTTTCAGCATCTAAAAAATATGTCCGAGCAGTTGCCCCCGTTGAACTGGCAGAATAGCTAATGGTTTTAGCAATTGTAGAAGAAACGCCTCCAATAGTGATGGTTAAATTAATAGTTCCAGAATCTAAAATCACCGCCGATGTAGATGTTGCAAAAGTCACAATACCAGCAGTAGATTGTGCAAGAGTTAATCCCGCAGGATTAGATGGGAGAGTAACCTTAAATTCCCCTGTTGTTGGCGTTCCAGTTGTTGCGGTAAGTTTAGAAATACCGTTATATACGGAAACCACGCAATTGTACGTAGTTGCGCTTAAAGGTTTTAAATCGGATGTTGTACCAATAGATTGAGAATCATTTGATAAAACGATTGTATATGCATCTAGACCATCATTCCCTTTTATTAAGCTGAATGTATAGTCAGAAGGATTCGTGCTTTCTATCTGATCGACTTTGTTGTATGCAACGCCCATATACTTCTGATCATTATAATCATTAGACAGGTTAGTCCCCCGATCGTCGTCCGCATACACAATCCAAGTAAAAAGAGAACCAGCTGATATGCCGGGTTCTCCGTCAGAAATGCGAACTATATTTATTTCCTGTTCATAAATCACTTAAAATCTCGACCTCCTCTCATAGTTTGTTTCTTCGTCAGTAGCATATGTTAAACATCCACCTGACATTTTATCCGACTTTTGGAAATGAATCCTGATAGCGGAATAGTAACGGATTGTGTCGTTCCGATAGTATCCCAAGTTGTATTATCATCGGATAGTTGCAAAAATTTATATGAATTTGGCGCTATCTCTTGTGTCCCCTTATAGACCTTACAAGTGATCACAGTTGAATTAACCCCCGAATCGATTTTGAATAACTGCCCTTCACTGGATGACAGCGTAATAGTAATTCCCGAAGATGCAGATATTTTATAAATGGTATATATATCATAAACTGTTCCAGCGCTATTTTGGCACTTGACCATAATCGATTTTTTGCCATCTAAACACGAACTTGGAATCGTAAAGGATAATTTATCAGAAGAAACAAAAGTGGTGTTTTTTACTCCGTCAATATACCACGAGTCAACGCTTGCATTATTCAAGCATTTTGCTGTAATTGTTATGGCAGTTGGGTCAACTACTCCATCTTGTTCGATAAACACCTGATTATCTGCATAAAGTTCGATAATGTCTGCCATCGAAGCTATTTCTTTTATTTTGGTTTCCGTGGAGGTTTTAAACTCATCATATTGCACCCCCCATAAACCATCTTCACCATTATAAACTTGCGTGATATCAACACCCCCAAATTTATTCGCCTCTATTGTCGGGAACCCTAATTTATTTTTCTCTATTGTTCCAGACTCGATCATATCATTTATGATTAAACCATCAGGAATAGCATTTTTGGTGATGCCGTTCTCGTCAAATAGGGTAGTGGTACCATTTTCTCCACGAATAATGAAATTAAAATTCCCCGAAGCGTCTTGTCCAATTTGGACACGAACCACCCCCTTACTGTCAAAAAACTGTTGAGTTCCATTCATAAAGGATATAGCAGGATCTCCGGTTTTTGTTGAAATAATATTTATAGTCTGACCACTCATAGTATGAGCATTTAAATCAGCTACGCTAATTCTTGATGCAATAAGGTTTTTAATAAAAGCATCAGTCATTTTTGTGTTATCTACTGTTAAATTAATAAACTGGGCATTCCCTGCACCGATAGTGCCGGATAGCAACGTCTCTATATTGCCAATGGTTGCATTTAATTCTTTAAAAACTCCCTTATCAGACACCAATAATGATGATTCAAGGTATTTAATGAATGCATTGTCTGCTTCTAACACGTCTATTTTGGCTAATTTGGCCTTTAATTCATCAAGAGATATATTACCATCAATTAGTCCTGAAAGTGAATCTAAGAGCCTCTGAGTGTCTTGTACGCTTAACCCGTTTGGGAAGATAGAATTACCGCCACCGAGATAACCTTGGATGACCGAAAGTGCTACGGATGCTGATATGGATTGAATTGTTGATGTGTTGTTTTGAGTAATTGAATTTTTACTAACTGATCCAGATTTATTTTCGAAGAAAAATCTATAGTCATCTGCTTTTCCATATGCAGTACATGCTAAGTTAGAAAATGATAGTGAGAGAGAGGTGTTGTCCATGTTGACCAGTTCAACAGTAAATGATATAATCCTTTGTTTTATAATATTGCTGTAGTTGCTATCTCCGAGATCAAGGTATATAAAATCACCTATTTCCAGTGTATCGGCTTGTCTCTTAAATGATTCAATTCTAAATAGGTTTTCGGCTTCAGTAGTGACCGTGAATTGTGGGCGGGATCTATATTCCAATTCTTTTTTCGCAGATTCATACAAATCCCAAGAATAATCAATTACGTCATCAATAATCCCTACATCCTGAACTTCAATGGAACTATCTGTAAAATCAGTGTCTATATAGAGTGAACGAATATCTTCCAGTTCCTTTTGTGAAAACCCAAATTGGACATTTTCAATAGAGACGGAAGCTCTGATTTTGGACAAATCATCTTCAATTCGTTTTAAATTTTCTGTGAGGGTATTCTTTTTATCATACAGAGCAGTAAGTTTTAGTTTTATTTTGGCTACATATTCAACGTATTCTAAATATTGATTATATTGCAGATTATGAGCGGCTTCGGATGTAGAGGTAGAGCCTTCAGGTGTCCATGGAACGTTATGCCCAGTGTGTTCGTATACTTTAATAACATCTTCATAGGCCACCTTCTTTGATTCTAATTCTATAATCCCATATAATTCCCAATTGGTCTTATAATCAACGGCAACCGCAACGTCCCCCGTATTTTTAGCACGGATATTCGCCTCAATATCTGGAATGATAATATCCTTAATACACAAATATGTTTGGTACTTATTTGCCCCTTCAACATTCTGTCCTGTTTTTTCCAAATAACTAAGTATTGCTTTGAAATTTTCGAGTTCTGTATTCAATTCCTCTACGGAATATCTCCCCCATGCAATTTTTACCTCATCAATTGGAACCCTATTATCAATTTCTGAAATCTCACTGCTGATTAAACTATAGTCTTTATATAAGTTTGCGTATTCTTCCCGTTTACTTTCTCTGACGCTAACAAACTGATTATATTTATCAACTACTTCTTTTTTAAAATATGGTTCCTTCATAAAATACGAAAGATTGTCTATATAATCAGACCCGAAATTAACGTACATTATGCTTGTTTGTTCGTTTCCACCAGCAACCCTAAAACGGGTATATGAGGGGTCACTATATGCACTAATCGTCATGCTATTCAACAGATTTCTGTATGATGCTTGGATGTTAAGGGTCTTGCCTATATTATAAAACGGGCGAACGTTAATAATGAAATTCTCCCGATCAAATTCAAAAATACAATCAAATGCTTTGGAAATATCCTGAGTTAGTGTTGCATACAAATTTTGACTTTCTATTGAAATTACCCGTCCCCTAAGACTCCGTAATTCAATATCTACCTCACCAAATTTCCACTTTCTGAGATAATATTTTTCTAAGAGATTCAAAATCCCATACCCGAAATAATTATCAGACTCAGGATCGTCAGACGCATTTTGGATATAAAGTTGGATGTTTCTCATTGGAACACCCATCGGGTTTAGATTCTCGTCAAAAAATTCATATGATAGTTCATCTCCCGTGTTAACATAGAAATTGACAACATCAACGTCTTGCAGTTGAATTTCATACCCCTGAGCCTTGAATGTCTTATATGTATGACCATGCTTGTCCATTGTTTCTTTCGGAGCTTCTGTTATTCTAAACCATCCAATATCAGGAACATACAGTTCCATATATTGCAGAATAGCATCATATTTACTAGATAAAACTCCATCTATATACTTATCAACAGAAACGTCCAGTTCCCATATATCGTTGAATTTTGGAGTGAATTTAGCAGATGTGATTCCATCTAAGGGGCCAAGCATACCATTGTTAGGTTTGGAAATATATATCTCTTTTGCCCGTGCTTGTTCTTTCTTGAAAATAAACATTATACGCCCACCATCCTTATATAATTACATTTAAAATAACCAGTACAGTCTCCCGTTACCGTTATATTATTGATGCCATGTTTCAACCGTATCCAAGTAAGATTAAAATCGTCAGAAAAATTAAAATCATCAATTAAATCGACAATAGTTAGATTCTTATTATTGATAGTTAACGCGTTCCCGTTTAGTACTGATAATTCCATAACCTCTCCGGGATAAGCATCATTTTCTATTTTAATGACGCCAGTCGCTTTGGGGGTTATTACTATAACGGGATAATAGTCACGCTCGTTATCATCGGATGTGTTATTTATTAAAATTGTATCTCCCCCATCAAATTTATAGATCCTATCCTTAGTGGTTCCATACGGAGCATTGCACTCAAACTCAAAACAAAGGGCGTTAATGTCGCCGGTAAATACCTTTTCCTTTGAAACGGTAAATTTAGCAAAGAATTCAATATCATCATATAATCCGGTTCCATCGTCGATTTCCAGTAAACGATACCCCATTGGACTGATGAGCCATGAGCGGATTTTTCTTGCTTCTTCTCCGCTAAATGAAGCGCCATCGCATTTTACTATTTCAACGCTTGATGTGAGCGGAGTGGAATATTTATCAGCGTAGTAGTTCGGGATATCCCTCCACGGATTTAACTCACCCTTTAGTGCTTCCTTTTGTTGGGTAAATCTATCTTCAATGGAACTAAATTTGCATAGAACGATATTCCCAAACGAAGCGGAAGATATACCATTATAGGTAAAGCTTCCAAATATAGCCATTTTACCACCACCTTTACATTTAGGAGAGCGGATTTTCACCGCCCTCCAATTGGTTATTTATAACTTACCGAGATTTCTTGCTTGCCCCTTGATCCTATCTATAGTATGATCCGCAGCCATTTCTAAAAATCTTTTAAGTTCTGGCAAATCATCTTTATTCCTATACTCAACACTTCCTATCAGTTTATCTATCTGCACACTTAAAGCAGGTTGAGAATTCAAGTCTGAATAATTTGGCAGAGCATTAGATAAATTCTTCAGAATAAAAGAAGAGGGATCTTTCGACATATCCCATAGCTGCATCGTTTGAGGGTTTGTAAATACAGTGTCTCCCTTATTTAGCGGAGTGACAAGTCCCCCACTACCAATTATAGCTTCCAATCCTTCTTCTTGGGTTTTATAAACACCGGTTTTTGGAACTCGAATCGTTCCTTTCGCATAACCCTTTAGCTTCTTGAACTCATCCGAATATAGTAACGCATCAACAACATAAGAACGAGGTTTGCCACTATTCAGTGCAGATAAGTATGTTGACAACCCGCCAGAATCAGGGGATCTGTTTAGGATCTTGCTGTATAAAGCAGTTATATAATCTTGATTGGACTTACCGGAATATTTATTCTGGAATTCCGCAGAATTGTAGAATGACCTTTCAACTTCCTTTTTAGACATTCCTTTCTGCATAGCTTGTAGCCAAGTATTCAGTCCCGCAGAATCAGGACTACGACCTAGAACATCCTTATATAGTCCCGTCACAAATTCGCTCGACCTCTTCCAGAACTCATCGGACATACGCATTGCTGATTCAATCTCAGATAAAGAAGCGCCGCTGTTCAGGGCATTCGTCCAATGTTGTAACCCTACAGCATCAGCATCGCGCCCAAGAACGCTTTTATAAAGACTTTTGATTTTGTATTCACTTGAATTCAAAATATCCGACTTTACTTGATCCAGCGTCGTCCCTGAATCCATCATACTTAGAAAATGTTCCAGTCCAGTCTTGTCGGCGTCTCTCCCCAGAAGAGAAGAGTATAGCTGCCGAATGCTTGACTCATTAGAGGATGTCGTGCTAACCGGAGCGGTATCTATTCCAGATGATACGCCTGAAATCTTATTTACCGCATCATAATAATTTTGAGCGGCTGCTGTGCCAGATTTCCATGGATTAGTGATGCTATCCGTTAGAGTCACGTTGTAATTATCTGATAGATCTTGCAAATAGCCAAATATTTCATCATAGCTGGATTTTGTTGTGATGAGCATATTAGCAATTTCTTTATCTCTTAAATCAAGATTATAGTCTAACTCATCTTTTATCTTTTCTTGATATTCTTCAAATAATTCAAGTGCGTCATCATAGGTTTGCTCTAAAGTTTCAATTTCCCTGTCTTTACGAATTTCCTGCAATTCCTCATTCAGAGTACTCAATTGAGAATTTAATTTCTTTCTCTTTTGAATTGCCTCTGCAGAGTTATCACCTTCTAATCCTGCAAGTTGAGCTTGGATTGCATTGATTTGTTTTTGCTTATCATTTACCTTTTTAGCGTACTCATCGTTTTTCTTGTCTTGAGACAGTGCCTCTTTTTTAGCTGCGATGAGTTTGTTGAATGCTTCAGTTTCTTTGTCAATTCCATCTTTTATTAAACTGATTATTGCATCTTTGCTTTCTTTGGTAGCAATGGCAGCTTCACGTTGCAGTTTTTGATATTTTAGAAGTTCTTCGTCGTATTCCTTCTGGGTAATTGTTCCATTTTTAAGTTCTTTGGCAAGAGTGCTGATGGCTTCTTTATACTGTGCTGCCATCTTTTTGTTGTTCACAAGCTGTTGACTTAGCAAGCCTAATTTTGTCTTCCCGATGGATGAAAGGTTGGTTTCATCAAACAGTCCACTATTGCCCAAAAGAGTCAGCATATCGTCCAGAGCATCGTTTGCATTATCAAGGCCATCCAAGCCAGATAAGAACGGTTCCCACCGAACTTCACGGATTGAATTCTTATATTGTTCTAATGCTATTTGCGATTGGTAGATTTCCTCTTTGATATCAGTAAGAACTGTTTTCCACTTGATGAAGTCATCTATATCAAGAGCACCAGCTGCTACAAGGGAGTTATATTCAGCGTTTAGCGTTGCGAACTGTGCATTTAGATATCTTAGGGTATTGGCTTCCTCTCCAATAAGAACCGTATAATCATTTTCAACAACACGTTTCCCTGACTCCTCAATTAACTTAATGTATGATTCCTGTACTGAAATCAAGCTTTTGCTGAGACCAATTAGCTGTTCAAAATCATCCACAATGTTACTTAGTTTTTGATTATTTAGATCTCTGATCTGAACTTTTAATTCAGCAATAGTTTCTTTCACACCTTGCGCTTTGTCGTACCACTGCTTGTATTCAGAAATTTTTTCTTTTAGATTATCATCAGTAATGGTACTAATATCAATTGCGCCATTCTGGATCTTTTGTACATAATCAGAAGACAGTCCGAGAGAGTTGGCTTGTTGCATGTATCTGTCATACATTTGCTGTTCAAGTTGAACAAAATTATGTATGTCAGCAACCATTTGATTGATAACAGGGTTTTGATCGGTGTATCTCTGGTAGACATCATTCGCAAGTCTTTGAAGTGCATTTGCCCCGTATTGAAAAGCATCAATAAAACGTTCAATCCAGTCTTCCAAACTCTTAGACGCGTCTGAATCGTCGGATGAATTAGTTTTACTACTGGATTTACTGCTGGACTTACTACTAGATTTGCTACTTGTCCCGCCAGTTACATTGATTCCAGAACCACCGGAAACATAAGCAGAACCTTCAGCGTAAGCCCTTCCACGTCCGGTAGCGTAACCCTTCGACAAAAGTTCACGAGTCTGATGGTGATTAAATACTATATCACCCTTCTTCAGACCAACCATTTCCGCACCATTGTCTCCAACAGTAAAGAATCTGCCGTCCCTGACTACCATCTCTTGCCCAAGTTCACCTGTCAAAGAAATTTCGTCACGACCAATTCCCCAATTGCCAGATGAGTAAGCTTTTCCTAAATATCCATTTCCAAAACTTGCAGATTTGATCTTCGGAACAGTTCCTCTAGCATGTGCCGTCCCATCGACACTCGCAGGATCAGAAGTTGTTGTCGTTACCTTAAAATTAGCCCCTAGTGCAATCTTTCTACGAAGAGAGTCTATATAATTATTGATCGCCTGTAGCCTAGTCGTTGCCGTAGTCGTGGTGACGTTTAAATCCTTTGTTGATTCAATCTTTGACTTGATTTCATCAACCGTTCTCCCCACACCAGAAAGTTCAGATTCTTGTTTATCATATTTAATTTGATTAATCGTTTCAAGCTTCTGCGTAAGTTCATCGACTTTTCCTTGGGCTTCGTCGGTAGTAATATTAATTGCAGCAGCATATTGAGGATCTTCGGATGCTCTCTTGAACTTAGCCAGTTCAGATGTTAAAGTTTCCTCCGCAATGGTAATATTCATTTCGTTTGGCTCTGTAAGCTGGCTTTCTAAATACTCTATCTGCTCATATAATTCATCTGCTTCTGCTTGTAATTTTATTTTTACTTCTTCATCTTCTGATTGGTTTATCTGAATGAGTAAAGCTTCATAATCCTGAGATAATTTCTCGAGATTTGCCTTATCCTGTTCATAGTTAATAATACCATCTGCGGCAGTAAGAGCTACTTCCTTCTTTTTTTGTTTAATTTCTTCAAGTCGGTCAATGACTTCTTTGGTCTTGGCACTATTACTTTCGCCGTCAAAGCCCCAATCACCGCTTTTAATCATTTCGGCCTTGGTTTTTAGTAACTGAACTTCCAAGGATTCAAGTGCGTTATAAGAATCTTCAGAGCCTTTAAACAGCTCATCAAACCAATCAAAATTCTGCCCGTATCCATAGGTTTCCAATTCACCAAATATGGCAAGCGCAACTTCTTTGGTTATATTTAACTGTTCGCAGAAATCATCCAGCACCTTCCCATCGGTAACTAAGAAGTCACTAAGAGAACCAGTGAACAGTCCTTTGGAAAGTGCGTCGTTTATAAAATTAACAACCCCGTCATTGTCATCAGTGAAATATTTCTTGATTGTTTTGTTATAGTACTTTTTAATCCCAGAAATACCCTTATCAATTTCAGCTTCGGGGACGAGTAGGTCGACGGCACTTTCAAACTCTACCGTTCCTACCTTCCCTGTTTTGAAACCTTCCTTTAAAGACTCTCTGGCATCATTAGATGTGCTGTAGTTGTCTCCATAATCAGCCGCATTCTTTGATTCTTTATACTTATCAAATGCACTTGAAGCGGTCAATAATTGTTGCTCAAGAAGCCTGTATTGATTAATTTCTGCTTCAAGACTACTTAACTGAGCTAATGTGGTTTTGATTGAACGGTCTTTACTGGCATCATATTTTGAATAGTCGCGAGTGAGAGCGTACAACTCCTTAGACAAATTATGATAATCAAGATACTTATTATTTTTAGCTTCTTTAATCTGCGTTTTAAGGGTTTTCTCACGCTCTTTTGTAAGGTCTTTGAGCGCTTTGCGGTTTAGAGTATATCTATCACCCTCATACATCAGACAAGACTCATATTCTTTCGAATACTCAATAAGTTTCTGATAATCTTCAGCCGCAATAGACGTGCCTTCACTAAGGATCTTGTTGACAAGTTCTTGCTCTTCGCCAACCGCTGCTATTTGTTCAGCGGCATCAGAAACGGATATGAATATTTTCTGATTTTGGATCTTCTCAATTTCTGCGTCGAGTTCTTCCATAGATAATGTAGATATATCCATGTCTTTGGAAATGCCATATAGAATTTCTATCTGCATGTCAGATTTGGAGTCGAGCCATTTATTTTTAGCAAGAGAAGAGTTTTCAAGATCAAGAGCGGTAGTGAGCTGGCTTCTTAACTCGTTGAAATCAATTTCGTCAGGCGCAAGAATGGATTTGAGATATTTACTCAGTTCTTCTTTATTTATCCCTGCTTCATCAAGAACAGTAGAAATGTCCTTATTTATTGTGAAGAAGTCTCCTAATATATCATCAAGACTGATTCCTGCCCCATATGCATATTGCATATCAGAAAGGGCGTCTCTCCATTTTTTCTGATCAAAAATCTTATCAATGATGTCTGTTTTGTCGCTGGCTTCATCTACTGCGCTGTTAGTAGCGCCTAAGATCTGATCCATGAGAGAGTTGTACTGCTCGACAATCTGAGTGGCTTCATCGCTCATAGAGATATCATTTAGATACGCTTCTAATGGAACACTTAGTTCTTCTCCGAGATCACCCATGACAGATGCTACTTCGGTGTTCCATTCATTAACTTTAGATAAATATGTGTTGATTTCTTTATCTAAGTTATTATAATCATCATGAAAAGTCGCAGATGTTTGATCTAACGCTTTCTGCTGCTTTTGCAGATCGTCAATAATTTGCTCATAGGTCTTTATTGCATGTAAATTCGACTGAACGTATTCAAGACGATTTAATCCATATCTACCAGCCCCAGATATAGCCATGTTGTAGTTGTCACCACTCGTGCCATCTGCTCCATAAAACTTTCCTTCATAAACAACAGCTTTTTCAGTGGTTTTACCAACCGCATTCAATGCATCATTGATAGCCTGTCCTTGGCTAAAACCAGACAGCTTCTCCTTTAGCGAAATCTGCTTTTCAAGGTATTCGTTCTGTGACTTTAATTTTTCGAGTTCAGCTTCTTCAACGAGGGAGAGATTTTCTTTAGCATTTAGTTCATCAATTCTGTCACGAGTAGTCTCCAACTCATCGTTCATTTGCTGAATTTCTGTTTTAATATTCTCATAGGCAGCGGCAGATTCAGCGGCTTTCTCTTGTGCTTCAGACAGTGATTCAGTTAATAGGTCTACTACAGCAATGGTAATACCGATAGCTGCTGCAAAAGCTAAGATTGGATGCGCAACAATGACTGCTCTTAATGATCCGAGGGCTCTTGTTAGTATTCCTTGTGCGGCGGCATTAGCCGTTGTTGCAGTCGCCATAGTTGCATTTGCCATCGCAGCCTGAACTTCGGAGTTGCCTAATTGTTGCACCGATAGAATTTCCCACTGTAATTCCCTAGAGACGCCAGCTGATGTCATGATGCTCACCTGTTGCGCGGCATTGAATCCATTTAATGCAGCAGTGATAGCATCAACATTTGTCCCTAAATTTGAAACAACAGTAATAGCACTTGACAAATCTCCGACAGATTTTAACGACAAGTAGAATTTAACAATTGGCATATAGTTAAATGTGTGCTATAATATTTATCAAATATTGGGGGAGGCGCTGCTATGAGAGGATCAATACTATGTGTTAATTGCAATAATCGAGTGAAGCACGATGCGCTATTATGTCACAATTGCGGTACAGATAACACAGATAGGTGGAATACAATCATTGGAAGCGGGTATATTTGTTCAAGATGTGGGTATAACCAATGTACGATTGTTGAAAATCAACATGGCGTTACTCGTATCTGTTCTGGTAAAGGTGGGAATTGTGCCAATGCGGAGGAAGCGACTTTTACTAAGGATGGAATCATCTGGGAAGATGTTAAAACAAAGTATGCCGAAGAAATCAAAAATCCCTCCCCAGCATTCACCCAACCAATCAACCTAACCCCAAAATGCCCTACCTGTGGAAGCAATGTCGTTCAAAAGATTGGCGCAATGGAACGCGGAGCTTCAATAGTGGGATTGGGGATTTTTAGCAGGAAGATTAATAAGAGTTTTAAGTGCAAGAGTTGCGGTCATACGTGGTAGTGGACGGAGGATGCAAGTTGCATCTTCCGTAAAGATCTGCTGATTTTTTACTCAATCTAATTAAAAAGAGACCATTTTGGTCTCTTTTAACTTTAATGCTCCACCTTTGGGATATAGGTAGCGGGACACCTTCTTTAATATTGCAAATTAAAAATATTATGCGGTTCTGACAACTATGTATCTGCCAGCAGGATACCTTTCTTTTAAGATATCATATTCCTCTGGTTTATACCAGCCCTCATCAAAAATCTGCGTATAAATACCACTGATATCCAAAATAATCAATCTGATCATGCGGACACCTCCATCGTGGAAATCCGAGATAGAAGAGCGGCAGAGTCAAATTCATCAGATGCATTTCGCTTTTTAATCAGCCTGTAAATATAATCAAGACCCTTTGGGCTCACCATAGTAACGCTTCCAATTTTTCCATTTCTCAGAGACATTGTGATGACTCTAAACATCCCATTCTTGGTGAATTCGCCATATGGAACATTGAACACACTTTGTTTAGTCAGAACCTTATTTTTTCTGAGAAAATCCATTAGCTTTGTGCGTCCCGTCTCAACGATATTAGCCACGTCGATAAATTGCAAGTAACCTTCTGCCTTCATCAGATCAATATATGCTTGGGCTTGTGGTTCCAGCATTGCGATTTGCTCTTTGTATTCTTTATTTTTATCCTGCAAATCTTTAATCATTAGAAGCTTAGTATCATCGCTGAAAGAGGAGAAGTATTTTTCCACCACTTCTGATTCCCGCCCTTGTTCAAACGCCGCACCAGTGAGCCGGATCTGTTTAAGGTATGCTTTGATTTGCTTTTTCAGTACCCTAGACTCAGTCTTACGCGACATCATCAATATTTCATACATTGCATCCTCTCTAATAAATAACGCTTTTTGATTTCCTCTAAGGGTATATTTTAAAAATACACCCTTTTGTTCATCATCAATTTCTGCCTGTCTAAGCATTTGACTTGCATTTTGTACAGATATCCAATCGGCTACATCCGATGCCAAAAACCATGGATGCTCGATACTGCCATATAGTGATATCTTTCTCCCTAGAATATCCGTTTCCTGTGCTACTGCCATTACCTTTTCATTACTCATCTTGTTTCCTCCTAAAATTGTTGATAAAATTTTAGAAGTATAGTAGAATTAGAGTTGAGAGAAATCTCGTTCGTAAGACAGCCCTAACGCCGCCAAAGTGAAGGGGCTGTCTTTTACTGCTTCCTTTTCAAATTAGATTTAATGACCTTGATCGCGTCATGATTAAATAGATAACTTCCCTTTGACGTTTCCCTAAAATCCGAAAGCGGGAGATTTAGCGATTTTGCTAAACGCACTAAATATGCAGGGGTTAAATCTAATTGTCTGGATACTTCAGCAGTAATGAAAACCTCTCTTACGTCTGACATCCACGTACACCTCCTTGCTATAATACCATTATATTACATTAGAGGTTAGATGTCAATACCCTAACTTTAATTTATCCCCATCTATTGCCATCAAAAGGATCTTTATAAATCCCCATTTTTTGGAAAATCACGCCACTTGCAATATCAATATTTTTCATCGTAACCATCCTTCCTATTTTGGGAGTAAATATTTATTGCCAAATTCTTCCTTTCAGTTTATAATTGTCGTATCGACATGATAGTGGTCGAAATACAAAAGAAAGGAAAACTTAAATATGGGACTTACACCAAGACAACCCATAGACTTATCTAAATACGATTGGGAACATTTAGATACATTCCTTAAAAATGGGCTAAAAAGGGAACATAGACGCTTAACAATTCGTATTTCTGATTACGTCATGACCGAACAGGAAATTGTATCCGAAGCTGAAAGGTGCGGATATACTGTATCAAAGTCATCAGACGGAATGTTATTGACCTTCGAGTAGCAGGTGACCCCCTCTTTTAGTGGGAGGGGGCTACTTCTTTTTTTTCGTCATCTTTTTAATTCATCAATTTCCAGCCACTGCTCACACACCATACATTCCAATTCCAAAATCCTCAAAGCAAGACTTTCTAGGGTTTCCTTTTCCTCTTCCAGATCCCCCTTTAAGCTATAACTTCCATCTTCCTTTCTCACTGGTTTAAAAACAATTTCATTTCCTTCCTCGTTATGGAATACTACATTGTTGAATACTACTTTAAATTCAGCCATTATCTCTTTCTCCTTCTTATGATTTTTCATGATTTTGGTAATACTACTATTGACTTTCTATTCCCATAGTGCTAAAATGTAAGGAAATAAAAAAATACAATCACTCAAAAAACAACCATCCTAAACTTTGCCGTTTGAGGTGGTTGTTCCCGTTATGAACTATATTATTGATTTACTTGAACTGTTTCACTTAGAACATACATTAAAAGTATATCACTCTAAGGCGGTGATACACTCTGAGGAATGGTGCTCGTTGAACTTTCCCCACGATTCATACTTTTACCCCGGCATAGCTTGCGCTACTTTTACTACCGGATTATATAGTATTACTAAACGCTGTAGGGTTGGCTGCTGATCGTACCGTTGTTAGTGGCTCTTTAAGGGACGCGATAAAATCACGCTTTTATTTCACCCTTTGCCATCCAATCAATTTTTTCTGCTTTCGCCGCATTCACGCTCGATATTTAAATCCACGTTGTAGCTTGATTGGCATTCTGGTATCCCAGCAATTAATCCTCTTTATTTTTTATAGAGCCGCAATGCCACAAAGTTGTTTATGCTGCCGTTATAGCATATTCTTCTTTATGGTAGGCTCGCTTACTGTCGGAAATAAGCAAGACCTGTTTTGGTCTACCTAAGCTCTTGACTAGCATCGCAATACCGGCACCTGCGCCAATGGTTCCGAATACTCCTAATGCTTCTATGATTTTTGATAATACGTCTAAAAATGCAGAACCGGCATCAATAGCTCCTTTGAGAAAATCAGAGTTAAAAATACCAGTTGAAAGTGTTTCAAAATTTGCTTTTAACTGAGCAAGTTTACCGTCCATGCTTTCAAGGAACTTTTCGTTTTCCTTCATTGCACTTCCGGCAGAATTTTGTGAGGTAAGAAGAGTTTCCTTAGCAACGTCCCAATTTTCCATGAGCGACGAGAAAACGTTGCCCTGGCGTTTCGAAAAATATTCAGTAGGGTCATAAATCCTACCAGCTATTAGTTACGAAAATAAAAATAGCAAATTGCGTTATTTATTTCTGAAACTAATAGCATCTTGTACTTTCATACAAATGTTTTGACTATTTCTTAACCGTTGGTATTACCCATTACGGTCACACCTTTTCCATTTAAGGGGTTTTCACCCACGCCTTTATTTGCGCCGTACTCCTAATGACTTATTAAGTCCCGACAGGGGGATAGTCGATGAGCCTTACCCATATGTTTCCACTTAGGGTCTTGGTTGCATGAACACCCATTGTTATTGATACTTAGGCTTTTGACCATATATCATCCTTACGTTGTTTCTGCTTTCGCACCTTCATATAGTGATTTCTCCTATATTGTGGTGTAAGGCTTTAGGGATTACCTGCAGTTAAATGTGTTCTATTATGCACATTTCTGTACATACAGGCAAACGTCTGTGCCTGCGACTAATTCTGTAATCGTTGCTTTTTGAATGTCTTTTAGCTCGCCCCATTTTTCAGCAATACCATCAAAGATATCAAAACTTTCTTTGAACGTGTCATCGTTGAGCATAATGTCAACGCCAGCAAGTGCTTCTAGTTCTTTTCTTAATGATGCAACTGATGTTGCCATGCCTTCTGTATCTAGCCCGGCATCTTCTAATTCTGTTTTTGCCAATCTATTACTTTCATCATGAATTAGTAAATGATTACTAACTATGTTAATACATAGCGGTCGGTCATTTCTGGCCGACTCTCGCATTTTAATAATTTGGGGTTATATTGCGAGATTGGACTGTATATCACTCTCGTTTTTCAACAGGGAGGACAACTTCAGCATATATGTTGCCATATATACCCCGCAGTCTCTTGGGATTTTACACTATTATTTGATTTAGCGTAATCTTTCCTACGTCTTGAGTTACCCCTAACTCTTTAACATATATAGTTGTCATGCCGTGTTTAGGCGCACACGGTATATGTATTTCTACATACTGGGCACAATTTTGACTTACCCCTTAAGCGCATTGTCATGGTTTTTACTGCAGTTCCCGTAACGGAGGCATCTTGCACGACTGTATTTGCAGCTGTAATAATTGCTATAGACTGATCTAAATCATTTCCTGCTGCCATTAGCGAAGCAGCAGATCGTTGTAAGGCTTCTCCTATTTGTTCCGAAGAAATTGCGTAGTTATTCAATCTGTTACTTTCTCCAAAAGGATACTGACCATGTTTTTCATGGCGGTTAGTCATTTCTGGCTAACTCTCACGTTTCATAAAATTAGATTATAGCGTGAGTTCAGACTATATATTACACCCCTCTTATATTATAATAGAAGAGTAGGGTGGATAACTTCAGCACACATGTTGCCATATGCACCCCGTAGTCGTTACACATTCTTAAATATGTATCACATAAATAAATTATTTTTTATATTTAATTCCAGTTACAGAATTTTGGCGATACACATTTAAGTCTTTGCTCGGTCTCGAATGTCCCCATCCTTTAACCGATATAGTTATCTACTTAGCCACATATTACTATGCAACTTGGGCAATCACTTTACCCACTTCATTAAACTTATCAACAATTGCCATTGGATCATTTTTATATTCTCTCCAAGCAGCGGATGTACTAATGATGCTCTTGGTTCCCTCTTCAACAGAAATGTCCCCGACGTTTTTATAAATATTTGCAGATTTTGCCAATACAGACGCTTCTTGCAGGCTGTACCCCAACCTTGCAAAATCAGCGGTGGAAGAGATCATATCTCTAATAGTACTTCCGTATTCTTTTGCATTAGCAGACGCTTCTTTGAAAAACTGAGCATATTGACTACTGGTATTATCCGTCACCTTATATAAATCTGTTAATGCCGTATCAATGGCATGAACATCAGATACCATTTGCTTAATGCCACGAATACCACGCATGACGATAGTAGCAACACTAAACCAGCTTGAAAATTTTGAGAACATGTTCTTCATTTCGTCAGCAAAACTTCTACCAACTGCGCCGGTTGCTTTCGCTTGGTTCTGAATCGTAGCAAACTGTTGTCTTAGATTATTAAACTCTACTCTATCAGCGGTTTCTAATTGAGTGACGATATTTCTGATCTGATCACCGAATTGACGATCGGCAGCAGAGTTTTGACTTAACCACGCTTGCATACCAGAGGAGACTTTCATTCTCTCTATTTGTCCTACCATAGCTGATTGTTCTCTTACAACTGCGGTCAAAGTATTTCTAACATTATTTAAAGATGTATTATAAGAATTCCATGCAGTCGCAGCTTGTTCCGGGTTCCCTTTAACTGCATCCCAATTAAAGCCTCGGAATCCGTCAAGCGTTCTTAGTGTATTTTGGAAGTTCTGATCCAAATATTGAGACGATTCACCGACTCTTTTTAACATGGCGTCTATTCCGGCAAAGCTTGCAGCAAATGAATTAGTGTCAACTGCTGATTGTATCTGAGATTGAATACTAGCTTGTTTCTTCGCAGCCGCCTTTTCAGTTGCGCTAGCGGCCTTTTCTGCTGCAATTCTTTCTCGTTCAGCAGCCTTTTCCGCAGCACTAGCAACTTGATCAAAACTAGTAGATACTCTTGTATTAGTTGAAGTAAGTTCCCCTGTCTTTTGGTTGTATTTATCAATTACTTCTACTGCATTTCCTAATTGATTAATTGCGGATATATTAATTTGTGATAAAAGATTTTTACCATCAGCAGATTTAAATGATGTTGAAATTTTCTTTATTTGAACATCAAGATTTGATAATCTATTAGTAATATCACTAATAGTTTGTGTATCAACACCTTTTAAGCTTAATGCAGATCTTAACTTATCAAGTTCTGAACGGTTTACATTGATCTTTATATTCCGGGTTGCCTTACTAATTCCTTCATTAATTTGGTTCCCTAATTCGGTTCCCACGCCGGACATCTGTGACCGGAGAGCATTAATTGCATTGCTATCTAATTCTGCGCCCACTAAAATTTTAAAATCAGGCATTCATCACCACCTCTTTCCCCATCTCAATTTGAGATGTTTGTGAAAATTAAAAAATACCCCGACAGCGGAGTACTATATTACTTGGATACCTTGCTTCCCTAATTCTATTTTTAGTTGATTTATGATGAAGGCTTTGTCACATTCGTCTAAGAATGAATCAAAAAATCTACCGGATGTTCGTATCCCCGTGTTACCATGAAACCCCATAGAGGCTAAATCAGCAACATATTGTCCGGTAGCCAGATCGTACTCCATAGAGTCAGTATTTACAAATACTTCTCCATACCCAGATCTCAACATATTACAGACAACGCTATCCAGAAATTGATATGTACGTACATATATCCTGGGGAAATATTGGTCATAATAATCGACTTGAATATGCTGTGTAAGTTTATCTGCCATTATTTCACACACATTCTTCATTGCAATATTGAGCGCCGATTTTATATACGCTTCTAGTGCCCCGGTATTATTAAATGCCGCCATAATTTAATCTTTCTTGATGGAGAGCACATTTCTTGCATCATGCATTTGATCCGTCTTTTCTTCTATAACGCCCTTAAATAATTTATTAAGGTCAAAATTCTTTACTTTAGGCAAGAACTGTTTGATAGATTTGTTTACTGCCTTCATATCAACTTCATCCATTTTTTTGTTAACTGTGCCAAGAAGTTCCGTCAAGCTATCCTGTTTTTTAAAAATTAACTTGTTTTTCTCAAACTCAATTTTTTCCTCGATTGTTTTTATCATGGATTCATATTGTGCAGTAGTAGGACGCTTTGCGGTAATATAGGTTTCATAATCCGCATTTTCATCCCCTGTTTCCTCGAAATCATCATAGTAAACAGCCGTACAATATTGTATTGTAGGGAATAGTAATTCTGGAGTATATAAGATATCCCCATTTGTTTCGTCATACCCAATAACATATTTCACCACCGTTTTTATGAACGTACCGTAATCAACTAAGTTTAAAATCTTTTCCATATTTCTCCTCCTCTAACTTATCAAATATTTTTACTATGGCTGAACCAATGCAAATAGCATCGGCTACATCGTCATTTACATCTAAACCAAAATGTTCTTTTACATAAGATACACTTTGTTGTTTTAATTCCTCTCGTTTGACATTTCTCCCTTGTTTAAACCCAAGTTCTTTTCTAAACTCCGTTGGTCTAATTGTGTTAAACTCACAAGAATTCATTATGCACCATCCATAAATAACTCCTTGAAGCCGTGTTAAAAATCGTTGAGTTTGCGCGTTTCTTACAACAACCGTTTCTTCCACGTATATCAAAGTGGGAGAGTAGTGATCTAATATTCTCCATATCTCACACGACATTTCTTTAAACCTTGAGTCAATATTTTCAACATGGCTTAAGTCAATTAACTTGAATGCAGAATAAACTCCATTTTCAAAGATAGCCACGCCGGTTTTCTTTGTTGATGAGTCAATAGATACCATTTTAATCATAATCCAAGTCCCTTCTTGCAGGCAGCCAGATTATTCGCCATAATTATTCCACTTTTTTCGATATTTATCATGGTCTTCTTTTGAGAATACAAATACAAAAATCTTATCACTGGTGGGGAACACATCTAATAATGTCGCACCCCAAAGTACATAGCTTGCAGACTGCTTGGCATTTTTAAAAAATACGCAAGATTCTGGTTCATATCTCTTTCCTGTTGTGTCACTAATCGTAAAAATAATTATCCACTCCTTCTCCTTAAAATTTGTAAAAAATAGGGATATACATAAAATACTCAAAACAATTTTGAATAGATGTGTATATCCCTATGATTAAAACCACACTAATTAACTATTCAAAATTTTACTTCTTGTAATTATTCTTACGATACATATCAGTAGTCGAAAGAATTTCCTTGATAATATCTCTAACGCCCTCTTTTAATTCAAGAAGATCGTAGCTAATATCTTTTAACTTCTTACCCGCTTCCTCTTTTTTAATGTTTCCATTAAGATAGTCGGTTACAAGTAAATGAATTTTATAGTGCTCAATTGAATCCGTAATAGAACGCCACGGGGTGAAACTTTTAATTTCCGTGCAAGTATCACAAGCCCAATATCCCTTACCGCATACAGAACACCAATGATTTGCTTTTTCCATACTTTGCTCCTTTATGAAAAGAGGAGATATCTCTATCCCCTCTTTGTCCTATAAATTATTTCGCGATATAAATATTGAACAGGTTCTTCTTCAGATCGCAGTAATCCTGCATCATGGTCATTGTGAAAGGATGGCCGGAATCGGTCTGGAAGCCCAAATCAGAGTCAACCTTGAGTTTAGCATTGGGGAATACAACCGTAGCCACATAGGTAGCGGTCTTGTCGCAGGTGTCTTTGCCAATAACCTCTAAAACAAACCGTCCAGCGGCAGGGAAGTCTACTGCATTATTCTGAAGCATAATTGCTTCTGTTGCAGCATAATCATAAAATACTGCAATATTTCCAGTTACGCCAGTAGGGACGGTGATGGTCTTTGTTGCGGCATTCAAAGTAAATTCCGTAGCAGAAATAGTAGTGCCTAGGCTATACTTAGTGCCAAGAGTGGAGTCACCATTCAGTCCATATATATATTTAATTTCAGAACCAGTCGTACCTACGGGAATCTTAGAAAGAATGACCTTTCCACCACTTACCACTAACTGCTCATATGCTGGCACCACTATCGTATTACCAGTACTGGCAACCTCTTTCTTGCTACCAAACTGAGCTGCAGACAGTCCAAGATCCCACAGAGCATTGCTGCCGGTAAATTCCGCATTCTTTGCGCGGTCAAACTGTGTGATAATAGAACCAATTGCATCCGTCGCATCTACGGTTTCACCACTCATTTTAAGAGATGCGTCCTTCACCTGAGTAATTGACCACAGAACTTCTCCGGTTGTATCGCTGAACATTGTACCTCTACGTACACGATCAATTACGAAATTGTTTAAATCAAATGACATAGTTAAAATCCTCCTTATAATAAAAAAACTTTCCTAGACGAGCTCGGAAAAGTAGTTTAGTTCTTTTTTGTTTACTTTTTTAAGATCTATTCCCCCAGAGTATCCACCCTGTAAAAGAAGATCAACATTCTTGATTTTTTGCATCCGTCCAACAGAATCCATAAATGCATTAATCTTTACGTCCCACACGCTTGAATGATTATAATTAAAACCGGGCATATTTAGTAAGGTAGATATCAACGGAACTAAATATGATTTGTACTTTTTATCTTGAGTCATTTCAAATATTTCTTTTGCCTCTTCCAATAGCACCTCTTTTGTTGTCTCCGTCATTGCTCTTTCAACATTCTTGCTAATATAATGGGCACGTCGAATATAATCCGCTATTATTTCGTAGATTGACTTGTCAATAATGCTACCAGTATTCTCGTTGAGCAAACAGATTTCTTCGTTTTGGCTATTTTTTGCAAGTACATAATCTTGAAAATTTAAATCTCCAAACAGTATACGGGTGTCTTCAAAATCAGGGCTTCGATAAATCATTATAAATAATTCGAAGTCATCGACCACATTCCAGTCCAGACCGCTCTGTGATAATTGGTATTTACAATCAGTTGGAGTGGCTGTAATGTTGTGGACTAATGAAAAATACTTTCGTTCCCCAAAGTCACATATTTCACCAAGCGTGGGCTGGTGTATTTTTATGTGGTCATTTACTATAAAATCTCCCCCACGGAATATTCTCAAATCGTCGTTATAGTTCATACTACTTACCACACAACGAATCATTAAAATCTTGGGTCTTAAAAATCATAGTCCTATACAAATATCCCTTCATAAAAGATTCACCAATATTCCTGAATAATGTAAGAGGGCCGTATCCTAAGTCCATACGCCCATTAAGCATATTGTCTATCAACTGAGATATATAATCATTTCTATTGGCTGTGACTTTTGGAATATTTGATACCTTCATACGCTTTTCATTTGATATAATTTTTATTATGAGAGTGGGTTTAACCCATTCTTGAGATTTGCCATAAGATTCTAAAATATCAACCTCTATTGTAATGATGGTTGTGGCATCTTTAATCGTTTCGGGGTTTTGGTCATAGGGGAAAATATGGGTATAGGCCAATTCTGATGAATTTTTAAAATCTTTTATTGTTGGACTATCTATTGCATAAAATAGAGCCTCGTTTTTAACCATAGACTCTATAACTACATCCTTTAAAGAGGAAATTATTGAACTATTTGGCATACATGACCCCCTCCTTTAAAATATTGTTTCAATTGAAACAATTAACTCAAACGGTTTAAACACGCCATCCGAATCTGATAATGTAAGCTTAAATTTTTCATCTACAAGATTTCTATCATTAACACTTATCATAATACACGAGTTATCTATTGCAGATATAAGCTTGTCATCAAAATCTGATTCAATGCTCCACACAGAATCTACCCCTTCTACTTCGTTGCCATTTTCATCTCTAAAAATAGCATAAAATCTACTAGGCAGCGCTCCTATTTTAACTACCGGAGATTTACACGAAATTTCAGTAAATGAATCGTTGCTTTCATCGGAGCGGGATGGAAGAGTAGAAGGCTCTATGTAATCGGCTATCCAAACTTCTTCACCGCTATCCAATAAGATGTGTTTATCTGTACTCGAATTAAAAAAATCAAATGATAATGTTAAAATTAGTGTTCCACCTTTTTTCGAACTCTGGTAATTATTCAAAAACACCTTGCGATTACTTAACTTGTATGTATCGGGGATTAAAGCATCATCAAAATCAATAGTAAACCGCATATCTCTATCAAGTTTTTTAGACTCCGAATCTATAGGAATGAGTATTCCATATTGATTGTCTCCAACAGTGATTATTTTATTGCCAATTGTACCGCTAGAATACTTTGTAAAATCTACAGAATAGACCCATCTCTCAATAATTTTCCCGTCTGAATTTTGCCATCTTAACTTGAATTCACATAGGTTTGCAGTTATTTTTTCGTATACCTTGTTGTTCCCTGGATACCCAGTTAAAAGCCAGTAGGCACCATCAAAATAGACATATAGACCAGCGACGGATGTTCCAATTGGGAATAGTATAGTTCTTTCTAAAGATTTTATCTGTGTGTTGGCTGTGTTATTTTGTATTATACATTGTACCTTTTTAGATTCTGATAAGTCGCTGTTATATAAAATGACAGTATCTGAAAAATCTGTTTCTAACACATCAGTAAAATTAGATTGAGCATACTCAGATATTACATCTGATTCGTAGCCACTGCAAATATTAGGTTGAGGTGTAGATAAATACCATTCTTTCATTCGCTACCCCCTTTATATTAATGCTGTAGGCTTTTGATTTTCGATCATATCCGATGTTTTAGATTCATGGTATGCCAATTCATCTTTTGAATATTTTTGTAACCCGTTTGTGCCATTAACAGATAGCTCTTTGCCAACAATAGAAGCTATTTTAGTGACTCTTGAATATTCTCTCTCTTGGTACAGTTGTCTAATCATTTGCCCCAATGTATCAATAACATACTGATCAAGCTCTTCACTAAAAGTTAAAAGTTCTGGGTCAAATTTCAATGGTTCGTCTATGGCAATTTCCATATTATATCTACCGATTGCTGCCTTCAACCATTGAAGTTCTAACGACTCATAAATTTCCTTTTTATCTGAGAATGTTGATTCAAAAGAATCATATACTTCTTGAGCAATTGTATTTGCCATAGTCTATCCTTCCTAGACTCCCCTCAAAGAAAACTTGCAATATTCTTTACAAAATTCAATCTTCTCGTAAGAATCCAATTTCAAATCTTTAATGGTTTTTAATAAAAACTGTTTTTCTGCTCTAGTAATTACATTTTGCTTTATAGTTTTTTCAAATGATGCCTTAGTTTTTATTTCAAACCACTTTGTTATTTTTTCTTTACATATAACATTCTGGGTTCTCTTGCCATCCTCTGAGTCAAACTCAAGATATTTTCTAGTGTCGGCATCTTCAATATAAAGAGTTGCATGAGAACCATAAGAATCAAAACCTGCAAGCAGTTTATTACCTGCACTAATCTGGTCTACAAGTTCCTCCCTTTTAACCCTAACTCTTGCTGAAGGTGGAAAACTTGTATCACCCCGACCAATAGCATTCGGGAATGCAACATTCCAAGGCGCAAGATTTAAGACTGTTACTTTTTCGTCCATGTTAATTTCGATCATTTTGAAATTCCTTTCGACTAATTTTACATATTTCAATTAAAGTTGTGTTTTACAGAGCCGTATAATTCAATGGCAGAATCTAACTCTGATGATTTACTATACATCCAATATTTCTTATTTGTATTCTTATTGATACCAGAAGAAATGTATCTAAACTTTAGGGCCATTAAGAAAAAGTTCATTCTGGTTGAGTAGCAATAGAAATAATTATTATCCATTTAATTAATTCCAATCTAAAAGAGGGTAGCAGAATTACCACCCTCTTAATAGCTAATTATTTTGATTACAGGGAATCAAGATTTGAATCGTGGATAATTCCCACAGCGTCAGTCTGAGCAACACCAGCAGCAATGCTTAAATCAAATCTGTTAAACACTTCACCAGTAGAAACAGAGTTACCACTGAAAGATGTAAGTCCACCAATGGAGAACGTCTGAATTGGTGAAACACCACCAACAGGTGCGGTAGGAGTTACGAAAGCTAGTCCGGCAGGAAGCAGCGTATCATAATTCTTACCATCAGAAGTCAACTTATTGAAGTTATAACCATTCGGAATTTCAGACAATACTGCGCCATTATATGTACCAATGAGTCCAGTATCAGCAATCTCATCCAGCAACTTCTGAGATACGCCAGCAATAGCATTCGAGCCGATTGTACCAGCATAACCAATCCATGGTAAAAATTGTGCAAGAATAGCATAATCCCCGTTTACATTTGGCTTTCCATAGCGTCTAATATTGGTTAACAAACTATCAACACTTGCTTTTGCTAAACCAGCATTTTCATAAAAGTATTTTACACCATCGGCAGCTTCAATCGCTTTAAACACCGTTTCCAAAATATACAGCACAGCCTTATTCCTGATTTCCTGCCGAACTTCATTCATCAGGGTATTTTCAGTTGCCATATCCCCAAGTGCCAATTCTCTATAATCTGCTTTGTGACCACCAGAAATCGTAATAGGGGCCAGTGGAGTTTTTACCTTTCGGGCGAAAGCCGTAGAAACATCCTGTCCCTCTGCTTGAATATCAGCCTTTACATTTTCATACGTAATTGTTTCTAGATATGCAGTATCACCCCATGCAAGTGGAGTATACGAGCCAAACAGCCCCAGTAATTTGATCTCTTGCAAAAGTCTAGGCTGGATAACAAACTTTCTAATTTCATTAAGTTCAGACATTGCGGACTGATCACCATTGGTAGCCTTTGCGCCCAGACCTTTAATATAATTAACAGCTACATCGGACTTCTTACCAAATTTACCGACCTCTTCGCCATTTACCATAGCAGAAAAAATCTCAACAATAGGAGACTGTGCATTTACCTTTCCGGTAGCAAATGTTTCATCTCTTCTAGCATTATTTAATTCAAAAGAATAATTCATTTATATTTCCTCCATCCAAAAATTTAAGCTACAACGACTTTGGCATTAACACCAAAACGAGTAACTTCAGTAACTTCAAGGTACTTAGCAGTGGGGGCAGTACCGGGAACAGTCAGAGTACCATCGGCCTTAGAAACCGCCTTATCCTTTTCCTTAATGCCAGCTGGCAGCTGTTCAGAAGTGATGTTTAAAATCTCCCCATCTACCTTAGAAAGATCCGCAACGCGAATCTGTTCACCCTTTTTTACAGTGTAATCAGCCGATTTTGCATCATCGCCCTTTTCTACATGCATGATTACATAAAAGCCAGTAGCACTTGCTTTAAATACACCATCGGTAATGGTGCCAAATGTTCCATTCATATATTCTCCATCTGCGGTTGCCTTAACAAACGGATAACGCTTTTCGGTAACGGAAATCTTGTCAAATCTTACCATTATAATTTTCCTCCTTAAATTTAGAAAATATTTGTATCTTCCGGATCAGTATCGCTACTGTTTACTTCCGAAAAAATATCAATAATATCATTTTTGTTTGCTGCATTCTGTTCTGCAACTTTTGCATCTTCCAATGCTTTTTTAGATGCCTGTCCAATGCACGAGTAAATCTTTGCAGTAATTGCTTCTACACTTCCTTCAAGCGGATTTTCCTTAAAAGCATTAATTTCAGATTCAGCATACTTCTGTTCTTCCTCTGTAAATTCGGACTTCGCAAGAGCAGTATTCAATTCGCCAATTCTTGCTTGCGCCCTCAATGTGCCCAATTCTTTTTCCAGAGCGTCTCTTTCAGCCCAATAGGTTTCGTGTTCCTTCTTTAGATCATCCAGCGCTTTTTGCACTTGTTCAACATTCGCGTTTAATTCAGAAATGGTGTTGTCTTTTTCTGCCAACTGTGAATTAAGATCTTCAATTTTGGTAGTAAAATCATTGGTTTTATCATTACACTCAGAGATAGTGTTTTGAATCAATGTTTTTAACTCTTTTTCATCCATTTTTATTATTTCCTCCTTGTTAAGTTTTTGAGCTACCTCCAAAACAACAGCATTAGAATCTGAGGGTTTCAGTGATAAAATAGCTGTTCCAGAAAAAAGAAATTCTGTTGGTGTTCTAAATATATCTGTCGGTTTTTCTTCTAAATATTTAATTTTGTTATCATTAAAATCCAATCCCATTATTTCTACAGATGTATCTACATTCCCCAATGCAAAGTTTTTTCTGACCCATTTAACAAACTTCGGATATCGTTGATTGTACAAAAAACCTTTTCCAGTTAACACCTTAGTATCAACATCGTTAATGCTTACTGTCTCAATTTCTGCACTTTCAATTGCCCCTACTATTTCGCTATTTTCAAATACTGGTTCCTTGATGCCATCCGATGTCAGTTCTTCACCAGTCAATCCATGTCCTAATGGAGCACTCTTGGTTTCATCACAAAATTCTGCACAAATAGGTATCATTTTTGCACTTTCTATAGCATTTAAAACATGCGTTTCATCCCAGTGAATACCGTTCAGATTTGTCTCCTTTGAATCTTCATGAATCTTAAGGAGTGCTATTTTTATAGGAACACGGCCCCCTCTTGCTGCCTTTTTAGAGATTTCGAGGATTCTATTCATTGTTTTTATCCTCCTTTTGGTATATAAAAAGAGAGTGCTTTATTCACTCTCTGATTACTAATATTTACTTACTGTCACTTGGACTAGGAATGCTATTCCCATTATTGGTCTTGCTTGCAATCGTATTTTCGTTGGTTGGACTGTCAATCCCAGGTCTGCCGCCAACAGTATCATTTTTTGAAATAGTTGAACTTGTTTGATGCGGTAAATATTTCTCAAAATACCCTTCATCAATTTCATAATCCATAACTGATAAATATGTATCTGGATCAACGCCACTTGCTGCAATAAGAAAAGTTAAAGAACCACTGGCAGATGTGTATAGCGTTTTCATCATCTCAAAGAATTGTTTTCTATTAACAAAAGAAGTTGGGAAATAATAAATATCAATCATATTCTTATTATCTTTAATAATATTTTTATTTATTACATGAACCAATTCGTTTTTCCACTCACACACCCAAGTATAAATTTGGGATGTAATCATTTCCAAGTTCTGCTGACCGCCAGCAAATGTACCTGTACTCATTGCCCCGATCAACGATGCACATATACCTAAATCCAAAGCGATTTGACTATTTAAATCAGACTCATTTTTCTGATCAAAGATATCAACACCAACATCCATTTTGTCTAATTTAGTTCCAGCAGCCACACTAAAGAAGCTCGTACCACTACGATTATTTTTATTAATGACGGCTTGTTTTATCTTGTCATGCTGATCCTGCTGCTGTTTGGCCGTGAGAGCACAAGAGCCCTTGTCCTTCCCTTCGGGAAATGTTTCATATATTATCTTATTATTTATTTCATCCAAAACGTTACGTTTTGTGTCAATAAAATAGTCTTTATAAAGGACATCTGATAAAGCAGCGATAATTAAACTTCTTCCCCATGCTTCGGCGTTTTTACATTTTATTTTTCGGCACATTGTCTTGTTATTGTCAAGAACCAGCCAATCTCCATTACTAGATACTTTTCTGGTATGATAACCATCTACTATTTCTTTAGGATATTTTCTTAATTTTCTAGTCAAGTCCTCGCCTGTATAATCCTCAAAATATCTTAAATTAAAAGCCAATACAAAACGATTGTTTTTTTTGCCAATAATCTTTGTATATTTCCATGGTAGGGTGATGATTGATGCATTTATACCTAATTCGTTAATTTCAATGATATTTTCCACTTCATAATCTGAAAGAAATTTTGTTTTATCGGTACTTCTCTCAGTGGTTTCAAAATAATAGAAAGCGATTCCATCTAACATTTCCGTAAAAAGTGCGTCTCGCAAAAACGATTTATCATCTATATTACTCAGTGTAGAATTCATTAATTCCTTTAGTGTTTTAGATCTTGGTTTATTGTCTTTAGAGACAACAATTCTATCTAATGTCATTAGAGCAACCATATAATCTATAGAATTGCTAACAATACCACTTTTGCCGTAGACAAACTCAGACAGGCGTATGGCAGTTTCGTGATTTGCTATAGGATTTCTTAAGACGGCATCAATTTCATCCTTTGAGAAATAGTCATATACTCCGCATTTAAAAATAGAATTAAACAATATTGTGTCAGTATAGCTGTTAAATTCATTTGTCTTTTCAATATCAGTAGGAGAGGGATATGAATCATTAGTCTCTACCACTGGATTTTTGCGAGGTCTACCACGCTTTTTCTTTATTTCTTCTGGCATTTCCATCTCCTTTCTTTAGTTGCAGATGCAGCAATAGTCATAATAACTACTATCTGACATCAAGTCTTTTTCCAAAATACTTATATAATAACTGCCATAAGCCAAACTTACATACCTATCCTTTGTATTCGAACCAGTCTCATATAAAGTAATAATTCCAGTTTGCTCGTTTCTGGTATATTCAAGTTCCATCATTTCGTTTATTAGAGCTTGTGTTTCAATATATGGTCTTTCATAAAAAGCCATTGTTGCGCCATCCAAAGCGTTAGCATATTCAGGAATATTTTTCTGTAAAATATCCTGAGCTTCATCTACATTTATTAGCAAATCACACATTTTTGTATCTAAAATACCTCTTAACGAAACCGCTATGTCGTTATTCAATTTCGCGCTGGCATTGATTGCATATAGATTTTCAATCGATCCAGATACATTTACTCTATTGGCAATGTCTTCATCATTTATACATTTCCATGCGGGATATTCACAATCTCTATCCTCATCATATAAAATTTTTGCCAATCTATCGTATACCATAAGACCGCCATTTCTAGTATCTAAAACTATATAGTCAGCATTAAAATCATAGTACAACTGTTTTATCCTAATGGCTTGCTTATCAACATCACAACCGGGACTTGTTTCTATGTAAGGAAGAACTCTGCGATATCCATTTTTAATTTCAACAATATTCCCATCAATAGCCGCAGACGAGTATTGAACACTTTCTGGTAATGCTCTTATACAAGTAAAACAAGAATTATCATTTTTATTTGCTCTTTCGATAAATGCCATATCACAGGCTAAAATTCTAACTTCTCCTTGTTGTTTCGGGATGTCATAGGGATTTTTCTTTTTATTTTTAACATCTTCATTAAGTCTAGGATAAAATGCTTTCTTATTATTTTGATTCTTGCTTAATAGGTCATATTTAAAATAAGCACTGGCACCTTCTCGAAGCATTTCATTTTCATATTCTTCACGCCAAGTAATAGGATCTGTTGTGAGTTTGGCCTCTGTTAAATTGGCAATAGACTTTATTTCATGCTTTAATGCTATAGAATAATCAGTTGCGAGCATTACAGATTTGTTATCCTTATATTTGCTTTTCACTGTATCTTTTAACAATTTTCCCATCCAATGGCTTGTAGGGGCAGCAGAACTTATGTATATGTTTACCGCTTCCTCCGAAAACTCTTTATTCTCTTTATATTTTATTCCATATTTTTCTGGCTCTTCATTTGTACGAAATTCGGCAGGCCTTGTCATTTGAAAAGGCTTAAGAACTTTGTCTACAACATGCTTACTTATTCGTTTGAATTCTTCGAAGATCAAAACGGTTGATCGATATCCTAATGCCCCCTCACCAGCAACAACCACAACGATAGAACTCCCATTGTGAAAAATTACCTCAATATCATTAGCGTTTGTTTTTATGGTCTTTATTTCACGCCTAAGATTTTCTGACTTTGGTATCAACTCTTTTTGTATTTTTTCTTTTACAATTAAAGATGCTTGTTTTTTTGATCCGGAAGCCACAACAACTTTTGTATTTGGGTAAAGAATACATTTAGCACAAGAAAATATTGCAATTACAAAAGATTTAGCAGAAGCTCGACCAGCAATTATAACAACACTGATAAAGGAGTTGAGAAGATATAGCCATATGATTTGATACCAATGTAGAGAAATTCCCAAATAATGTTCAACAAATACCGGAATATTTCTTCGATAGAAAGTAATCCAATCAACTATTCGTTCATAATTAAATTTGTTTGACAACCATGAACTGGATGGAAATTTTCTATAGACTTTTTTTTGATATTCGTCCATTATCAATCACCATCCTTCGATTCACTTTCATCATTTATCCAATATTCTTTTTCTTTTTCTTTTGTACCTAATACAAGATTTTTTAGCGGCCTGAACATGAATCTTTCAATATATTCTGCAATACCAAAGAAGTCATGGTATTTTTTCTTGTCTTGGTAATATTCTGCTGGAGAATATTTTTCAATAGCCATAATCCATTTTCCAAAAGAATCATTGGAGGTATCGGCATCATTATTCTTTAATTCGGCTGCTTCAAACATTGCTTTATATGAGTTTGATAGTGTCCCAATATCTTTTCCAGCCTGAATATTTACGCTCATCTGATATTCAAGAAGGCAAAGATTTTTCATCATTTTTTGTTTTTTTACATCCGGCTTTCCTTCACACAATTTCAGCAATTCATCATAGTAGCCTTGTAATGTAGAATAAACACTATGTTCATACCCAGCCCCCCAAAACTTAATTACTTTTGGGGTTAATTTGCATTCTGTTATTTCCTCTAGATCGTCTATACTATCAATAGTTTTATTTTGAGTTAGTAATCTTTCTTTTATGGTGTCTAAGTATGTATCGCCTGTAGCATTCTGTGGTAAATTTTTCTTTGCCAAGAAATGGCTTATACGACTTCTATCATCGCTAATCTGACTACAAGAATTTAAGCCACCATCATTTATGTACCAATCAAAAAGGGAACACATTCTATCAATTGCCAAGTCCTCATTACCATTAAAAAACGGGATAAGCTGATAGTAATATAAATCTCTACAGTTATTACAAATATTGATAAACCCATTATTTGCATTATATAAAGGGGATTTTGTTTTGCTAAAATGTCCTTTTTGAGTACTCCACTCATTCCCACAACAAGAACAACGGTATACTTTCTTTTCATTTGAAACTGGATTGATGGTTTTTATTTTCACTTTTTCATTTACAGGTTTTGCATTATTAAGCGCATCCTGAATACTTGCTGTTTTACTTATTCCCCCCAATAAAAACATCTCCTTTCATTTTAAATAATTAAAAGCACTAGAAGAGAATCGAACTCTCATGACCAGAGTGGAAGTCTGGGATTTTATCCATTAAATTACTAGTGCAATCATGTCGGACAAGAAAAATAAGTAAACAAAAGGACTGAGCACCATCAGTCCCTTTGCCATACCACTAATACAGTTCCTTCTAAAGCAAAAAAATATTTGAGCCCGTCCATTTATTTGAATTCCGCATGACGGTGAGCGGAAAAACATTTGAACCTGTCCACTTATTTGAGATCCGCATGCCAGTGAGCGGATAAACATTTGAATTTAACCAAAAGAGGAGAAGATTTTTCTCCTCCACCAACTATCTCTTTAGAAATTACAGTTAAACTCTTTCTCAAAAAAATCTGTATCAAATAAACCTAGTTCCTCAAAGAGATCTTCAGGATATGGCATCTCCTGCGCAACATCGTGATATGTAAATATTTTATTGTATCCTTTCGCGCCAACCGAATAATCAGTAGACTTCGCTATTTTTTCCTTTAAATAATCGGCATATCCGTTGTAAAGAGTACTTCTACCAGCGCATCGCGTCGTATATATGGTGTCGCCTCTGATAATATGTTTCAAAAACTCTTTTTGGTAGTCATACAATTGGATCTCGTTTTTGGTTTCTATATATTTAACCACATCGTTTAATTCTATCATTTAGATTCTTCTCCTTTGAAATACTAATTTTAAATATCTGTCAAACTACCTTGTTTTACTTCTTTGACGCCATCTTTGTCAAAATATTTTCCGAATTCGTCTTCTGCAGTGAGATCATTGTAGATCTTTAACATTTCCGAACTACTCCAACCAAAGAATTCTTGTATAACATGAGATGGAAGATTCATTCTATGCAAGCGTGTACATGTATAGTGCCTCATACAGTGAAAATAAAAATCATCACCAATAATATTTGTAAATTCTTTTGTCCAATGACCTATATCTTGACGGGCATTCCATTCATACTTGCCATCTGAAATTTTTCTTTTTGAAACAAACAGATATTCACTTTCAATTCCTTTTACTTTACGTTCTTCCAGCCATAGGTCTATATATGGTTTTGCTCCATATAAAATAAATTTATTTAAAGGCTTCCCAAGTTTTCCAAATCCTTTTGTCCGAATTTTATCAGTTTTCCACATTGCGTCATAAACAAAATGATCATCATCAAAATAAGATATTTTCATTTTAAGTAATTCCGATATTCTCATACCAGAATAGGCGGCGATAGCAACAGCACAAGTTCTTTCGTATTTTTTCTTCTCTATAAGAGTATTTAGCAGATGATCAACCATCTCATCGGGAATTATGGTCTTTTTTCTGACAACTTCCTTATTTGGGTTTTCTATTTTACGGATAATAGGCCGGAAATTTTCGAATTCTTCTTCATCGTCTAGCACATTTTCTATATAATTTGAGAGGGAGGATAGGCAAGATTTAACACGCCTTATTCTGTTAGGGCTCCATCCCCATGTATTAATAGCATGATTTTGGAATTTTGCAATTTCACGCTTGGTAAGTTTTGTGAAAAATTTATTACTATTGAATTCATAATTCCAAACCCAGAATATATTTAAATCTGATCGATACGCGACAATGGATTGAGGTGATCTATCTATTGACTGTAAATATTCTAGCCAATCATCTCCAAGTTGCTTGTTCTCATAATTAATAAGTTTTAACTTATCATTATTCGTAATATTGTTATATACGGTACTTCTTGCCATCTGTTCACCTCACTTTCCTATATATTTTTTGAGTTATTCTAGCTTTTCCAATAACCCTTCTATTGTGATCTCCTCACCGTGACACACTGTTGGTTTGCACTCAAGCATTTCAACCAGTAAATCTACTTCGTCTGCGGTTAGAGATATTGTTTTTTCAATCTTTTCGTAATTGTCTAAAATTTCCTTCACCTTCTCTACATAAAAATAGGAGAGCACTACTCCCCTTATGTGAACTTAATATTATAAGTACACTCGCGTCCGCACCCATCATTGAATATCATAAGAGATTGACCTGCCGTTGAATACAGCCGTTTTCCATTCGCATGGTCATCCGTTCCACACAATGATCTAACAAGGATGTTCTCAATACCAAAACTCTCAAATTCTTCTAAATGATGCTTGTCTGCGGATATGGCATAATCAATCGTTTCGCCATATAATTTTGTAAATAATGTATTTACATCAGTCCCAAGTTTCTTAATATTATCCAGATCTCCATGAACGCAACAGATATTTGAGCCAAGAATATTTAATTTTGTAAACTCCTTAAATTCTGACTCAATGATTGAAACCTTTGTGTTTTCTTTGAGCCTCCAATTTAGCCACCACGGAATCATTTTTTCCATATTGTCTGAATGGACGCTTTCTTTTTTATTCTGTATGGTTCTTAAATGATTGCCGTAACAAGAATAAACCTTCACTTTATTTACGCTGCTGGATATTTCATTTATCATTTGTGCCAAAATCTCTGATACATGCATGATTTGGTCGCATGTGTCTTCCTCTGATGCGACTCTGGCCGAAGTATGTATAGCCCCATGAGCCATATCCCCAAGTAGCACTAAATGTATGGTATTTACTTTATTTAGTAATACAAATTCCTTAACTTGGTTAGTGAGGTAAATGACGCGATCTTTACAGATGCTTGTATTAAATTGATTCCAGATATTATCAGTGGTCATGCCATAATGCCAATCAGCACAAAACAATGCAGCTTCCTTTTTTGATACGCATGAAATGTAGTTGCTGAAATTTAGGGGCATTTCATCATTAAGTTTTTTGGCTACCCCGATCATTTCTTCCATTAGATGCTCTGATCTCGCATCTAATATAAGTAACTTATTATATTCTCTGCGCTGGTCAGAAATTTGTCGTTTTATTTTATATAATTCGTCTTTTTGTTTCTGGATCTCTTGAAGATAATCATTGTCTTTTGGTTTTTGTATTTCTTTCAGAGGAATATCATCTTTTGAAAGTTCATATTCATCAGTTAAGGGCTTTTTTTTAAGTTCTCCATACTGCTTCCTATATTTTGATTCGGTATATTTCTCATTTTGCAAGACGTTCAGTATATAGGTTACATCGTCCCAAGAGCCAATAATATTCTTATCAGAACATACTCGATAAACCAGTTTCCCTTCTAATTTTTTTCTGCTTAAATCTAAATTTTCCGTTTTTAATTCATCATACCATTGTTTGTATTCAGAAATTTTATCCGCTAGATCTTCATCATATTGCAAACTTTTATATACAACTATTTTTCACACCCACCTTCTAAGTCATCTTCCTTTGTTTCTTTATCGGCTAAGAAGCCAATACGATTTGTATTTACAATCTTATCACTGCGAAGTTCTTGAATTTCCCGATTTCCCTTCTCTATCACCTTTGTTGGATGTAACTTTAGAACTTCGATATACGATGATACAACTGGCATTAGTTCTTCAATAATTGGGATAATTACAGCCCCACTGATCAAGCCAAAGATATATTTCTTCATTTTTTTTCTCCTTAGAACTTATCCGCAAGCTCTGCGATCCGGCTACGCCATACCTGCTGTAATTCGACATACCCGAATTCCGGCTCCCCTTTTAGTACATCAATCGCTCTCGCCATGCCGTTATTACAACCATCGAATAAATAAGAGTCTACCTGTGTTTTGAAATCGCCCTCCAAGACAATCTTGCAGTCTTTACTTGCTCTCGAAAGACACAGTTTTAGTAACTCAGTTGAGGTATTTTGGCATTCAGGGATATATAAAATCTCGTTATCACGTATTTCCATTCCGCGAATATCTGCCATAGATATGAGTTTGATTTTTTCTTGCTGCAATAACATATCGACGGCATATCTGTCCCCGAATTTTGTGGTCAGCATTGCCCCGATAGAGTTCTGCATTGCCTTTTCTGTTGCGCTGCCGCTATAATATCCCATATCAGAAGCGCCTTTTGCTTTTGTTGGATTAAACATTATGACGGCTCTGTCATATTTACCTGAGTCTATAAGATACATAATTGATGCTAATGATAATAGAGATTTCCCGCTACCGGCCTTGCCTGAAATAGCAGTAATGGTATTGGATAGTATAGAATCGATAGCGCATGCTTGATAAACATCCTTTGGTTTGATTTTGTCATCGAATAAGGATGATTTCAATGTCTTATTACATACCTTTTTGTAGCCATTATTTGTCCATCTTAGGGTGTCTACAATTTCTCCATTAGGTGTTTTAATTATTAAATATTGATTTGGCAATAAGCCATATAGATTATCTGCGATATGCGTATAAAAATCACTCATTTCATTGTTTGATAATATTAAAGATTTGAAGCCTCGGTAAACCTCTTGATTATTAATAAGGTTAATTTCTCCGCTACTACGAGTTGGTAGTTTGAAGACTTCACGTGATAAAAATCTAACATTTACATCGTCAGATACCAATAAAATCATGTTGGTGAATGCGTTGTAATAATAGGCAGACGCGAGAATTATGTTATCCGGACTCTCAGTAAGTCCAAATTCTTTTAGTATATAATCTATAATGGGTTTACTATAGGGTACAACAATATATTTTTCATGATTCTTATCCAAAAGCCGGGCTATATTTCTGGCCTTATATTTTACCTCGGCGTCCTTATTGGCAGCCGTTTTAATTTTTTCGATTTCTTCTAGCGTCTTTTGGGCAATTACAAATTCCTCTAAAAACGCATTTTCCTGTAAATTTAGTAAAGCATTGGTGTCTAGGAATAGCTTATATTCCAATCAACAAAACCACCTTCCTATTTTTTATTTTTTTGAGACCTGAGATACAGTTTTGACTATTTGACTTTTACGAAGCGAATCTAAGGCGGCTAAAGCACGATGATGTTCCACTAAATAATAGTGAGGATTCCGACTATGGCTTTTGGCAACAAATTGTGGAAATTTCTTCCTCAAAATAACAGACTCACTTTTTGTGATTTTTACTATTTAAAAAACCTTCTTTCTATTTTTAAATTTCCCTATGGGATAGTAGCGGGGGACAGGATTTGAACCTGCGACCTTTGGGTTATGATCCCAACGAGCTTCCGGACTGCTCCACCCCGCGTTATTGTTAAGCTGACGCGACAGGATTCGAACCTGTAACCCACGGCTTAGAAGGCCGTTGCTCTATCCGACTGAGCCACGCGCCATCAAAAAAGCCCACTATAGGCAGACCCATAAAGGCAGCGGATAGTGGGATTATTAATGTGAATAAAGAGAAAACTAGATATTTTTAATTAACAAGATCTAACAGCGTTTTACCAGTCTTGAAAGTTATTCTCTTTCTTTCTGATGTAATCATTTCTTCCCCGGTGCGAGGATTTCTTCCGGTATGGGGTTTATATGACCTTACTTTAAAAGTTCCAAATCCTCTTAGTGTAACATCGTTGCCAGTTGAAAATGCATCTTTTAACAGATCAATGACTATATCAAGTGATTCATCTGCTTTCTTTTTTGTAATGCCATTTTTTTCTGCAAGTTGAATTAATTCGTTACGATTCATATAAAAAATCCTTTCAGCATTTGTTTTGATCAATATTTTTGTTTTTTTTATGATTTTGAGTAAGGCGAATCGCCTTATAATTAGATATTTAATAAGGATACACTGCGCCAAACAGATATTAAATCGTGCCTGGCGCAGGTCAAGGAGAAGAGAAGAGTTGAATAAGAATAATGTGCTTTTCTTTCTTATCCTTTTTACGTAAAGGTCAAGGCTGTAATGAAATTACATAAAGTCAATGTTTCACGGAGTTTCTAAATCAAACATTTCTTGTAGACCTCATGCGGTGTTTTGTCTTTTCTCGATTGACAGCCCTTCTACAGTCGGCGCAATATTTTTGCCTGTTATTGGTTGGGGAAAATAAAATTCCACAATTCCCACATTTTGAGAACCCCCCATCCCTATAATTGATATATTGGTTAATTACATTTCTAAAATCATCAATAGAAAAAGCTACTTCCCCATCATACTTAATAAATGGTACTGACCACATTTGTTTCTTTTCAATATTCTCAATTCTTTGATCGCTTTTTGTGAGTTTTTTCACATCGGATTTTATATATTCATTCAAATATAAGTAATTCAACATCGATTGTTTTGAAAGTCCATTCATTTTTGACAGTCCGGCTTCTTTGAAAATATCTGCTTTTATGAGAGAGAACCACTCATAGTAAGGACTTTTCTTGCGATTACGCAATTCATTTACTTTATCCAACCATTTTTTATAAATCAACATAATAAAAACACATTTTTCGTAATCAGGGTTGTCTATATTCCTAATATTATCCAATTCAGTTTTGTAAACATCTATTTTAATATTTCTAATAGTTTTTGATGATTTGCACTGGCTAATTAGTTTATTAAAAACACTTTCTCTTTGTTTGCTCGACAAATACTTAATTTCATCATTGCATACTTCCAACAACTTCTCGCGGATGTCCTTTGATGAAAAATTGTTTTCGAGCATGTAAAATATTAAAGCCTTTAATTCCTTTAATTGCCACTTATTAGAATTTACGCGACATCGGTGATACAGGGTTTCACCATATTCATATTCGTCCCAAATTATCAATTTATAATCCTAACCTCCATTACTTCATATTTTTTTCCTAAGTAGTCTCTGCCCGTCTCTGATTCCTTGTATATAATGGAATTTTCTTTTGGAATGGCATCTAAGATATCGTCCCCTAAAATATCCCAGATAAAAGTATAATCAAAATTATCAACGGCTTCAGGCAGGCGAATCATATATTGAAATAATTCCATTGAATTAGTTGAGATATCTTGGCACTTCTTTCTGTACTCTTTAATAAGGTTATCCATCATTGCTTGGGTAAACTCAGCAAAATCAGTTTTTGTATATAGATCACCCAGCAGCTTTTTCACATATGAAAATTTACGCCTAGACTTATATTCCTTATAGTAAACAAGTAGTTCATTCATTTTATCTTCACTAATATCGTATTTTCCTTCGGCAAAATTTCTTAAAATAGAATCGGAAAAAGAATTGTCAAACGAAATATCATCTTGTAACTTTTCAAACATATGACATATTTTATTCATAACGCAGGGAGTGTCCAAAACGGGAGAAAAGTAGTTAGCTTTGTTCAAGAAATGCAATTCGTCACTGGTTTTACGTTTTTTATACTTCAAATCATTCAGGGGCATTTTAAATTTTGTTCTGCAATCTAAATTGAATTGCCTGACGTGGTTCTTATAGGAGTTGCTTAGTGCGTCATATAAATAGATCATAAAATAAGGCTTTTTGCAAATTACCAGAGAATTTCTCCTTTTCTTTTCCTCAATTATCTCAGGGGAATCGTTTATGAGATCAATTTTTACACGCTCAACCCATTCTTTAGGGAATTCGGGAGCTACACCAAGTTTGATTTTATCAATTTCAGCGCCTATAATTTCTCTTAACAACTTTAAGCGTGTTAATATTTCTTGGTGTTCCTCTGGCTTTTTAGACTTAGGGAAAAGTGGTAGCATTGCGTTTAGGCTTGTACTATTATTTGTAATTTGACCGACCAGCGTGTCAAACCCATCTAAGTCACACTTGATTATATTTTCATACGTAAAATCTCTACTTGGAGCTTTTTCTTTGTCATAGGTGATTGGATTATTTTTGCGATAAGCGCCGTTAATCAGTTCTTTGTTATCGGTCGTGAAGACAATATCCCCGTCGAACCTTTATACCCTCGGTTTCCCGATATTTATTAGGGGAGTAGACTATCTCTTTACCCTCGTTTTACGTTAGGACGGTGGTTAGCGAGTCCACCGTGAATAAACTATATTTATTCGTATTCGGAACTTCCACGTAGGATTTTCACCTAACGTGTACGGACTTCATTGGCATATCATTGATTTAGCCTGTATGTCCTAGTCGTTACACCTTCATAGGTATTTCTACCTAAGCTTGGCACGGTATTTTCTTGAGCAATTTAATAAACAAAATAATGATCATAGCGCAGTTTATTCTTGCGCTTAGCAGCCCAGATTCCTTGATAAATAATATCTGGATTTTTGCTTCTTGTTAAATTGTTTTCTATTAAATATTCAGCGCAGTCTTTAATGCAATCGAATTTAATTTCATTTTTCATTTTTTCATCATACATGGATATTTTTTGTGCCCTGCCGTTTTTAGACTTGGGTCTAGATTGTTTTTCTTTTGATAGGACTTTATCAGTTGAATATCTTTGATGCAGAATGTGATTGCCAAAATTAGGATTACTTTCTCCATGCTTTCGGTTTAACTGCTTAAGTTTCCATCCATTATATGTTTCAGGACACATTCTGTCTTTGGGAGAGATTCCATACTGGGAATTATTTTCCCCTTTGTGTCTGCCATCGGAATTTATTTTACTAATAAGAGCCTTTACATCATCAGTATGTGTTTTACCATACATCCCATTGTTTTCTGCAAAAGCGCAACCTCCGTTCCTACCCCCATTATCCATATTACAACAGCATTGATCTGTTTCTTTGTAGCTAATTATAATCTGGTTTTCTAACAAGAGTGCATCTTCCTCGGTTAAGTCATCTTTAATAATTCTGGCAGCACATTCATATTTATTTATGTATCTAATGAAAAATTTATTTCTTTTCGATTTTTGCGTCTGATTTATTCTATTTCCTTTGCCTTTTCCAACATAAAACACATACCCAGTTTTAATGTTGTACCATTCATAAACATAATATTTGTTGACCTAAATACACCTCCACAAATAATGTTTATTAAATCGCTTTTAGAATTTCACCGTTAGCGGCTGATAAATGCCACACCCTGCAATTACAGGTTCACCGAATTTTTCCCAAATTATTTCTAATATGGGGTGACTACTATGTTAATCACTATCGCTATGCCGGATTGTACTTGTGTCATAGATTGAGTAGACAATTCCACTATATAAGTATTGATACCAATAATCCATTTCAGTATTTTTCGCCAATTTTAAAATATTATGTTCATGCCGGTCTACCATAGGGCTACGGCATGCGTCAATTTCAGCAGGGTCATGATTATTCCAATATTTACTATATATATGATCTGCAGGGATCAGTCCAGTAGGATCTAATCCAACGGCGTTCCTTAATAACGGTATTGGATCAGACAACATGAATTGGTAATTGCCATGGCAAAATATCCTACCCAACTTAGCTTGTCTAAAGCTTTCTTTGATGCTGTCATATATTTTTCGTCTTACATATCCGTCTTTTAGCATATGACTGTTTTGGACAATAGCTTTTGTATGAATGCTGCCACATGAATTCTGTATGGACTCAAAATCGCAATCATCCTTTCTTGATCCAATAGCATACATTATTGTATAGAACTTATCACCTGAGCAAATTTTTTCAAACCAATCAGCCGACATATTGGTTAAATTTTTAATTGCATTGTCATTTAGGTTATTGTTCTGGATGTATTGATAATTTAACAGGGAATAGTCGTTATCTTGCTTTTTGTTATATCTTGCTATGCCCCATTGCAAATCGTACTCATCATGATAACTTTGGTATTCATTTACGCTGTTATAAAATGAATGCATCTTGAACATGCTTTCTGTTAGCAAGACATCAATGTCATCAATTTTAAAGCATTCTCCATAAATGCTATTGATTTTTTCAGTACCACAAACATTTTTCAGATAAGTCTTGAAGTCAAATGTTAGAAGACATCCTTTTACAAACGGAGTGCGTACCACAAACTGGCAACACGTATAATCTAATCCCATGTCAGCAGAAAACCATTCTGCACATTCTGGGGATATTAGTCCCTCTCCATCACATGAATTTAGTTTGAGATTCATTACCCTTGTTTCAACGTGTTTTGATCCATCCGGATCTTTCATAATAAAATCTATGTTTTGGTTTGGCAGCAATGTTTCAAGGTCGGGGATTACGCAAATTCTTGGTTTTCTCACCCATAGAACGGAAGAAGAGGAGAGCGCGAAGTAAGCAGAAAATTTTGCCAGAGAGATGGCTTCGATTCTTCCGTATAACCCACACATCAAGTGCTCCAGCAGGTACTCATACAATTGTTCATTCACGAAAGTAACGGTATTTCTACGCATCTGGCCGGAG
>Ga0153948_1000065_pt1 | contig 52392 bp, 68 predicted proteins | sample TSNJ032MetaG_FD_104696 | JGI IMG/M metagenome (GOLD analysis project Ga0153948, IMG submission 104696) | Attine ant fungus gardens microbial communities from New Jersey, USA - TSNJ032 MetaG | ecosystem: Host-associated > Fungi > Mycelium > Unclassified | place: USA: New Jersey, Wharton State... | reverse complement strand
TAGTATTCGTAGTTAGAAACTCATAATGGTCAAAAAGAATGTTCAAGCGAGAGGGGGTTGGACTCTAACGTGATTTTTACAAAGACATCATGCTGTAGATGTCAAATCATTCGTCTTTACAGAAAAATGATCCCCAATGTGTGTGAGTGACCAGATAGTTAATTGTAAATTACAAGATAAGGAGAAACGCAATCCATTTTTCTCCGAAGACAGACAACATAGTACTACTTACAAGAACGGAGCATCCAAATGAGGGTAGCAATCACCCGCACGTCTCTGTTCAGCTTGGACTTTCTCTTCTCTATTGCTGCCGGATACTCTCTCCCTGGTGCCCTTATATCGCTAGATTCCGCCATTTCTCGTACTCATGTTCTCTGTACCGGATGTGTGCTGATTTCTTTTCCTTCCTTGACACTGATACCATAGAGGGATTATATGATCAAAAACACTCCTCAAGGTCCGAATGACAAATCCCTCAATCATCTAGGTGAACAGTTTGACCCCTCAACATTGAATCCCAGCCCGGCTATCAAATCATTGATGATTTGCAAATAGAATTTCCTTCCACTTTCGGGTTCTATCATCCAAGGCCTCATCACTGGCCCCAATAACTTGTGGCTATCCGCATAGGAACAATTAACCCATTTCACCACTCTGGCCGAGGCGAACCACTAGTACATCATCGCATTCGCATCACATCTCAGATAGTTCTTTGATAGAGACACCAACAATTCTATAGAAACCTGGGACCGCCTTAGCAAAGTGAATTGGCACCTACATGCTAAAGTTGACAAAGCGGCAAAAAATATTCCTGTTCTTCAAGCCGAAACCCTTTTACATCTCTTGATGCGCTAAGGAATAAGTCGTGCCTTGACCAGTGAAGCACATCGTTCAATCATGGCACTAGCATGGGCGGCAATTCCTGAACCTTAGGCTCAACCGAAAGGAAATAATCCAACCACCGTACCTGAGAGGAGGAGGGTGGCTCAAACACATCGGCACCTCTGTCCCTTTGTGCTAGAGTGTCAAGGGCCATTCTGAATCACGCACCCATAGGTGAATAATATTCTTTCCTATCATTCAGACCACTCGTGCCCTTGTGGCCACCCCAACATCGAAACCAGAACCCACATCACGAACAGCTGCAGCCGTTTCATGTATAGTCCTGAAGACCGATTGCTGTCTGACAGCCCTTCAGCCTTTGCTTGGACTAACAACATAACTTAGTAAGCGATGACTCGCCTACTAACAACTTCCTCTTTTCTTTTCTTCTTCTGGATCAGTTGCGAGTAATCCGACTTTCTCTTCCGTCTGCTTATATAGAACCTCGGAGTGTATTTTGTATACTACCGTGGACTGCGTTCGGGTACCGCGTTACAAATTTGTGAACTAAAAGATAAGGTATACTCGTTATCTCTTACCATTCACAGCGATCCATTGAGCTTTAGCTCCCAAAATGGAAGAAATCAGACTACTCGAGGGTATAAGGTTATTTTCGGATCGGATAAGTGTGTACACGTACCCTAGAATACCCAAAGTTCCCTCATTGATAGTAAAGATACCAGCACCCGTAGCAGGTATCGAAACATCATACATGTCAATGATCAGTTGTTGTCGGGTAGCAGCACGGGCACTGCTTAGTAGATAAGCCTCTAGATATAGGTAATGTGCATTAATCATAACTCACGACAGAATGGCATTTAGCCTAGTCTCTCGAACTGCTTCTTCACCAAGATCCTTCTCACCCCTAAAAACCAAGCCTTGTAATACCTTTTCCTCCTTATGAAATCTTGCAGTCTATGCCTAGCCATGATTCAAAATTGAGGATGGAAATTTCATGACAGACCTTGAGAGCACCATTGATTAGACTGAATACAATTCCCGCGAACCAGAATTGGAAAGATCTCTTGGTCACTCGTCGGGTAGTTTCTGGACTTAGCTTGATGAACTTGATAGTATTAGCCTACATCTGGTATAAGTTCACATATATACTCCTGTAAGTGGAGAGCTGCATACCCAAATGAGGGCATCATAACTGAGATAAATGAAGTAGCCGATTTGTCTTGCAACCATCGTAATGATCTCCGCAGCTGGACCTTGTGAAAAGGTAGCTTTCAACGCAGCTTGGAGGCATTCCATTGGCTTTCCGAGGCGCATCACTGTACGAAGAAAATCAAAACTCAGTTCAAAAGCAACGACAGGATACGCACACTTTCTGGCAAGACCAAGATGAGACTTGAGAGCCACCCATCGAGCAACTTCGTCTTTGTTGCCTTTTCTCAAAAGATACCAGGCATAAAAGCGAGCGAAGTATTGAACCGCACGATAGGTCTGACGCATGTGAGGATAGCTTCATTGGATACCTCAAGGATTGAGTCCACACCTTATCGCGGCCCAAGGTAGTGCCCCCGTACTTTAGACTCTGAGATATCACAGGATGAAGGACAGCCTGAGATATGATGCTTGCCATTATGCGAAGGAAATGTGAAATTACTGATCACCACCAATACAGTAAGGCACCAGGTCTATGTTTTCCCACGGCTCTGTACCGTACAGAGCCCTGCTTCCCTTGAACAAGTCGCATCTCCAATCGACTGGACTAGTTTCTGCCTAGTTCTGTATCATCAAAGCTGTCAGCGTACATGCTAGCACCCTACCTGCTGTCTACCCTGCCGACTGATCTGCAGCTCCGAACCATGTTGTTCTGCCTCCAGCAACATCCAATCATTTTATAATTGCCTGCCTTCGGTGTCAACTTCTACCTATCAACATCCAACCTCCACCGACCATAGAACCGTGATGCACCGACAGCAAAATCCACTCAATGTACCAATCCTCGAGCTTAGGGCACTCGTAGGCTTGGGTAGAGTGAGAAACTTTGTGGGGTGCTGAACTAGCGCACGGACTAACGCACTCTTGGTGCATCGGATCATATGCTTTCTTATTATAGTACCGAGACAACTTCTTTCATCTAAATTATCGTTACAGCACTTGCTGGCTGTACTGAGTTCCTGTGGCTCGCCAGCAAGGGGGATAGATTTGTTTGATTATGGAAGACCTAGGCGCTGAAGCATCCCTCTTTCCTTTCATTTTTGCCAATCACTCTGCCATTTGTGACAATGTTATGCTCCTTCGAACATACCACTTGAAAGAAAGAACTGAAAAAAGTATAGCGTACTCAGTTATTTGAAGATGTGCGAGAACTAGTGTATTATTCATTTACCTGAAAGAATACAGTGTACTGAAGTAGTAATAAGTGATTAGATACATAGAATGGCATGAAAATATACTAACTTCAGTTACTTAAAGATGCCCGAGAACTGAGGATACATAGTCTCAAAGTATAAACATGAAAAGAGAACAATAGGAAAATTTTGTTACAGCCCCAATTCTCAGAGGCAGACTGGAAGGAGGAATGTACTGTAGTTTGTATATACAACACCACTACCCTACCTGTCTACTAGCAAACTTCAGCCACATGATGCCTTGTGTATCTTGCGGAATAGAAATGCTAAAAAAAGAAAAATGGTAGAACGTGATCACCAATTTGACCAAAAAAATCCGGCAGTTCCCGAAGGATACAAACGGAGTTTGAAGAAGGTTTAGACTTGAACTTTCTTTGTTGGCAAATCAACAGAACATCGTTTGTTATCAGAAATGGTGAGTACAGCTATCGTTCTCGTTACTTTCATTTCCTTGTGATTGACGTTATATCAGGAGAAGCCATCACTAGCACGCGTGGACAAGGTAGAGGGCACTTAACCGATCTCTTCCTATCTAACGTTCATAGGTCATTGGTCGAACCGGTTCCCGTGGTGGTATCACTCAAGTCCGTGTGCAACTCATGGATAGCGATCGAACCCTCCTCCGTAACGTCAAGGGTCCTGTGCGTCAGAATGATATCCTTACTCTCAACGAGAGTGAGCGTGAGGCCCGGTATGTCATCCGAGGATATATGATTAATTTTATTTAATGTGCTTGTAGCCGTCTTCGTTGAATAGTCAGTCTCTCGTGATATTTGTTTAGTCTTTTGTTGTCGCATCATCGGTATTCAAAAAGTCTCTCCTATTGAGTTTATATGTATATCCCTTGTGCATTTAGCACATCAAGTTCCTCTAACTTACATCCAAGTTCAAAATTCCAGTCATGGAATGCTGTATGGGCAACTTTTTCTGAAGTCTGCATTTTTGAGGATATATTATGAATACCAATGACATTTGTCACTCATCTCAAACCTTGAAATTTAACCAGTGCCAAATTCAAGCTTTTGTAATTTCACCACTAATAACAATACCTCGACATTCCACTTACGAATCTACAGCACATTACCTAATTTTCAATGGGCAAGGCACAAAAGAAGACAGGGAAAGGCCGTCTGGACAAATATTATAAGCTTGCAAAGTAATTTTACATCTTTATCGTTGCTGCACGTTGTCGCTGACTTTCATGGAAGGGAGCAAGGCTATCGAGCACGCTCGGCGTTCAAATTGATCCAACTCAACAAGAAATACAATTTTCTCGAGAATGCACGATGCTGCATTGACCTTTGCGCTGCTCCTGGTGGCTGGCTGCAGGTAGCTAGTAAATATATGCCTGTCAACAGTGTCATTGTTGGTGCGTGAAATTCTCCCTCTTGAAACTTGTAGTTAAGTACCGAATAGGCGTTGACTTGGTGCCAATCAAACCGATTCCTCGAGTAGTAACATTTGCTGCCGATATCACCACTCCCCATTGTCGGAATCTCATCCGTGGCGAGCTCAAAGACTGGAAGGCGGATGTTGTGCTTCATGACGGTGCACCAAATGTAGGCACAGCCTGGGTCCAGGATGCATATCTGCAGTCAGAACTGGCGCTGATGAGTCTCAAATTGGCTGCCGACTTCCTGGTCAAGGGCGGCACCTTTGTGACGAAAGTGTTTCGAAGTGTAGACTATAACAATCTAATCTGGGTCTTCAGTCAGCTTTTTGGAAGGGTTGAGGCCACGAAGCCGCCCTCATCACGGTGAGCATTATCGTTTACTGGTGCTACCTATCTCATGTCAGACGGTGTCAGTAATGTTTCCGCCGAAATTTTCGTAGTTTGTCGTGAGTTTCTGGCACCTAGACACATCGATCCCAAGTTCTTCGACCCTAGACATGTTTTCAAGGAGCTCGCATCGTCGCTTACCGAGACGACTAATGACGCGCAGATCAGCGTCTTCCACCCTGAAAAGAAACGACGGCAGAGAGATGGATATGCTGAAGGCGATTATACCCTCTTCAAAGCCGTCTCAGCCACAAAATATGTTTGCGGAAACGATCCTATTGCTATTCTCGGAACATTCAACCAGATTATATTTACTACCGACGAAGAGAAAGAGTATGTCTCCAACCGATCTCATTCCTCCTACTAACACTTTTTAGATGGCTTTCCATGGATATCACAACGCTCGACGTAAAGGAAAATTGCCAAGATTTGAAGGTCCTTGGAAAGGGTGATTTCAAAGCATTGATCAAATGGCGGATTAGACTTCGCGAAGAGGTTCGTATTCAAGAGCCTTGCTACCTGGCCTTGGGCCTCAATATTTCTTAGCTGGGTCTAGATGGAAGAATCAAGGATGCTGAAGATATAACAGAGACAATCGAGGTTAGAGATGAAATGGACGATGAGCAGCAAATTTCTGAAGAGGTACCCGACAATGAAATTAGTGGTGCCTGATGGCTAACATTCATCAGTTAGAACGCTTGAACGCTGAAGTTGCTGCCCGTACAAAACGTGAGCGTCGTCGAGCCAACGAAATTAGGACGAAGACAATCCAGCGCATGCAGTTGCAAATGGCTGCCCCTTTGGATATTGGTCTTGAACAGAGCGACGCCATTCTTGGGGTCGGTCAAGACGATGTCTTTGACCTCGGCGAGACGGAGAAGCGCATGGGTGAAAAAGCACAAGTGCAATGGTTGAATGACGATGTACTTGAATACGTTGACGAGGATGACGAGCGTGACGGAGCTAGTAATGCAGTAGAGTCCAGCGAAGATGTTTTTCCTCAGGAGGAGGACCAAAATATGAGACACAGAAGACTCGAGGCTGAGCTGGATGGTCTTTATAATGCCTACAAACAAAGGCTATGGGAACGAGATGCAAAATCCAAGGTGAAGGAACAGCGATCGAAGAACAAGGAACGGGAAGAAGAGTGGGCTGGTATTCAAACTGAACATGGTAGTGACGAGGAAAGCACCGAATCAGAAGGAGGATGGGACATGGCCCAGAAAAATAAGTTGCAGACTAGTGATATTTCGTCTGATGAGTCGTCGGAGGACGAGGGAGGTGTTGAGACCACATCCAATGGAAAACGATCCCGTTTATTGAAAAATTCTGCTGCTCCACCTCCAAAACGACAGCGTCTTGTTCAAACCTTGGAGCTGCCTTCGGTGTCTTCAAGCGCTGCAACTCGACTGTGGTTCAGCCAAGGTGTATTCTCTGGTGTGGATGACATAAATAACCTCAGAGAGGATGACGACTACAAAAATGAAGATGATATGTCTGCCCAAGAGAATGATCGAAAAGACGAGGTATGTCACCTCCGTCGTAATTTCTGCGATCATTCACATGAAATCCCTTGAAATTCAAACATAGGTTTCCGAAGACGAGGACGAATTTGAGATTGTTCCCCAGACTCAGAGCGATAACATTGACACATGGGATGGGGATGAAGATACAATCAAGCACGAGACTCCCCGTAAGCATTCTTCCTCGTGAAGTAGGTTAATCTTTTAACATTGAGCAGAGTTCAGTCTCAAAGCTGCCGAGGCAGTAACGCTTGCTCAGATGTTGGTAAACCGTCAAAAGTCCAAGACGGATCTGATCAACGATGGATTCAATCGTTACTCGCTCAACTCAAAGGAAGGTCTTCCTACTTGGTTCCTAGACGACGAATCAAAACACTACAAAACCAATATACCCGTCACAAAGGAAGCTATCACAGCACTGCGGAATAAGTTGCGTTCTTTGGACGCCCGGCCCATCAAGAAGGTTGCAGAAGCCAAAGCCCGCAAAAAGCTCAAAGCAGCCCAGCGACTCGAGAAAGCAATGAAGAAGGCTGAAGGTGTAAACGAGACTACTGACATGACAGAACGAGAGAAGGCCAAGCAGATTGAGAAGTTGATGCAAAAAGGCCTCTCTGGTGGCAACAAAAAGAAGGAGGTCAAGTTGGTTGTTGCCAAAGGTGTCCACAAGGGTATCAAAGGTCGGCCAAAAGGGGTCAAAGGACGGTATACGATGGTTGATTCCCGGATGAAGAAAGAAGTGCGTCTGATGTATGTCTTATCTTTAGGAAAGTTCTGACTTGATCTACCCATAGGTTCGCGCCAAGAGACTCAGAGAAAAGCATCAAAAGAAGCGTAGACGCGCTTAACCCCATTAGAATCACTATGATACTAATTGTTACTGTAGGCTAGTCCACTGATTGGCTGAACCCGACTTGACCTCGTGGGTAAACATTGTGTGATGAAAGATGAAACTTGTCATGACTGTGCATCTCGCGGTACCGATCCATCCTGAACGACTTTCTCACATTTGTCCCAAAATGCTTGCCACGCCGCGTCCGAGGAAGGATCGGAACAATGTACCTGTGATAAATCAGGACTGGATGTTACGGACCCCAAAAATTCGAACTTACTTCATAGGATAGATAAGACACTGAACTCTGGTGATCGAATCGGCGTTCACTAGTGGTGTTCACTGGGGGATTCTCAGGCCCGATGGGAGTAATGGTTGATTGGACAAAGGAGTCTTCCCTCAGAACGTATTCTCTTGTTTCATGTGTAAGCACTAAGGGTGCATCAGACGTCCGAGACCTGAATATATCATATAAGTCAAGGGGTTGCCAATGACCGATTTACTTACGGAGTGTCGTTCATCACTAGCTTTGAAAGCTCATTTGGCCATGACACTTCTAGGAAATCGCGATTACAAGTAAGTGTTAACCGGAAATCTCTTGTCCTGATTGCTAATCAATAGTGAACAGGAAAAAAGGGAAATGATACAAACTCATCCGGCATAAACATGTCTAGCCTTACCACGGCTCCACCTCGGAGAGTAGGCCCAGGAATAACACCACAATCTATACGGTCATCTTCAGCCTGAATACCTTTTTGAGAGGTATATTCAAAAACTAAAATATGTGTTTGGCCTGTTGTCTCATACACAAGGCGGCGCCTCCACGGTTGACCGAAATCGGGTGCTTGCCAGAAGGAAACAGGAGGGCTGAGCAATAAGTTCAAGGCTGACACACGAAATCACAGGACTCACCTATGTATGAACTCTGTGCTCGCATTTTCTCCCCGCACCCAATCCATAACTTCGTTGAAGTTCCTGTTACCTTCAAATGGAGGAGACAGTGAGGCAGCTGTAACTCCCTGAGAACGGAGGACGAGGTGACCAGGTCTAATGACATGATTAATAAACGCTCCATAAGAGGACGATAGTACTTACGTTGCAGATATGGAAGGAGGTCGATCCCCGTCTAACTCACCCATCTGAGCGAGGAGTTGCTCGCGAGCATTGATATGATCACTAGAACACAAGTGAGGACTACCGATAATTTGAACATAGCACCCTTAAGATACTTACCCGGTCGATGGGACGAAGTGGTGCGAAACATTCCCATTGATATGAGCGACTACTCTCTCTTGTCCAAACCATTTTCCAACACGCCGAAAGCGGAAACCACTTGTCTCCATCAACGCAGAGGTATGACCACAAAAGAATGGATAGAGAGCATAGAGGGGTTGCAAATTTGCATAAGCAGCCGATTGCTTTTGCTCGGCTTCCAAGACGCCAGCGGCGAGCGGTACTTTAACGTCCTGTAGGTTTCATGAGGTATGGATTCGGTGAATCACTTGAAACTGACTTTAATAGCATGTTGCATGATAAGCTTTTTGGCCAAAGAGACAGAGGTTTGAGAACTTTTACGATACCAAATTCGAACCTGGAACAGAGTTAAATTCAAATCAACGAACTGTCCGTGAACTCACTTTCCCGTCTGGTAAATTTTCTAGGAAACAGCCTGAGGAGCGGGAAAGTTTTTGCAAAGATGCGGGTAGGTCAACTGGAAGCGGAGGGATGAAGTCTTGCCGTCCAATTTCCTGACCAATACGTTCAAAGGGCAATCAACGCAAAAAAACAATGAATATTGCACCTGTTTGATAGCTTCTACATGTTGTTCTAGTTGTTCTACCGAAGCTGTGGTGCCGATAATTGTCAAAGACAAAGGTTTATGGGAGAATCGTAGGTGAACATTGTAGGCTCTCGAAAGCGACAATATTTCATTGCCATCTACACAGGAAATGTATAAGTTCATGACTCAACGTTTAGTAGTTCACTGCCGAACCTTTCCCGAGGAGCAGGAATGCTTGATGAGGATCCAACGGAATGGCTAAGAGTACCTTGAAGAGCAGATAGACAGCGAATATGATCAACAACTTACCAGAAGTTGATATTTCCTTCTTGGATCTTGCCAGCTTCTGACTCTGGGCGAGCGAAGGCCAGTCCCACTTCTTCTCAATGATTGCTGATGCGGCTTTGCGTTTGGGCAAACTTTTCGAAATGGGTACGCCATAGATATCAAGAAACTTTCGAAGCTGGATCACAGTGAAAGATCGATTCAGCTTTGCCATTAATGCCTCGTATTCTGCCTCATATTGGGCGGAACCGACTGGACTGTGAGACGAAGGACGGAGGCTCTCCAGATCCTTGAGAGTCACTTCCGAGTTCTGAGCTACATACCGAAGATACTCTGCTACCTTTGGCCTAGGGGGAGGACGAACAGTATCATCCAGTGAGTGGGACAATTGTTCATCATGAACAAGATGGGGCTGGGGTGAATCAGTAGAGAGAGATACATGTCGCCTGCAAACAAAGCTGGAGGAGGAAATATGACAGGCGAATATGCGCTCAAGACGAGTACACCGCAACACCATGTCCTTGCTCAAAAGTACACTGTTCGCAAAAAATGGAAGCTATTTGATTATGTAATGTCCACTTTTCACTCTGAAAGCATTAACTATATGCTTGAAATTGATTCTACTTGACTAGAAACACTGGCTGGCCAGTCTTAGATTGTAACCTTTGTGGACAACACCAGAAATTCCATTTAATGCTCCAGGTTTGAATACCGCGTTGCAATAACCATATCAAGCAAATAACTACATACAGGAATCAGCACTACTGGGAAAAATCTTGTCAGTCTCCATCATGCCTGCTATTCTCTTACAGGATCCAGAAAACATCGACTTTTCAGATATTGAGAACAAGTATGCACAATATTTCTCCATTCATCCCTCATTCTGAATATTTTCAGGTACGAAGTAAAGCAAGATGAAGGCTTTGACAATATACTAGTAGTAGACGGCGTTCCCATCATCGGCAAAGACAAACTCGACAAACTCCTGACAAAGGTCTGCAAAGAATTTTCCAGGAAAGGAGTCACTATCAAACCAAATGATATCCATATCCCATGGGATGAATCGGCTGGCAGAAGCAAAGGGTACATGCACAAATCTCTCTACTTAGGGTGCAATTCTCACCTGCACGTTGACAGCTTTCTCTTTATGGAATTCCGCAATATTGATGAGACCAATCTTGCCTTAGCAGCACTCCATAATCATCCATTTGATGCCAAACACACCTTCAAACTTAATCGATTCTCTGACATTGAAAAATATGCAAATCTTGATGAGGCATATGTGGAGCCAGAAGTTGAAGAGTTCGTTCCCAAGGTATGATTCTGTTCTAAAACAATGCCCTGCCAAGGTGACGTTAGGCTAGGAACATTTACGAGCTTGGCTCGCCGATCCTCAGGGCCGGGATCAGTATGTGACATATCGGGGTGAGGAGGTCCTGATTCACTGGCATGGGAAACCTTCGCAATATGAGATTGCACACAAACCAGTGCGTTTTCCTCTGGTTTGAGTTCTGGCGTGCGATCATTGACTTTCTTACTCCAAGAGTTGGACTAACTTCCTTTACGTGGCATGGTCGCCACTAGGAACATATAGTGCGACTTTGCATCGGCAGGGTGTCCGCATCTGGGGTGGCTCATCTTGGAGTCAACAGCAACGATTTGCTCACCCACTTGTCAAGCTCATCGACTTCTCTCCGTGCGAGAGTTACCTCGTCACATGGTCCAACGAGCCCATTGTTGTTCCTGATAATGCAACACAAGGTCCCCAATATTTCTCACCAGATGACGAAGGTAACAATGTTGCTATTTGGGATATCAAATCGGGTCATCTTCTTCGCACATTCTCCACAACCAATGAAGGTGATACTCTTGGGCAGAAAAAGCAAATGCAGTGGCCAATCCTGAAATGGAGTCCCGACGACAAGTTCATCGCACGCACCACCCATGGCCAAATGATCAGTGTCTACGAACTTCCCGCAATGGGTCTGCATGGGAAAAAAAGTCTGAAGATAGAGGGCGTCGTTGATTTTGAATGGTGTCCCCTTGGAGAAAGAGACAAGGAGGTAACGGAGAGAGATGCTAAAGGAGGTATCAAAACAACCAAAAAAGCCCGGGAAAACATGCTTGTGTACTGGACGCCCGAAGTAGCAAATCAACCGGCGCGAGTCACTCTACTTAGCTTTCCAAGTCGGACTATCTTGCGCCAGAAAAACTTATTCAATGTCACAGAGGCAAGTTTCTCTTCTACTTTTGTGTTGCTGTTGCTTACCAAACGTTCAGTGTAAAATATACTGGCAGAATCAGGGTGATTTCCTCTGTGTGAAAGTCGATCGTCATACAAAGACAAAGAAGTCTATTTTCTGCAACTTAGAGATCTTTCGGATGCGCGAAAAAGACTTCCCAGTTGAAGTCGTTGAACTAAAAGGTTTGTCTTAGTCATAATTCAAACCAATTTCACACTTACAATCAATTCTCAGACACTGTGATTGATTTCTCATGGGAGCCCAAGGGAGATCGATTTGCAATCGTTTCCAGCAGTGATCCTAATCTAGGGAATCCTGGTCCAGGTGCTACTATTAAGACGGACGTCAGTTTCTATCAGCTGGATCACTCCAAAAATGATTTTAGACTTCTCCGTGAGTGATTACATGTTTATTTTAGAGTTTTACCAAAGCAAACGACAGGGAGTCTGTCCGGTCGCACGAGCAACGCCATTCGGTGGTCCCCACGGGGACGCCATGTGGTATTGGCTACTGTTGGGTCTTCTACCAAATCAGAACTAGAGTTCTGGGATCTGGATTTTAACTCAGACGATGTGAACCGGAAAGATACACAAACGTCCAAAGAGGATTGGGCAAGTGGCATCCAGCTGCTTGGCACGGCAGATCACTATGGTGTCACTGACGTTGAGTGGGACCCAAGTGGGCGTTATTTGGCGACCAGCGCAAGCGCATGGACTCACACGGTATGGACCTCCACACGTAGTCTAACTTTGTATTGAACCAATAGTTTGGCAGTTGGAAAACGGTTACGCTATCTGGGATTTTCGAGGGCAAGAACTCATGAAACAAATCCTAGATCGCTTCAAACAATTTATATGGCGGCCGAGACCTTCAACGTTGTTGACAAAAGAACAGCAAAAGAAAATTCGCAGAAATCTACGCGAATTCAGTCGTATCTTTGACGAAGAGGATGCTGCAGAAGAAAGCAACATCAGTGCAGAGCTTATCGCTTTGCGCAAGCGGCTTGTGGATGAGTGGAATACTCGGCGCCGACGAGATTTAGCAAATGAACATGGACACAAAAACGATAGGCACAGTCCGTCGAATGAAGATAAAGAAGAAATTGAAGTGTGGGTAGACGAAGTGATCGAACAAATTGAGGAAGAATTGTGATTGGTGTGCATTCGGTTCCGCTCGTTTGCCAGGCATCCCCTGTCTTGTAGCATGGTTTTCGCATTGATGAGAAAATAAATGCTGTACACATGTTTTCAAAGCGGAACCAGATGTGAAATGGGCTGTTATTGTCCACATTCCTGGGATAGCGTTTCGGTCCGATAATCGTGGTTGCATTTAAGGTTTGATAGCTTACACGAAAACCCATTCCCCCCGAGGAAATAGACATTTCAGGTCAACAGGCCATCGAGACGAGCTGAGAATGCAGAAAGTTGCGATCGTAATGGAACTGGTAAATACAAACGTGGAAAGCACACGCCGTGGTGTGAATGTACTCGGAGCAAGCGTGAGAAACTGCTTACCGGCCCGGACTCTGGATTCCGATATCTGATAAGACAACGTTTGACCAGATCAAATAAAAGACCCAGGCTTTCTTTCTGCTCTTCCAATGTCTGCTGCCTCTTCCACATCGTCGAATACCCTACTTTGGGCGACAGGTGGGCTTCACTTCTTCACTAAGCTTCAAATTCTCACTCGGGAAAAGCCTCCAAGGAATGGGTCATCCAACCCAAGCCCAAGCCAGGCCGTAAGCCCAAGAAGGACCCCGCACCTTCTGTCAAGAACGAAGACGATGTGTGACTTGTTTCTTCATGATTATCTTGATTGTTACTAATACTATATAGCCCGATGCTAAGGGTCGTCGAATTCAAAATAGGTTGGGTGCTGATTTTCAACACACGGTTCTCCCTTTCTGAACACCGTGGTTTCAGGGCTGCACAGCGCGCATTTCGCGAGAGAAAGCAGTCTCAGCTTGCAGAACTGCAAGCGCGCATTCAACAATATGAACAGGGGGAAATTGAACGGAATGTTGCACTGCAAAACATTGCCAAACGCTTGAAAGAAGAGAACGAGTCTCTGCGACGAGAGAATACACTACTTAATGACAGGATCTCCAAATTCGAACAAGATAACCTGGTCCAGCAGGAGAACAAGCGCTGGAGAGAGACTTCTCCTGCCAATGTCAGCTCTCGAGCTGCCTGCAAAAAACCTCGTCTTAGTTCTGAGTCGCTTGACAAGCCTACATCGGCTTCCCATTTACCTTCACCTCCTTCCATGGTCAATTCTCCCAATTCCTCTGGTTCTTCTGATTCTAGGTTCTCGCCCGTTTTTGACATGCAATCTTCGGAGGCGACACATCTAGTTGTAACTGACATCAATCTGAGTCATCCCACTAAATCAATTCCATTGTGTCCAACTTCTTCCTTCCCAACATTTGATTGTGGTTTTTGTAGTGACGACACGCCTTGTGTATGTCGCGAACTCGCTGCTCAACAAGTTGCTGGTCGTTCGACACTTACCGCGACCTCCAAATCTGAGGATTTCCCCTCTTCGATGGTCATACCGAGCAATTGTGTTGTCCAACTGGGGCCAACTCCCCAACCTCCCCAATCTTCTATCCTCGATAATTTACCCGCATATAAACCTCCTGTCCCCCTGCGTCGCCGTGCAACACCTAGTAATGTCAACTCTATTTTCCCTGTCCAGGTCTTAGCAGAAACCCGACTACCTGACCTACCCTCCCGTCCAAATTGCTCAGGAGATCCATCTAACTGCCTTGCATGTGCAGACGATGCATTCGGGAAGGCCTTCTGCTCTGCAATCGAGAAGACCGTTGCAACTCGCCCTCCTTGCGTTGACTTGTCGGGAGGCAGCTCATCAGGATCTTGCGTATGCCACTCGGGGCAAGGTGGCGGCTGTGAGCACTGCTCACTGTCCATCTCTTCATATAGTTCTTCTGAAATTTCGGATACCATGCCCACCAATAACGCTTGGCGTCGAATCAAAGAACATCCGAACGCCTCGTTTGCTGACCTCTCCCTGCTTGCCAATGTGGTCGCAAGTCGCGCCAAGTGTACAGGACCGCGAGTCGTACTATCTCCTCGTCCTGAACCCATTTCCACCCCATCACCTGTACTCCCTGCTCCTCCAGTGGACAATGAAACAATAATATTGACCGATCCTCACGCTCGGTACCGAGAAAAGGAAAAGGCTCAGTTACAAGAAGCGATCTCTCCTCGATCGGTGCATCAAGACGTCTTAGTTCGCTGCGCCCAACATCGTATTCGCGAGGTCCCAACTTCTGCAGTTCGTGATGCTCTTCGAATACTTGATGTCAGGTTCCCCTAGGTTTTACCATACTTTGATTGATGCTTCGACAGCTTGTGCATGAACCACCCATTGTAATAATATACTGTTACACTCATGATACAGGTATTACGAAATCTATAGTTATTATTTTTCTATCATGTTCTCCAACTAACATGAGTTGAATTCTTTGCTACTTTTCTGATTGTAGATGAACTGGACAAATGCTCGGGGGCCAAACCTGCAACATGTTTAAACTTCTCGACAATCTCTGCGATGTTCTTCCTGAATTGACGTCGATCACGGTTCTTGATGATGACGGGCCGCCTTGTGGAATCAAGAGAACGAAAAATTCTGAGCAGCATGCCTAATGGCAATCCGGCATACTCTGGGGGCAGAGGTTCCACGTATGGCCACAATGTCAGAAGGAGCCTCCTCGCTACGCCGAGCTGCCGACTCAGAACAAAAGCATTACAGAGGGCACATATTGCTCGGACATCAGGATGGATTCCATTAGCAATCATGGACTGGAAAAGCCCAGCCGCTGCCTTTGTCTGGCCCTGAATTGCATACCCTTGGAGGAGGATAGTGTACAAAACGACATTGGGTTTGACAATGGCAGAATGCATGATTTCCAATGCTTTGTTTGTTTCACCTTGAAATACAAAAGTCTCCATCAACGTCGCAACATGATAAACCCGTGGCGTCAACCCTCGAGCAAGCATATCGTTGAATACGTCAACCGTGGCAGATGCATCCCGTTTGATAACTCCCTCGTACCGCATACGAAGTCCTAACAGAAATCCATCGCTTAAAATGCCTCGCGATCTCAACGACTGCAAAAGCGAGTTCGATAGGTTAGATCGTCCCGGCCAGCGCCCGAACCTCAATCCAGCAACTGGATCTGCTGGCAGATACTCCTGGCCGAGATATGGTGGAGATTCCTCGGGATGTATTGATTCTGGCGGCGAAGAACTCGAACGAGCTTTTTCGTCTTGGAGAAGCCGAGCCTTTTCATCTCGGAGGAGTCGAACCAAGATGGAGTATAGGTGGTAGAGGGAGGGGCGTAATAATGGGGAAAGTTGTCGCAACACTCGATAACCCACAGAAGGGGTTACTTTCTCAGAGCGAATGAGATGATCTATGAGGATTTTGATGGTGAGCGAATTAGGCCTAACTTGGAACGTTTTCATGAGTTCAAGGACTGCTCGAGCAGCACCCAAACCCAGATCAGTCACCAGACATCGCATTAGAACATTGAAGGGTCCAATAGTACGTTTGACATGTGAAGTAGCAAATGGCCACCGCCCGCCAAGCTTGAGCTCATATTCCCGAATCCGATCGCGATGGTTCTCAGACGTTCCCCAAGTGTGGAGCAGACATGCGAGAGAAACCGCAAACTCATGGTGACCAAGTCTGAATTGTAATTGCAAAAATGCCGTTAAGATAGTAGGTGACGCCTTGAAACCCTGTTCGGCCATGAATGAAAAAATCTCTTCAGCTATGGCAACCTTGGATTGCGCGATGCAGAACCGAACGCCGATGAGAAAAGTAAAATAATCTGGAGAGACGACTATAGGAGGATCTGGGTCTGGTGAAGAACTAGTGGAACCTTGAACACCCTCTGTGGCGGTGAGATTTCGGAGGGGTCCAAGGGCGCTGTCTTCGAAGAAGGACAAGACATGTCGAAAGCCTGGCTCATCGTTCAGAAGAAGCTGTGTTTGTAGGAGTCGATTCATGACAATGGTTCCTGCTTTTCGAGGCAATGAGGGCAGTGCATGTATTGCCAAATCTCGTACTTGTTCGTCGAAACCTAGACGTTGGTAATTGACTGCGATCACAGCATGGGTAGTATGATGTATGGGGTAACCGGCTTCTTCCATCAACTTCATACACCAGCGTGCACCGTCGAGATCGCGGTTCCGTAAATGAGATGTCAAAATTGCATGCCAAGTTCTTCGGGATGGGTTTAAACCGGCGTCTTCGTAGTCTTTTAGCACTGCATTCACGTTCGCTGCTACAAAATTTTCCAGTTCGTAGTTGGCTTTCAGTCGCCAATCGAGGAGGCGACCGGTCATCACACCGAGGCGGTTCTTGGCCAGGCGACAGACCTCTAATATGAGTGGGTATTGTCTGTGCTGTGACAAAGTCCAGCAGATATTCTCGTATGTGGGAGCATTGAATCGAAGCCCATACGCGACCGACAAGCTCAGCAAGCGAATGCAAGAGCCAGCGTTGTCGGAAGCAGCGAGTATATGGGCAACATAACGAAGGGTCTGGCGACGCTTGAGGATTCTGTGGATAGGAGAGAAGATAGGAGATCCAGAGTTGAGATAGTGAAGAGCCATTTCGGTAGTTCGACCATAGTACTTGAGGAAACCAATGAAGGCATTGGCGAGATATTCGGGGGAGTTGGAGTGTGCATCTAGAAGGGGATTGGGTGATGAATTCTTGATAAATGGATTCCCTCTCGGGCGAGTGTCTTTCCACAGCCTGCATCGGACGCGACTGTATCGAGAGTTGGTGGCTGCTGCCGTGCCCCATCGTAGTTGTACGGGGAAGGGATGTAGGATCAAAGACTTGCAAGAGTACTCAAGGTAGTGCCTCGGTGCAATGCCAGCCCTTCTGAGCATTAACAAACCAGCTGGCGTCCACCCTCTGAAGGACGCTTGTAATATTCCAGTTCAATTGGAATATGCTGCACAATTGTGCTTGCCCCCACTTTTTTGGATTCTCGAAAGCTTGATGGAGGGCTGACTAAGCATTTCGATACGGGTGGCTTCAGCTTGCTAGCTTTACAACTTGTTCTTTATCTCTGAGAATGGTGATTTTTCTGAGAATGGTGATTTTCTTCGTCCGACATGTTTTTGAAGCCAAACTCAAGCGAGTCAGCCCAAAGTTCGCAGGTTGCGCACATTTACCCATGGACCATCTGTCAAGCTATCCAAGCGTACCTTCGCAGCGCAAGACAACGCTGTGGAACACATAGACATCGGCAGCGCTGCTGGAGTTTCTGTATGTATGTATCAACACTATCTTACATCTATGATACTCACAGTATACAGGCAGATGACAATTTAGCGGCTCAAAACGCAGGTCCGGTACCATCTGAAACGCTGACCAAAAAAGAAAAACAAGCTTCGAAGCGGGAGGCCTTCCTCCACAGTCAGTCTCCATTGTTGGGAACATCGCTCCTTAGCACTGATTTCAATAAATTACTCGTGGCTCCAGAACTTAAAGGTCTTGGAACGCCGTCTTCCAAGTCCCATGCCCGGCGAGAAAAACGCAAGGCAAAAGAACAATTACATGGTGGTGGTTTGAACGACATTGAGACCATTCTTGCTACAATTGCCACTTCAACCCAATCTGACGAAAAAGCAAACAATAAAAAAACTTCCGAGCCCACAGAGACAGATCGACATGAAGACGGAAACCATTCCAAGACGCAGCGGAGGTCAGGGAGAATTGGAAAGGGCAAGACAGAACCGCTTTCTCAAAATCAGCGTAAACGCGTCTTGTTCGTATCTTCGCATTTCTGTTTCATATCTTGACAGACGTTTCTCATAGGAAGATGGAACGATTCCGACAACCACTCATACGGTCTAATCCGGAATTTGCGAAAAATCCATTTGCAACCATACGGATCCATGCCGAAAACACCTTGGTTAAACACGAATCCTGACCTAAGTAAGCCTTCTCCATGTAAAATCTCCATTTCATCAAGCGGGTGTACATATGTTCAGGCGATCAATCGATACAGATGTCGGGTATTTAGATGAGTTAGCAGACATTGAAAGTGGAGTGATAGTCGTGGACTAAAGCAACACCGAAAATAGTTGCAATCAGACAGAAGATATGTTCACTCGTCTCCTGTGCTCATACCAGCACTCCATACGGTACTCCCACTACCCCCTGTGCTTCTCTTACTTTTCCGACCATGCCGTGGGGCAATTTCCGTGAAACCGCTGTTACCACCTCTGGCTAATTCAATGCTCAATTTTCGTTCGTGGGCATCCAAGACCGCTAACGAATTTTGAGCCTCCGCATGTTCCAGGGCCTCCTGCGTCAAACTCATGGAGGTGGATGCTCCAAAATTTCCATCACTATTCGTATGGTTTGATGGACTATCAGAGTTTGTGTCAGTATTCTTGCTTTGGCCAAAGCCGAAGAATGAGAATCGACGGTTGGTGGTTGTAGTGGGTGCCGTTTCCGATCGAGACCGTTCTATAGGCGCAGTTAAAGGAGTCGCAGTTGGCATAGGTGACTGGGGTGTTGGCTGGATACCCATGAGCTTCATCGTAGCGTTCAAACGTTCGCGTTCCTGGCGGTCTTCGTCGTCCTCCTCTTTATCTAGCTTGCGAGCATTTGATAGCGTTGTAGATCCTGGCTTAAGCGTAAGGGGCCGGAGTTCTGGTTTTTTCTCATTGGAATTGCTGAAAGGCGAGATACTTTTCCAATCAAAGGAGAGAGACCGATGATTCGCCTTTAAGTTGGAGACCGGAGGGCGGGTCGATACGCCCAGATTCGGTGACTTGACACCGAATTCAGCGAGAGAAGATTGAGTCGACACGGACTGTGATTGAGATCGGGCTTTGGAAGTAGCCTTGGGCAGTGTCATGGTGCCCGAATTTGGAAGCGTAGACGCTGACGGCGTTTGGGGAGTCTTCTCATAGTCGGCGGCCAGCACATGTTCATATCCCTCCTGTGCAATGATGCGATCAATAATTTTGGAGGCATAAAGTGACAATGCTTTGTTGGCATCTTTGAGGGATTTAATCTCTGAACGCATGGTTTCCATTTCAGCAGAAACTGTAGGGTCAAGATGGCCATCATCTGTGGAGCCAGAGACTTTATGAGCATTCTTGTTCCGCCTGGACCTTCTATTGTAACTGCCTGGTTCTTCAAGATTGACTGGAGGCTCAAGCATGTCCTTATTTTCGGCCCGGCCAAGTTCGGCAGCAAGGTCGAGACCAGGACCAGTAATAGGGAGGTCTGCAAGGGACTCGCCTCTTGTTTCGTTCATAGAGCTAGTTCGCTTACGGTTTTGACGACTTGAATGCCGGGACAAACGAGATTTCTCGAGATCACCCGAGGAGCTTATGCCGCCATCAGGAGAACCCTCGAGGCCTCCACCTTCCTCATCGACACGATCAAGAATACCCCGATTGACACTGCACGAGCCCCCGACATCAGTATGTTGCTCAACACGATCAAATCTATCTTCGGCATCATCCTCACTGGTTGTGTTGCTGGTCCCAACCTGTCGCATAAGGTCAAACTGACCATTCAAGGTTTTCTCTCGTAGTAGAATCATATAGCTCTCGTTTTCCTCTTGAAGTTCATTGTTTACCCTTTTAAGGTCCATGAGCTGAGTTTGGAGGAGCACAAGAGTGCTCTGAAGGGAAGAGTGAGATGTAGCGAGCGTCGAAAGTTCAAGTTTGAGCGCTGTCATTTCAGCCGGCTCATTCTCGGGGTCGTTCAGGTCGTGCTGGGAAATTGAGGGTATAGATGGTGCTTCTTGTAATTGAGCCTCTTCGTTGTAGTGTGGCTCTGAGTCTTCCTTTGCAACTTCTTCTGCCCGTTTCAGGGCTTCAGATAAAGATTGAATTCGTGACCTGAGATGCTGTTCATTATCATAAAAGGCCTGTCTTTCTGCCTCGAAAGTCATAGTCTACGTGGCTAGTTGAGAAGGGAATGCAGAAGGAGGAACGCACAATACAGACCTGTTCGTTATACCTCCTTTGAGTATCTCGCTTCTCCTTCTCCATTTCACGAACCTGTGAGCGCAGCTTGTCGGCAATGTCAATTCGTTGGGCCAGTTCGGCCTCTGACCGGGCCTGCTCGTTGTACAACTCATTCAGTCGCGTTTCAGTGGTGTGGAGGGTCGACTTCAAGCTTTCAGCTTCGCCTGTCAGGGAGGTAATAGTTTGGTCCTTGTCCTGCAGTTGCAGAAGAAGCTGGAGGTAGACGATTAGGTTAGAACAAGCTTTGGAAGCGTGTGACTACCTGCTCTTTCTGATCAGTCTCCTGCTTGAGAGATGCAAGCAGAGTCTCATTTGACTCTGTGCTGAGAGGCGATGACAGAGTTGTGTTGGTAGATATTCGTCGGCTGGCAGCTGAATTCAGAGGAGAAGGGACACGAGGCGATACGGCCGAGCGTGCTGTTGCGCCTCTTGCAATGGATGCTGAGGGCGTTGAAGGAGGTCGTCGGGTGGTAGTCTTTGGAGAGAAAGAGGACATGGATAGCAGACAGAAAAAAAAAGACAGAAGCGATCATTCTCATATTCGTTGCCCTGGCAATCATTCTATCATTGTCATGTCTGACCCTCTGTCAACCGTCTCTCTCTTCCACAATATCCAGGCTCACTCGTTCCCGCAGGTAACGTCTCCGCGTGCCACTGACAGCCTTCTCTGACAATCCTCGCAGCTTCTGACCTCTGTACTGCGGCAAAGTATGCCATGATCCTCCCTTCCATACTTGCTGCTGATCGACACAGCGTCTCCTCTGGGATCTACTTCTATTCCTGCCCTCGACAGCCATTTGGATCATGTGCAGCCAGCGTCCGCTTGTAAGCGTGGAGACGTTATACAAGTCCAAGGTTCTGCAGCATCCGGGAAATCACATCTATTATATTACATGCTTATGAACTGCATCCTCCCACCCAAACTCCAAGGTTGGGGGAAACTTGCTGTGCTCATCGACACCGACCACAAGTTTGATGTCCACAGGTTCAGTCGACTTTTGCGATCACGCATTAAACGCCTTCTGCCTGATGCTGAGGTGGCCATGACCACGGCCCTAGACCTTTTACATGTTTTTCAGCCCACAAGCTCACATCAACTTACTGCCACTATTCAACACCTGCCAATGTACCTTGTTACCAATCTACCGGAAGCGGAACTAGGTGTTCTTGCCGTTGACTCGATTACCGCATTCTATTGGTCCGACCGCTTCTTTTATGAGCAAGCTCGCCTTGCCAATCGCAGCAGTGCTCCTGTGCGATCCAAGAATCCCCTCGACCAAGTTTCCGTAGCCCTTGCAAACCTTACCCGTTCACACGGTCCCCTCATTCTACTTTCGATTTGGGATCTAAACTTACCGTCGCAAGCTCGCGCTCAACGTCACCTCGATCCTCCAGCAAACTACGCCGATACAAGTAAGGATATACTACCAGCCTCATACCATATCACCATCGCTGCGTCCAGTGTGAATGTTGGAACTGAAGATGTTTCCTTCACGAACACAACTCACTTTTCCGGCGTCGTCCGCACTCTCGGAAGCTCACAGACCACAGAATTTTCACTTTGCACGACTGAAGACGACCTGTTTGTTCCATAGATATTTAATTGATACATGTTGGATCGATCTCCATGACTGCAATGATCATTTGTAAAAGAGTCGAAGTACAATTGTTAGCTTCCATGACGCTTCTTCACTAATACCAGAGCCACAAAGTACCGATGAGTAAAAATAGGGGTGGGAGTAGGTTTTTGTTCCTTTGCATATGGAACAATATCCTTTTAGGCAGGTCCCGGTTATGCTTGAGTAAACTTCCGTAAAATTCATTTAGAAACCTACATCTTTGTTTATTGGGTGCTACCACATTTCCAGCAGCAGCAGAAAGGTGTGCAACAACTCTTCTCTTAATTTCATCAAGCCTTCCCAGTCCTTGTTCATAATCAGAATCAGTAGGGGTTGAAACCTATGGTATAAAAGCTTTGTATGCCATGTGCAGTGCTTAATGTTGCTGCCTCACTGCAGTTTCCGCCGCTTTGGTGAGCCACAAAAGCTGCAGAGAGAGAACAACAGGCAGAGGCAAGGTACTAGGAGGAAGAAGCAAAAGCATTTTCAACGCACCAATTTAGGTTGTACTAGCTAACTAAGTTCCTGTTATGGTCATCACTTTATCATTCAGTCTCAACATCTCAACCCTTCGCGACGAAGAGGAGCAATTGCAGATGCCATTGAAATAGATATTGCAACTGCGTCTATGCCATCATCAACTATCCTCTCGAAATCCTGTTGTTTCTAGAATTCTCCAATGCAATGAGGCAGAAGCTCATCAAAACTAAGACCGCACCCAATACAACTTGGCCTACGATTAACGAGCTCAGGAAGAAGTCACCCAACACCGCAAGAGGGATTGTCAGACCAATCCCAATTGTTGCAAGGAGTGGCGTAGTTTTCAGCATGGCAATAAAAAATAAGTAATCACCAAGGAAGAGAATCACCATCTAAGTGTTCACATATGAGTAGGAAGAGGAGGACGAGGCAGGGACGGACATACAATAGCAAGAAGAGCATACCATTGTATCGCTGACTCTGGAAACTCAAAAATCTCTACACCTGTCCAATTCAAGATCACGCCAACAGTCCAACAAGTAAGTAGGTCAAAAAAGCCAACAAAACCGAGGAATAATTGCATGTCAATCCGCGAATCTATTTTCACCTTCACCTTGAGGAAAACAACATAGAATGCATAGAACAAGGCTGAGATCAATGCAAGGGCATCACCGAAAAGGCGTTGAGGAGCAGGGATGGGTAGACCAAACAGTATTTCTGGGGAAACTGTCATACCAGATGCTGATGAGGTCGGTTGAGAATCTGAATGCGAGACGAGGACGACGCCCAAGAAACTAGGATAATAACTGTGGAAAAGTAGAGCGATCAAAAAATACTAGGGTCATTACCTCGTGAACACCGCCATCAATTTAAGCATCGTGAACCCCTCAACGCCAAAGAGCACTCCCATCCCAAGTGTAAAGAAACCTACCCAGCATAAATAAACGTCATCCCCTTTCAGGAGTAGAAAGAAGACAAGATCGTACCACTTGTACTAGCGATGATGGTCGAACTTGCAACCGTGGTATAATTGAGCGAAGCATTGGCTGCCCAATTTGCGATAAACCAGAGCCAACAGAATGCAAATGCAATCTCTACCGTCTCCCAAAAACTCAGAGGTATCGTATCGCCCTCTCTCTTTCTCAGAATCAGAGAATCGTGCTGAGATGTACCGTGCGTTTCTCCGAGTTCTTCATTTGAACCTTCTGTGCTGACAAAGGGCTCATACTCATCTACTACCCTGATATCGTGTAAGACATATGAGACGTGGGAGAGAGATAACAACAGGACTTGCCCCACACTATTGATTGGTTTCTTTCGCAACCATTGAATGAGTCGAGGGACCAGGAAAAGTGAATACGAGCCTGTAACGGCATATGTAACTCTGATAACGAGTTCATTGGACCACCCCACCTAGAGTGAACAATTTAGACTTACAAAAACGGTTTTTCATAGCCATGTCTGTACAAGATCTGTAAGAGAATAGTGTTAGAGCCAACAACAAATCAACGATCGGTGTCTTACCTGCATAATAAACCCAGATACAGTCCACAGGAGGACTGCGAGCAAAAACAGAGCTACTCCCAGAGTATGGTCGTTCCTCCGGCACAGTGTGCCCCGTTCATCAGGTTCTGAGGACAGCAAATTGACAGGGGCGTGTCCACCGGTGTAGTCAGATTCTCCCAGCGCATCCATCACGATGCCAAGAGAGTGAGACGGATCGCAGGGGTTCAAGAAACCCCGATAAGCATCTTTGTGTGTGTTTAGCGCAGATAACTACATTGTGGGTGCGACCCGAACAACCCAAGAATGGTACTTGGTGCTCTAGCAAACACCTAATCAACGCATAAGCGCTCAAGAAGCGGAACCATAGCCATTACATATCCTACACTATTACATCTAGTTTCTTTCCGGATCGACTTCCTCGATACTAGATCCGTCTGTTCCAATCGCAATGAACCCGATCAGCACCAGGGCAGCACCAACCAGTACTTGTTTATGTAGAGGTACATTCAACATGAAATCACCCAGCACAGCGACAGGGATTGACAGACTGACTCCAACGGTCACCACCAATGGCGTGGTTCGGAGCATAGCTAACACATAGAGATAGTCACTTGACCAAGTGATGACCATCTACCACAAGGAGTTCGCCCGTCAGAACTATACCTGGAAGTGTTGCGGGACGTACATTAGTGATAATAGCATACCACTCTACCGCTTTTGTCGGAAGTTCAAATACTTCCACACCAGTCCAATGCAAAATGAATCCCAACGGCCAACACCCTAGAATGTTGAACAAACCAACGAACCCAAAAAAGAGCTGCATATCGATACGGTTTTCGTTTTTTATGCGCACTTTCAGTAGGACCACATAAAGAGCATAGGAAAAAGCTGAGACGAGCGCGAGGGCATCCCCAACAAGTGGTTGAGAGACATGCTCGAAGGTAGTTATAGGCTGTGTTCCACTTGCATCTCTAGACGGAGTTAGATCCCCGGAATGAGCAGAGTCCGAGAGAGATACAAGGAGAACTCCAGTGAAACTTATAAACTCTTAAATTAGTTCATGAATGGGCGGGAAAACAAAAGAGGATACACCTCAAAAAGACAGCAACAATTTTCACAATTGTCAACTTTTCAACACGAAAAATCCTTCCAACACCAAGCGTAAAGAAACCTGTCCGTTATGAAATTTATAAAACCTAAACTCAAGCATGGAGATCGAGTGTACACACCGCTGGTGCTGGCCAAAATTGTTGTACTTGCAACAGTTGTATAATCTAATGAAGCATTCACGGACCAATTCGCTACAAACCACACTAGACAAAAGACAAAAGCCAGTTCTGCCGTCTGGTAGACATCCAAGGGTGATTCATGGTGATCAAGTGGTAGTAAGGGAGCGTTAGACGACCTCGGATGCATGTCTGCTTCTCCAGTCGCTTCCGAAACTACCAAAGGTTGGTGTTCCTCCGCTGACCTGACAAGAGCACACTGCGGTGAGCCAACAAAAGTCAACCTGGAGGTAACAAAGTACCTGCTGAGATCCTCGGAAGGCTCTATCTTTGCTTTCCAGAGCCCCCGCAGACAAAAGGGTATTAGATAAAGCGTGAAAGCACTGGTGTTCAGATATGTCACTCTGAAAAGTGGACCTGAGAGGCATGTCCTTTACACAATAAGCGTGACTCCTTACAAGAAAGGCTTTTCATATCCATTTCTAAAGAGGTCCTGAACAGGTTTCAAGAAGGAAGTGCATCTCACAACGGCGCAAGACTTGCCTGGGTGACAAAGCTTGAAACAGTCCACAGCAGAACGACAGCTGATAGGAAGAGTAGACCAATCGCATAGTCCTTTTTAAAAAGTTGAGCAACTACGCGAACGCGAGCAGGGTCGAGTCCTAAGGCATCCATTTTATAGACAGAAGAAAGCAACCAGGGCTAAAGAAGAAACTTGGGACGATAACACAATGTCTCAATCTCAACAACCACCAACACCTATAATGAGCACACAGGAGCAGCTAGTCCCCTTCCGTTGATGGTTCTTTGATGTTAATGACTTCCTGTAAGAATCCGGGGGAATTCTGAGGAACGTATCAAATTCCAATCTGAGATGAATCTGATTCCCATAAAGAGTTGCCAAATGTGATCTCACTATATAGATTATCGATATAGAAAACAAAAAAAGGTTACATATGATTTCATATGCAATGCATACATACAAAACACCGCGAGTCAAAGTTTAACTACACAAGGTCCATTTACTCAGATGGCAGGGACAGGTTGGGAGACCAAAAATGCGAGGAGGATTGAAAAAGATGGACCAATAAAATTATCAATGTCGTTGGTGTGGCTGATATTTAACCTTTTCAAATATGCGGAAGAGACTGATGATGAGGTTGCTGCAATAAGCAACAAGACCAATTCCAACAAGGCAAATCAAGATAAGTTGGCTGTCGCATATTCGATCTCCCACGCTGCCTTCAAACCGAGGCAGATTACTGGGAGGTCGAGGCATTTCGTTGTACCACGAAATGGCCGATGGCGGCGCACAGGGAATGAGAGAGGTGAAATAGTTGTCGAAACAGAGGGAAAGCGCAGCAGACCAGGCGCAGATAAAGAGCACTTCCGACAAAGTGTGGGCTAGCTTGCCGGAAGTTTGCCAAAGGCCAACTGGACGGCCAAAATACTCGAGCTGTATAAAAATACGTAACGAAGATCATGATAGGAACTGATGAGGCGTACATAAATGGCAACCATTACATGGAGGAGGGTCAGAGGGGCAAAGATGATAGCCACGGTACTAATCGCAAGGGATCAATATAACCCACAGGGAAGAGGAGGTGCAAATCAAACTTACGGGGAACTGCCAACAGCCCCCATTGCGTGGTTGCTCTTTTCGATACGGCGTATTCGAATGGCTATGCCGAGTGTAGCAGTGGTGAAGGCGATATTGATTACACGGAACAGCTGTGAAACCGATGAACCTCAGATGAAGCGAGCATCAAGACGAGGCTCACTAGTGGAACATAGGGATTGATAAGAATGAATCTGCGGATTTTTTTGCGGCGGGTGATATTGATAGAGAGCCTTTCCTCGTCTGGGGGAGGACTTGGGTTGAAATAGGCTGCTTCTGTATCACGTTTGCGAAGGGGTCCCTGTGCATTCGGACGAGAAGTCCAGGGAGTGTCCCATCCAGGTGAGTTGGCCTGGTGCTGGGTGAGCTGGAGGGCAGGATCTGGGATAGCGAGGTGGGCAGCCTCAAGGTGTTCACGAGGCGGCTCTGCACTCTTTTCCTTGTCTGCCCTGCGGTAGAAAGAGGAAGGCTGGAGGCTGGCGGAAGAGGGCAGGAAATCTCTGAGCCCTCGGCGCTGGAGAGTGAAGGACCACCAACGAGACTCGCCCTGAGAGGGGAGAGTGTGGGAGGAGGCAGCATCGAATGGTCTGGAGCTGGAGTGAGGATTGTCGAGGGTAGGAGAGAGTCTGGTGGTGGTTGGAGACGGTGGCTCGTCGCGGGCCCATGCTAAATGAGGATGAGCGGCGTGGATGAGGAAAGGAAAACATATGGAAAACATACGAGGGGATGTGACGACTTTGATGGGGGGCAGCGAGGGTCGCTTTGGAATGCTCTCATTCAGAGACGAGCGCGACATACTCAGTCATCCATTTATTGATTATTTATTAATCTCCAGTCTCTTCCCACAACCACTCACATGGACATCCCCTCGCTCTCCCAGGGCCCCGTCGGCTCTCGCTTCGTCTCTCAGGACGAGATAGACCTTGCAAAGCAGCGCAGGGAGGACCAGTGGAAAGCTGCCTATGCCAGGCTCGGCCAGGAGCCTCCTCCCCGCCTCCACCATGAAGATGCCTACGATGGTCGTAGTCTTGCGGAAGTAGGTTCTCCATCTCTCGCCCTTCTCTCATGTTCACGCCCCTTCCTGGTCTTCCACGTCTCTAGAAACTCGCTGCGAATAGGGTATGTGCTCCCTTCCTCGTCACTAGTTTGGTCTGATCCTTGCGTCAGATAGCAAAGCAGGAGGAATGGGAAGAGAAGAACAAACTAGGTCCTTCTTCCTCGCTTACGCTTCACTTGAGTTCTGACGTACAATATTCCATAGCAAATCAATTTCGTGCACTGGAGGAGGACGAGATTCAGTTCCTCGACTCCATCAGACAACGCCAAGAAGCAGAGGAGCGCCAGCGCAAGCAAGAAGACGGTGAAGAGCTCAAACAATTCAAGCAGTGCGATTCGCCTTTCTCTGCGCTCTCATCGACTCACCCATCTTCTAGAGCTGTTGCTGCTCGCGCCAGTAGCCTGAACAGTCCACCACCAGTCCCGGGTTCCGGGAAAACCTCAAAACCAAAAGTTACACCTCAGCCTCCCAGAGCAACCACCAATAAGAAGTCCCTCAAAGGCGTTGTCGTCAAGAAAAAGACTAAATCGACACCTTTAGCTGACGAAACCTCTAACAAATCCGTCGTTCATAGTCGTGACTCTCCTTCAGAGGATCTCAATCCTACACCAGATGCAAAACGTCGTAAATTATCTGACGTAGGTCCATAATATTCGCTCAATGCCTAAAGTATATTCTGCTATGATACCATATTCGCGTATTGTATTGCAAAATTTTCCAGCTCTCAACCAAGTGATAATTCATGCATCTTATCCCACTCTTCTGCTGGATGTCGGTGTTGGCGTCCAGCGCACACGGTTAAGGTCTCTTTCCCGTCCAGATCCGGTGCCGGCGGTTTCTGTCCTCTTCGCAAACGCACCCGATGTGCTGCGCTCTAATAACCTTCTGGCGGCAGGTGTCAGATTTCCTGCAGCTTCTGCACGTCTGGGTGTCCACGAAGGCGGTCCCATATTTCCTTTCGATCTCCCCCCTCGGGAAACACCCGGGGTTTGCAGCCCTGTCATTTCCGCTTTTGCTCTCAGGTTCTTTGAGGCTGAGTTGGCTAGTCTGCGTGAAAGAGCCTCGCGTGACGACATTTCACGTATATGAAATGGCGTCCTAGGCTCTGCCACATCTATATCCTCCGGCCGAGATAAGATCCTGGGTGTTGCATTAAGGGTGCCCCATGTCATTAACTGTTTCACAGCCTCTGAACCTAATTGTTCTGGCGTAGGATTCGGTAGATTGGGTACCAATGCACCGATATCACTGAGACTCGGTGATTTTGGTCGATCTGTGGAGTATTTTGTGTAAACTTTGAAACGAGCCAGGTCATCGGATGACGTACAGGGCGTGCCACTGATCGCTGCGTCTATCCTGCTACGCGTCGGACTTGGAGGTTCAGATAGTCCAGATGAATTCGTCTTGTGCTCCTGCTCCACCAGTCGTGTGTTCCCATGAGAGATCATCTTTAATTCCTGCTTCTTGTCAGAAGTGCTCGTAGCTTTAGGTGGCGGATGGTAAGGCGAAACGTCAGCATCAGGTGAAAACATCAACGAGTTCCTTGTCTTTTGTTTCATAAATCAGCACTTTGAGTTGGAGTGAATGCTTTTTTTCACCTTGAATTTCCAACCATCGACACCTGCCGCTCTCTGATCCTTCCTGGGCGCCATAACGGCCTCTGTCGCCTCCTCAACACTTGTCGCTTTCACCACGACAGCCAATTCTCTATCCTTTCCAACTTCCTCGCCCTTGTCTTTTGGTTCTGCAGCAGCAGCCGTGATCAACCCTACAGGTCTTGGAGCCTCAATCCTAAATTTCTCCCGTACGCCGGGAATAACACCACCAGCAGGTTCAATCAGCATCCGTTCTCTCGCTTCAATCATCCTGTCCCTCTGCGCTTCTACTCTCTTTTGAGCCTCCCAAGCCCAGGTATAATTCTCCTTCCTCTTCGTGTTTTCTTGGTCCAGGATCTGAGTGAAACTAGAGTTATCCTCGGAAGTATACCGTGTTTGGAATTCATCCAGAGACAAAGAAGTGTCATAGCGTGGCCTTTTTGACGCTCGCTCGACATTCTCCTCTAAATCAGTGTGGAAGGGTGTGTCACTGGGAAATGAAACGTAGGGTGTCGGGCCAGGCGTCTGGGCAGGTGCTCTTCTACTCGTTGAAGGCCCCGATACTGGGGTATTGGAAACCTGATGGAGTCTCTGCACAGATGCAGCTATCGAGTCTGAATCTCGAGAACGTACGGCGTCTAGATAGTCGTTGGTGGCATCCAAGTGGACGAGAGAGGGGAAGAAATCTCTGCTGATGATATCGGCAAGTGCTGCTGTATACTCATCCTCATCGAGGATGACTTGCTTGTTGAGGGACCGCTCGAGTTTCAAGTTTGAGTTGTCATTAGCCATGGGAAGGGAGGGGGTGTGAAAAAGTGACTACGGGAGTGATGTCGGCGCCGATCACACGAACCAATTCTGGTATTCCATTATTTCAGGGGCAGTACTACACTACTACGCGAATCTATGCGGCAACAAAAATAGGCGCATATGAATAAGTCAAAAAGAAAAAGTCGTTCAAAGTATACTGCAGCAGTAGGATACCATCAAATCGTCACAGGAGTCATTACAAACAAACAGGAATTATGGACAAAGGAAGGAATTTAACAGACTAAATGAATGTGACTATGAGCAGATTGAATCTCAATCTCTCTCTCTCTCTCTCTCGATAATGAGATGAACGAATCGGAATGCAAGAAAAAAAACTCCAGCCATATAAGTTTACTTTCAATCTGCAGCCATGCACCATCAACTTCCAGGTCTCGGACTCCGTGGATCCTTGATATCCAAGGCATCTCCTGACGAGAATTCGGACTCCATACCACTGTTAGAACCACTCCTTCGCAGCCCAGCACCTCTCGGCCGTCCTATCCGGCTTTTAGTCAATACAGAACCACTCAATGGTACTTTTGGAGGATGAAAGTTCAGTTTGCTCGGTGACTGCGGGAATGGCTTCATCTCATCATAGACTGAAGATCTTGGAGTAGACATGCTGAACCCAGATCGTCTAGGCAAGATTGTCGACCGGTCAATCCGGACATAATCCGAGGAATGGCGGGTCGGGCTAGCGTTCAACGGGGTTCGCTTCTGACCGCCCGAATCAAAAACTGCACCTCCTGATGGTATAGAACGTTTTGACCCTGGGGTACTAGTAAGCCCACTTGTAGATAGTGGGAGTAATGTAGGTGTTGCTGGACGCGAAGTGGGCGTAGGTATCGAACTGCTCGTAGTTGTTGTACTCAGGCTGGTACCAGAAAGACGAGATGCTGGTCGACGGATTCCAGTATTCTTTGTACTTTGATTCAAGTCTTTGCCAAAAGTGGGTGAAGTGATCCCAACATTAGAAGATCCAGAAAGGTATGCGTTTGGACTATTGGGACTAGAAACTCGCCGCCTTTCCCTCGGGCGTTCTACTTCTCGAACCTTTACGGGAGATGGTGAATCTTCCATGACTAATACCCAGCCCGATGTATCACCACGATGGTTCCCTTTCGGCTCAGGCTCGTTGCTTTGTCGAGAGTCTACACTGCGCCGGATGCTATCGAGGCTGGTTTTTGCTGTGGTTGCTAACGAAGCGGACGAGGAGGAGGAGGAACTACCCAAAGCGTTGACGGGAGATACTGATGGATTGGCGCGCCCCGTAATACTGCCCATTCTCAACCGTGGGACGCGAGTATGAATCTTCTGCTCTAGCACACGGACCCTTGCCCGCATCTCAGAGACCATCTGAACTCCTTTGTTCTTGGGAATGGCTGAAGATGTGGAAGATGAGGAGGTGGTACGGGACGTGGGTAGACGAGAGTTGATAGGGGTACGAGGACTGGAGAGACTTGGTAGGGTAGTTGACCGAGACATTGAGGAGATGGGAGATGGGAGATTTGTGGGTTTTCCAGAAGCAAAACCTGCACGTTGCAGAAGCATAGACTGGCCAGATGATTTGGAGAGTGGGTTGCACTTGGGAGTTATTGTAGCTGTCGTGGAAGTAGAAGGCGTCGATTCCATGACAGGAGACAAGTCGGACAGTTGAAGATCTCTCCTGGAGTTGAGCAGGTCTTCATTTAAGGGAGTGGAGATATCGGGGAATCGCTGTAAAGATGAGGATTTTGAATGCTGTCTCTCTCTGGTGGATGCAATGGCGGATGTCAGCTGTTCCCTAAGAATGGCTATTTCATCTTGGGCGTCTAAGATAAGATGTTAGGCAGAACAAGAGGAGGACAATGAAACAACTGACCTCTCAGTTCATCCTTGGTCCGCTGCATCTCTTCTTCCAGGCTTGCTTTCTCAATCAATTCGTGCTCGAGAAGAATTTTCTCTTCGAGGGTCTTGGTATACTTGGCCTCCATGTCTATGAGACTCGAAGATGTAACGCGTTTGCTCCGCTCTAGATCATCTGCTCCGAGCTCGAGATCCCTGAGAGCTGTCTTTGTGAGCTGGTGTTCCTGCCGCAGCTTGTCGAGCTCCCGTTGTAGTGAAGTTGTAGTGGTGTTGTGTGTTGTTTGAAGGGACATGTACTTGCTCTGTGGAGCAGCCGGGTGAACAGAGCAGACAAGAGGGTTGGGAAACGACGCACCTTCCATTCGTCGCGTTCCGAGTCGGTCTTTGCGGCCCTCTCTCTGAGCTCCTTTTCCAGCTTGGTTGATCTTTCCAAGTCAGCCTCCATTTCGGCTTCGAGCTCCCTGCTGGTGGTCTGGAAGTCCTCGAGCTCCTCTCGAGTGAGGGCAAGGATATCGACGATCTGCGGCGCTTGAGTCAAGCAACGAGGGAAAGAAAGGAGACGCACTTCGTGATACTTTGCCCGCCAGTCCGTCTGTGCGGAGGCGTAGCTGTTGGGGTTTGTGAGAGCAATGGCGGCCAGAGAGAAGAGACATACTCATCCTGCGACAGATGCCAGTCCCTGGGGAGGGCATCTGGGGAGAGGACGGCGGACATGAGAGAGCCGCAAGAGGAGTGTTATTCCTTATTTGGATTGTGTCTATAGACTAGTAAAGTACTGAAATCGTCTTACAAGTCCTCTGGCTTTGCGCACTTGCGTTTCTCCAGCCTGCCTGTCTTTGCGCAGCGCATTTCCTGCCAGGACACAGGCTCCAGGGTCGACCCTGTCCGCAGATGTGAGTTTGGGCCATGTCCAGCGAGCATCGCCTTCCTACCTGCCTCACTCGTCGCAAATATCACCCCGAGATCATTGCGAGCCGTGGTCACAAAGTAGCTCCGGGCATCTCCAAGAGACATCTGGAATTTTGTCTGCATGGGTGCAGCGGTAGAACAGAATACACGCACCACAACACCGCGAACAACATCGCCGCCCCGAAAACAGTCCCCGATTTTCACCCGGTCCTTTTCAGTCGCCCGTACGTCCTGTGTCCGGACTACACCCACAAACTCTTCGCCAGCAGGCAGCGGGACTCCATCGACCACACCAATCGATAGCAGCGCCTGCACGGGCGACAGCCGAGTCACTGTGCCGAGCACCACAGACCCAGGAGACGGCGCATGAGGGCGAGTCCGGGGCACAGAGACTGTCTGCGCAACAGCACACGAGTTACAGAGACTGGAATTCCGAGATAGAAAAAAACACAAACAGAGGCCTGGAAGTGGGGAACACCCATGATGCTGGAGCGGACTTGGTTGTCCCTGGAGTAGGTGCCAGGGCCGAGCTGGAGAGCTGGCCCGCGAGGAATGGGAACGGGCTGCCCGGGTAGAAGAGTCATCGAATTTGTCTCTGTTGTTACTCTCTTTCTTACACCCATGGCCTCCTACCTCACAACCTCATTCGCCCGCCGTACGTCCCAAAAGTCTCTCTACGACCTCTCTTCTCACATCCTTCTCAGGTTTTCATCTTTCAGCGCGGCGCGGCGCACTCTCGCGCTTCAACATGCCCGCTATGAGCCCGACAATGACCGAGGGCGGCATTGCGTCCTGGAAGAAGAAAGAAGGCGACTCCTTCTCCTCAGGTGATGTTCTTCTCGAAATAGTCCGTGTAAACACCCATATCCATATCTTCAATGCCAACTCACCGCCGGGCAGGAGACCGACAAGGCCACAATCGACGTCGAGGCCCAGGACGATGGCATTCTCGCCAAAATCATCGCGAGTCCTTTTTTCACCTCCATCTCCATTGTCTCAACTTGTCGCAGGTCCCTGAGGGCTCCAAGGGCGTTCAGGTTGGCTCAGTCATTGCAGTCGTCGGAGAGGAGGGCGATGATTTCTCGGGTGCGGCCGCTCTCGCAGAACAAGCATCAAAGCAGGCGCCTCCAAAGCAAGAAAAGGTTCCCGAGCAAAAGCCTTCTACCCCTCCTCCTCCGACTTCCCAGTCCAAACCTGCTCCGGAGACGATGCCAGAACTGCCTGTCGGCGATCGCGTCTTCGCTAGTCCAGTCGCCAAAAAAATCGCCCTTGAGCGCGGTATTCCTCTCGCTCAAGTCAAAGGAACAGGTCCTAATGGCCGCATCATCCGCGCCGACGTCGAATCCTTCAAACCTGCCACTCTCCGGCCTCCCGCTGTCGCTGAATCCACCCAGGACTATGTCGACATCCCCCTTTCAAATATGCGACGTACCATCGGCGCCCGCCTGACACAGTCCAAGCAGGAACTCCCTCACTATTACCTTACCATTGAAATTAACATGGATAAAACACTGAAGCTCAGAGAAGTTTTCAACAAGGCTTTAACAGACAAGGACAAAACTTCCAAACTCAGTGTCAATGATTTCATCGTCAAAGCTGCTTCCTGTGCTCTCTCTGACGTCCCCGAGGCAAATTCAGCATGGCTCGGTGAGGTTATCAGGCAGTGAGTTGAACCTGTTTTAACAGTAAATCCTCATCTCACGCTGTACAGATACAAAAAGGCTGACATCTCCGTGGCCGTCGCAACGCCCTCTGGTCTCATTACACCTATTGTGAAAGACGTTGGTTCCAAAGGCCTTGCTACCATTTCGGCCGAAACCAAGGCTCTCGCTAAGAAAGCTCGTGATGGCAAGCTGTCACCATCCGAGTACCAGGTGGATATCTCGTTGAATATTTATGTCCGGTGTCCTGATATATCTGTTCCTTTCCAGGGCGGTACTTTCACCATCTCCAACCTCGGAATGTATGACATCAATCATTTCACTGCCATCATAAACCCTCCTCAGTCATGCATTCTTGCCATTGGTTCAACGCAACCTACCTTGGTACCCGCTCCTGAGGAGGAGCGGGGCTTCAAGACGGTACAAGTCATGAAGGCCACACTAAGCTCAGATCACCGCGTTGTTGATGGTGCTGTTGGTGCTCAATGGTTGGCCGCCTTCAAGGGCTATCTGGAAAATCCTCTCACCTTTATGCTTTGAAGTGACCTTTTTGTTTAGAGTTTTGTGTCAGGATGCTAGGATACCTTTTGATTAGACTCTAATGCATGTTTGAGGCACGTTTGATGATGCAGACATATGCTCGTCGTCATGTGATACTTTAGTTTTTGAGCGCTCAGCGCGTGTTCCAACTCTTGTTCACTCTTGTTCGCACCCTTGATTACGGTGGCTTAGGCATGGAGGACGAGTTTTTCGCGTCCGTCCTCAAGAAATGGGCCGAGTCATCTCAACAAGTGGTTGACCTCAAGAAGCGTCTCTCTGAGGTCGAACAGGAGGTGAGGCGGCATAGACAACTGTCGGATTGTTTGGTTTACCATCTTCCTCAGCGAAACAACTATCAGCACCAAATGAGCCGACTGAAAACCCAGGCTCAGAACAAGGACCTTGTCAGGCGTCATTCCCCCATCGCAATAAGACGTGACAATGGTGGAAACATAGACCTTGACGAAACAAGCGATAGGTTGGAGGAAGCTCGGATTAGTTATCAGCGGCAATTAAAAGAGGTGCGCACAAGTCCGACCATTCTCCAGGCAATGTTGAATGCTCATTTGACGTTGTCCAGTTGGATGACGCGCGAAATAACGAACAAATCTTGAAACGAGAGGTTGAAGAGCTCAAGAAACAGATGGAACTACAGTCCCAGGTCCAAGTACAGACCAATCAAGCGAGCTCAGAATTGGCAGACCTTCGATCGGAGAAAGAAACTATGACGAACACGGTAGGTTCTTGTCAGTCGTTCGTTAATCATGTAACCCAAAGTTTGAAACAGATATCCGGTCTCAGAACGAGACTACAGCAAGCTGAACAAACCAATGCCGAAATCCAAACAAAGGCTGTAAGTTCACTCCAGAAGCCTCTCAAGTAGTCCTATCAGTTTATCCTCTAAAGGCGGAAATGCATAGCATGGGCGCCCAACAGGTTGTGAAGCTTCAGGAAGAAATGGCCTCGCTAGAATCCGAGGCAAGTGATAATCCCGAGGTCCAATGGTGCTGACAACATTAGAATCCCTACAGATCCGAGAACTGCAAAGCCTCACGCAAGATCTTGAATCCTCGAATAAAAGCTTACGAGTAGATCTGGCAGCTACTAAGGAATACCTGCAAAAGGCCAAAGATAGCAATGCAGATCTCCGGAGGACTATTGATAAGCTGTCTCGTATTCGTCATATTGTAAAGCTTCCAATTACTAGGTCACAGTTCGGCTAACATTTTGGACCCAGACACGAAATGCTAAAGGAGCATTCGACGCCGCGTCTCCAATTCAAGGTTCCAGCACACGAGTTTCAAGCGGAGTTCCGAAAACACCATTGGCCAAGATCAAAAATGTTAAACAAGAGCCTGCTGACATCAACTTATCTTCCAACGATGTAACAATTGTTGCTGAACTAAACAATGGGCCAGTGCTGTCCATGTCATCTCGTCGACAAGAAGCTCTAGCGTCACTACCTATCATCATCCCCGATATTGACATCAATGACGAAGATAACAAGTTCACTCGTAGCTTTATAAGTGCCGCAATCGGGGGTAATATTCAGTCTATGATTGTTCGGTATGTCAAATTCAATACTTGAAATCGGGAAAGACACTGACTGACTGATGGAAAAGAGTATCATCCAGTGGAACAGACCTTGCGAGGGGTCGAAACATTGAAGAGTATCTATGCCCGAGGTTGGATCACAATCCTTGGTGTCCCTCTGTCCCTCGGCAACACGGCTATATGTTCGTTGGCCTGGGCCGGGACAAAGATACATACACGATTCCAAAATTGTGCAATTTGTTTGTTGGAATACCCAAGTGCGGACAAAAAAGTGAACGAAACTTCAGGTATCTAGGGGTGTACAGAGTCAGTCGCGTGGAGTCATTGAATGTTTCAGAATGGGAAGGCCTTGGACAGGAGGTACGCTGTACTCGTTGATTTGAAGAGATCGTATTTGGTTTGACTGGCAGTATCTCAAATAGGTCAAGCAGAACTATGCTCAACTTACCAAAAACAAAACCAGAGACCCACGATCGAAAGATGATATTCAAGCAGCCTACGACTCTGGAGAACTCTCTATTCCTTGTGTCAGACTTGAGTGTGCGAAGTTTGACGATGAGTTGTATGCAGGGCTTCTCGCATTCCGCGCCAAGCATAGCAGTACCCAGCACAGTCGAGTTACCAAACGAACCCGCGATGATGACAATGAAGGTAACCCCCGTTCGCAACAGATCAAACGGAGTGCTGGCAACCGATTGTTGCAGAACTGATTCCATTATTAACATACCTATACCCTGACTTGCAACGTTTTGTTCTACGCCTGCTCTCATGATCTTGTTTTTTTTGGTTCATTTTTGATCGACTTCTTATCCACTCATTTAGCAAGTTAATATTTATTTCTCGCGTGGTTTCTGTCCGACTTTGAACCGCGCTCTACTACTATCATTATTTGGATTTCCGAAGTTTCCCCAAACTGATGATATGGTGCACGAGGATTACTTATTGCCAGTTTTATGCAACGAGAACAATGATCCACATTCTCAGACATTTATTACTACGATTTACAGTATCGAGGAACATGACAATTCAAGAGTTGAAATGTACAGATGATTTGCAGCTTTCGAGAAGAATCTGAATCTGGATGAGTCATCATGTACTACTACAGTTTGCTTTTTTTCCTTGTGTGGATTCAACTGAAAGGGAAAACAATGATGATGATGACCAAGCTCGCATATCACCTTGATCAAGGTGATCGCTGAGATCAAGCTTTCTTCCCGTCATGCCCGGTAGACTCAAGAAACACAATCCACTTAAGAACCCGGGTTGGCTTACACCGTCTATCAAGTAGATCCAGACGTCTTATATTCCTTCTCACTCAGAACGCCCTTACCTTGCTCTCGGGCTTGAAGGCTCGGCGAACAAGCTCGGCGCAGGCGTGATCAAACATTCCGAGGCTGGTGCAGCATCTGTGCTCTCAAATGTTCGACACACGTATATTACGCCTCCAGGAGAAGGATTTCAGCCCCGCGATACGGCTCTCCACCATCGTGAATGGGCGCTTCACGTTATCACTGATTCCTTGGAGAAGGCTGGCGTATCTATTCACGACGTCGATTGCATCTGCTTCACTCAGGGTGAGTATTTTGTAGACTAGATGTAACCTTGTATTGCTCACTGTGCTTGAACACAGGTCCTGGAATGGGTGCACCTTTACAATCTGTTGCACTGGTGGCTCGCACGCTGTCGTTGTTGTACAACAAATCCTTGGTTGGTGTAAACCATTGTGTTGGGCGTGAGTCACAGTTCTAGCAGGTAGTCTGATCGCCCTTTTGATGGCTCAACAGATATCGAGATGGGTCGGGAAATTACCGGAGCGGACAATCCCGTTGTCCTATACGTCTCCGGTGGCAACACCCAGGTGATTGCATATTCTCGACAGTGTTACCGAATTTTTGGCGAGACCTTGGATATTGCTGTCGGCAACTGCCTAGATCGTTTCGCCAGAGTGATCAATCTGAGTAATGATCCCAGCCCCGGTTACAATATAGAGCAAGCAAGCAAAAAGTAAAGTGCATTCATGACTGTCACCGAGTTTACACTGACAAGAGTCCTCATATAGAGGGACGCGACTGGTCCATCTGCCTTATGCAACAAAAGGAATGGATGTCAGTCTGTCTGGAATCCTGACGTCTGTAGAGGCTTATACGCTGGATAAAAGGTTTCGTCCCGACGGTCAGCCACGGGATGAGAATGACATTGACATCATCACCCCTGCTGATCTGTGTTTCTCTTTGCAAGAAACGGTTTTTGCAATGCTGGTTGAGATCACAGAACGGGCCATGGCGCATATTGGAAGCAAGGAGGTTTTGATTGTCGGAGGCGTTGGCTGTGAGAGCACTTGTTAATGCTTGTTCGAGTACAATCCAACTATGACTTTGGAACAGGCAACGAAAGACTACAGGAAATGATGGGAATCATGGCTCAAGAGAGAGGTGGTCAGGTGTTCGCGACTGACGAGAGGCGAGTGTTTTCTGGCCGAGTTGATGTTTACAAATGAATGAGGGATAGGTTCTGCATCGATAACGGTATTATGATTGCCCAGGCTGGCCTCCTAGCGTACAGAATGGGCCAAACAACCCCCCTCGAGAAGACTAGTTGTACACAAAGGTGGGATAAATTTGGTTCTTATGACATCAGTCTTTTTTATATCATTGGTAGGTTCCGAACCGATCAAGTACATGTTGCATGGAGGGCATGAGACAGTCATATGTAAACCTTCCATACCGCTCGGAAGTGACATTTGTCTGATAACCGAGGTATATGCGTTGATCAACACAATTTTCAGAAACAGCTCATTGCATATATTGTATAGTATGTACGCATAGGCCGTCTCTCCTGCAGTTTGTTCACGAGTTGTTCATACAGAATTGTCTACGTATTTTTGAATGAATTGTGAGCCCAAAGAATCCAAATCACGGGAAACTTCATCGAACACTTTCCACCACCATTCATGCAGAATACCAAAATGCAATGCGTTTACATCCGGATTTTTCCTGGACGTCCATGGTTTATCGGAGAAGATGTAATGGACGCACCGCACTTTTTCATCATCCCATACGTCTGGGTGGACAGTTCGAAGCATTCTCAGCGCGTTATATTCCCATGATATAGGCTTCCACTTCCCTGCATAAACTTCGGAAAGTAGGTCCTGGTCCGGAAAAACATAATTCGTAAGATTGCGAGCGGATGTGATCAACTTGAAGAGTTTATTGGCCTGTTCCTTGGAAGGAGTGAGAACGACTAATCCGGAATTAAGTAGGCTGTGTGCGCGAGGCGCATTGGGGATCTTTCTATCCAATGTGGCGTTGATCTGGACATAGGAAGAGTATGCACAATTTTCGGGTGTCCTGTTGTTGAAACAGCTTGAGCTGACAACACCTGAGGCCATGGATGTCTGTCTCGCGTACCAATCTACCGGATAATGCTTGAACTTGCGGGGATTGCAAGCACAAACGTAAGTGGCAGCAATTTGGTCCTCAGCCAGGTCGAGGTCGAAAAGGTCATCCATATTGCGCCTGATCAACATGTCACAATCCAGTAAAACAATGCGCTAGAAAAACACTAATGAGAGGAGAGAGTCTCAGTCAGTCAGTCAATTCCTCTGACCCGAAACTCAAGCAACTCAAACGCCCTGCTCGCCAAGTCAGGTCTCCACCACAAGAGTGGGTCTTAGTTTGTACTGACCTCAGTTTCGTCCATGTATCAACGAATCGGTCCTCGCAGAGCTGCTCTCCGGAAGCAGACAGTGGATAGAGTGATTGAATCTCCCTCAAAACTATGCCGCTCTTTGTCAGGATATCTCTGGCATCCTGGGAAACTGAGGGGGTGACCATCACTACAAGGGGATAGCGAGAAGCTGTGGAACGCAAGCTATAGAAAAGGACCAAAACTCCAGGTAGATATGATATTGTCGTGATCAAAGTGACGTATGCGCAAGGGGCGTCCTTAGCCATGAAGAAAGTGAGGAGATACGGAGTCACTTAGCAGGTCTCATTTCGCCTGAAGCATCTCACACGTGGGACAACCAAATGATTAACAAATGATCAACGAATGATCGTGCCGGATGATCAAATTACCTAATTATTTATTTTTAGATAATCAGCATCATTAGTGACAAACAACAAAAGAGAATTGAAAGCACTGGGAAAGCTATGATTCTTGCTCTCACTTGGCCATTAGTCTTCGTTCAGGAATACTTCCTTGTGTCTGTGAATAATTCTATCATGAAACAGGTAAAATAGGTAACGGAATGACTCAGATCTGAATCAAATCCAAGAAGCATGACACATAGTCAATCAATGCATTAATTAATTTGTATTCATACTATTCTAGAATAGGGGAAATTAATTTACAATGTAATTTTACAGGAGTAGATAATTCAAAGTATGGAAATAGAAGAATTCAATAAATAAAAAATAAAAAGAAATAGTAAAACTGGAAATTTGGTATATGACAATGTACACATTTTCCTATGCAATTTACCAGGTCTACACACAGATTAACTATAATTCATACATAAAAAATGCTTATCTGAGTATTAAATAAATATTAGGACCTGGTTTTGTACAACTAGGCTAGTTGGTTTTGCTCATCTAGATATCGAATAATATATTAGACCTGGTTTTCTACAACCAGGTTTAAAGTATTAATATTATCTGATGTTAAGATGAGCAGAACCCAACTAGAACAGCCTAGCTTTTTTTCAAAAAAATCATCAATTTATTACGCGGGGCTCGGTGGCAGTCCGCGGTAGCTACGCAAAGTACTTAAATAGGGAAGAGAGAAAGAGGCTAGGTGACGCAGGCATAGGTTATATTACATATCGGTGTATTGTGGGTAGGACAGCCTAGTTGTAGTTGTAAAAATCTGATGCTTATACATGCCAAATAAATCATTGCCTATATGTACCTCTTACAAATCTATTTGGTACCCATTTGATGTGCCAATATGTGCACATCTTTCCCAAATAAACATCACTCCTAATATAGGAACCATACCAGCAATAAAAGGCAAGTAAATCAAAACGTCCATTCTAGGCGATTATGCACTTTTTTCGCTTCCCATTATCTTTGTCTTTGTTAGGTGGAGGAGGGTTTACTTCAAAAAATTGTTAAGGACGTATTTCTGAAGTTGGTGCTCAATCTTACAGACAGCCCTGATTGCCTCATCGAAAACTGTCTTAAGTCCTTTCTGAGTTAGTGCAGAGCACTCAAGATACTTTACGGCCCCAATGTCACGGCCCATGGCAACGCCTTGCGAGTATGTGATGGGTGACATACGCCTGAAACGTGTCAGCAGGCCTGTCAAATTTGGGCAGGTTCTTGACACTTACCGGTCTCTCAGCTTCTCAATTGTCTGCTGGTCTTCGCGAAGATCAAGCTTGGTGCCTACAAGCACGATTTGGGTGGATGGGGCATGGTGTGTGATTTCAGGATACCACTGGAGCGCTTTAGTAGGTATACAGATTAGAAGTAAGATACAGACTGACTTTTGTCTTGACGTTCTCATAGCTCGGGGGACTGACAAGGGAGAAACAGATCAAGAAAACGTCCGTCTGGGGGTATGATAATGGTCGGAGGCGATCATAATCTTCTTGGCCAGCAGTATCCCATAAACCTAAAGATATGGTCTTTCCATCTACCATAACCGTTGCCGAGTAATTGTCGAAAACTGGTTTTTGGGGTTCAAAATGAGCTCAAAATTCTTCTTTGCTCAGCTTACCAGTAGGAATATATTCTCCCTTATCACAGAAATTAGCTTGATGGTCAAAATGAAAGCAGAAGCACGCACCGGGAAAGCATTGGTAGTATATGAGATCAGCAAACAAGTCTAAACCTCTCAACACCTGTTCACTGTAATCAACGCTGGGAGAAAACCAACCTTTCCTACAGCACCATCCCCTACCACAACACCTGATAGGGCGGTCATGAGTTAACCCAAGTTTTTATCAGAGAGCACATACATTTGATAGCTTGCATGTTGGCCCTGTTTCGAAAGATTTATGAAATTGTGGTCTAGTTCGAGATATCGCTCTATGCAATGAGATGACAATGCAACATATGCATTTCAGCAGGCTTCCTCGAGGAATGAAACTGAACGAGTACCTGTGTCTCTTTTGCTAAAAAATGGATAGAGCTGAGGAGAGGGATGATGTGTTTTGGGTAGGATGGGGATAGTAGAGCTGTGTCTGAATACGGCGCTGGCAGCTATTTTTCTCACGCATGCTCCCTGCACGCCGCACTCGTACTCTTTCTTTAACCTTCCCACGCGCAACACCACGCGCATCATGTCGAAGTAGAGCTATGAATACATGTACAAGTACACAAGTCGTTTCGACATTTGACCAAGTCGACTGATACCGTAGATTAAAACGAGACAACGAGACAACTCTTGAAAACAAGTATCAACTAAAGCACAATTGGTCATGGGTGTGATGACAAACCTTCAGTTAAAAATTACCAGAAAGTAGAACCAGAACTTCAAGATAGGTAAGCAAATGCGTTAACAATAAATAGTTCAAAAATGTCTATTCTCTGAACGAAAGCCTCCTCTTCTTCGACGGGGGCTCAGAGGGTGACTGCTGAGGGTCATGCTTATGTATTAAGTCATCAGAGTACTTGTTGTTTAGATCTTCCGTATCGCCAAAGCTGGAGGAAGAGTCGGCATACATGTTGTCACCCTCGTCGTCAGACGTAACCTTACGAGTAAGATCAAAAGGCTCGAGAAGACCAATGCCTAGACCCTTCGTCTCTGCAGAATTACGGATGCGGAGGACCGGACTCTCAGCTTCAAGTGCACGTTTGACTGGACTTGGGCGTTCAGCTCCGCCGGACGAAAAGATTGAGTGGAACGGATCATTCAGTTGACCAGATAGCAAGGAGCTTCCTGAGAACCAGTCATCGGCCAACTCAGACGTCAACCGCTTCTTTGATCGGTCAAGATCTCTACCGAGAGGTGACTCCTCGATTCGATGTCGAAGGCGAGTGAATTCAGGCCGGTTCGCAAGAGGTGAGCTTCCAATCCGGCTTTTACTGAGGCGTGCATGACTACTGGAACTAAGTGCTAGCCTCATGCTGCTGAGGGGCGTTTCTGGTCGAACAAAGCGAGAAGTGGACGAGGTAGATGATGAGGAGTAAATAAGTGGACTACTTCCAAGGATAGGAGAGCCCTTCACCAATGGACTGGCAGCGTTGCGGACAAGCATACTCAGAGATAGCTCGCGAGTTTGCGAGTGTAACGGATGGCTTGGACTTGGAAAACGCCATGGCTGGTCCGAGGGCAGCGGGGGAGGGGAATGGCGGAATGATGGCGTCAATAAAGGATCATAAGGGGATGGTGGAACAAGAGGAACGGAAATTGGAGGCGTCGGGGGAATTTTCTCAATTGAAAAGTTACCTGCATCAGAAGATGAATGTGGTGTGAGAGGAGGGGTCATGGAAGGACCACTAGAGGGCTGTCGATTGCAGGCTTGTAAATTTGTTTTAGGCCGAAGGCTTGAACTAGAAATCTTATCTTTGGCTGATTCCTCGTTCACGTCTACTGATGGCGGCGTCAAGATTGAAGAACGAAATTTAGATTTTTGTGCCGCAATTTGTGGTACAGTGCCTGGGGTAATTTCGAATTTGAGATTAACAAGAGTATCGTGCCCGTCTTCACGGCCCCTACTCGAGACTTGTTTATTTTCCTCTGTAAAAAAACCGTCACTCTCATTTAACTAGAAGAACAAAAGTGACGCACTGTTTGAAGATCTGCCCCGAGGGCGATCAGAGCCATCTCGATCTCGGCGATTAGCCATTGCAATTTTATGTTTCTCGAATACATGCCGTCGCCACATACTCTTGGCATTTACACCTGCATACTGGCGTCTACAGAACGTGCAGCGCAGGCGAGGTTCCTCTCCCTTGATCCATCCTTCAGCACCTTTTCCCTTGAGATCCTTTTTCTTGGCGGGACACCAACCTCTAGGCGGCTCGAGAATGGGAGGATAGGCAATAGCGTGTGAGTTTGTGTTATTATCATGAACGAAGTCTTTTGGATCAAGGAACCACTCCGAATTGTCAGTCAAAACTTGAAAAGTAAGTCCATCTGGATGGTGATCTGAGTTTGGGAAAGTGGTGAAGGGAGGGTGGATAAATATGACATTCGGATCGGAAGGATGAGGATCCATGCCCGCGGGGACAACAAGAGCATCATGATAGCGGCTTTGATTGCGGGAGTACTGAAAAGGTTTGATACGACTGTCGGAGAGATGTGAGTGGGGTGTGTAAGGACGAGGCTGAAATGAGGAAGCGGCAGGAGCAAAAAAATCATAGTCAGACAAGGTGCTGGCATGTCGCTTGAGGGATTCGATCGCGCTTGGTTCGGGAGAAGGAGGAAGAGATGGCGCTGAGAATGTCTTGGCAAGAGGCGCAGAACTCGCAGCTCCCGTCATGATAGAAGATTGCTAGGGAATCGCTGGTGGTCGGGTTAGTGAAAAGTGTTATAGACTGAATTTGATCGATGCTAAAACAAGATGGAGAGAGGAAGAGAGGTCCGGGGTGCCACGTCGAGACGGGGGAATCAAAGCGTTATTGGGGGATCGGGATGAGTGTTATATTGTGCCTTGTTTACTGCCTCGAGGTGTCTAGTTGACACGCCACGACGCGTCCATCACATGACAGATTGACTCATATTTTCAACAAATGTATACCAACTACAAGGCGAGAGATATATAGCTGTAAACAAGTTGATCGCAAATCCACTAGGGGAAAGACAAAGACACACCCCGCAATCATAACTAAACCCCCAATAGGGGTGACAGGACCAAGAACCTTGAACCTGCGTCCACGTTAGTCCAAGCCGACTAAACTCATTGAACTTGCCGTTCTCGGGCCAACACCAATGCTATGATACTGGATGAGAAGATAGCTCCACCTGCAGCGATAGCAGGTGCAGCAAACCTGTGCACCGAGAAGCGAGGGTGAAGAGATACCAACAGAAGGCCTAGGCCGTTATAAATCTACCGACATCCATGAGGATTGCGAATGCGAGAGGGATGGATTTCTTACCGCAAAGGATGCTGCAGTATTCCATGCGTGCAGATTCTCCTGAGTAATATCGGGTCTACGGCGCAATCCGTGTGCTTTGGATTATTTTAGACAATGTCTTGGATCCGATCTCAAAGACTCACTTCCCAATGCACCTGCCATCATACCAGCTGTAACTATCCGTAGCTGAGAGCAGTAATCATGATCACTACGAGAAAACCTCACTAAAGATTGCACCTGTCTTCCATGCCCAGTTGGAGCGAAGAGCATGAGAAATGAGGGGTGTTGTCATTTTGTAGGGAATCAAGTGTTAACAATGAAAAACACAGCATAAGACCTGAGGACAAAGCCTCAAAGGTGTGGGAAACCGAAAGATGTTAGGTGGATGTGAATGCAGTCAAAACTAGATCTGCGTCCCTGAGGGTCCCTGAGGCCAGGATGACTTCATTCTCCCTTTATTCTACTCAACTCTCTGTTCTCCCTAGCCACCTTCCCTGGGGTAGCATTTTCATCCTATAAATCTCCTGTCCTACTTGGTGTCCTGGTCTGCTCTCTACAAAAGCCATTGTAAGGTCATGAACTCAAATTTCACCCCCTTCTAACCTTGGAAAGAGCCCAACTTCCATCAGTTCTGTTGATAAGGAAGCTTGTATATCACTCCACAGTGATGCAACACTATGATGTGAGGTTATTGGTACTTTTTTGGAGGTTGGGTACTGCTAAATGATAGAAAAATAGACTCAGCGTCTCCTCTATAGTAAACGACTGAGGGTTACTACGAGAGGTCAAGCATATTTATTTACTACTGGCCCATCCTTAAGTTCACGACTGCTCACTAAGGTTAACCTATCACTTCATATGTGCATTCTGACATGTCTCGATCCATACCCTAATCTCTGATCTCCTTCCTCGGATTGCATAAGTGCGTCAGTTCCTTCCGACACTAAGGTACTCTCTTTTGAGTATGAGAACATACCCCAATTATTACCATTTCTGACACAGCTATTACTTGTAATTTATCATGCAATTTGACTTGGTATGTCACACTGCTGTTTTCTTTTTGGAAAAAATCAACAATCTATTACATGGGGCACGATGGCAGACCGTGGTAGTTGCGCCCCGTGTCACACTGCTGTTATAGTGAATTGTTTTTTAATAACAATTATTGCAATAAGCTTGGCATTTAACTCACCAGATCTACTGTTGATAACAATGTGAGCATTCCAGCACATTGTCCCCATGCCACACCATGTGAGGCTGAAATTTTCCGCTTACACCACTCAAACAACGTGCATAAATATCAGTCCTACATTGACCAACTGGGTTCCAGCTCAACCCCACTCGCTAGATCACCAATATGGTAGGAACTCAAGAACCAACATGTAAGGGCAAGGTCGCCCTTGATTCCGCCTTTTTACCATATAGGAAGTTATCTTGGGTGGACGAGCAATCTAGAGAGATCAAAAAGTGACATGTTAGTAGCTTGACAGGTGACTTGACAAATCAGTTGACACATCGACAACATAAACACGACTTGTTGATCGTCGTATGATGCATCACTTATCCAAAATGCTGAATCTTGGCTTGTTCATTCCCACGGTCCAATGAGCATTTCATGCCTCAAACCAGAGTTGCCGTCTTAGGCCCCTTGGGTACATATACACATGAGGTGAGGCATTGTTCCATATTTGACAAGCTTCTTTTTAAATGGCTCATAGGCTGCACATGAGATTTTTGGTGAATCTGTGGCGTATGAAGAGCTGAGGACGATTCCGGGTATGAAACCAGATCTGCCCCGTTTCAACATCGCAGCTAACTGCATGTTTAGATATCTTAAAAGCAATTCAGGAGACTGTGCAGATAGGGGTGGTTCCCCAAGAAAACACGATATATGGAAACGTTATTGAGACATATGACTGTCTTCGTCATCTCAAGTGTGGTTTCGTGAAGGGAGAGATCACTTTGCAGATTCAGCATTGCCTCCTAGTACTAAAGGGGGTCAAATTAGAAGATGTCGACACGGTGTTGAGTCACGAACAGGTGCGTTTGTTGTCTTGGGAATTGTTAGTTCTCAACAATGTTCATGTGAGTGCTAATACTTTGTAAGGCCCTGGGGCAGTGCCAGGAGTTCTTATATGCAAATCTACCGAATGCAACTTTTGTCCAAACCCCATCAACTGCATCTGCTGCCCAGAAACTGTTAGATAGTCCTCGGAATTGTGCTGCCATCTGCTCCAAGGTCTGCGCCAAAATTTTCGGTGAGCTTGAAATACTGCGAGAGGGGATTCAGAGCATGTCAAGTATGTTCGCTATTACATCTCCGAAGTTCGTTAAATAACTCGTAATAGATAACTTTACTCGATTCTACGTCGTTGTCCGGGACCAAGAGGTACAATTCCCCACAGCAGCCCTGCCTAGAATTGAGGGGCGCGCCCTAATTCGGTTGTGGATTCCAGAGAAACAATCGCTCAAAGATGCGATTCGATGCTTTGCATCATCAGATTTGATTATTGTACATATCGATCGCAGGCCTTCTGGTGACTTGCCATTCCGAGATGTATACTTTATAGAAGTGGCAAGTGTATCGGGGTCTATGGACTTGCTTGAACGATCTCAGGCGATCGGGTTATGGTCTACTGCAGTCACAGGTGTAATTCACCCAATCAGGAATATGGGAGGAGAAGTAGATCTAATTGGCTTGTGGTAGCGCTTGAGACCGTTGGGCATTTATTGATTGAGAGCGATAAACTATGCAGTACATATCTCCACAGTGAACAGACTCCGTTATGAAGTCTGCTCGATAAGTATCTTCGCATTTTCCGATCGAGGAGATATGTAATGTTTGAGGTAACTGCAGCAAGAGGCAATCAACCTGAGTTTTGGTCGCTCGAAAGGCAAGTGCATCAACAACCTGGTTAAATTTGACATATAGACAATTTTAGGTTTAATGGCCATTTTCATCGATCGCTTTGGTTATGTTATACGTTGCCAATAGGGAGACCACGACGATCCAGATGATATCCATCCCAATGAACCTGCCAGGGCATGCACTGTGCAAGAGGGGGGGGCAGTAAGACGCTGGGCACGGCATAAGAGACGAGGACACCAAGAGCAAGGAACATTCGCCATACCTTTGGTTTTTTTTCTCCGGCATTTAATCCTTGTCTCATACCACCACATGGCTCTCATCACCCCCTTTTCTCTCAAGGACATCGTCAGTCCTCAGTTCCACCAGATCTCTTTTCCTGCAGAAACGTACATCAAGTCTGAGCTAAATATCAAATTAGACAAGGGTCCTCTACTCTCTACATAAACCTCCGTTTGCTCACATCATTCCAGACGATCAGATCTGCAGGCTCTTCCTCACTCCCGCAGGTTGCCCCCTCGGCCCTCTCCACTGTCCACTGCGTCACACAACACCGTCTGCCCAGAACTTCCAGCCCCCAAAACCCCTGCCCACTCATCCACGCGAACGAGAGCGCGTCTCTACCGTCTGCAAACACTGGCTTCGTGGTCTCTGCAAAAAGGGTGATGCATGTGAATTTCTTCACGAATACAACTTGAGGCGCATGCCGGAATGCTACTGGTTTGCAAAGTATGGCTATTGTTCTGCCGGTGACGAATGTCTCTACGCCCATCCCAAGGAACGCAAAATCGAGTGTCCGGACTACAACCGCGGTTTCTGCAAATTAGGTCTGTGGTTTTCATTATACTGCGGTCCTGTCCCTTCATTTTGGGTTCACAAGGTCCTACCTGTCCCCGCAAGCATGTTCGTAAAGTAGCTTGTCAACTTTATCTGACTGGCTTTTGCCCCCTGGGGCTCGAATGCCTACGTGGCCAGTACGTATATCTCTTTTTCCTCCTTGCCCAGTCCATCCATAGCCTACTAGCCCCAAGCCCAGCCTCCCACCATCAAGCGCCTATGAACCTCCTCCCCCTCCTTCCACACGTGACCTGGGGCCGCCTCCCCCAGGCTTCGCTAGATATGCCGACCTTGACAAAGCTCCAGGCCTAGCTACTGGTCCTTCTGGCCAGCCTCAGATGCCTCAACGGAGAGACCCTAACGAAGTTACTTGTTTCAAAGTATGTTTCTTTTTGACCGCTCTTTCATCCTGTCTCTCATCGAAGTTCCTCCTTTGTAGTGTGGCGAAAAGGGCCATTATGCTAATCACTGTCGTAATAGAAATGTTCCTGGAAATCGTGGCGGGACAGAAAGAGTTCGACGATATGGAGGTGATGACTGAGGGGCGTAGTAAGGCAATCTTCCACCCAAACTCCAAGGCTATGTCCTTAATGTGGTGAAGGACAACGCAGTATCTTAATCCAGTCTTCTTTGCTCGAGTGATATCTCCTCCGAGAAATCAGGACCAGGCTGGAAAGCAACCTATATCATAAAACCTGAATACATCACTGATTATAACACCGTGTTGTCAAGTCAAGTCGCTCTTCCCCATTGTCATACATCATCTCGCTTGTCTCTATGTGCTCAATAAGCACGGATACAGATAATTTCTCCGCTTGCATCATGAGATTGCAACTCACTCTTTGTGACATGTAACTTAGTGGCTTAATGTAATTGATCTAGGTTAGAATTCCTGATCACATCACTCCACTGTCATTCTGGTTCCATCTCTTTTACATCACCATGGGCTGGCAGAAAACGTTTACATTATCTCAGAGGTCTAAGGGATGCCATCTTGTCACAAATGAGATTGCTTCTCAGATCCAAGAAGGCCTCCGAAATGTTCAGGTTTAGATCGGTTTTCCTATGTCCTTCTCTTGATGCTCAATCGGCTGGTGTTAGGTTGGCATGCTCTTCCTTTTCATGTATGTTCGGTAGTCTGCTTTTAATAAAGATATATTCTGAGCATTTTTAGCCAGCACACCTCCGCTGCTTTGACTATCAATGAGAACTATGATCCTGGTATGATAGTCACTTCTCTCTTCGAATTCGGTGAACGTACCAGTTACTTCCAGATGTAAGAAAAGGTAAGCACTTGGCTTTTCTTGTCCAAGCCTGCATCCTCAGTAACACCGCTTACGTCTACCGGACACAGATATGAATATGGCTCTCGATAATATGGTTCCAGAGTCTCTTGACTGGCGGCACACTGATGAGGGGCCTGAGTGAGTGAACACTGTTGAATCAGTTAAATCGATCAATGACCTCGGCTGTGTAGCGACTCGTGAGACTTGATACAGTTTTTCCCCAGAAAACCAGTTGCTCACCATTGCATCAAGTGTTTCTCATACCAAGACATCTCTTGTCGGAACATCTCTGTCAATTCCCATCACCAATGGTCGAATGAATCTCGGAACCTGGCAAGGTTGGTACTGTATCCGTTGCCATCGTGGCCCTTAAACATGCACATGCAGGAATTTATTTGACAGAGTTCAGGTATATGCTTCATTCCAGACGCATCGTGGCAACAATTCTGTAAGCTGTCTGTCTGTCTCTTTTCAAAGTCATCTCATGAGGCCTTCAGATCATAAACCATCCAAGCGCTGTTCTGAAATTGTCAAAGATGGCTGTCACATGTAAAAAAATATTTGGAGGAAAGCTCAACAGGTTGCGGATATTCTTGTGCGAAGTCACTATGGAATCTTGGTTGATTCGAACAGTAACATATCCTCCCAGAAGCCATGGAAACGATGATGATCAAGTGTATTCTGGTTGCCTTCTACTTTGTGACCACCACATACAAAATCGAGGATATATACTCCAGTACTCAAATGTCGCATTCCCACCGGAAGATAGAGTAATCTAAGTCAGCAACGTAAGCCCTGGCATATCATGATGGATATCTTGGTCAACCTACCGCGTGTGAAATCGTATACAAGTGTCGTAAATAAGAAAGGAACAGGAGACCTTGTCAAATCCTATATAGTGTATTAACAGCCAAGTCCACCGAAAACCTTTCCCTGAGCCTACTCTGAACTTGTATTGGCATGCCGAAAGCAGTTATAAAACCAGCTCTCAGGCGAAATCAGGTGAGTCATCTGTTTCTGATCTCGTTGACCATCAATTATTCGAATGATATACAGGCCTGTCGGTCATGTCGGAAGCGGAAGCTAGTGCGTTTGCTGAGATCTTGGATCCATAAATGGGCAAGAAATCTAACGTACCCTTGTGTAGAGGTGCGATGCCGCAAGACCACACTGTGGATCATGCGTGAAGTGAGTAGAGTATTCTTCGAAACTTAGATCATTATTGAACAAG
>Ga0153948_1000062_pt1 | contig 53341 bp, 48 predicted proteins | sample TSNJ032MetaG_FD_104696 | JGI IMG/M metagenome (GOLD analysis project Ga0153948, IMG submission 104696) | Attine ant fungus gardens microbial communities from New Jersey, USA - TSNJ032 MetaG | ecosystem: Host-associated > Fungi > Mycelium > Unclassified | place: USA: New Jersey, Wharton State... | reverse complement strand
GACCGGATCAGGGGCTGCTGCGGCAGCAGCGGGAGGCGAATAAAAGGCTTCGACTTCGGCAATCGCGTCTTCGAGAATATTGCGCTGGCGTACCGCCACAGCTTGCGAGGCATTTGCCGTCACAAGCTTCTGCTCGATCGTTGCGCGCGCCTTCGCGTAAACGCGCTGGCGCAATTCAGGCGATTTGTCCGCCTGCGCATCGATCGTCTTTTTCAGTACAGCTACAAAATCCGCCATTCCGTCTTACCCGGTTTATCGCCCGTTCAGATACCACAAGCACTGGATGCAATTAAATGTCCCAATAATCACAATAATCAAGGGAAAGCAAAGTGTCTGGCAGTAATTAAGCGAAGCTTTTCAAAACGATGAGGCGAAATAGCGGCAGATTTGACAAAGCTTCGAGCATTTTCTGGCCAATCTGAACCACCGGACACCACTGCAACGCTCAAAAACTGAAAACCCGAAGCAGTTTATGCAAAACTGCTTCGGGTTGATCAATAGCGCGATCTTGAAAAGATCAATCCTGGAACGGATCGGTGACGAGGATGGTATCCTCGCGTTCCGGGCTGGTGGACAGCATAGCCACCGGAGCGCCGATCAGTTCTTCGATGTGGCGAACATATTTGACAGCCTGCGCCGGAAGATCGTTCCACGAACGTGCACCTGCAGTCGTTTCTGACCAGCCCGGCAGCGTTTCATAGATCGGCTTGACGCGAGCCTGCGCGCCCATGGAGGACGGCAGATAGTCGATGCGCTTGCCATCGAGTTCATAAGCAACGCAGATCTTGATTTCATCCAGACCATCGAGAACATCGAGCTTGGTCAGCGCGATGCCGGTGATGCCGGAAGTGCGAACCGTCTGGCGCACGATCACAGCGTCGAACCAGCCGCAGCGGCGCTTGCGGCCCGTCACGACGCCAAATTCATGGCCCTTGGTGCCGAGGAATTCGCCGATTTCATCGTGGAGTTCCGTCGGGAACGGACCTTCGCCGACGCGGGTCGTGTAGGTTTTGGTGATGCCCAGCACATAGCCGATGGCCGTCGGTCCGAGACCCGAACCGGCAGCAGCCTGACCGGCAACAGTGTTGGACGAGGTCACGAACGGATAGGTGCCGTGGTCGTTGTCGAGCAGAGCGCCCTGCGCACCTTCGAACAGGATGCGGTCGCCAGCCTTGCGGCGCTCGTCGAGCACGCGCCAGACCTGATCGATATAAGGCAGGATTTCATGGGCAACCGAGGTCAGTTCCTTGAGGATCGTCTCAACGGCGATTTCCTCGAGGCCCATGCCGCGACGCAGCAGATTGTGGTGCGACAGCAGACGCTCGACCTTTGGCTCCAGCGTTTCCGGCTCAGCCAGATCGATGACGCGGATGGCGCGACGCCCGACCTTATCTTCGTAAGCTGGGCCGATACCGCGCTTGGTGGTGCCGATCTTGAGGCCCGAATTGGAGCCTTCGCGCATGGCGTCGAGATCGCGATGGATCGACAGAATGAGCGGTGCATTTTCGGCAATACGCAGAACGTCCGGAGAAATCTCGATGCCCTGTGCGCGCAGCTTCGCGACTTCAGAAACGAAATGATGCGGATCGACAACGACGCCATTGCCGATGACGCTGAGTTTGCCGCGCACCAGACCGGAGGGAAGCAGCGAAAGCTTGTAGCTGACGCCATCGATAACAAGCGTATGACCGGCATTATGACCGCCCTGATAGCGCACGATGACATCGGCGCGTTCGGACAGCCAGTCCACGATCTTACCCTTGCCCTCGTCGCCCCATTGCGACCCGACGACAACCACATTTGCCATTTAAGAAAACTCCTCGGTCGGCATGAAGCATTTCCAGCAAAAGTGCGAAGCGGTTTTGCGTTCGGAAATGCGTAAAACTAACTATTGGCCGTTGATAGCCCAAGGATCGCAAGCTTCCCCGAAAGGTCGACGGGGTGCTGATCCCTCGTCTCTATACAGACTGAATCCCGCTTGTGCGACTCTTTCGTGCAAAAAAATCACGATTTTTGAGAACACGGTGGACAGAAAAGGCGCTTAGGTCGCTTGAGATTACGTTTATGACGAGGCGAAAATGGTGGGATTTGAGAACCGGAGCGGAATGTACTTCCATGCATAGTCCCGAAAAGTTGCAGACTTTTCGGATAAGACTATGCGTAAAAAAGAGCTACGTGAGCACCGGAAGCGAAAAATCACGCCATTTGCAAACCGTCAGAAGCGGAATATCTGCGAGCTAGCCGGCGCGAACCATGTAGATGGCATCATCCGAATAGCTTTTCAGCTTTTCTTCCAGTGCTGGCAGGTCGCGGGAGACGAAGCCCTTCTTTTCCCAGAAACCTTCGGAATTATTCACGGCGACCAGTGACATGGTGAAAAAGCCATCGGTCTCGGCCTGGGCGGCCATCAGTTCCAGCACGCGCGTGGCAGCACCTGCAGAGCGGGCAGCGGGCAAAAGCGCAATGTCGTGGATGTAATAGGTGCTGGTATCTTCCGGCAATTCACCGAGAACGGAATTCAGCGCGGGAACCGTATCGAGTTTCCAGGGATGGCTGATGCCATAACCCAGAATGTCGGTGTCACGGGCATAGACGAAACAACCCGCCGGGTAGAGCTTGAAGCGGTCCCGGAAGACCGCCTCATCCTCGAAAAAGTCGAGATGGACCACATTGGCTACCACAGTCACGCGCTCGATATCCTGCTCGTGCATGCGCCGCCATTCCGGCTGTGCCATCTCTTCAGTCATGTTTTCAAACTTCTCCGACGTTGAACTCAAGCGGTGTTGCCGCCTTGATTGCCTCCTGAGCTATCAGTTCGTCAAGTGCTGCATGCGGAATCTGTTCATCCACATAGAGCATGGCAATGGCGTCACCACCGGGATGGTCGCGTCCAAGCGAGAAATTTGCGATGTTGATATTGTGCTTGCCGCAGATCGTTCCCAGCAGGCCGATCATACCCGGAACGTCCTTATTTGTGACGTAGAGCATGTGCGGACCGACCTCGGCATCGAGGTTGATTCCCTTGATCTGGATAAAGCGCGGCTTGCCGTCCGAGAAGCAGGTGCCCGCGATGGAGCGCTCGCGCAGCGTCGTGCGGACCGTCAGCTTGATATAGCCGTCAAAAATGCCGGACTTGTCGCGCCTTACTTCCGAAACGATGATGCCGCGTTCCTTCACCATGATTGGTGCCGAAACCATGTTGACGTCGGCAACCTGCGGGCGAATGAGACCAGCCAGAGCAGCACTCAAAAGCGCGCGCGTGTTCATGCCGGAGGTGGAGCCGTCGAACAGCACTTCCACTTCCTCGATCGGTTCGTCGGTCACCTGACCGACAAAAGCGCCCAGAACTTCTGCAAGCTTCACAAATGGACGCAGGCGCGGCGCTTCTTCAGCAGTGATCGACGGCATGTTGATGGCGTTGGAAACCGCACCCTTGACCAGATAGTCCGACATTTGTTCGGCTACCTGAAGCGCAACATTTTCCTGCGCTTCCGAGGTCGATGCGCCCAGATGCGGCGTACAAACGACATTTGGCAGGGAGAAAAGTTCATTCTCCGTCGCAGGCTCGACTTCGTAGACGTCGATACCGGCACCGGCCACATGGCCTGATTTCAGCGCGGCAATGAGGTCCTTTTCTACGATCAAACCGCCGCGGGCGCAATTGACGATGCGAACGCCGGGCTTGGTCTTGGCAAGGCTTTCCGCATTGATGAGATTGCGGGTTTTGTCAGTCAGCGGCGTGTGCAGCGTGATGAAATCGGCGCGGGCGAGCAGCTCGTCCAGCTCCACTTTCTCCACGCCCAGTTCCTGCGCGCGCGCTTCCGACAGGAACGGATCGAAAGCAACAACATGCATCTTGAGGCCGATGCCGCGCGTGGCGACAATCGAACCGATATTGCCGCAACCGACGACACCGAGCGTCTTGCCGGTGATTTCCACACCCATGAAGCGGTTCTTTTCCCACTTGCCTGCGCGGGTGGAAGCGTCTGCTTCCGGCAACTGACGCGCCACGGCGAACATCAGCGCAATGGCATGTTCTGCCGTGGTGATCGAATTGCCGAACGGCGTGTTCATCACGATGATACCGCGACGCGACGCGGCCGGGATGTCAACATTATCCACGCCGATACCGGCGCGACCGACAACCTTGAGATTTTTGGCAGCAGCGATCAGCTTTTCCGTGACCTTGGTGGCCGAACGAATTGCCAGACCGTCATACTGACCGATGACTTCGAGAAGCTTTTCCTTATCCTTGCCGAGATCGGGCAAGTAATCGACTTCAACACCGCGATCCTTGAAAATCTGGACGGCAGTGGGTGAAAGCTTATCGGATACGAGAACGCGAGGTGCCATTTGGGCCTCCTTTTGTTTTGAGCACATCTTGTCCGAAAGCCGTTTCACACTTTTCGGGATGTGCTCGAACATGTCCTGACCAAGCATTTCAAGCAATGAGCTTGCCGATGCGCAACGCATTTGGCTCATTCTGGCTCATGCGAAATGCTGCAAATATTGGGGAATGCGAGCCGTGGCCTAACCGGTGGCCAGCCACGGCCTAAGCAGGAGCGCGCCTCAGGCAGCAGCCTTGAGTGCAGCTTTCTGCGCTTCAAAAGCCCAGTCAAGCCAATGGGTCAGCGCTTCCAGATCGGAAGTTTCAACCGTAGCGCCAGCCCAGATACGCAGGCCCGAAGGCGCATCGCGATAAGCGCCGATGTCATAGGCGACGCCTTCTTTTTCCAGCGCCGTGACGATGCCCTTGGCGAAAGCCGCCTGAGCTTCGGCAGAAAGCGCCGTCACTTCAGGATCAACGATGGTGAGGCACACGGAAGTGTTGGAACGATTTTCCGGCTTGGCGGCCAGATTGGCGATCCATGGCGTCTTGGCCACGAAAGCATCCAGAACGGCAAAGTTGCTGTCGGCACGTCCGACAAGCCCGTCAAGACCACCAATCGACTTCGCCCAGTTGAGCGCATCGAGATAATCTTCCACGCAGAGCATGGATGGCGTGTTGATGGTTTCGCCGACGAAGATGCCTTCGATCAGCTTGCCGCCGGAAGTCATGCGGAAAATCTTGGGCAGCGGCCATGCAGGCTTGTAGCTTTCCAGACGCTCGACCGCACGCGGGCTGAGGATCAGCATGCCATGCGCGCCCTCGCCGCCAAGAACCTTCTGCCAGGAGAAGGTGACGACATCGAGCTTCGTGAAATCCAGACGCTGCGCGAAAGCCGCAGAGGTGGCATCGCAGAAGGTAAGGCCCTTGCGATCAGCCGGGATGAAATCGCCGTTCGGAACGCGCGCGCCAGACGTGGTGCCGTTCCAGGTGAAGACGACATCACGGTCGAAATCGACCTGCGAAAAATCGACAATCTCGCCGTAAGGCGCTGTGAAGGTGCGCACATCTTCGAGCTTGAGCTGCTTGGTCACATCCGTAACCCAGCCCGAACCGAAGCTTTCCCACGCGACCATATCGACGCCACGCGCGCCGAGCATGGACCACAGCGCCATTTCCACAGCGCCGGTATCGGATGCCGGAACAATGCCGATACGGTAATCGGCAGGCACCTGCAGGATTTCGCGGGTAAGGTCGATGGCGTCCTTCAGCTTGGTCTTGCCGATTTTCGCGCGATGCGAACGGCCAAGAGCGGCATCGACCAGCGCATTGAGCGACCAGCCGGGACGTTTTGCACAGGGACCGGATGAAAAATTAGGGTTAGCCGGGCGAACTACCGGCTTCGCAATCGTCGTCATGTTGTTTCTATCCTCTCAGATAGCACGCGTCTCGGTGGGGAGACGTGGCCCACTGATGGGAATAGCGGAAAGCGCATTTTTCCACAACATGGCTTTTCGGGAATATTTTACCCTGAAATCGAGCAAGAAGCCGCCAGCCGTAGAACGGTCTTGCAAGAACGGAAAAAGGGCCCGGAGGGGCCCTGTCTTCAGTCAGTTTCTGACGACATGAATTACCAGGTCGTGAAACGGATACCGGCGCGTAGCTGATGCGACTTGATATCCTTGTCGCTGATCGTGATGCCGTTGCCGCTGATCACATCGCCACTGCTGATGACACCGTAACGATAGCCGAGATCGAGCTTGATGTTGGAAGCAACGTCGATGCCGACACCTGCCATCAGCGCCCAGGCAAAGCGATAGTCGTCGTCGGACTTGAAGTCGCCAGCTCCCGTGTCGAAGCTGTAGCGCACATTGGCAAAGCCAAGACCGCCGCCGAGATAAGGCGTGAATCCGGCGAAATTGCCAAGGTCCACATAGCCGTTCGCCATCATGTCCCAGATACGGGCTTCGGCTGGGAAGCCATCCAGATCCTGCTTGGAATAGCTGCCGGTCACGTCGGCGCGCAGATAATCGGTGAACTGATAACCGATACCGACCGAAGGCACGAAGTTCTTGTCCAGATCGAAGCTTTCCGAGACGCTGTTCCCAAACTGGTCTCTGGCCGTAAGTCCGGTTTTCGAAGAAATGTTATAACCAAGATCGCCGCGCAGATACCAGCCGGAGCCGACTTCGACTGGCTGCGCTTCGACCACAGGTTCGTAACCAACGGCATCGAGATCGGCCGCAGAGGCAACGGATGCAACGCTGAAACCCGCCAGAGCAACAACCGACAGGTTGAGAGCACGCCACTTCGCAAACATGATGAGATCCCCGCTCATAAGAATAGTCTCAATTATGAACGCCTATGGTTAATACCAGATAAAAATTGGGATTCATTTAAGGAATACAGCAAAGAAAAAGGCCCGGAAAACCGGGCCTTAGACGATCAGATAACGGAGGTGTCTTACTTGTAGACGGGGCCGTCCACAATGGTCGAAACCTGCTGCGGCGCGTAAGGCGCGCTCGATCCGCCGAACATGTAACGCAGGCCGACGCGGACGTCGTGGACGTCCATGCCCTTGTCGTAACCGTCGCCGAGATACTGACCGCCCTCGAACATCTTGCCGCCATTGATATGGCGATAGCGATAGCCTGCATCGAGCTTGAGGTTCTGCGTCAGATCGACGGAAGCACCAGCCATGAGGGCATAGGTGAAGCGCCAGTTGGCTGTGCCTTCCACCGAGCCGCCATAACGTGCATCCTCGATATCGTTCCAGCGCACGCGCGTTCCACCGATACCAGCGCCGACATAAGGCGTGAAGCCGGCGAAATTGCCGAGATCAACATAGGCATTGGCCAGGATCGAAAGGGCCGAGAAATGGCTGCGTTCGTCGGAGGCGCAGGAAGCGTCGCCGTTACAGGCCGAACCGTAGGTATGGCCCTCGAATTTCGAACGGGTCATATAGTCGACCGTCAGATCGGTACGGAAGTAATCCGTCAGCTGATAGCCGACACCGCCGCCGATCAGGAAGGAACCTTTCAGGTCGCCCGACAGTGTGTTGCTGCCGAATGTCGAGGGGCCGCATTCGCAGTTGTCGATCGTGGCATAATCCGCATCCTTGAATTTCGGCTTCGAATAGCCGAGATCACCGCGCAGATACCAGCCGCCAACAGCAGGCGGCGCTACAACCACTTCCGGAACCACTGGCGGTTCGATCATATCAGCCGCCAGTGCGCCCGTGGCCATCAAGGCGACAGATGCAGCCAAGCCGCCGAAAAAAGTTTTCACAAGACCGTTCATCATCTGCCCCATTGAAATATCATGACGCCAGAGCGCCATCCTCGCTTTCTGTAGGGAACATAAATTTGAAAGGTTAATTACAACTTAACCTTGTTTTTTAACGATCCTTTTTAATAAATCTTAGACCTAGCTAAAATAAAAACGGCGCGTCGGAGACACGCCGTTTCAATCATTCAAAATGGTTACTGGGTTAAGCCGCGTTGCCGACCGACGAGATGACATCAACGATATCGTTGACCACCTTCTCAACCAGAACGCGATCATCGCCTTCCGCCATCACGCGGATCAAGGGCTCGGTTCCGGATGGACGAATCACGAGGCGACCCTGCACGCCAAGGCGCTCGCGCGCTTCATCAATGGCGTTCTTGACGTTCTTGTTTTCCAATGGCTTGCCGCCGGTGGTGCGCACATTCTTGAGCAATTGCGGCACCGGCTCGAACTTGCGGCAAATGTCGCTGAGCGGCTTTTCGGCTTCCTGCATGACAGCAAGGATTTGCAAGGCAGAGATCAGGCCGTCACCCGTCGTGGCGAAATCCGACAGAACGATGTGGCCGGACTGCTCGCCGCCCACATTGAAACCATGTTCGCGCATATGCTCGACGACATAGCGATCACCAACCTTGGTGCGGGCGAGCGTCAGATTGTGATCGGTCAGGAAACGCTCAAGTCCAAGATTGGACATGATGGTCGCGACAATGCCGCCACCGGTCAGCCGATCGGTATTGGCCCATGATTCGGCAATCACCGCCATCAGCTGGTCACCGTCGATCACCGATCCGGTTTCATCGACCAGAAGCACACGATCCGCGTCGCCGTCCAGCGCAATGCCGACATCGGCGCGCAGTTCCTGAACCTTCTTCATCAGGCCAATCGGATGGGTCGAACCGCAATCCTCATTGATGTTGATGCCGTTTGGCTCGTTATTGATGGTGATGACTTCAGCGCCGAGCTCCCAGAGCGCAGCCGGAGCCACCTTGTAACCAGCACCATTGGCGCAATCGATCACCACACGCAGACCATTGAGCGCGATATTGCGCGGCATGGTGCGCTTGGCAAACTCGATATAGCGGTAAATATCGCCGTCCACGCGCTTGGCCTTGCCGATGGCGCCATGGCTTGCCAGCAACGAAGAAAGATCACCCTCGATCAGCTTTTCAATCTGCATTTCGATCTCGTCCGACAGCTTGAAGCCATCAGGGCCGAACAGCTTGATCCCGTTGTCATAATACGGATTGTGCGAAGCCGAAATCATCACGCCGATATCTGCGCGCAGCGAGCGGCAGAGCATGGCGACAGCAGGCGTCGGAATCGGTCCGAGCAGAAACACATCCATGCCCGCCGCCGTAAAACCGGCAACCAGCGCGTTTTCGAGCATATAGCCTGAACGGCGCGTATCCTTGCCGATCACCACCCGCGAAACATGACCCGAACGACGGAAAATATGACCCACTGCCATGCCAACTTTCATGGCGATATCGGGCGTCATGGGGAAACTGTTCGCCTGTCCGCGAATACCGTCAGTTCCGAAGTATTTCCGTGTCATATATTTAGCCTTGCGTTGAGCCACGTCGCCATCCCGGTGCCGTCGATATATGCCGCTCATTTCAACCAGAGCGCAAGAGTCGCGCAGGCCCGCAACTTTGACAGCGAATTTCGAGTGTTAATATCCTAAAATGCCTGTTCTATGCAATTTCGTCTTTGGCAGGGTCTGAAGCGATCCCGGCTTCTAAAGTTGTAACCTTCAACAGATCATGCGCCGAAATCGTTAACCGAGCCTTTGCGGCGGTTTGAAGCCATGTCGGAGACATAGTCAAAAAGAAAGCCGGGCGAAACCCGGCTTTCGTCGTCTCTTTGCAATAAGCAGCTTATTGCGGCTGCGGTTCCATGCCAGGCTCGCTGCCTGGTTCACCGCTGCTCTTGCGCTTGCGCGGGCTACCGGCCTTCGGAACACCCGAACCGCGCGACGGCGTATCATTGCCCTGATCGCGCGACGGTTTGTTGCCTGCGATCAGCGCCTTGATTTCTTCGCCGCTCAGCGTTTCATATTCCAGAAGACCTTCAGCGAGCGCAATCCAGTCCTTCTTCTTTTTGGTCAGGATGCGGGTCGCTTCGGCATAAGCCTCGTCGATCAGGCGACGCACTTCGGCATCAATGATCTGCGCGGTTTCTTCCGAAATATTCTGCGTGCGCGACACGGAATGACCGAGGAAGACTTCTTCCTGATTGTCACCGTAAGCCACGCGACCGAGCTTGTCGGAATAACCCCACTGGGTGACCATGGACCGGGCAAGCTTGGTTGCCTGCTGGATGTCCGAGGATGCACCGGAAGTGATGTTTTCCTTGCCGAATTTCAGCTCTTCAGCCACACGACCGCCCATCATGATGGCAAGACGCGACACCATCCAGGTATAGGTGGCCGAATAACGGTCGCCTTCCGGAAGCTGCATCACCATGCCAAGCGCACGACCGCGCGGAATGATCGTCGCCTTATGGACCGGATCGGATGCAGGCACATTGAGCGCAACAATGGCGTGACCTGCCTCGTGATAAGCCGTGTTGGCCTTTTCTTCCGGCGTCATGGCGGAGCGGCGTTCCGCACCCATCATGATCTTGTCCTTGGCGTCTTCGAATTCCTGCATGGTCACCAGGCGCTTGTTACGGCGCGCTGCCATGAGAGCGGCTTCGTTGACGAGGTTGGCGAGATCGGCACCGGAGAAGCCCGGCGTGCCGCGTGCAACAACCTTGAGATCGACATTCGGTGCGAGCGGCACGTTGCGCACATGCACTTTCAGGATCTGTTCGCGACCGACGATATCCGGGTTCGGCACCACGACCTGACGGTCGAAACGGCCCGGACGCAGGAGTGCCGGATCAAGAACGTCCGGACGGTTGGTCGCAGCGATCAGAATGATCGATTCGTTGGCTTCGAAACCATCCATCTCGACCAGAAGCTGGTTGAGGGTCTGTTCGCGTTCGTCATTGCCGCCGCCAAGACCGGCGCCACGATGACGACCGACAGCGTCGATTTCGTCGATGAAGATGATGCAAGGTGCATTCTTCTTCGCCTGTTCGAACATGTCGCGGACGCGGCTTGCGCCGACACCGACAAACATTTCAACGAAGTCCGAACCGGAAATGGTGAAGAACGGCACATTGGCTTCACCCGCAACCGAGCGCGCCAGAAGGGTCTTACCGGTGCCGGGAGGGCCAACGAGCAGCACGCCGCGCGGAATCTTGCCGCCGAGACGCTGGAACTTCTGCGGATCGCGCAGGAATTCGACGATTTCTTCGAGATCCTGCTTGGCTTCGTCAACGCCTGCAACGTCCTGGAAAGTGACGCGGCCATGCGCTTCGGTCAAAAGCTTGGCTTTCGACTTGCCAAAGCCCATCGCACCGCGCGAGCCGCCCTGCATCTGGCGCATGAAGAAAATCCACACGCCAAGGATCAGGATCATTGGCAGCCACGACAGGAGAATGCCGATCAACGAACTGGAGCCGTCGCTTTCAGGACGGGCAGTAATTGCGACACCCTTCTCTTCAAGACGGGAAACCAGTCCTGTATCGCCAGGTGAATAGGTCTGGAACGTCGAGCCATTGTCGGCAAAGGTGCCGGTGATGCGCTCGCCGGTAATCGTGACCGATTTCACGCGACCATTGGATACGTCGTCAATAAATTGCGAATAGGAAACTTCACGAGAATTCGTGCGCTGACCAGGGCTCTGGAACAGGTTGAACAGCGCGATCAAAAGAAGAGCAATGATCGCCCAGAGGGCGAAGTTGCGATAGTTCGGATTCATATCGGGTCCAATCGATACCACGGCCATTCCGCAATCGCGGAACGATGTTTCGATCTAACATAGGATCGAAGGAAGGCGTTGCCAAGGCGCGTATCACGCCGCATGGGAGATTCTTCCCACTCTGGTTTATAAAAATTAGGAGTTTGGTGAAGATTGGCGACCAATTCGCTTCTCGATCGCCTCGGCAAGAGCGAAATCATATCCCGGTAGAACATGGTCAAACAGCGCAAAATGGCGCTCCATGCGGATATGCGCCGGGAGATTCTCTCCGGGAAGGAATGGCAAAGAGACAATCTTTCCATCCGCATAGATTGCGGGCAGCACCAAAAGCGTTTCGCGCCAGCGCGCATTGGTTTCAGAAGCATTTTCTGGAAAAGACGCGGGAGAATCAGCCAGAAAATCGATCAATGCCTGTCGTCCCGGCGCGGCGATTTCAAAATCGCGCTCACCTGAATTGAAAAAGCGGAAGCGTCCATCCCAGATACAACTGCCGCCCGCCGACAATAGCACGGACGGCAGATTGCGCCGCTCCCGCCGGAAACGATGTGGCAGCCCCTTGGCTCCGCGCTCAATCAGCGCGCCAAAAATAGTCAATCTTTCGTGTTTTCGGCTTTCGTGTTTCCGGATTTCCTGCTCCGCCTCGCCCGACAGAATGCGTTCGATGCGCAAGCGCTCGGCATCGCCGGGCAGGAATCGACGTCCACCTGCCAGCGAAGCCACGAGGCCGGAAAAGAGTCGCCGGACCGTTTCCGGCAAAGCGGCGTAAATGGCCGGGTCGATTTCCATCCGGTCGCAATCATCCACTTGCAGACTTGCGGGATCGGCCAAGGCCGCAACAAGAGCAGCATTGTCACGCTTGCGTGCCGCACTCGCCAGAGCCACCTGTGCCAGAACGATCTGCGGATCGGCATCGGCGGCGGCGCCTTGCCGGACACGGGGACGTTCATAATCGGTGTTGGTATTGCTCGGATCATCAATCCAGCGAAGACCTTTCGCCGTCAATTCATCCCGCAAGGCTTGCCGTGAAACCGAAAGCAGCGGGCGGATCAGTTGCACTGAGCCTTCCAGCCATGATTGCGGCGCCATGGCGGCAAGCCCCCTCGCCTCGGCGTGGTGGCTGCGCTCCTTGCGCATCAGGAAAGTCTCGATCTGGTCATCCTGCGTGTGGCCCGTCACGATCACACCGGCACCCGCTTCATGCGCAGCCTGAACCAGAAGCCGATAGCGCGCGCTGCGCGCCGCTGCGGCCAGCCCCTGCGACGGCTTGGGATCGTCCCACGCCAGAATGCGGTGCGCGATACCGTGCTCACGGCACAGCGCGCCGACATTTTCAGCCTCATCGGCTGATTCGGCACGCAAGCGATGATCGATGGTCACTGCAAGAAGAGCAGGACGAGGATCGAGTGTCGCCAAATGATCCTTGAGCAGGAAGAGCATTGCCAGCGAATCGCTGCCGCCGGAAACGGCCGCAATAACGGCCTTTGCTTGATCCAGTTGAAAAGGTTTAAAAATATCAGTCGGGGAAAGCCCCACGAAATAACTCCGCAATCAGCACTTTACTCGTGTGCGTTCTTCGGCAACACGCTTCAGAATGGCGGGAGCCGCTTTGGGATAACGTTGCGGGATCTGCTCGAAGGTCGCGCAGGCAACGTCGTGATTGTCCATCTTCTCAAGCGTCATGCCGAGCTTGAACATGTTTTCCGGCGCACGGCGGGAATCGGGATAGTCGCGCTGCGTATCGATGAACACGGTTGCAGCTTCCGGGTAGCGTCCCTGACCGTAAAGCGATTCGCCCAGCCAAAAGCGGGCTTCCGCGGTCTGCGGATCAGCCGGATAGCGCTTCACATGCTGGCGGAAACCCGATTCAGCCGCCTTGTAATCACCCGACATCAGATACTGATACGACGCCTGATAAAGCGTGTTCGGATTATCGCCCATTGGCAGCGAGGCGACAGCCGTGCCGTTCTGCGGATTGCCCTGTCCAGCGGAACCTTGACCGCCGGGAAGGCCACCCTGTTCGACCGGGCGCGGAGCGGCATTGAGCGAATCGCCGATTACATTGCCACTGGAATCAAACCGGATGGAGCCCAGTGTCTGCGGCGGCTCGCCGCGCTGGGGCCCACCCTGCGTCAAGACGCCAGAACCAGTGGCAAGAGAATCGGCGCCAACTGCGCCCGATTGTGCACTCTGCGGTGCTTCCTGTGCCGGCGTCCGGTCCGAGATGGAACCGTCCTGACCGATATCTGCGGAAACCCCGGCATCGGGATTACCAGTAGCGCCACCATCATAGGTGTTCTGGCCCATAGTGTCCGATGAACCGGCGCTGGCGAGAGCACTGCCATCGCCTGCACCACCACCGTTGCGGTCGCTCGTGTCGGCACGCTTGCCGGTTTCCAGGAACTGGAAGCGCTGCTCATATTCTTCCTGCATTTTCTGCATCTGATCCTGCATTTCGAGGATCTGGAAGTTCATGGCCTCAGCACGCATGCCAAGCGTATCGGCCATGCTGGCAGCATCGCCTGCACCCTGTGCGCAAAGATCAGCACCCGGAGCCGGAGCAGCGGCAGGCTGGCCAGCCTTGTTTGCAGCCGGTGATGCGACACCATTCTTCTTTTCGAGTTCCTCGAAGCGGAATTCGTTGTCTTCCTGCGATTTTTGCAGCTGATTGTCGGTGAATGCGATCTGGGCGTCCACATCCTCGATCTTGCCGGTGAGGTTGCGTACCAGCTCCTGCATCATACCGGCGCTCTGGTAGCCGCCATTCTGCGCTGAAGCGCCGCCACCACGCATGGCGTCATCAAGAATTGCGGTCGAGCCGACGCTGACGCGATTCTGTCCGCCGCCCTTGCCCTTTTCGAGAGCCTGAAAACGAGCTTCGTTATCGCGATGGATTTTCACCATCTTGTCGCGGAGCTGCAAAATCTTGCTGTAAGACTGCGCGTTCTGATGTGCGAGATTGCACACCTGCTGCGAATACTGGTTTGCACCCGGATCGCCAGTCTGCGCCAAAACCGGAGCACTCGCCAAAAGCGGCAGCATGGCAATTGCCAGTGTCACTTTCCTCATTGTTGTCCTCATTCCCTATTGCCCCTGCGAGTTTACAATGAACAGGATGATCGAGTGCCGCGCCTGAATGCTTGCTGAACATGCCATACCGCACGGCCAGTTCCGCTTTTAGAGCAAATCCGTGAAAAGCAAAGATGCTTTCCCTTAATCGTTCCCACTATGACAGGGGCGACTTCGGCCAAAGTTTGTCGAAATGCCTGATCAACAGACATGAAAACGAAAAAAGCGGCCCGAAGGCCGCTTTTCCTGCAACGCTGTTGTGCGTTTGCAAATACAAATAGCCAGCTATTAGCTGCCTGCACCGTTGAGAACGGTGACTGCACGGCGGTTCTGCGACCAGCACGAGTCGGCATCGCAAACTGCGACCGGACGTTCGTTACCATACGAGATGGTGCGCATACGGTTGGTCGGTACGCCACGCGAAGCAAGGAAGTCGCGGGTGGCGGCAGCGCGACGCTGGCCGAGAGCGAGGTTGTATTCACGCGTACCGCGTTCGTCAGCATGACCTTCGACGGTGATCGAATACTGCGGGTAACGCTGCAGCCACTGGGCCTGCTTCGAAAGCGTCTGCTGTGCGTCTCCGCGGATCAGCGACGAGTCGAGATCGAAGAAGATACGGTCGCCGACATTGACCGTGAAGTCCTGCGCCGAGCCGGGCGTTGCCGCGCCTGCACCGCCGAGGCCGAGATCACCGGCATTGTTCGGGAGATTCTTCTTGGATGCGCAACCGGCGACGGCGAGCGACATGAAAAGGGCAATAGCGATCGGGCTACGTGCAATCGACTGGATGCGGCGCATGGGCCGAGGCTCCTTAAGATTTGATGTTCCTGCGTAACCAACCAATAATCATATCGAGGTTAATGCAGGCTCAAGAAGTATGGTTAATATTGTCTTGAGACCAAATGCAACCGGCGTTTTCCGGCTGCCATTCTGTTTTTAGGCCTTGATGGCAAAATACGGCAGAAACACGGCTATAGTTGTCGATTGTGGCAAACGCCGCAAAGACAGGCCAAAAACATCGCATAACGCGCGGTAAACTGCCTCCAGCGGGCATGAAAAAGGCGCGGGACCAAAATCCCGCGCCTTAATCTAATCGGTGATTCTTTTAAAGCTGATACTACTCAAGCAGCGGCGACCAGGCCGGATCGGATGCGAAATTCGGCGTCTGGATCTGGCGTTCGTTGCGACCCGTCAGGTCGATGGTGAACAGCTTCGGACCGCCCGCGCCTGCCGCCTTGCGGAAGAACATCAGCACGCGGCCGTTCGGAGCCCAGGTCGGGCCTTCATTGTGGAAGCCCGACGTCAGAAGGCGTTCGCCCGAACCGTCGGTCTTCATCACGCCAATCGAGAACTGGCCCTGCGACTGCTTGGTGAAGGCGATGAGATCGCCACGCGGAGACCAGACTGGTGTCGAGTAGCTGCCATCGCCCATCGACAGGCGGCGAGGATTGGAACCGTCGGCACCGGCGATATAGAGCTGCGGGCGACCGCCGCGGTCAGACGAGAACACAATCTGCGAACCGTCCGGCGAATAGGATGCGCTGGTGTCGATAGCCTGGCTGTTCGTCAGGCGGGTCGTGGTGCGCGAACGCAGATCCATCGCGTAGACATTGGCGCTGCCGTCGTCCTGAAGCAGGCTCATGACAACTTTCTGGCCGTCCGGCGAGAAGCGCGGAGCGATGGACATGCCGGGGAAGTTGCCGACCAGCTCACGCTGGCCCGTTTCGAGCTGCAGCAGGTAAACCTTTGGCTGGCCGCCGGCAAACGACATGTAAGTCACTTCCTGGCGGTTCGGCGAGAAACGCGGGGTCAGAGCAATATCGCGACCATCGGAGAGATAACGAATATTCGCGCCGTCCTGATCCATGATGGCGAGGCGCTTGATGCGCTTCTGGGCCGGGCCGGATTCATCGACGAAAACGATGCGCGTATCGAAGTAACCCTTTTCACCGGTCAGGCGCTCGTAGATGGCGTCTGCGATGATATGGGCGACACGACGCCAGTTATCCGGCGAGGTGAAGAACTGCTGGCCGATCATCTGCTGACCGCCAAACGTATCCCAGAGGCGGAATTCCGCCTTCAGTCTGCCGTCCGGCTGTTTTGTAATGCGACCGGTGACCAGAGCCTGTGCATTGATGACCTTCCAGTCCTCGAAGCGCGGCGCAGCATCGGGATTGGAGATCTTTTCAATGAAGGCGCCCTTGTCGATGGGCGCAAACAGACCGGACCGCTCAAGATCGGCAGCAATGACCGACGTGATGTTGGGTCCAAGCTGGTCTGCGGACAGGAAATCCGTGATGGCGATCGGCAGCGGCTCGACCACACCCTTGTTGATGTTGATTTCCACCACAGCGCGTGCAGGCATGGTGCAGACAAGACTTGCGGCAATCATGCAGGCGAAAGCCGAGAGGACTGTCCGGATCTTAGTTGTCATGATGCCGGTTTTCATATCTTCAGGGACCTCTTTTGTCCTTTGCCCATAGTGGGCTTCATTTAGTCTGGTGACCGGGAAACCCCGATCAGAACATTTCGCTCGGGTCGAAGTTGACGATCACTTCCGACCATGAATCATATTTGTCGACTGGCAGATTGTACGGTGCGCAACGTGCAACCGCGCGCTTGGCGCTTTCAGCCGCTGCACGACCAACACCATCGCCGCCGCCGCCCGATGTCACTTCCGGAACACCCTGAATGGAGCCGTCCTGGTTCAGTTTCATCTTCACGGTCACAACCAGCCCCGGCGCGTCGGCCACACCGGCGGGCACGTTCCAGCACTTGGAAATCGCACCGCGCAGCGCATCCATTTCACTCTGGCTCAGCTTGGAGCCGCCGGTATTCTTCTTGCCGCCCAGCGATGCCTGATCGGTCGAACGCTTTGCGCCGCCACCGGACGCCTTCTGCTTGTTGAGCAGCGCTGACACTTCATCGGCAATCGCATCGTTTTTCGACTGCGATGTCTGCGATGCGGACTGCGTCGGCTTCTTTTCTTCCGTCGGCTTGCGGTCCGGCGTCTTGGCGGTCTGCGCCTGCGGCGGCTTCGGCTTGGTCTGCGGAGCGGGAACATTGTCCGGCAGCCGCGGCGTGTTCGCATCCGGCGTTTCGGCCTGCTTTTCGATGGCTTCCGCCACCGGATCCGGCTTCACTTCCTGCTTCGGCTCAGGCTTGGCCTGCATTTCGGTCGCGGGAACCGGCGTCGGCTTTTCTTCCGGCTTCGGTTCGGGCTTGGGGTCAGGCTTCGGTTCCGGTTTCTTCACCGGCTCCGGCTGAGCCTTGGGTTCTTCCGCCGCCTCGATTGGCTTTGCCTTGGTGTCGGGCTTCGGCGGGGTCGTGGTATCAACCTCCTGATCGCCGACATTCTGGGCGTTGGGAACGGTCTGCGGCTTTGTGGTCGGAATTGGCGCGGACTTCTCCTTCATCGGAGCCGTCTTTTCGCCTTGCTGAATTTGCGTGATGGATTCAATCGGCACGATGTCGACCGGGAACGATTCCGAATCCTGCACGTCGAAAGCCTTCGGCGAGGAAAAGGAAAAGAGCCCCAGCGCAATGACGATGGTATGGAGCGCTACAGAAGATGTCAGGCCAGCCTTCATGATGGCGTCAGCTATCCTGCTCCTGGAGGGTCACAAGGCCGATATTCTTGAAACCGGCGGCGGAAATGCGGGCCATGACCTTCATGACGGTGCCGTAATCGGCAGCCTTGTCACCGCGCACGAAAATGCGCTCCTCATAGCCCGTCTTGGAAATGGCCTGAAGCTTCGGCACGACCTCTTCGATCGGAATTTCGGTTTCCTGCAGATAGATCTTGCCTTCATTGCTGACCGAAACCGTGATCGGCTGCGTATCGGCATTCATCGCCTTGGCCTGCGTATCCGGCAGGTCAATCGGCACGCCGACCGTCAGAAGTGGCGCAGAGACCATGAAGATGATGAGCAGCACCAGCATCACGTCGACGAACGGCGTAACGTTGATTTCACTCATCAATGCCTTCTTGCGACCACGCCTGCGGCGTCCGCCCGACTGCATTCCATTTCCTACCGACATGCCCATTGCAAGATTCCCGAAAGCTCGATTTGCCGTATTCGCTGGAAGGCGCTCAACTGCGCGGCGTCAGCTTCTCATCAATTTGGCGCGACAGTATGGCGGAAAACTCGTCCGCAAAGCCCTCAAGCCGTCCACCAATCTTGCCCGCATCGGACGAGAGCTTGTTGTAGGCGATAACGGCCGGAATAGCGGCCAAAAGACCGATGGCCGTCGCCAGAAGGGCTTCCGCGATACCCGGCGCCACAACAGCAAGGCTGGTATTCTTGGAGGCCGCAATGGCCTGGAACGATGTCATGATACCGACCACCGTACCGAACAGACCGATAAACGGTGCAGCTGAACCGATGGTGGCAAGGAAGCCGAGGCGCGATTCCATCTTTTCGCCTTCACGCGCCAGCGCGACATCCATCGCCTTGTCGATACGCATCTGAAGACCGATGGGGGAGCGTGCACCCTTCTCGAAGGATTTTTTCCATTCGCGCATGGCGGCCATGAAGATTGACGCCATGCCGGTGGTGCGGCGTTCGCCGAGATTGCGATAGAGTTCTTCCAGAGACTGGCCCGACCAGAAAGCCTGTTCGAAGCGGTCGATGGCGCGGCGCGCGCGGCTATAGGCAATCACCTTGTCCACGACGATAGCCCAGGTCCAGACCGAAGCGCCAAGCAAACCCAGCATGACCAGCTTGACCACCCAGTTTGCCTGCATGAACAGGCCCCAGAGGGTAACATCGGCGGCGGGGGCCGCTAACGCAACATTTTCCATCGATCCACCGTTTCGAGGCTCTTGCCGGTCCGACACCTGGACCGCAGACCCCAACCTTCTCTGTCTTTAGGCATTTCCATCCGCAGAGCCGTTTCGTACTTCTGCTGGAAATATCCTGTTTTTGAATCCAAACGCCCGGCACGGGACCGGGCGGCATCGCAAATCGTCACGGATCGTCCCTAATCACGGGCGACCCAAATCTGCGCAGCTTTACGTCTTGTTCGATGCAGTTCGGCCAGGAAAAACGCTTGGCACTTTTCCCGAAACTGCTTCGCGCGCTGTTTGCATATCCAGGCAGGACATACACACACTCGCATCACAACCGCCCCAAAGCACACATGCCGGATTTGCAACTTTAAATCCCTACGGCGCTTGTTACGGTTAATTTTGGTGAAAGGAAGGCGCTGCGCTTGCAGCCAGCCCTTCAACCGATTCCGTCAGGATGATTAATCGAAGATTATGGTTAAAGATGCGTTAGCATTTGCATCTATATCGGCCCAACGCGTCAAAATCGGCCATCTAATGAGCCTGCGCTTAAAAATAAACGCGAAAGGCACGCCCTCAATTCTTGGGGGGTGAGCAAATCAGCGTTCCTTCGTGAAAGCCTCGCGCCACTCATCCGGTATCCGGCGCGGGTGGCCTTCCTTGGTGATCATCACCGCTTCCACTTTCGCTTCCGAAAGCAAGCGGCCGTCGCAAGTGATCTTCTGCGCCATGATGACCCGTGCGCCGCGAATTTCGCTGACGCGCGTTTCAATCAGGATGAGATCGTCCATTCGGGCCGGAGACTTGTAATCGATCTCCATGCGCCGCACGACCCAGACCATTTCCTCGCCGAGCGAACCTTCGGCAAGCTCGATATGATGCACATCCTGCAAGCGCAGGAAATCGGTGCGTCCGCGCTCGTAAAATTCCAGATAGCGCCCGTGATAGACAAAGCCGGAAAAATCCGTGTCGGCATAATAGATGCGCGCATAAAGGTGATGCGCCCCGTCTTTCAGCGCACCCGATACGGCTTCAAGCGCCGCATGTTCTTTTCGATCAGTCCCGATAGTCTTAGTCATTGTCTTCCATGAAGAGGCCGAATTGCGCCTGCTGGATGATTTCCGCTGGCGCAGGCAATCCCAGATGCTGCCATGCAATCGCCGTCAGAACGCGACCGCGCGGCGTGCGCTGCAGAAAGCCCTGCTGGATGAGATAGGGTTCGATAATGTCTTCAATCGCATCACGCGGTTCGGAAAGCCCCGCCGCTATGGTTTCGATTCCGACCGGACCGCCACCAAAATTGCGCGCGATAATATTGAGGTAACGCCGGTCGAGCTGGTCCAGCCCGCGATTATCCACTTCAAGCCGCGACAACGCTTCATCAGCGATCTTGCGGTCGATGACATCGCTACCGGCGACCAGCGCGAAATCGCGCACGCGGCGCAACAAGCGTCCAGCGATACGCGGTGTGCCCCGCGAACGCCGCGCGACTTCCAGCGCACCCTCCGGCGAAATGCCCATCTGCATGATGCGCGCGCCACGGCGCACGATATATTCCAGTTCCTCGACCGTATAGAAATTGAGCCGCACAGGAATGCCGAAGCGGTCACGCAATGGCGTGGTCAGGAGACCAAGGCGCGTCGTCGCCGCAACCAGCGTGAACTTCGCAAGATCGATCTTCACCGAACGCGCCGCCGGGCCTTCACCAATGATCAGATCGAGCTGGAAATCTTCCATCGCCGGATAGAGAATTTCTTCCACTGCCGGGCTGAGACGATGAATTTCATCGATGAAGAGCACGTCGCGCTCTTCAAGATTGGTCAGCAATGCCGCCAGATCGCCAGCCTTGGCGATAACCGGACCGGAGGTGGAGCGGAAATTGACGCCCAGTTCCTTGGCCATGATCTGGGCCAGCGTCGTCTTGCCGAGACCGGGAGGGCCGACGAACAGCACATGATCCAGCGCCTCGCCACGCACCTTGGCCGCTTCAATGAAGACCTTGAGATTGGCGCGTGCCGCCGCCTGCCCAACGAAATCGTCGAGCATCTGCGGGCGCAGCGTATTGTCTTCGTCTACGCGTCTGTCGGCATCGATGAGAGGGTTGCGGTCGCTCATGCCTTCCTCCTTGCATGAACACTTTGCCGAGACAAGGTAATCACCGCGACAATTCCTTCAAACCCAGCCGGATCAGCTTGGCCGAATCGGCATCCTCGCCCGCCTCTTTCAGCGCAGCCGCAACGGCATTCGCCGCCTGATCGCGCGAGTAACCGAGATTGGAAAGCGCCGACACGGCATCCGCGACGGGAGCCGGGGCCGCACCGGCTCCGAGTTCCTGCTTGAGCCCGATGGTGCCGCTCGCCTCACCGGCAAAGGCCGGGGCCTTGTTCTTCAATTCAGTGACGATGCGCTCCGCCACTTTCTTGCCGACGCCCGGCGCGCGCGACACCATGGCGATGTCTCGCAGCGCAATTGCATTGGCCAGTTCCGATGGAGACAATGTGCCGAGTACAGCCAGAGCCACCTTGGCGCCAACGCCCTGCACGTTCTGCAACAGGCGGAACCATTCGCGCTCAAGCTGATTGGCAAAACCGTAAAGACGGATCATGTCCTCGCGGACATAGGTTTCGATGAACAGAATGGCCGCCTCGCCCGCGCCGCCGAGATTGCCCAGCGTGCGCGGCGAACAAAACGCCACATAGCCAACGCCATGCACGTCGATGACGGCATGATCATCAGCAATTTCATCGATCACGCCCTTAAGCTTGCCGATCATTCTGTTCTACCCCGCTAACAACGCCTGCATACGGCGGGCGCTTACAATGCTCTGACGATGATGCGCATGGCAAATGGCAATGGCCAACGCATCGGCGGCATCGCTCGTGTCGAACGACGCACGCGGCATCAGCACTTTAACCATCATGTGTATCTGTTGCTTTTCACCGTGACCGACACCGATCACCGCTTTCTTGACCGCATTCGGCGCATATTCCGCAACGGGCAGCCCCGCCTGCGCGGGAGCGAGCAAGGCAATGCCGCGGGCCTGGCCAAGCTTGAGCGTTGCGGTCGCATCCTTGTTGACGAAGGTATGCTCGACCGCCGCCTCGTGCGGCATGAATTCATGCAGAACTTTGGAAAGCCCCTCATGCAACTGGCAAAGACGTGAAGCGAGATCCATCTCGGCATTCGACGTCACCGTGCCCGAGCCGATGAAGTGCAGTGAATTGCCCAGCGATTCGACTATGCCCCACCCCGTGCGGCGCAGGCCCGGATCGATGCCAATAATGCGAATCGTTTCTTTCATAAGCGAACCCTATCCTCAGACGGATTCACTTGACAGCAGAAAAGTGAACAAAAGAGAAACATGCGCCGAAAGCACGGACGGGACAGCGCAGATTTTGGTTATGACGCGCCGAAAATGGTGGGCTTTGAGAACCGGAGCGCAGCGTACATAAGGTACGTGAGCACCGGAAGCGGAAAAGAACGCCATTTGCAGGCCGTCAGAGCCTAAATATCAGCGGCCCTTAAGAAGCGCCGAAGGCAGTCTTCAGCAACACAATCTGCTCGGAAACCGGGTTGCCCTGCGGGTTGGCCTGCAAGGAAACCACATCACCATAGACTTCGCGGTCCATGCGGCGCACACGCGCTTGCAAGCGCATTGAGCGCTCCACCAGTTCGGCAAAAGCGGCAGGCAGCTCGCTCCAGCCCGGAGCGCCTTCGCCAGCCGATGGCGTGTCGAGACGCACCTTTGCCTTTTCGGCAGACACCTGCTGGCGGTTCATCTCGCCGTTGCGGGCAGCGCGCTGGAGCAGAAGCCAGGAAGCGATCTGCATCAGACGGGTGGTGAGACGCATCGATTCGGCGGCATAAAGCGTCGCAGCAATCCGTGACAGATTGCGCGCTTCTTCACGGCCTTCGCCGTCGAGATAGCTCGCCGCTTCCTCGACCATATCCATGCCCTGGCTGTAGATCGGCTTGAACGAATCCGAGAAGACCATGCGCTCGGCGAGGCTGATCATATTGCTCGGCATCTGTCTCTGTTCGCTAATCACTGCTCTGTCACCCTGCATGACCGCCTGCATCGGCGGCCCATTCCGTTGATCGCATCCACTGGAGGATGAACGCGACTGAAAAATACTGAACCACCGTTCGACCACGCGGGACGTGCGGACGGAACAGTCACATCAAACAAGTCCACGATAAACTGCACCTTCATGCACGGTCGCGCAAGATTATGTTTAACGTTCGGTTAACATTTTCAAGGGGTGGTTAACTGCCCCTGCAAGCAGAACGGGTCGAACCGGTTTCCGGTTCCCCTCATGCGTTTAAAACAGCAGTGACAGACGCATTTCCAGCAAAAGCGCGAAGCGGCTTTGCGCGGGATAATGCGCAAAAGCAAACGGTTAAAGCCTGGCAGGCACAAAAAAAGAGCCGCGATGGCGGCTCTCAGGAGTTTAACAGGGAGGCGTCAAACAGAGTGGCTAAACCACTCGGTAAGAATCCAGCCGAACTGGATGTAAATGATTAAACCCTCTTAAGATTAATGAATGGTTAATTTCGGTCCTGCCCTGTGGAAAATACCAGCACGCCAAGGCCGCGCAGCAAGAAAAAAGCCGCCCGGAGGCGGCTCTTTATCAATAGCGCTGCATTGCAGGCTGAGGCTTCGGTGCGGCTTGAACCTTGACCGGCTCGGCGGCAGGGATGGCAGACTTGACTGCGCCCTGCTTGCCCCAGCCGATGGTGGGCAGCCACTCCAGATAATAGGCCAGCGCGAACTGCATCACGATACCGGTTGCAATCAAAAGCGTGTCGTAAGGAAGACCGCCCGGATTCACCAGCTTCATGACCTGCGCCACCATGGCAAGCAACGTGCCTGCAATGAACACCGGGAGCGAATGCTTGCCGAGGATCGCCAGCGGGTTGTCCGGCGCGGTGCGGGCAATATTGTTCAGCGTCGGTACCACGGCAATGAGATAGGCCATCGCCAGAATGTGCAGAAGACGCGGGCCCGACAAGAAGGTCTTGTCGAAACCGGTAATGATCATCGGCATGCCCATCGAGGCGTCAATGCCCCAGAGCGGAATGCGGACCCAGGCCAGTGCCAGCACCAGATAGCCGACAGCAAGGCCGATCAGGACCGGATGCGTCGGCAGCTGACCGCCACGGCGCACATGCATCACGCCTGCAATGCCAATGGCAAACAGGAACTGCCAGGACAGCGGATTCAGGAACCACACACCCTCGGTCGGATAATTGATCGGTGCGACCTGATAAAGGCCGGACAGGAACCAGACCACACCCGAAACGCCCAGCATCAGCGGCAGGCTGATGCGCGCCAGCAAAAGCAGGAGCGGCGTCAGAACCAGCATAACGGCATACATCGACAGGATGTTGTTGTAGCCCAGCTGGTGACCAAGCGTCACGAGACCGAACAGGGCTTCCACCGGATGCTTGAGCAGCGGCTCGATATTGATTTCCTTGAGCAGTTCAGAACGCTTCAGGAAGATCGCGGCGGAAGCGAAGATGGCGATGGTCGCCATGGTCGTCATGATATGGGTGGTATAAAGCACGCCTGCGCGACGCCACATCTTCAATGTCAGAAGAAGGCGGTTGCCCGGGCCGAACTTGCTGCCATAGGCCAATGCCACAGCCATGCCGGAAATCAGCACGAAGGCTTCTGCCGAATCGGAAAAACCGAGGTTCTTGTGCGTGAAATGCTCGTAGATGGTGCCCGGCACGTGGTTGATGAAAATGGTCAACAGCGCAAGCGCACGGAACACGTCAATGCGCGTGTCGCGCACTTTCACGTTCTGCGCGGGCATCGCTTCTCTAGCGGTCGCAATCGTCATTTACCAGCCTGTCTGTCTCTGCTGGAAAGCACCGGCGCTTGGGACCGCGACACTCTCCAATCTCTCAGTTGCAGCTCTCCGAATGGGAGATCGGATAGAAGCCACATGCTTCATCGGGACGTTCATTGCCCGACGTTTGATGGGACCTATATACGCAATAATCCCGGCAGAACCGGGTTGGTTCCGATCAACTTTCGTTCCAGTGGATAACATAATGCCATACCGGACGTTGAACCCGCGGCCTGAACTGTCGCGGCAAAGACAGGACTTGTCGTCTGTCTGTCGGATCGCATAAATGCATTTAAGCAAATATAGGGTGCATAAATGCACCGGAACAAATAGCCAGGCGCATAGTTGCGCCAAAACAATTAGATAGAGCGCGGCTTCCGTTTCGGATAAACAGAACTTCACTCTTGCCCGAATTCCATCATGTTTTTCTCGTTAGGCTTCGCCCCATGAACAAGTCCGCCCCCAAAACCGAACCCGAACGCTGCCGCATCGTGCTGGTTGCCCCACCGATTGCCGATAGCGCGGTTTTGGCCAGGCTTTTGACGGAAGCGCTTTCCGGTGGTGATGTCGCAAGCGTGATTCTCGATACCGGCGATCTGGATGAAGCAACCTTTCAGGCCGCCGCTGCAAAGGCCGTGCCGATCATTCAGGAAAAGGGCGCAGCCGCACTTATTTTGAATGATACACGCATTGCGGGCCGCGTCGGCGCCGATGGCGTGCATATCGAAGGCAAGGCAGCTGAACTCGCCGACGCCATCGAAAAGCACACACCGAAGATGATCGTCGGCACTGGCAATCTGCGTGACCGCCATGGCGCGATGGAAATCGGCGAATTGCAGCCTGATTACATTTTCTTCGGTAAGGTCGGTGCGGACAACAAGCCGGATGCGCATCCGCGCAATCTTGCGCTGGCCGAATGGTGGGCGCAGATGGTCGAAATTCCCTCCATTGCACAGGCTGGAAACACGCTTGAGAGCGTCATTCCCGCAGCCGAGACCGGCGCGGATTTCGTGGCGCTCGGTCGTGCCGTATTCGAGGCGGAAGATCCGGCGAAAGCTGTCGCGGAAGCCAACCGGCTTCTCGACGAACACGCGCCGCGTTTTGAAAACTAATCCTTCAGATTCGGTTCCCAAGGTCTTGTTGATGCCCATGAAGAGCAAACTTCTTCTCGCTGCCGCTTTGACATTCGCGCTGCCTGCCCTGCCGGCGGCCGCCGCAGGCGAGCCTGCAAAGAGCCAGAACGACAGCGCCAAGGGCACCCACAAGGACAAGAAGAGCGACAAGCCCGCCAAGCAGCCCGTTATGCTGCCGCAGCCTGCGACGACCGCTCCAATGCCGTCGATCGATCTGAGCCGGTTCGGCGACAGGCCTGCTGACGAGGCGTTTGGCGCTTTTCAGCGCGGGCTCTATCTGACCGCATTCAATCTCGCAAAACCGCAAGCGGAAAAGGGCGATCCGGCATCGCAGGCGCTGATCGCTGAACTCTATGCACGCGGCATGGGCATTCCCGCCGATCAGAAACTTGCAGCCGAATGGTATGGCAAGGCCGCAGATAACGGCATTACCGAAGCGCAGTTCCGTTATGCGGCCCTGTTGCTTCAGGGCACTTATGTCAAGAAGGATCAGGCCAAGGCCGAAGCCCTGATGGAAAAGGCAGCTGAAGGCGGCAACGCCATGGCCCAGTTCAACTGGGGCCAGATGCTGATGGTGAAGCATCCGGGCAAGCCCGGCCTCGATCTTGCCTTTCCGTGGTTTGAAAAAGCGGCTGATGAAAAGCTTGCCGACGCCCAATATGCGTTGAGCCAGATCTATGCCAATGGCACAGAGAAGATCGCCCGCGACGACAAGAAGGCCCGTTTCTATCTGATCCTTGCAGCACGCAAGGGCTATGACACCGCCCAGTTCGATCTCGGACGCTGGCTGGTTGAAGGCCGTGGCGGCGACAAGGATTATGAACAGGGCTTCCGCTGGATGCAGCTTGCCGCCGGACGCGGCATGGTCATGGCGCAAGTCTGGCTCGCCCGTCTCTATCGCGACGGGATCGGCACCGACGGCGATACTGTGAAGGCTGCGGCATGGTATATCATTGCGCAGCGTGCCGGCTTTCGCTCGCCCGACCTCAACGATCTGATGGACGGACTGGGTGACGACCAGATCAAACAAGCTATCGAGACGGCTAACGATCTGCGCGTGCGCTAGCAATTCTGACGATTCTAGGTCTCCAAAAGATTCTCTTTTCGTGCTCAGGCTTGCACAAAGCGCCGTTTTGTGGTCTTGGAGACGCCGATTATCGTGGTTCGAGTATAAGACGCTTACGCAATCCCCGTGACAAAGCGGGCGGTTGCCTTTCTGTCGTCATGCGTCGGACCGCAATTGGTTTCAATTCATTCCGGATCAAGCTCATGAAGATCAATGGTAACGAAATCCGTCCCGGCAACGTCATCGAACATGACGGCGGGCTCTGGGTTGCCGTCAAGACCAACGCTGTCAAGCCCGGCAAGGGCGGCGCCTACAATCAGGTTGAACTGAAGAACCTCATCACCGGCACCAAGCTCAACGAGCGTTTCCGCGCTGCCGAAACCGTCGAGCGCGTGCGCCTTGAGCAGAAGGACTTCTCGTTCCTCTATGAACAGGGGGAAGCGCTGATTTTCATGGACACGGAATCCTACGAACAGCTCGAACTCCAGAAGGATTTCGTCGGCGACCGCGCTGCCTTCCTTCAGGACGGCATGATGGTCACCGTCGAGCTTTACGAAGAAAAGCCGATCGGCATTCGCCTGCCGGATCAGGTCACGCTGGCGATCACCGAAGCCGATCCGGTCGTCAAGGGCCAGACCGCAGCTTCGTCCTACAAGCCTGCCGTGCTTGAAAACGGCATCCGTATCCTCGTTCCGCCATTCATCGCTTCCGGTGAACGCGTGATCGTCGACACCAACGAACTGACCTACGTCAGCCGCGCTTAATCGAGCGCCGATCTTTTGCGATGCCCAAACGGGCATCGCAGCTTGTCGCGATTGAACCGCGACTGTTCTTTCTCAGATTGCTCAATTCCTCGAAAGTCTGTGCGCTTGCATGTGTTTGGCACATGGGCCGGATTTTCAAGGATCTGTTTAACTGCATGGTCCACGCTCATATCCACGCCTTCTCGAACAACCGTGGGATCATGCCAAAAAGGATAAAGAAATGGCCCGCTCAGCCCTTCTTAACGTTATGGTACAGGCCGCTATGAAAGCTGGCCGTAACCTTGCCCGCGACTTCGGCGAAGTCCAGAATCTTCAGGTATCCCTCAAGGGCCCCGGCGACTATGTCAGCCAGGCCGACCGCAAAGCGGAACAGATCATCTACACGGAATTGAGCCGCGCCCGCCCGGATTTCGGCTTCCTGATGGAAGAATCCGGCGAGGTAGCAGCCAAGGACGGACAGCATCGCTGGCTGATCGATCCGCTTGATGGCACAACCAATTTCCTGCACGGCATCCCGGTTTTCGCAGTCTCCATCGCTCTTGAGCGTCAGGGACAGATCGTTGCCGGCGTCATCTACAATCCGGCCATGGACGAGCTTTACACCGCCGAACGCGGCGGCGGCGCTTTCCTCAATGATCGCCGTCTGCGCGTCGCAGCCCGCAACAAGCTGGTCGATACCGTGATTGGCACCGGCATCCCGCATCTCGGCCGCGGTCATCACGGCCATTATCTGGTTGAATTGCGCAATGTCATGGCCGAAACGGCCGGTGTGCGCCGCATGGGCGCAGCCGCGCTCGACCTCGCTTTTGTCGCCGCCGGTCGCCTTGACGGCTTCTGGGAAGAAGGCGTCAACCCATGGGACATCGGCGCAGGCATGCTGATGATCCGTGAAGCTGGCGGTTTTGTCTCCGACAAGGACGGCGGACAGGACATGTTCGACAAGAAGAGCATTGTTGCTGGCAACGAAGCCATTCAGGGCGCACTTCTCAAGACTCTGAAGAAGCCGATCTGATCCGGATCATCCCTCTTTGCGATAAACTGCATTCAGCGCGCCCATTGGCGCGCTGAAGTTTTTTACAGCTCATTTTTTCATGCTCAGACGATTCCGCTTCACATAATTATGAAGTAGGCTCCCCATCAAACAGCCGACGATGGAGCGGAACGCATGAGTGACTTTAGGGAAACGAGAACACGTCTGGATGAGGGACGCGATTATGACCCCTATCGCCTGAGCGGCCCGCGTATTGTTATATTATCCATGGTGATTTTCCTCACCATCGTTGCCTTTCTGGCAGCGGTTCTGATGCGGCAGATCCATACATTCTTCGTCACCAATCCCGGACTCAACGGCCTCATTTTCGGTGTCCTGCTGGTCGGCATATTGCTGGCTTTCGGGCAGGTTCTGCGCCTTTTGCCAGAAATCCGCTGGGTCAACTCCTTCCGCGATGGCGACCGCGACGGCACCACCCGACCGCCGGTTCTGCTTGCGCCAATGCGTGCGCTGATCGGGCGTCGCCAGTCCATGGCGCTAACGACCTCATCGATGCGCTCGATCCTCGATTCCATCGCCACACGCCTCGATGAAAGCCGCGACATCTCGCGCTATCTCATCGGGCTGCTGGTTTTCCTCGGCCTGCTTGGCACGTTCTGGGGCCTGCTGGAAACGGTTGGCTCCATCGGACGCACCATCCAGACACTGGACCCAAGCTCCGGCAGCACGGGCGATGTTCTGGATGCGCTGAAGGCTGGTTTGCAGGCGCCGCTGTCGGGCATGGGCACCGCCTTCTCGTCCTCGCTGTTTGGTCTGTCGGGTTCGCTCATTCTGGGCTTCCTCGACCTGCAGGCAGGTCGTGCGCAGAATCGCTTCTACACAGAGCTGGAAAACTGGCTTTCTTCCGTTACCGATCTTGGTTCCGATCCGAACGCTGAAAATGGCCAGACAGGCGAACTGCATGCTTTGGCCGACCGGCTGAAAACCCAGGGCAGCGACGCCTCTACCCAGCGCACATCCGCAGCCCTTGCCAATCTGGCCGAGGGTATTCAGGGGCTGGTGAAAAGCATGCGCAGCGAACAGCAGATCATGCGCGACTGGGTGGAAAAGCAGGCCGACGAGCAAAAGGCCATACGCCAGACGCTCGACCGGCTTTCCAAGGCTATCGGCACGCCATCCCATGACCGCACCCATGAGCGCAAATCTGACCGGACCGATCCCCATCCAAGCGACAAGGCGGAGTAAGCCCCATGGCTCTTGCCCGTAACCGCCGCCAGCAAAGACATGTCGACTACTGGCCCGGCTTCGTCGATGCGCTGACCACACTGCTTCTGGCGATCATGTTTCTGCTGACGGTCTTCGTGCTGGCGCAGTTTCTCCTCAGCCGAGAGGTGAACAACAAGGACAGCGTGCTGGCCCGCCTCAACAGCCAGATTCAGGAGCTGACGCAGCTTTTGTCGCTGGAGAAGAGCAATTCGCAGGACATGCAGGACACCATCGCCAATCTGCAGGCCTCCCTGTCCAACGTGGAGAGCGAACGCTCCCGCCTGCAAACGCTGCTGAGCGAAGGCAGTGGTGCTGGGGCAGCCGCTGAAAAGCGCGCCGGCGAACTGTCTGATAGTCTTGATGCGGAAAAGCAGGTCAGCGCCCGGGCGCTCAGCCAGGTGGAACTGTTGAACCAGCAGATTTCCGCCCTGCGTCGACAGATTGCAGCACTGGAAGATGCGCTCAACGCATCGGAAAGCCGCGACCGCGAATCGAACGCCAAGATTGCAGATCTCGGCAAGCGCCTCAATGTGGCGCTGGCCCAGCGCGTGCAGGAACTGAACCGCTATCGCTCCGACTTCTTCGGAAGACTGCGTGAAATCCTCTCCGACAAGGATAATATCCGCATTGTCGGCGACCGTTTCGTCTTTCAGTCGGAAGTGCTGTTCCCGACCGGATCGTCGGATATCAATCCGGCTGGCGAAGTGGAGATGAAGAAGCTCGCCGACGCCGTTATCGAGCTGAACAAGGAAATCCCGGACGATATCAACTGGGTGCTGCGTGTGGACGGGCACACCGACAATGTGCCGCTCGCCGGTACGGGGCGCTTCCGCGACAACTGGGAGCTTTCCTCAGCCCGCGCTACGTCAGTCGTCAAATTCCTGATCGCCAATGGCGTTCCGGCCAACCGCCTCGTTGCGGCAGGCTTCGGCGAATACCAGCCGCTCGAAGCCTCGGATTCGCCGGACGCGCGTGCTCGAAACCGTCGCATTGAGCTGAAACTAACCGAGAGATAAAGAAAGGGCGCAGAAGCGCCCTTTTTCTCTAATTCGTTGGATTGCTTAATACACCCCTGCCCCGGCCTCGAATTGCAGCTTGGCAAGACGCGCATAGATGCCGCCGCGTTCCACAAGGCTTTGATGGGTGCCTTCTTCGACGATCCGGCCCTTATCGAGCACGAGAATGCGGTCTGCTTTCAGAACCGTTGCAAGACGGTGCGCAACCACCAGCGTGGTGCGCCCCTGCATGAGACCATCAAGCGCCTTCTGCACCAGCATTTCGCTTTCGGCATCGAGCGCCGAGGTCGCCTCGTCCAGCAGCAGGATCGGCGCAGCACGCAGGATAGCGCGGGCAATGGCAATGCGCTGGCGCTGGCCACCGGACAATGTCACGCCGCGTTCACCGACTTCGGTGTCATAGCCATGGGCAAGCGCCATGATAAAATCATGCGCCAATGCTGCCTTGGCCGCAGCCTCGATTTCCGCGTCGCTCGCACCCGGTCTGCCGAAGCCGATATTGTCCCGGATCGAGGTGGCAAAGATCGCCACGTCCTGCGGGACCATCGCCACACGCCCGCGCACGGCCCCCGGATCGGCTTCCGGCAAGGCAACGCCGTCCATCAGCACCTTGCCGGACTGCGGGTCGTAATAACGCATCACCAGCGAGAACACCGTGCTCTTTCCCGCACCTGATGGACCCACAATGGCGACGGTTTCGCCGGGCTTGACCGCAAAGCTCACGCCGTTGAGCGATGGCGCATCGGGGCGCGTCGGATAGGAGAAATAAACGTCATCGAAGACGATCTCGCCGCGCGCTGGCTCCGGCAAGGCCACCGGATGGCGTGGAGCGGAAATGTCGGGATCTTCGTCAAGAATTTCGGCAAGCCGCTCTGTGGCTCCGGCAGCCTGCGCCAATTCACCGCCAACCTCCGACAGGGCTCCGAAAGCGCTGGCCGCGAAGACGGCATAGAGCACGAACTGACCGAGCGTACCGGGCGATATGGTGCCGGACAGCACATCGCGCGAGCCGAACCACAGCACCGCCACCACGCTGGAAAAGATCAGGAAGATGGCGAAGGCCGTCAGCACCGCGCGTGCTTTGATGGATGAGCGCGCTGCCAGATAGGCATTTTCCACCGCACGGGCAAAACGCCCAACCACCATGTTTTCATTGGTAAAAGCCTGCAAGGTGCGCATCGCGCCAATCTGCTCGCTGGCATAGGCATTGGCATTGGCGAGCATGTCCTGCGTCAAACGCGAGCGGCGACGTACAGAGCGCCCAAAAGCGATCAGCGGCACGACGATCACGGGAATCGCTGCAATCACCAGCACGGACAGTTTCGGGCTGGTGACAACCATCATGGCCAGCGCACCGACGCCCAGAATGACATTGCGTAGCGCCACCGATGCGGTCGCGCCCACCACCGACTTGATCTGCGTCGTATCGGCGGAAAGCCGCGACACGATTTCACCGGACTGCGAACGGTCGAAGAATTCCGGCGAGAGCGCCGTCACATGCGCGAAGACCGCATTGCGCAGATCGGCCACGACCCGCTCACCCAGCGAGATCACGAAGAAATAGCGCAGCCCCGACGCAACCGCGAGAACCAGCGCCAGCAGCACCAGCATTCCGAAATAATTGTTCACGAAAACGGCGTTGGCACCGGTGAAGCCGTGGTCGATCATGCGGCGCAGTGCGACAGGCACCGCAAGCGTCGTGACGGCAGCCAGAACCAGCGAAAAAAGAGCGCCAATCACCAGCCGCTTGTAGCGGGCGACGAACGGAACCATTCGCCGGAGAGGCTTGAGGGAACGGCGCTTGCGCGCCTCATCTGCATTCAATTCCGGATTCACACCAGTTGGATTATTATGATCGGCCATTCTTGAGATTGTGCCCTTGTTATTGCCGTGCGCCTGATGTATAGGCTCGGCAACCCTTTTGGAAGCCATCACCTGCGTGTGATGGGTCTTCATAAATGCCATTGGGCGAAAGTGCCGCAGTTTGGACATTCAGGCTGCGCTTTTCTTCCAGACTTTCAGGCCAGACTATCAGGATTGAGAAGATGAAAGCCAATATCCATCCCGACTACCACACCATCAAGGTCGTGATGACCGATGGCACCGAATACCAGACCCGTTCGACCTGGGGCAAAGAAGGCGATACGATGAACCTCGATATCGACCCGACCACCCATCCGGCCTGGACTGGCGGTTCGCAGACCCTGCTCGATCGCGGCGGTCGCGTTACGAAGTTCAAGAACCGTTTCGGCAACCTCGGCATCTAATACCGGGTTACCTATTCAAAGAACCCCGCTTCGGCGGGGTTTTTATTGCCTACATTTTGCCGGACGCAGGCATAAAAAAACTCCCGGACAAACTTGGGTTTTGGCCGGGAGTTTCGAAAATCCATGAGCGTTGAAAATCAGGCGCTCAGCTTTTCCATCACTTCGTCGCTGACTTCGAAGTTGGTGTAGACGTTCTGCACGTCGTCATCGTCTTCAAGCGTGTTGAGAAGCTTGAGAACAGAGCGGGCCTTTTCTTCGTCCAGCTCGGTATTGGTCTGCGGCTTCCAGATCGTCTTGATCGATTCGGCTTCGCCAAGGGCTGCTTCAAGAGCCTTCGACACTTCGCCGATATCTTCGAAAGCGCAGATGATGACGTGCTCTTCGTCGCCCGACTGGACGTCATCGGCACCAGCTTCAATAGCCGCTTCCATGACCTTGTCGGCATCGCCGACCGAAGACTTGTAAACGATTTCGCCAACGCGATCGAACATGAATGCTGCAGAGCCGGTTTCGCCCAGAGCACCGCCCGACTTGGTGAAAGCTGCACGCACATTGGATGCGGTACGGTTGCGGTTGTCGGTCAGCGCTTCAACGATGACCATCACACCACCCGGGCCGCGGCCCTCGTAGCGCACTTCATCATAGTTTTCGCCGTCGTTGCCAGCAGCCTTCTTGATGGCGCGCTCGATGTTGTCCTTGGGCATCGACTGCGCCTTGGCGTTCTGGATCGCCAGACGCAGGCGCGGGTTCATCAATGGGTCAGGCAGACCCTGCTTGGCGGCGACGGTAATTTCGCGCCCGAGCTTGGAAAACATTTTCGACCGCACGGCGTCCTGACGGCCCTTGCGATGCATGATGTTCTTAAACTGTGAATGGCCAGCCATGGCACCCCTGTTCTGTTCTAATCGACGCGCACGGAAGAGCGTTACGCATGAACAGACAATCTCACGCAGAGAGTATCACGCAGGCGGGGCCGCAAGTCCGGCCACAATGCTTTCCGTGCAGAATGGCGGCGTTATAAGGAATTGAGCCCCATTCGTCCAGCAAAAGCGCGGATCGACGCCCGTACCTGTCAAAAAATTCAATAATGCTCGACCGGGGGGACAAAGCAGCTTATCGATAAAATCATGAATCAACGCCCGCAAGACCCGTCCCCAAAGGCCCCCAACGAGACCATCGCTGCCCGCATCAGCCGTGTTCTGGCCGATCGCATCATCGAAGGGGAAATCGAGCCGGGCACCAAATTGCGGCAGGATCACATCGCCGAAGAGTTCCAGACCAGCCATGTGCCGGTGCGCGAAGCCTTTCGGCGGCTGGAAGCGCAAGGGCTTGCCGTTTCGGAGCCGCGCCGGGGCGTGCGGGTCGCATCCTTCGACATTAGCGAGATTCGCGAAGTCGCCGAAATGCGCGCAGCGCTTGAAGTGCTGGCCTTGCGGCACGCGGCCCCGCACATCACCCGTGCGACGCTTGACGCTGCGGAACGCGCCACGCTTGATGGCGACAAGTCACGGGATGTACGCAGCTGGGAAGACGCCAACCGGCGCTTTCACCGGCTGATTCTGGAGCCATGCCGGATGCCGCGCCTGCTCGCCGCCATCGACGATCTTCACGCGGCCAGCGCACGGTTTCTATTTGCGACCTGGCGGTCGGAATGGGAAGCGCGCACCGATCACGATCACCGGGCGATTCTCGATGCCCTGCGCAAGAACGACATCGACCACGCCGCCGCCATTCTCGCCCGCCACGTTCAATGGATCGGGCACCGCCCTGTCAGAACTGCCTCCGGCAAGGTGCGCGATTCTTTTGCAATCGTAGGTTAAAGCATTTCCAGCAAAAGTGCGCAGCGGTTTTGCGTCGGATAATGCGTGAAAACAAATGGATAGAGCGGTTCCGTCGATTCCGTTAAAATAGCAGGAACGGCTCTAGCGCCAGAATTCGGGAATGGTTTCTTCCAGACGTGCGCCTATGCGCAGAGGTGCTGCCTTTTCGGCAAGACCGGTGCGGTCGGATATCTCGATACCCACGCCGCAGACAGTCGCTGGACCGTTGGCCGCCTCGAAACGTCCCTTCGGCACCTTGGACAGAAAGCGGTTAAGCGGCTCTTCCTTGTCCATACCAAGCGAAGAATCGTAATCGCCGCACATGCCGGCATCCGACATGTAGGCCGTGCCATTGCGCAGGATCTGGCAATCGGCGGTCGGCACATGCGTATGCGTTCCGACGACCGCACTGGCGCGGCCATCGACGAAATGGCCGAAGCACTGCTTCTCGCTGGTTGCTTCCGCATGGAAATCGAAGAACACGGCATCGGCCTGCTCGCCCAGCGGACAGGCTTCGAGGATCTTCTCCGCCGCGATGAACGGATCATCCAGATCGGGATGCATGAAGACGCGCCCCATGACATTGGACACGAGCACGCGAGCGCCATTCTTGGCGATGTAGAGCCCCTCGCCCTTGCCTGCCGTTCCTTTCGGAAAATTGGCTGGACGCAGGAAGCGATCCTCGCGCCTGGAAAAATCAAGCGCCTCGCGCTGGTCCCAGACGTGATTGCCCGTTGTCACGACATCCGCGCCAGCGCGGATCGTTTCATGGAAAATCTCTTCGGTAATGCCAAAACCGCCCGCGGCGTTCTCACCGTTGACGATCACGAAGTCCAGCTTCAGATCGGAAATCAGCCCCGGCAGCTTTTCATAAACTGCCGTGCGCCCCGACCGGCCCACCATGTCACCAAGAAAAAGCAATCTCATGAGATGAGCCTTATAAGCCTGCGCCCAGCGAACGCAAGCCGCTCTCCGTCAGTATCTGATTGAGCGCGATATCGTGCGGCTCATCGGGCACACGCTCCACTTCCTGACAGTCGTAGGCCATACCGATAAGCAGCGGCTGCAAGTCGCGCTCGGCAAATCGCGCCAGCGCGCGATCATAATGTCCAGCACCATAGCCAAGGCGATGCCCGCGCCGGTCGAAACCGGCAAGCGGCATCAGCATGATGACCGGGTCGACCAGCGGTGCGCGCGCATCGGGGCCCATGGTGCCAAAACCTGTCTGCACAAGCTGCGCATCGGGCAGAAATTCGCGAAAGGCAATCGTTTCCTTGTCCAGCACCACCGGCAGGCAGAGCCTTGCGCCCTTGCCGCGCAAGACAGACAGAAGCGGGCGTGGATCGATTTCAGAGCGGATCGGCCAATAGCCCGCCACCAGCGTTCCTTTGGGAATGACCAGCGCCTCTTCACCGTGTTTCGCGGCAGATAGCGACGCTTCATACTGGAAGCGCGGATCCAGCGCATCGCGACGGGCCAGCACGGCACGTCGCAGCGCCTGCTTTTCCTGACTGCCTTCCGGTTTCGTTGCTGCCATCCCCAAAACCTCTCCGCTTGCATAATCCGACTATAACAGTGGAACCGCAATGAGACGATCCGTCAAGTGATGGATCAGACAGCCTCCGCAATCCGCTCCGACCGGTCACGGATGACCTTCAGCACCACGCCATGAAAATCGTTGAGGAACACCTTGCCCCAGAGGTCGCAATAAAAGTCGATCGGCGTGGCAATGCGATAATGCGTGGTCAGTGTCAGGCGAGTGCGACCATCCGGCAGAGGTTCCAGCCGGTAATCGCCATTGGCCAGTTGCAGATAGCTGCTGTTCACCTTGATATGCGCTTCTACTGCAGAGGGAATGGAGCCCGGCGCGAAACGGAAATCCCACGCCAGCAGGCGATTTTCTTCCCACTGGGTGACGATCTCCTGAAAATTCACCCCGCGTGTCCACTGCAACTGACGCACAGCGTCGACGCCCTCGCCTTCGATGCGCGCATCAACCGGCTGCGGGACGCCCAGAACACCGTGACTAAACGTCCATGACAGTTCATCGGCGCGCACATTGCGAATTTCGACGGTCTGCTTCCACACCACTTCCGGCGGTGCGGCAATGTCGATCACAGTCGTCACTGCCCCGTCATGCGGAGCGTAGGAGACTTGAAGTTCGGCTGGAAAGACAACCAGCGGCAGGGCGATCACCAGCATCGTTGAGCGGCGCGAGCGGAGCTTGCGGATGATCCACAGCGTCAATGTCGAGCCCAGTGTCGAGAACACCATGAAGAAGGGCGCGGCCATGGCGACGCAGATGCCCGCTTCGCGAAACAGCACCATGCTCACCACGACAAGCACACCGATGATGGCCCAACCCATGCGGACATGCCGCCACAGGTCTTTCTCGGCGCGCGGGTCCGCCAGACTGGACGCAAGGCTCGCTACCGCCATCGGCAGCAGCATGAGACCGGCGAAGAACGGCATCGCGTCGTCGGCCACGCCGGACCAGATCAGCATGTATAAAATCAGCCCATAGATGAAAGCCACCGGCACGGCGACCGACAGTCTTTCAAAGGGGCGCGTTGTATGGGGAGGTGTAGCTTGGGGCGTTTCCATCAGCACATGCGAATGATTTAGTGTTCGAGCATTTCCAGCAAAAGTGCGAAGCGTCTACGCAGGGAAATCAGTTCACTGGACTGATTTCTTATCCTGCTTCGATGCGTCGGATAATGCTCAAGAATAAATAGACAGAGCGGTTCCGACGATTCAATCAAAACAGGAACCGCTCTGGCGCATGTTTACGGGCAATACGCAGAGCAGATCAAGTCTTGGGGACTTAATTTGCATTAGCATTGCAAGATGAAAGGAAAGCGGCGACCACGACAACCGATGGTAGTGATTGATCCCGGGAACCTACAAAGTAGGTGGGCACCATATGCAAAAGCCCGCAAGCCTTCACAGGGACAGTTCCCTTAGAGATCAATAAGGCCCCGGGGATGCTGTTACACCTGTCGGGAAGCGCAGTACGCCGCTAACCAATATAGTCGCTCACGATGGGCTGCGCCAGTGGTCGGCAAGCTTTCGCCACGAATTCTTTTCAGAAAATTCAGAAGGGTCTTACGAACCGGCGCGCGGCGCTATGCGCGAGGCCACCTGTTCCAGACGCGATGCGACATCCGACAGCATGCCGGTCAGCGCAGCATCATTGCTGTCGGCACGGCTAAGGGCTTCATCGCGCGCGCGGCGCAGCGTTTCGACTTCGCTCTCCAGACCGTTGATGCGCTTCTGCATTTCGGCCATCTCGTCCATCACCATGATCCCGGCCATGACGGTCAGGCGCAGATCGCCGATCTCTCCGAAAGACGATTTGAGATGCGTGACATATTGATCGAAACGGTCGGCAAGTCCGCTGAGGTGCTCTTCCTGCCCCTCATCGCACGCCATGCGATAAGCCTTGCCATCGATGGTTACGGTAACGGTCGCTATGATAGCCTCCTATCGATCCAGAACGGCGCGGATGGTTTCCATCGCCGTGACAAGGCGCCGCGAAACTTCGCGGTTGGCAGCTTCAAGCCGTTCAGCACGGGCTTCGGACTGGTCGAGTTCCTGAGCGAGACGGCTGCGGTCAGCATTCATGCGCTGCACCTCTTCCTCGGCTTCGGCGAAATCGCCTTCCTTGTCCAGCCGTAGATCAACCGCGCCTTCGAGCGTGTTGAGTGCTTTTTCCAGCCGTTCCAAAACGTGCCTGAGGGTCGCTTCGGGTGCCATCCATGTCCTTTCTGATGCCTTTTACCGGCATCGAATCGCGTCTGCCGGACAGGCCTCTTTGAAAAGATTGTAATAATCGACCGCCGGATAAGCAACAAATGAGGTGTCCATATGAGCTTTCATGCACCGTTAATCGGTGCAAAAATGGCTTTTAAGGGATTGCCATGCCGCTTTCCACAGAACTCAAACGATTAGTCGCAGACAGTTTATTGCCCAAAAGCCACGCATTTATTGACTCCTCATGCGCAGGTGCTATGTGTCCCGGTGCCTTCTGGAGTACGGACCCGAAAAACGGAGGACGGTTTTCGGCGCCATTCGTGCTCAGCCAAAAGGCATCGCCGCAACCCCGTTAAACCCTCCCATGGAAAGACGGCTGAGACCATGAGCAATTCCGACAAACAGAACCAGTTGGCCAACGCTATCCGCTTCCTCTCGATGGATGCAGTTGAGAAAGCCAATTCCGGCCACCCCGGCCTGCCGATGGGCGCAGCTGACATAGCGACGACGCTTTACACCCGCTTCCTTTCGCACGACCCGCAGAACCCGCATTGGCCGGATCGCGACCGTTTCGTGCTTTCTGCCGGTCACGGCTCGATGCTGCTTTATTCGCTGCTCTATCTTTCGGGCTACGAAGACATCACCATCGATGAAATCAAGAATTTCCGCCAGCTTGGCGCACGTACGGCCGGTCACCCGGAATACGGCCATGCAGCCGGCATCGAAACGACGACCGGCCCGCTCGGCCAGGGCATTGCCAATGCCGTCGGCATGGCGCTCTCCGAACGCATCCTGAACGCACAGTTCGGCGACAGCCTCGTCAACCACTACACCTATACGCTTGTCGGCGACGGCTGCCTCATGGAAGGCATCAGCCAGGAAGCCATTGCGCTTGCCGGTCACCTGAAGCTCAGCAAGCTGATCGTCTTCTGGGACGACAACAACATTTCCATCGACGGCCCGATCTCGATGGCTGACAACACCAACCAGCCTGCCCGTTTCGCCGCTTCCGGCTGGAACACGCTGGCTGTTGACGGTCACGATCAGGACGCCATCGCCAAGGCTATCGAACTGGCCAAGGTTTCCGACAAGCCGACCCTGATCGCCTGCAAGACGACCATCGGCTTCGGCGCGCCGAACAAGGCCGGCACCAACAAGGTGCATGGTTCGCCGCTCGGCGCTGAAGAAATCGCAGCCACCCGCAAGTCGCTTGGCTGGTCCGCAGAACCTTTCGTCGTTCCGGCTGAAATTCTGGATGCATGGCGCGTGGCTGGCCTCAACGCCGCCAAGAAGCGCCAGGAATGGGAAAAGCGCTTTGCCGCTGCCGATCCGGAAACCCGTGCGGAATTCGAACGCCGCATGCGTGGCGATCTGCCTGCCGGTTTCGATGCAGCCATCGTCGAATACAAGAAGAAGCTTTCCGCTGAAAAGCCGAAGGTCGCCACCCGCAAGTCTTCGGAAATGGCGCTGGAAGTCATCAACGGCATCGTACCGGAAACCATCGGCGGCTCTGCCGACCTCACCGGTTCGAACAACACCAAGACCAGCCAGACCAAGGCTGTCACGCCGGAAAACTACGGCGGCCGTTATGTTCATTACGGCATCCGCGAACTCGGCATGTCGGCTGCCATGAACGGTATCACGCTGCATGGCGGCCTGATCCCTTATTCCGGCACCTTCCTGACCTTCTCGGATTATGCACGTCCGGCCATGCGTTTGTCCTCGCTGATGGGCATCCGCGTCATCTATGTCATGACGCATGATTCCATCGGTCTGGGTGAAGATGGCCCGACCCACCAGCCGGTTGAACATCTGGCAGCACTGCGCGCCATTCCGAACCACAATGTCTTCCGTCCGGCTGACGCTGTGGAAACGGCGGAATGCTGGCAGATCGCCCTGCATTCGACCAAGACTCCGTCCACGCTGGCCCTGACCCGTCAGAACCTGCCGGTCGTTCGCACCGAACATCGCGAAGAAAACCTCTCCGCTTACGGCGCTTACGAACTGGCGACCGCCAGCGACGACGCCAAGGTGACGATCTTCGCCACCGGCTCGGAAGTGGAAATCGCACTCAAGGCCCGCGACCTTCTCGAAGGCAAGGGCATTGCCACGCGCGTCGTCTCGGTACCATGCTTCGAACTGTTCGAAGGCCAGAGCGATGCCTACAAGCAGGCAACCATCGGCAATGCGCCGGTCAAGCTTGCTATTGAAGCGGCAATCTCGCTCGGCTGGGAACGCTTCATCGGTGAAAACGGCGTATTTATCGGCATGAAGGGCTTCGGCGCTTCGGGCGAGATCAACGATCTCTACAAGCATTTCGGCATCACGGCGGAACACGCCGCTGAAGCCGCGGAAAAGAAGCTTAACGCCGCAGCATGATTTTTAAACGCCGGCGTCTAAAAAACGCCGGCGTTTAAGTTTCCAGTCTCTAGTTTTCGGGCTGGGAGTCCCTCACCGGCTGAATTATGAAGCACTGCAGGTGCAGTATCCTATCGGGAGATTTACAGAAAATGGCAGTCCGCGTCGCAATCAATGGTTTTGGCCGCATTGGCCGCAATGTTCTCCGCGCTATCGTGGAATCGGGCCGCACCGACATTCAGGTCGTCGCGATCAACGATCTCGGCCCGGTGGAAACCAATGCGCATCTTCTGCGCTATGACAGCGTCCATGGCCGTTTCCCCAGGCAAGTAACGGTCGCAGGCGACACCATCGACGTCGGTTATGGTCCGATCAAGGTGCACGCCGTTCGCAACCCGACCGAACTGCCGTGGAAGGAAGAAGGCGTCGACATCGCGCTCGAATGCACCGGCATTTTCACCGCGCGTGACAAGGCGGCAATGCATCTCGAAGCTGGCGCAAAGCGCGTTATCGTTTCGGCACCTGCCGACGGCGCCGACCTGACGGTCGTTTTTGGCGTCAACCACGACAAGCTCACCAAGGACCATCTGGTCATCTCCAACGCCTCCTGCACCACCAACTGCCTTGCGCCGGTGGCACAGGTTCTCAACGATGCCATCGGCATCGAAAAAGGCTTCATGACCACGATCCACTCCTACACGGGCGACCAGCCGACGCTGGACACCATGCACAAGGATCTCTACCGCGCTCGCGCGGCTGCTTTGTCCATGATCCCGACCTCGACGGGTGCAGCCAAGGCTGTTGGTCTCGTTCTGCCGGAACTGAAGGGTAAGCTGGACGGCGTCGCCATCCGCGTACCGACCCCGAATGTCTCGGTCGTTGACCTGACCTTCATCGCCAAGCGTTCGACCACCGTGCAGGAAATCAACGACGCGATCCGCTCCGCTGCCAATGGCCGCCTCAAGGGCATCCTCGGCTACACAGACGAGCCGCTGGTTTCGCACGACTTCAACCACGATCCGCATTCCTCGGTCTTCCATATGGACCAGACCAAGGTCATGGACGGCACCATGGTTCGTATCCTGTCGTGGTACGACAATGAATGGGGCTTCTCCAACCGTATGGGCGACACCGCCGTCGCTCTCGGCAAGCTGATCTAAGCCTCGTGGCCTGACTATGTTTCGCGCCCTTCTCCCCACTGTCGCCCGCTGGCGTCCGCTGGAAGGAGAAGGGCTCGAACATTTGAATCTTGCGCCCTCGGGGCGCAATACTCATGCCGAAAGCGTGGTGATCGGCAATCGCGGCGGCGATGCTTACGGCGTCCGCTACAGCATTGACTGCGACAGCACCTGGCGCGTTCTTCATTTCCTTATCGAGACAACATCCGGCCAAAGGCTGGAACTTTCCTCCGACGGCGAAGGCCATTGGCAGACGATGAACGGCGATTCTCTGCCGGAATTCGATGGTTGTATCGATATCGATCTGGCAGGAACGCCCTTCACCAACTCACTGCCAATACGCAGGCTTGGCCTGACACCGGAAAGCGGCACCGTTCAGCTCGACATGCTTTATGTACCGTTCGACAGTTTTCAGCCGCTGCGCGACAGGCAGCGCTATAGCTGTCTGGAAGAAGGCAGACTCTATCGTTACGCGGCGGCGGACCGCACTTTCACCGCCGATCTGCCTGTCGATGAAGACGGGCTTGTCACCGATTATCCAACCCTTTTCCAGCGATTGCCCGTTTAAGCCACACTATCCGACCGATAGAAACTTTGCGAAGCGCCGGAACAAGCCAGGGAGAAAACTTATGGGTTTCCGCACTCTCGACGACGCCGACGTCAAATCCAAACGCGTTCTGGTCCGCGTTGACCTCAATGTGCCGATGGCTGACGGACAGGTGACCGACCTCACCCGCATCGAGCGCATCGTTCCAACGATTGCCGAACTGTCGAAGAAGGGCGCAAAGGTCATTCTGCTCGCCCATTTCGGTCGTCCGAAAGGCGTTGCTTCCGACGAAAATTCGCTGAAGCATGTTGTGAAGCCGCTCGCAAAGGTGCTTGGTCATGGCGTCCATTTTGCGGAAGACAGCATCGGCGAAAAGGCCAAGGCCGCTGTCGATGCGTTGAAGGACGGCGACGTTCTGCTGTTGGAAAACACCCGTTTCCACAAGGGTGAAGAAAAGAACGATCCCGAATTCGTCAAGGCGCTGGCTGCCAATGGCGATCTCTACGTCAATGACGCCTTCTCGGCTGCCCACCGCGCCCATGCTTCGACCGAAGGTCTGGCCCATGTCCTGCCCGCTTTTGCCGGTCGCGCCATGCAGGCTGAACTGGAAGCACTGGAAAAAGGCCTCGGCAATCCGGCCCGCCCGGTTGTCGCCATTGTCGGCGGCGCCAAGGTTTCGACCAAGCTCGACCTCCTGTCGAACCTCGTCGAGAAAGTCGATGCACTGGTGATCGGCGGCGGCATGGCCAACACCTTCCTCGCGGCTCAGGGCCACGATGTCGGCAAATCGCTCTGCGAACATGATCTCGCCCATACCGCGCGTGAAATCATGGCCAAGGCCGAAACAACAAAATGCGCCATAATCCTGCCGGTCGATGCGGTTGTGGGTTGGCACTTTGCCGCCGACACGCCAAACAAGACCTATGGTGTCGATGCCGTGCCAAGCGACGGCATGATCCTCGATGCAGGCGCATTGTCGACCGATCTGATCGCTTCGGCCATCGACGATGCGGCAACGCTGGTCTGGAACGGCCCGCTCGGCGCATTTGAGCTGCGCCCGTTTGATACCGCAACGGTCAAGACCGCAAAGCATGTCGCGGCCCGCACCAAGGCAGGCAAGCTTGTTTCGGTCGGCGGCGGCGGCGATACGGTTGCAGCCCTGAACCATGCCGGTGTGGCCGACGACTTCACCTATATCTCGACCGCAGGCGGCGCTTTCCTCGAATGGATGGAAGGCAAGCCGCTTCCCGGCGTCGATGTGCTGAAGAAATAGAGCATTTCCAGCAGAAATGCGCAGCGGTTTTGCGCAGGACAATGCGCAAGAACAAATGAAAAGGCCCCGGAAACGGGGCCTTTTCATTTCTGGATTTGATCACGATTTCGGCGTCAGTTTCAGAAGGCGTCCCGGGTCATCGTCTTCGATCAGCCAGATCGCGCCGTCTGGGCCAACGGTCACGTCGCGAATACGGTTGCCCATATCGAAACGCTGCGCCTCGTCAGGCTGCCCCTTGCTGTCGAATGTGACCCGCACCAGCGCCATGGATGACAGGCCGGCGATCAGGGCCGAACCATCCCAGGACTTGAACATGTCGCCCTTGTAGAAGACCAGACCGCCCGGCGAAATCACCGGCGTCCAGTAGAGCAATGGCGCTTCGAATTCCGGGCGGGTGCTGTGACGCGGGATCGGCCTGCCGCTGTAATTGTCACCGTTGGAAACCAGTGGCCAGCCATAATTGAGACCGGGCTTGATCAGATTGAACTCGTCGCCGCCTCTCGGACCCATCTCGTTTTCCCAGAGCTTGCCATCCGGCGCGAAGGCCAGCCCATAAGGATTGCGGTGGCCGGTGGTCCAGGTCAGGCCACGAATGCCGCCCTCATCCGCATGCGGATTGTCTTGCGGCACGGACCCGTCCAGATTCATGCGCAGGATCTTGCCCATTGGAGCTTTGTCATCCTGTGCCGTAGCAGGCTGCATACGTTCACCGACCGAAAGGAACAAGTGCTTGCCATCGGGCGCAAAGGCGATCTTTCCGCCCGGTTGCCCGCCCTTGGCAACCAAATCCTGCTTCCACAGCGTCGTCACGTCTTCAAGCGCGGCCTTGCCGTCGCTCTCGGCCAGTTTGGCCTGTGCCAGCACGACACTGCTCCCGCCGTCAGCGGGCTCGTTATAGGTAAAATAAAGCGCCTTGCTCTTCGCGAAATCAGGCGCTGGCTCCACATCGAGCAAACCGTTCTGTCCGCCAAAGGCGACCTCGGGCACGCCGGATATTTCGGTCTTTTTCCCCGCCTCAGTGGCGATGAACATCTTGCCAGGCTTTTCGGTCACAACCAGACGGCCATCGGGCAGGAAGGCGATTGCCCAAGGCGTGCTGAACTCCGCAACGCTTGTCACGGTAAAGGGCAGCTCGGCCTCAGCCTTGCGGTCGCCCGCATTGATACTGGCGGACCAGGCGGAATGCATCGGAACAGATGCCACCGATGCGGCGAGAGCAAATAACAGGCTAAGATGAGCGGGGCGCATGTCTTCTCCTCGGAGGCTTTGACGATGAGAATGGCAGGTCATTGTTACATGGGGTCTTGTCGCCCAGATGAAAGCCCTTATGGAAAAAAGCTTGAGCAGGTATCGTCCGACAGACGGAAAGAAAACTTGTCCTATCTAAATCGTTTGAAAAAATTTCAATCGTTTCAAGCAGTTGCGCCGCCATATTTTTTGCCGAACACTTCTGCTATCGCCGATGAGCCATCAATTTCCAACGCCGACGGACGCTCTATCCGGTCGGCTTGGCCTGAAGAGGAGCTGTATGAATGACCGAACGTCTCGAAGATATTGCGATTGCCTTGGTCGCTTCCGGAAAAGGCCTCCTGGCCGCTGATGAAAGCTCCGGAACCATCAAGAAGCGCTTCGATTCTATCAATCTGGCATCCTCCGAAGACACACGCCGCGACTATCGCGAGATGCTGTTTCGCGCCGACGATGCGATGAAGAACTACATTTCCGGCGTCATCCTTTACGATGAAACCATCCGCCAGAAGGCCAAGGACGGCACACCGCTCACCGATGTCATTCGCAATGCGGGTTCGATTCCGGGCATCAAGGTCGATGCTGGCGCTAAGGCGCTTGCCGGTTTCCCGGGGGAAACCATCACCGAAGGTCTAGACGGCCTGCGCGAACGTTTGAACGAATATTACGGCTTCGGCGCGCGCTTTGCCAAATGGCGCGGCGTTATCTCAATCTCCGACACTCTGCCGACACGGGGTGCGGTCAGGCAGAATGCACAGGCGCTGGCGCGCTATGCAGCCCTTTGCCAGGAGGCTGGCATCGTGCCGATCGTCGAGCCGGAAGTTCTGATGGACGGCCAACCGGGTGATCACAACATCGACCGCTGCTATGAAGTGACAGAACTGGTTTTGAAAACCGTCTTCGCCGAGCTTTATGACGCCCGCGTCAAGCTCGAAGGCATGATCCTCAAGCCGAACATGATCATCGACGGCAAGAATGCGCGGAAGGCTTCGGTTGAAGAGGTTGCGGAAAAGACAGTGCGCTGTTTCCTGAACACCGTCCCTGCCGCAGTTCCGGGCATCGCCTTCCTGTCCGGCGGACAGACGGGCGAAGAAGCCACCGCGCATCTCTCAGCCATGAATGCCGCTTATGACATGCCGTGGAAAATGACGTTCTCCTACGGTCGTGCTCTTCAGGCGGCAGCGCTTGAAGCATGGAGCGGCAAGCCGGAAAATGTCGCTGCCGGTCAGCGCGCCTTCACCCACCGCGCCCGTATGAACAGCCTTGCCGCAACCGGCGGCTGGAAAAAAGAACTCGAAAAGGCTGCCTGATCTGTTTCAGGACAGCGCTATAAAAGAAAGCCCGGTTTGACCGGGCTTTCTTATGACTCGCGGAAATGAAAACCGACCGCCAGCGACATGACGAACAAGGCGATGACGGCAATTTTCCAAAAATCGCCACGGCGCTTCAATCCCGGCAAGCCGAGTGGTTTGATGATGTGCAGTCCCATCAGCAGGACAAGCAGCACAGGCAGAACTTTGGTCACGGGCGACACCTCTCCCCTCCTTGTGACGCAGGTGCTTGCAAGCTGCAAGCACTCTTGCTGATGCTCGTCTCGAAAAACGCGAACCGGCGATCCAGTTAAGATGCGCGTAAAAACAAACAATTAGAGCGCCCTCAAAATGCCGCCGCTTTATGTTTCGATCTTCATCTTAAGTCCCATGGACGAAACTTTATGGCTCGGCGTAAATTGATGATGGAGGAGATGAAAGCGCACTGAGAAATCCGGGAGGATATCGGTCTGAGGAGGCCGCTCGCGTGCTGACATCTGATGAAAAATCGCATCATGAAACGCCCGTTATGCCGGCGGTGCGTGGTGCGTGTTTCTGGGAGGAACAGCATGACTTCGAAATATGCAGAAACCTATGCCGCCTGGCAGGCCAGTCCGGAGCGTTTCTGGGCAGAAGCCGCAGAGGCGATCGACTGGTTCAAGCCATGGGATCAGGTTTTTGCAGGAGGCGAAGGCGTCTATGGCCGCTGGTTCACCGGCGCGGAATGTAACACCTGCTACAATGCGCTCGACCGTCACGTCGCCAATGGGCGCGGCGATCAGCTTGCACTGATCTATGAAAGCCCCGTCACCGGCAAGGTGCGCAAATTCACCTATAGCGAATTGCTCGAGGAAGTGGAGGCGCTCTCCGCCGTCATGCTCGATAATGGCGTGACGAAGGGCGATCGCATCCTGATCTATATGCCGATGGTGCCCGAAGCCGCCGTCGCCATGCTCGCATCGGCCCGAATTGGCGCGGTGCATTCCGTCGTCTTTGGCGGTTTTGCTGCCAATGAACTTGCAACGCGCATTGACGATGCCAAGCCGGTGATGATTATCGCCGGTTCCTGCGGCATCGAGCCGACGCGCGTGGTGCCCTATCAGGACATGCTCGACAAGGCCATTGCAACCGCCCATCACAAGGTCGGCCATTGCATCATCTTGCAGCGCGAACAATATGCGCACGCCCCCGTTGAAGGGCGCGACATCGATTACAAAACCGCCGTCGACGCGGCGCGCAGCCGTCATGTGCCCTGCACGCCGGTCGCCGCGACCGATCCTCTCTACGTGCTCTATACATCCGGCACCACCGGCGAGCCGAAGGGCGTGGTGCGCGACAATGGCGGGCACATGGTGGCGCTGGCCTGGTCGCTCAAGCACGTCTTCGGCGTAGAACCGGGACAGGTTTTCTGGGCAGCCTCGGATGTCGGTTGGGTGGTCGGTCACTCCTATATCGTCTATGCGCCGCTGCTAGCCGGAGCCACGACGATCCTGTTTGAAGGCAAACCTATCGGCACACCTGATGCTGGCACCTATTGGCGCATCATTGCAGAGCATGGTGTGGAGGTGATGTTCACCGCGCCAACAGCCCTGCGCGCCATCAAAAAGGAAGATGCTGACGGACATTTCGTTCGCAAATATGACCTGTCGAAATTCCGCGCGCTGTTTCTGGCCGGTGAACGCGCCGATCCGGACACGATCCATTGGGCGGAAAACCTGATCGGACGCCCGGTGATCGATCATTGGTGGCAGACCGAAAGCGGCTGGCCGATGGTCGCCAATCCGCTCGGTCTCGGCCTTCTGGAAACGAAATATGGATCGCCTGCGGTCTGCCTTCCGGGCTACGATATCCGCGTACTGGACGATGAAGGCCATGAGGTCGAACGCGGCCAGCTTGGCAATATCCTGATCAAGCTGCCGCTACCACCAGGCTGCCTGCCGACGCTGTGGAATGCCGATGAGCGCTTCAGGAAAGCCTATCTTGCGGAGTTCCCCGGCTATTACAAAACCGCCGATGCCGGATATATGGACAGCGACGGCTATCTCTACATCATGAGCCGGACCGACGACATCATCAATGTCGCGGGCCATCGCCTTTCGACCGGCGCGATGGAAGAGGTTCTTTCCAGCCATCCCGATGTGGCGGAATGCGCGGTACTGGGCATTTCCGATCCGGTCAAAGGACAAGCACCTTGTGGTTTTCTGGTGCTGAAATCCAATATCGACCGCGATACGCGCGAGGTCGAAAAAGAATGCGTGGCCATGGTTCGCGATGCTATCGGCCCGGTCGCAGCCTTCCGGCTGGCCTTGACCGTCAAACGTCTGCCCAAGACCCGCTCCGGCAAGATCCTGCGCTCCACCATCCAGAAGATCGCCGATGGCGAGACGTGGAAAATGCCTGCCACCATCGAAGACCCGGCGGTTCTCGATGAAATCAGCACGATTCTGCGCGAGCGCCACATTGGCATGGCCTTCGCCTGAGCCCGGTAGCGGCATCAGCCCAGACTATTGACCGGCGGTTTTCGCCGGTCCACTCTCCGCGCGAAACGGAGAACAGACCATGCAGCTTGAAGGCAAGGTAGCCATCGTCACCGGTGCTGCCCGCGGAATTGGCTATGCCATCGCAAAACGCTTCCTCATGGACGGCGCCAGCGTCGTTCTTTCAGATATAGACACCACCGCAACCTTGCAGGCGGTCAAAGACCTCGAACAATTCGGCGATGTGCGCGCCATGGCGGCGGATGTCGGCGACAAGCTCGATATCCATAATCTGATGACCTTTACCGTCACCAATCTCGGCGAGATCGATATTCTCGTCAACAATGCCGGGATCGTGCACAAGGCGGATTTCCTCGACCTCAAGGAGGAGGATTTCGACCGGGTCATGCGCGTCAATCTGAAGGGCGCATTCCTGTGCGGTCAGGCTGTGGCTAAACGCATGGTCGCCCGCGTGGAAGCTGGTGGCGAAGCAGGCACGATCATCAACATGTCATCGATCAACGCCATTTTCGGACTGCCGGAACAGCTCGCTTATTCCGTCTCCAAGGGCGGGCTGAGCCAGTTGACACGCACCATGGCTATAGCGCTCGCGAAATGGGGCATCCGCGTCAACGCCATCGGGCCCGGTTCCATCCAGACCGACATGCTGTCAGCAGTGAACACGGACGCCGAGGCGCGCAAAACGATCCTGTCACGCACGCCGCTTGGCCGAATCGGAGAACCGGCGGAAATTGCATCCATCGCCTCGTTTCTCGCATCGCGGGACGCCAGTTATATCACCGGCCAGACGATCTATGCCGATGGCGGACGTCTGCCGCTCAGCTATATGGCCGAACCACGTTTCAAACCGTAAGTCCTTGCGATGCACTCGTACCGATACCTATATATTAGCGACATAATAATATCGCTTTGCTCCTGACAGAAAGCTGTCAGGAGGGGTGTGCGATAGTGTTTCCCTAATGATGAGGGAGATGAACTATGGCACTCGCAATCGCACCGCTGATCGCAATCTTGAGGGAATACCGGCGCAGGCATGATGAGCGCCGCCGTTTTGTCCGCACCCAGCGCGCACTGGACGGTTTGCCGAAAGATCTGCGCAAGGATTTGGGCTGGCCGGATCGTTATCTGGAACAGCGCAAGACAACATATTGCAACGGAGAGTGAACCCGGAATGCGCAGAGCAGACCGTCTTTTCCAGATCGTTCAGCACCTGCGCGGTGGCAGGCTTGTCACCGCGCGCCAGCTTGCCGAACGGCTGGAAGTCTCCGAACGAACCATCTATCGCGACATATCCGACCTGCAATCGACCGGCGTTCCGATCGATGGCGAGGCCGGTGTCGGCTATATATTGCGGCAGGGTTTCGAGCTGCCGCCCCTGATGTTCACGCGTGATGAAATCGTTGCGCTGGTAGCAGGTGCGCGCCTCATCCGCGCCTGGGGCGGGGTATCCATGGCGCGCGGCGCCGAAGAAGCTTTGGTCAAGATCGAGGCCGTGCTGCCCAAGGAAGAGCGCGCGCGCATCACCGGCACGCAAATCCACGCCCCTACTGCCAGAATCAGTATCGACGAGCGCCGCATCATTGACGCTGTTGAGCGCGCGGTGGACGAAAGCAGCGTGCTTAATATCCGCTACCGTGATCTCGAAGCCCGCGAGAGTGAGCGCGATATTCGCCCGCTCGGCCTGTGGTTCTGGGGCAAGGTGTGGACCGTGATCGGCTGGTGCGAGCTGCGCAACGCGTTCCGCACCTTCCGCACCGACCGTATTGTCGAGGCAAGCGAAGCTGGCCGCCGGTTTCGTGCCGAACGTGGCAAAACGCTGGCCGACTTCTACCGTCTCATGGAAATGAGCGAGTACAACGCTTTCAAGGACTGACATCACCCAAGACGACTGCAACTTAAACTCTGTCGAATGTTCTGCATTCGGCAGAGTTCTTTCTTCAACGACCCGTCAGAATCGCACAGAGTTGTGCGACGATATATTGAAGGCCCTGATCGTCCTGTCGACGCTTGTGCCAGGCAATATGCAGCGGAAAGCCGCTGACCGGAATGGGCGGCGGAAAGGCAACAAGGTCCGTATCCACATCCGGAATACAGTGCGACGGCAGCATGGCGATCATATCCGTGCTTTTCAGCAAATCCGGCACCATGCCGAAGTTGGGCACCACAAGACCGATGCGCCGCTTCAATCCCTTATCAGCGAGAACCTTGTCAGCCGGGCTGCTCATATCGCCGCGCCCCGACACCAATATATGCGGATAAGCCAGCCAACGATCGAGCACAAACCCGCTCGCCGCCGGATGATCATATCGCATGACGACATGATACTCCTCATCCAGCACGTGCTTGCGCTCGAGATCGTCGTCGGCATCCGGAAACACCGATACAGCAAGATCGCTCGCGCCGCTCTCCAGCGCTTCTTTAGCTGCCGGTGCACCATGCCAGGGTTGCACCACAATATCGATACCCGGTGCGTCAGCGGCAAGGGCCTGCAACAATGGCTTCACAACAAAAATAGCCGGATAATCAGCCGTGCAGATTTTTATAGTCTGGCTGATTGAAGCCAATGGAACCTGCGGCGGGTCAACCAGCGCCACGACATTGGAGAGCAGTGTCTTCAATGGTGCACGCAAGGCTTCCGCGCGCGCCGTACGCCGCATCGTGCCACGCCCACGTTCGAGCAGCTCATCGCCGAAGACGGCACGGCAGCGCTGCAAAGCATTGGATACGGCAGGCTGGGTGAGGTTCAGGCGCTCCGCCGCGCGGCTGACATGCGCTTCATCGAGAAGCGCATCCAGAATGACCAACAGGTTGAGATCGAGCGCCCTTAAATTCATAGGATCAATAATAACATATACCAATAATAAATTGGAATAATCTCATGTTCGATTTCATCATCCTTCCAACATCAGGACGTGCAGGAAGGAACACATGATGTCCAGAACTTTGATCTTGCTTTTTCATCCCGATCTGTCGCGGTCAAAAGCCAATGCCGCGCTGACTGCCGCAGCCGCTCGACTGCCGGGAGTGAACATTGTCGATATGCAGGCTGTCTATCCCGACGGGATCGACTTTTACAGAGACGGCGAGCGTGAAGCGCAACGCCTTCTGACCGCAGACCGCATCGTGCTGCAATTTCCGGTCCAGTGGTATTCAACGCCACCGCTTTTAAAAGCCTGGCAGGACGCCGTGCTGACACGCATGTTTTACGTGACCTATGAACAGGAAGGGCGGGCGCTGGAAGGAACGCCCCTCATGATCGCCGCGACTGCGGGTAACGTGCCCGAAGCCTATACGCCCGGCAGGCGCAATATGTTTCCGATGAGCGAACTCATGGCCCCTTTGCGGGCAACAGCCAATCGTTGTGGACTGGAATGGGCCGAACCATTCTTTCTCTATGCGGCAGACAAACTGCAGCCAGATGCGCTCGAAAACGCCGCAAACCGCTATATGCAGGCTCTGGAGTGCTGGATGACTGCAACACCGCCAGTTGTCGCCAAGCACAAAGCTGCCTAAAGTCATGACCTCCACCAGAGGTGGAGGTTTGGGACGCTACGCTTGAACCACTAGAAGTGGTTTTGTTATGTGCTAGTAGGAGTCTTTAAAAAGGTCGGCATGGTCTGAAGCCTTGTCGGCCTTTTCCTGATTTCGGATATAACGTCTAACGACCTGTTCATCGTAACCGATGGTCGAAACGAAGTATCCTCGCGCCCAAAAGTGAT
>Ga0153948_1000060_pt1 | contig 54481 bp, 56 predicted proteins | sample TSNJ032MetaG_FD_104696 | JGI IMG/M metagenome (GOLD analysis project Ga0153948, IMG submission 104696) | Attine ant fungus gardens microbial communities from New Jersey, USA - TSNJ032 MetaG | ecosystem: Host-associated > Fungi > Mycelium > Unclassified | place: USA: New Jersey, Wharton State... | reverse complement strand
ACGCCAAGATAGTCGAGGATCTGAACGACCTGACCGGAAAAGCCGCACTGCGGAAAGCCGGGCGTGCCCTTCATGAAAAGCACGACGTCGTTGGTCTTCACTTCATTGTCGATGAAATCGTTAATACCGGTCATCTCGTTTCCTTTCAGAGCGTGCGCCCAATGTCGTCAGAACATATGGGGCGTCATCACGCGTCAAACAAACTTGCCGGGTCGTTTTCCGGCACAATTGGGAGGTCTCTCCCAATATAATCATTTACATGCTCGTAACCACCCCGTTTGGGCGAAAGCAAGTCAAATACGCGCGAAGCGCCGGATTTAAGGGGCAGCATCTTGCCGCAGCAGATGCAATCCGCTCAATAAAGCGTTTGCCTTATTCCGGCACGCTGGTCTGCAGGGCGAGCGCGTGAAGCACGCCGCCCATATTGCCCTTCAATGCGTCATAGACCATCTGATGTTGCTGCACGCGCGACTTGCCGCGGAAACTCTCCGCGACCACTTCGGCTGCATAATGATCCCCGTCTCCGGCAAGGTCGCGGATCGTCACCTTTGCGCCGGGAATCCCTTCGCGTATCAGCTTTTCGATCTCATGAGCGTCCATAGCCATGCAAAAACTCCCGCCGTTTCCAGCTTCTTATCGTTGTTAGTCATCGAATCGTACCGCACCATCGTGGAACGTCAATGAGTATCTGTCTAATGTTTAAATGCCACACAAGCGATCCATACAAGCAAAACGCCCGGACGAGATATTGATCCGGGCGTTGAAGTCGTGTTCGCTTTGCTACGATCAGTTATCGCTGACCGGCTCGCCGCTCATAAAGCCCGGGAACCAGCCTTCAAAAGCCTGCGTTAGTTCTGCGACGCTGACATCAACGGTATCGCCAAAAGTCAGACGGTCACCACCAACCTGTCCCAGAATGCGGAACGGAACGCCTGCACCCTCGGCATTGAGCGCGATGAGCTTGGCCATTTCCGACGTAGCGGCGATTACATAGCGCGCCTGATCTTCACCGAACAGAACCGCATGCGGCTGGCCGTCACCTGCATTGAGGGTCGCGCCCTTGCCGGACTTGATCGCCATTTCGGAGACAGCAATCGCCAGTCCGCCGTCGGAAAGATCGTGGCAGGCCGTGACCTGACCATTACGGATCGCCGAACGGACGAACTCGCCGTTACGCTTTTCCATCGAAAGGTCGACAGTCGGGGCAGGGCCGTCTGCACGATCGAACAGATCGCGCAGATAGATCGACTGGCCGAGATGCGAGCCGTCGCCGCCAAGCAGAACCAGCGTGTCGCCGTCCTGCATGCCGCCGATCTTGGCCGTCTGCGACCAATCCGGAATAAGGCCGACACCGGCAATGGTCGGGGTTGGCAGAATGGCCTGACCGTTGGTTTCGTTGTAAAGCGAGACGTTGCCCGAAACGATCGGGAAATCGAGGGCACGGCAGGCTTCGCCAATACCTTCGATGGCCTTGACGAGCTGGCCCATGATTTCAGGCTTTTCAGGATTGCCGAAGTTCAGATTGTCGGTCGAAGCCAGCGGCTCTGCGCCGGTCGCCGTGATGTTGCGCCAGCATTCGGCAACAGCCTGCTTGCCGCCTTCGAATGGGTCCGCTTCGCAATAACGCGGTGTCACGTCCGACGAGAAGGCAAGCGCTTTGGTGTCATGGCCTTCAACGCGGATCACACCGGCATCGCCGCCGGGAACCTGCAGCGAATTGCCCTGAATGAGTGTGTCATACTGTTCGTAGACCCAACGGCGCGACGAAAGATCCGGCGAGCCGATGAGCTTGAGAAGTGCTGCCGAATAGTCTTCCACCTGCGGCACATTGCTGGCCGGGAGCGGTGCATGCTTGCCCGGCTCCATCCACGGACGATCATATTCCGGTGCCTGGTCGCCCAGATCCTTGATCGGCAGATTGGCGACTTCCACGCCCTGATGAATGATGCGGAAGCGCAGATCGTCGGTGGTCTTGCCGACAATGGCGAAGTCGAGACCCCATTTGCGGAAGATCGCCTGGGCTTCGGCTTCCTTTTCCGGCTTCAGAACCATGAGCATGCGCTCCTGGCTTTCCGAAAGCATCATTTCATAGGCCGTCATGTTCTCTTCGCGAACCGGAACATGGTCGAGAATGAGTTCAATGCCGAGGTCGCCCTTGGCGCCCATCTCCACAGCCGAGCAGGTGAGGCCAGCCGCACCCATGTCCTGAATGGCGATAACCGCGCCGGAGGCCATTAGCTCAAGGCAGGCTTCGAGCAGGCATTTTTCAGTAAACGGATCGCCGACCTGAACGGTGGGGCGCTTTTCTTCAATCGATTCGTCGAACTCAGCAGACGCCATGGTCGCGCCGCCGACGCCGTCGCGACCGGTTTTTGCGCCCAGATAGACGACTGGCAGGCCGACGCCCTTGGCTTCCGACAGGAAGATGCCGTCATGCTTGGCAAGACCGGCAGCAAATGCATTGACGAGGATATTGCCGTTATAGCGCTTGTCGAAGTTCACTTCGCCGCCAACGGTCGGCACGCCGAAGGCATTGCCATAGCCGCCGACGCCGGACACGACGCCCGATACCAGATGGCGGGTCTTCGGATGGTCAGGCTCACCAAAGCGCAGCGCGTTCATTGCCGCAACAGGACGTGCGCCCATGGTGAACACGTCGCGCAGAATGCCGCCAACGCCGGTCGCCGCACCCTGATAAGGCTCGATATAGGACGGGTGGTTGTGGCTTTCCATTTTGAAGACGACGCAATCGCCGTCACCGATGTCCACGACGCCCGCATTTTCGCCGGGGCCCTGAATAACGCGCGGACCGGTAGTCGGCAGCGTGCGCAGCCATTTCTTCGAGGACTTGTAGGAGCAATGCTCGTTCCACATGGCCGAGAAGATACCGAGTTCGGTAAAGCTCGGCTCACGTCCGATCAATTCGAGAATACGCTGATACTCGTCCGGCTTGAGGCCGTGGGATTCGATGAGTTCCGGCGTTATTTCGCGATTATTGGAATTGGAGATAGTCATGGGAATGGGCAACCCCGTCGCAGGCTGTGGCACCCGAAAACCTTCCGCCGAAGGCTGGGCATCTAAGGTTTCAAGGGGTCTCTTTAACCTAACTCTGTTGGAAGCGCGACAGGAAAATGCCGCTTTCCCGGCCTGATTCAGCATATGGTCGCATCAAGGCTCCAACAGTCCTGTGACGGGCAGCGTTTACACGCTGCCCTCATAGCCTGCCTGCTCGTTTTCAAGCAGTTGGCGCAATGTGAGGAAACTGCTCTCGACAATGCTTCGGTCGATCGGCGAGGAGAAGGCGATGCGCACCCGATGGTAAATCTGATCTACGCGGCCGGCTTTGAATTCGTCCTCATCGTCGATCAGAATGCCGCTTTCATAGGCTGCGGCCTTGAATGTGCCGGATAGCCACGGTTCGGGCAGGCCCATCCAGAGGAAAGAAATGTTGGGGCGGGACACAAAATCGAAGCCGGAGAAAACGCGACGCGCGATTTCCTCACGCGCTTTGGTTTCTATGCGGCTTTTCTCGCGGATGGCATCGGCTGCACCGGAAAGCACGAGTTGCGCGCCGGTTTCGGCGAGAAGAAAAGCCACGCCGCCCGTCATCATCTTGTGTGTGACCTTGACGCGCTGCGCGCAATGCGGCGGGCAGGAAACCCATCCGCTGCGTATACCAGCGGCCACGGCTTTGGAGAGGCTCGACACGACGAATGTGCGCTCTGGTGCGAAACTCGCCAGCAACGGAATGTCGCTTTCGCACATGCTGCCGTAGATATCGTCCTCGATGAGCCAGACATTATAGCGACGCGCAATATCGGCTATGGCGCGCCGCCGCTCTTCCGTCATGGTAGCAAGTGTTGGATTGTGCAGGGTCGGCATGAGAAATGCCAGGGTAGGGTGCTGCTGGCGGCAGGCGCGCTCGAACTCTTCGGGAATGAGGCCATATTCATCATGCGCAGCCTGAATAGTGCGGCGTCCGAGAAGTCGCACCGAGCGGCTGATCTGGGCATAGGTCAGGTTTTCGAACAGAATTCGGTCGCCCGGATTGGTGAAAGCCGTGATGATGGCAATGCTTGCGGCCTGGGCGCCATTGGTGATGACGATATTGTCGAGATCCGGCTGCCAGTCAGCCCTGCCGAGCCACTTCTGACCTGCTTCCAGCCAGTGCTGCGGAAACTGACGCGAATAGTTGGCAATCTCCTGCTGAAAATCGCGGTGAATGTCGCTGCTGATCCTGGCGAGCACTTCATGCTGGCCGACCTCTGGTGCAGAAGTGGAATCAAGCCGGATTTTACCCGTCGGTACATCAGCGGGCTTCGTGCCAATCAGTGTCGTTGGAACAAGCCCTGATTCTGATGGCTCCTCGCTCAACACATAGGTGCCACGCCCAACCTCGCCGGTCACAAGCCCGCGCTCATGGGCAAGCGCATAGGCGCGCCCGATTGTACCGATTGTCACCTTCAAGTCGAAGGCCAGATTGCGTTGCGGTGGCAGTTTTACGCCCGCAGGCAGCCCGCCATTGCCAATCGCTTCCTCAATGGCATCCGCCAACTGCAGGTAAAGCGGGCCGGTTTTGCTCGATAAGTCGGGAATCCAATTTGTCATGGTGACAACTTATAAATTGTATCGATTGCGGAGTCAATTATAGAGTCATTCCTACGCTGAGCGATGCTATCATATCTAGATTTGCGGTTAGAGAACTTCAAATCTGGCCCGTTGAACATCCAAAGAGCAGAAGAATGGACCGAACAATGTTTTACTTCAGACTGCAGACCGAGACAATAGATACAATTCTACCGATACCCGATGCTGATCGCATAAGTGACCTGCCTCAAGGCTTGCATGCCCAGCTGGCAGCTGCGACGGGAGAGGGTGCGGATGTGAGCCTGCTGCGTCGGTTCCTGAGCTGGCTTTCATACATCAGCATGATGCGTCGCAGCCGCTTGGCTTTGTACGAGATGACAGATGAACAATTGCGCGACATTGGCCTCAAGAGAAGCGAAGCGGAACGCGAAGCGCGTAAAGTACGCTTTCATCTCCGCTAGAGATAACACAAGGCGAAGTCCGGCATCGCGGTCGCTGGTTAGTAATTCTGCACCCGCAAAATATGTGCCACGCATTAGAAACATCGTTACAATGAATACAACAAAATAGTGAGGCAGAACTTCGGCCTAACTAGTTGTAATTGTTAAGTTTGATGAAGTTGTTAGCATACTAATTATTGAAACATTTGCATAAAGCTAATGTTATAATAAGGAGGCTGCTGTAATGAACTACATCAGACCAACCAATGAAGTAATTGACGTCATTACCATTCTTCCGAACGTCGATCTTGAGAGTGATTTGAACGCAAGATTACGGGCTCAGCCGCCTTCGGATGAGCCGCACCGTACACGCAGCGTATGGACATGGATTGTCGATGCAGTTCGATTTTCTCTGAACAGGCAGCGGACAAGGCGGATGCTCAGGGAACTGGATGATCGACAGCTTAAGGATATCGGCATCAGGCGGGACGAAATTTGAAGCCTACCGTCCGGAAGAAAGAGCCGGTCTTGCGGAAGCTAGGCACAAAATGAATGGGAAAAACCCAACCTGATGGAAGTGGACCGGTATTCTTAACGACTTATACGCGTCGCTTTATCGTTGAATAGCGATGCGTTCGAATGAACCCCTCCCGTGAGATCGCGGGAGGGGTTCTTGATTTCAGCAGCCCTTCTGGCCGGATGCCCAGCGGTTGACGTCGCTGAGAATGCGGTTGCCGTGGCTTTCCTGGAGCATAGGACCGAAGGTTTCGACGCGGGCCGGATTGCCTTCCGCCTGCACGACCAGCAGCGGGCGCGCGGCGGGGTTGTGGCCCGGCACAACCAGAATACGCGGACGACCGCTATAGGAGTTCAATTCCGGCGCAAGTGTATAGCTACGGAAATCCTTATCCTTGGATTTGAACCAGCAGCTATTGGCGGCCAGCGCGATGCGTTCCATTGTCGGCAGTGCAGCTTTGCTGACATTTTGCGTGACGGGCCCACTGGCCGGGCGCGGCGTACAGGCCGCAAGAAGCGCAATCGCAGGCAAGGCGATAAGAGCGATGGTCTTTTTCGTCAAGAAACGAACTCCAAAAGGGCGCGCCGCCGGGGAGGGCTATGAGGCGCGCAGACAAGAATAATCATAGGAAACGGAGGATACTGCTGGCCGTTACGCCAGCTGCGGCATGAAGGCCTTCAGACCGTCGCTCATCTCGTTCCAGATGCGCTCAAAGGCCGGGTGCTGCTTTGCCTTCGCGGCATATGCATCGAATTTCGGAAACGCGTCCAGCAGATCCGGCTTGCCCGACAGTTTCTTCAATGGTTCCATGAGAAAACGCACCGGCAGCAACCAGGCATCAGCCAGTGTCGGTTCTTCGCTGACGGCGTAGAACGTATCTGGAAGGCGATGTTCGATTACCGACAGGCCGGTGTTCAGCTTTTCAAACAGGCGATCGATGGTTGCGCTGTCGCGCTCCGGTTTGCTCAACAGGATGAACAGTTTCATTGCCGGTCCGAGCACTTCCAGCTCGATCACGCGGGCCAGAAGCCGGATCAGCGCACGCTGGCGCGGCGTGCCGGGCAAGAGCGGCTTTTCAGGAAAATGATCTTCGAGATATTCGGCGATCACAACGGCTTCAAAAAGCGTTTCGCCGGAACTGGTAATCAGCACCGGAACGCGGCGCAGAGGCGTGATTTCACCAAAATCAGCCGGGAAGGGATAGGGCAGGGTGATTGGCTTGAAGGACAGGTCCTTCAGATAGAGAACGCTGCGCACGAAAGCTGAGTACGGGGAAAGTGGTCTTGAATAGAGTTGCATTGCGCGGTCCCCCCGATTCGGTTGCCAAGGAATTCTCCCAAGGCAAAACTGCCATGAAAACAGGCTTCAAGCTAGACTGGTTTTCATTGGCTGGAAAGCGGGTTGCAGGAACGTTATTTTACCGAAGATGCAATTCGGTGAAGGAAATGAAAAAGGGCGGTCTCATCAAGAGACGCCCTTTTTGGGTAAACCTATCAGGCTGCGATGCCCAGAGCGCCTGCAAATAGCGCTCGCCCATCGTCACCGCCATGGGCGCCTTCGATCAGGTTTTCCGGATGCGGCATCATGCCAAGCACGTTGCCGCGCGCATTGACGATACCGGCAATATCATTGACAGAACCGTTCGGGTTGGTGCCTTCCGCATAACGGAACACGACCTGACCTTCGCCTTCGATGCGCTTCAGCGTTTCGGCATCGGCAAAATAATTGCCGTCATGATGCGCGACCGGGCAGCGGATGATCTGGTTCTGCTGGTAACCGCGTGTGAAGGCGGTATTGGCATTGCTGACTTCGAGCTTCACTTCGCGGCAAACGAACTTCAGCGAGGCGTTACGCATCAGCGCGCCCGGCAAGAGACCGGCTTCAACGAGAATCTGGAAACCGTTGCACACGCCCATGACCATCACGCCCTTGTCGGCCTTCTCACGCACGGCCTGAAGAACCGGCATACGGGCCGCAATCGCGCCGCAGCGCAGATAGTCGCCGTAAGAGAAGCCGCCGGGGATGAGGATCAGGTCGACATCGTCCGGAATGCTGGTATCGGTCTGCCAGACCGTGACAGGAGCCTGACCGGTGATCTTGGTGAGCGCTGCGATCATGTCGCGGTCACGATTGAGGCCGGGAAGGAGAATGACAGCGGATTTCATGAGCGTCTGCTTCCTTTGTTTGGCTCAGCCGATGGCGATGGAATAATCTTCGATCACCGTATTGGCGAGGAGCTTGTCGCACATGGCCTTCAGGTCTGCTTCGGCCTTGGCCTTGTCGGCGCCTTCGAGTTCGAGGTCGAACACCTTGCCCTGACGTGCCGAGTTGACGCCAGCGAAGCCGAGGCTGCCGAGTGCGCCGACGATTGCTTTGCCCTGCGGGTCCAGAACGCCGTTTTTCAGTGTAACGGTGACGCGTGCCTTGATCACTCTGTGGTTCCTGTAGCTCTAGATTTAGTTCTCACAGCTTCAGACGGAACATCTGGAACTGCTGGTCGGGAATGAAACGGCCCGGAAGGTTTTGTCTCAGAGGTTCCCGGGCCGGTCAGATTACTTCACAAGCACGGGGCCGGAAGGACGGGGCGAGTCGTTCTCGTTCATGATGCCGAGACGGCGCGCCACTTCCTGATAGGCCTCGACCAGTCCGCCCATATCGCGGCGGAAACGGTCCTTGTCGAGCTTGTCATTGGTGTTGATATCCCAAAGACGAGCCGAGTCCGGGGAGATTTCGTCGGCGACGACGATACGCATCATGTCGCCTTCCCACAGACGGCCGCATTCGATCTTGAAATCGACAAGCTGAATGCCGACGCCAAGGAACAGGCCGGAGAGGAAGTCGTTGACGCGGATGGCAAGCGCCATGATGTCATCGATTTCCTGCGGGCTGGCCCAGCCGAATGCAGTGATGTGTTCTTCCGTGACCAACGGATCTTCGAGCGCGTCGGCCTTGTAATAAAACTCGATGATCGAGCGCGGCAAAACCGTGCCTTCTTCGATCCCGAGGCGCTTGGACAGCGAACCGGCTGCAACATTGCGGATCACGACTTCCAGCGGAATGATTTCCACTTCCTTGATCAGCTGCTCACGCATGTTGAGACGGCGGATGAAGTGGGTTGGAATTCCGATGCGGTTCAGCTGGGTAAAAATATATTCGGAAATGCGGTTGTTGATGACACCCTTTCCGTCCACGACTTCGTGCTTTTTCTTGTTGAACGCGGTTGCATCGTCCTTGAAGAACTGGACCAGCGTTCCTGGCTCGGGGCCTTCGTAAAGAATCTTGGCCTTGCCCTCGTAAATACGGCGGCGACGGTTCATGGCTTTTCTCGGATTTCCATATCTATGGTGATCGGCTCTAAGCCGCTATTCTCGCGGGCTACCTATAGCAAATAAGGGGTTTTAACAATCCTGCTTCGTGCCCGTTCCCCCGTTTTCGGTGTTTCCAGAGCGCCTTTCGATCTGATTGCATCAGATAGGCGCTCAATCCTTGGTTTTGGCGCGCATCCTTTCCGAAAACTGTTTCCCACTTTTCGGGATGCGTTTTAGTGCAAGATTATAGACGAGCCGCAAGAAATTGATTTGCTGCTCTTGTATAATCTTGCGCCCCTTGCCAGCTTTAGGCAAGGGATCGGTCACGATCTCTTCCTACTGGGAGTTTTTGGGAGTTTTGTGAATGACGACAGGTATGGATGATCGCCGCGATGCTTTCGAAAAGAAATTCGCACATGATGCTGATTTACGCTTCAAGGCCGAAGCGCGCCGCAACAAGCTTCTCGGATTGTGGGCTGCCGAACGCCTTGGCAAGAAGGATAGCGAGGCTGAAGCCTATGCCCGCGATGTCGTAGCAGCCGATTTTATCGAGGCCGGTGACAATGATGTGTTTCGCAAGATCCGCGCCGATTTCGATGAGGCAGGCCTCACCGAAAGTGATGAAACGATCCGCGGGAAGATGCTGCTATTCCTGGAGGAAGCGCTCCGCCAGATACAGCAGGATTAAGATCATGGGGTGGAAGTGCTGATGGCGCTTCCACCCTTTCTTTTTGTTTGCCTGCCACGACGAAATGTCATTTATGAAATACCAGATGTGAAATACCAGTTATGAAATAAAGGAAATCCCTATGTCGTTGTCTTCGCGTTTGCGCGCCGGTGAAACCGTTCTCTCGGCGTGGTCGTCGCTTCCTGAGCCGCTGACGGTTGAAATCCTTGCCCATACAGCCTTCGACGCTGTCACGCTGGACATGCAACATGGCGGTCATGACGAGGCAAGCGTGCTGCGCAGCGTGGGTCTTGTTCTGAATGCGGGAAAGCCGCCGGTGGTGCGTATTCCGGTTGGACGCTTCGATATGGCGAGCCGCGCACTGGATTTCGGCGCGCAGGCTGTGATTGCTCCGATGATCAATTCGGCCGAAGATGCGCGCAAGTTCGCAGCCTCCATGAAATATCCGCCGGCGGGCGAACGTTCATGGGGCGTTTTCCGCGCCAATGCCGATTATGGCACGCCCGGCTCCAATGATTATCTGACCACGGCAAATCAGGACACGCTGGCTTTCGCGATGATTGAAACACGCGACGCCTATGATGCGCTGGACGCCATTCTCGACGTGCGCGGCATTGACGGCGTATTTGTCGGCCCGGCGGATTTCTCGATTGCCTGGAGCAACGGACGCGAAGCCAATCCGAATTCTGATGCTATCGTCGAGCCGATCAGCAATATTGCGCGCAAGGCTGCTGCTGCGGGCAAGATCGCGGGCATCTACTCGCCGTCGCCAGAATTTGCGCGACGCTATATTCCACTGGGCTTCCGCTTTGTGACCGTCAGCAATGAAGGCGGCTATCTGCGCCTTGCCGCGCAGAAGCTGGTGGACGCTGTTCGCGCCTGACTTCGGTCCAGATCGTTGAATAGAGAAAAGGCGGGTTTGAAACCCGCCTTTTGTTTCAGTGTTGTTTTGGCGCCTGGAGTTGCGTCATGAACTCCGCAAACACCATCGAGCCTTCCGGCCAAGGGCCGTGGCCTGAATCCGAGTTGATATGACCGGACTCGCCTGCATCGATCAGCATCGCGCCCCAGTCCTTCACGACCTCTTCGGCAGCTTCGAAGCTTGAGAAAGGATCGTTGCGGCTTACGACTGTAATCGTCGGGAAGGGCAGTCGCTCGCGTGGATAGGGACCAAAGGTCATCAGATGCTTCGGACGAATGCTCTCGTTCGAGACATCCGGCGGCGCGACGAAAAATGCGCCTGCGATCTTGTGCTGGATCAGTGGCATAGCGTGCAAGGCTGCCGCTACACCCAGAGAATGCGCAACCAGCACGATGGGCTTCGTTGCAGCATTCGCAGCCTTGACCACTTCGCCGACCCAGTCGTCGCGCACTGGCTTTGACCATTCGGCCTGCTGAACGCGGCGCGCGGTCGAGAGCTTGCTTTCCCAGCGGGTCTGCCAGTGGTCCGGGCCGGAATTGGTATAGCCGGGAATAATGAGGATATCTGCGTCTTTGACTTTCATAGCCTCCATTTAGATCGCCTTCATCCGTTCTTCAAGCTCCTCGACGTGCCGCAAAGCGAATGCGAATGATGAACAGCCTGTTCGCTGATCGCGATCTTGTGAACGATGCAGCAAACAGCGATGTTTAGGGCAACAGAACGCGAAGGAGAGCATAGGTCATGACAATCAGCAGACGTTCGGTGCTTGGCGCGACGGGAGCTGCTGTGATGGCCGGTATATTGCCCGCGCGTGCAGACATGCCGTCGAAGGAGAATGATATGACACAGCAATTGAAGACGCCGGTCACCGAAACGACCCGTCCTGTTGCACCGCTTCCATTTGCGATGACCGCACCGATGCGCGTGGCGCGCATTGGTCTCAAGGCACGTGACGCGGAAACGCTGGCTGAATATTACCGCGATGTCGTTGGCCTGCGCGAAATGAGCCGTCGTGGCGCATCCATCGTGCTTGGGGCCGGTGATCGCGAATTGATGGAAATCGAACAATTCTCTGCTGCTCGTCCGGATGATCCGCGCAGCGCTGGTCTTTACCACACCGCATTCTTGCTGCCGACGCGTGGCGATCTGGCGCGCTGGTCACGCCGGGCTATCGACAAGCAATTGCCGGTTGTCGGCGCCTCGGACCACGATGTCAGCGAAGCCATTTACCTGACTGACCCGGAAGGGAACGGCATCGAGATTTATTCCGACCGCCCGCATGAAAAGTGGCAGTGGAACGGTGACCGCGTGAACATGGGCACGGAAGCGCTCGATGTGCGCGGCTTGCTTGATGTCATCAAGACGGAAGGCGGCGAATGGACCGGCGCGCCGCAAAACACGGTCGTCGGCCACGTGCATCTGCGTGTTGGCAACGCCCATGAGGCCGAAACCTTCTGGCACAATGAACTTGGGCTGGAAACGGTGCAGACCTATGGCGACCGGGCTGTGTTCATGTCCACGGGACGTTACCACCACCATATTGCGGCCAATGCCTGGCAGAGCGCCGGTGCCGGCAAGCGTGATACGGATCGGACAGGCCTTGCCTGGGTCGAGCTGGAGGATACGCGCGGCGGCGACAACAGTTCCTTCGTCGATCCCTGGGGCAATGTGGTCAATACGATCAAGACCAAGGCCTAATACAGCCAATATCTCACAATAGAAAAAGCCCCATTTTTTCAAAAACATGGGGCTTTTTTCGGATTCAATTTATGAGGCCGTCAAAGGGCGCGACCTAGATTTTGGTTATGGCGTCGCGAAAATGGTGGGTTTCGAGAACCGGAGCGGAGCGTACTAAGGTACGTGAGCACCGGAAGCTTCACATAATCCCGAAAAGTTGCAGACTTTTCGGATCAGATTATGCGAATGCAAAATCAAAAGACGCCATTTGCAGCCCGCCAGAGCCGAAATCTTCTTAACCGAAGACGCGCTTGAAAATCGTGTCTACATGCTTAGTGTGATAGCCGAGATCGAACTTCTCGCGGATTTGCTCTTCGGAGAGGGCTGCGCGCACTTCCGCATCGCCGAGCAGTTCTTCAAGGAAGTCTGCACCCTGTTCCCAGACCTTCATGGCATTGCGCTGCACCAGACGATAAGCGTCTTCGCGCGACACGCCAGCCTGCGTCAATGCCAGCAGAACGCGCTGCGAATGCACCAAGCCGCGGAACTTATTCATGTTTTTCAGCATGTTATCCGGATAGATCACCAGCTTTTCAACAACGCCAGCCAAACGATTGAGCGCGAAGTCGAGCGTGATGGTTGTATCCGGGCCAATGGCGCGCTCGACACTCGAATGCGAAATATCGCGTTCGTGCCAGAGAGCGACGTTTTCCATGGCAGGCGTGACCGACATGCGCACAAGACGGGCGAGGCCGGTCAGGTTTTCGGTCAGAACCGGGTTGCGCTTATGCGGCATGGCCGATGAACCCTTCTGGCCCGGAGAGAAGAACTCTTCGGCTTCCAGAACTTCAGTGCGCTGCATGTGGCGGATTTCGATAGCGACATTTTCGATGGACGAGGCGATGACGCCGAGTGTCGCGAAGAACATTGCATGACGGTCGCGCGGGATAACCTGCGTGGAAACCGGCTCGGCTTCGAGGCCAAGCTTGGCGCAGACATATTCCTCAACGCGCGGGTCGATATTGGCAAAGGTGCCGACCGCGCCGGAAATCGCGCCGGTTGCGATTTCTGCACGGGCTGCGACGAGACGGGTGCGGTTGCGCTGCATTTCTGCATAGAAACGCGCGAAGGTGAGGCCCATCGTGGTCGGTTCGGCATGAATACCGTGGCTGCGACCGATGCGTACTGTGTCCTTGTGTTCGAAAGCTCGGGTCTTGAGTGCGGCCAGAACGCGGTCCATGTCAGCGAGCAGCAGATCGGCAGCGCGCACCAGCTGGACGTTGAGCGTGGTGTCGAGCACGTCCGAGGAGGTCATGCCCTGATGCACGAAGCGGCTGTCCGGGCCAATGAATTCAGCAAGATGGGTCAGGAAGGCGATAACGTCATGCTTGGTGACAGCTTCGATTTCATCGATGCGAGCGACGTCGAATTTCGCCACACTACCCTTTTCCCAGATGGTCTTGGCGGCTTCCTTCGGGATGACGCCCAGTTCGGCCAGCGCTTCGCAAGCATAGGCTTCGATCTCGAACCAGATACGGAATTTCGTCTCTGGGGACCAGATAGCGACCATTTCAGGCCGGGAATAGCGCGGGATCATTGGCAAATCCTGTTTTGGCGGCCCGGTTGCGGGCCGCAGGTCTTGGGAAATTGGGATAGGCGCGGTTTAGCAGAGGTGAGGCCTCTGCTCAACGCCTTAACGGCGCGCAGCTTCGGCGGCAGCGCGGATAGCCTGAATGTTGGCACGGTAGGATTCGACCGAATTGCCCTTATAGACGGCGGAGCCTGCAACAAGAACATTGGCGCCTGCGGCGACAACCAAGCCAGCGGTTTCAGCCGTCACGCCACCGTCGACTTCAATGTCGATCGGCCGGTCGCCGACCATGTCACGGACGCGCTTGATTTTATCGAGCATCGGGTGGATGAATTTCTGGCCACCGAAGCCCGGATTGACGGTCATGACCAGGATCAGATCGACATCATCAAGAATATTGGTGATGGCTTCGACCGGAGTTGCCGGGTTGAGCGCGATACCGGCTTTCTTGCCGAGCGCGCGGATCGATTGCAGCGAACGATGCGTGTGCGGACCGGCTTCGGCGTGAACCGTGATCAGGTCGCAGCCTGCATCGGCAAAGGGTTCCAGATATAGATCGCACGGCGCGATCATCAGATGCGCGTCGAAGAATGCCTTGGTGCGCGGGCGGATCGCCTTTACCACCTGCGGGCCAAACGTGATGTTCGGCACGAAATGTCCATCCATGACATCGATGTGGATCCAGTCGGCACCGGCTTCCAGTACGGCATTAACTTCTTCGCCAAGACGGGCGAAGTCGGCGGACAGAATGGACGGGGCAATGGCGATGGGGCGCATGACGATAGTCTCCTTGGCAGCGTGGCTTGCCCGTATCATATGAACAGCAAAAATCCTATCCCCAGCGCTTGTGGAACCACATCCACTGGCCCGGATATTCGCGGACCCATTGCTCGACCGTGTCGTTGAGCAATTGCGCCGTGGCGTCGATATCGATCTGGCCCTTGTCGTCGCGCGGCAGCTCCATGCGCTCATAGAGTTCAAGCCGGTAGCGTCCGCCGGGCAGGCGGATACAGCGCGCCGGATAGACATCGCAATCATACTGGCGCGCGAGCTTTGCCAGCAGTGGATTGGTTTTCACCGGGCGGTTGAAGAATGTCGACGGCACGCCACGCGAAAACTTCTGGTCGACGAGCATTCCGACATTGCCGCCATCGCCCAGAATACCCGCCAGCGCCCAGGCAGCACCTGCCTTGGAAGGCACGAGATGGCCCATATTGGTATGGCGGGCTTTCAGAACCTTGTTGGCGATATAGGGATTGTTCGGCGGACGAAACAGCGCGGTGACATTCAGGCCGAATGTGGCAGCGCAGATCGGCAGCAGCTCGAAATTGCCGGTATGCGCCGTGAAGAAGATATGCGGCTTCTTTTCATCGCGCAGGCGTTCGAAAATCGGAATGCCATCGACTTCGATCAGGCCCGGCTTGGCAGCATGGGGATCGAAATCGAAGATCGCGTCGAGGAAAATATACTCTGCCAGAAGGCGCGCCATGGAATCCCACATGTCGCGCGCAATCACTTCGATCTCCGCGTCGCTCTTTTCGGGATAGGCTTTGCGCAGATTGTTGGTTGCGATCTTGTGGCGCGGCGTCAGCGGCCCGATGAGACGGGAAACCTTGGCCGAAAAGCTGATGGCAGCCCTCGCTGGAAACAGGCGCAACAGGCCAAGCAGTACAAAAACGGCCTGAGCCCAGAGCCAGTAATTGAACTGCTTCAGCTTGCGCGACCAGCGAAAGAGCAGGAGCTTCAGTTTGAACATCATGACAGGGACAGGCTTCAGTCGATCTGGAGAATGATCTTGCCGAAGACGTCGCGGCCTTCCATGCGCTTCAGGGCGGTGTCGATATCGTTGAAGCCGACCACCGTGTCGATGACCGGATGCACGATACCACGCGCCATTTTCTGCATGGCATCGGCCATGTTTTCCATGCGGCAGCCGAAGGAGCCCAGAATCTTGAGCTGCTGCTGGAACAACTGCATCAGGTTCATGTTGGTCGAAACGCCCGAGGTTGAACCGCAGGTGACAAGACGCGCGCCGCGCTTCATGCAGAGCATGGAACCGGCCCAGGTGTCTGCGCCGACATGTTCGAAGACGACATCAACGCCCTTCTTCTTGGTCAGCTTGCGCACGACGCCTTCGAAGCGGTCTTCGCGGTAGTTGATGACATGATCGGCGCCGAGAGCCTTGGCCTTCTCGATCTTGTCGTCAGAACCGACTGTGGTGATGACCGTGCAACCCATCTTCTTGGCAAGCTGGATCGCTGCCGAGCCGATGCCCGAACCGCCAGCCTGTACGAGAACGGTTTCGCCCGGTTCCAGCTTGGCATTGTCGAACAGCATGTGCTCGACCGTGCCGAAGGTCACGGGAGCAACGGCAGCGCCGATGGCGTCAACGCCGGGAGGTGCTGCCACGAGCAGGCGCGCGGGAAGGTTCACGGCTTCGCAGGCAAAGCCATCGAGATGGAAACCATGCACGCCGCCGACATGTTCGCACAGATTGTCACGGCCTTCGCGGCAGGCGCGGCAAAGGCCGCAGGTGCGCGCACCATAAATCGAAACGAGCTGGCCGGGCAGCAGATTGGAAACGCCGGGGCCAACAGCATCGACAACGCCCGATGCTTCCGCACCAATGACCAGCGGCATTTTGCGCTTGGCGAAAGCCATGCCGCGCCAGCCCCATACGTCAATATGGTTCAGCGCGACCGCCTTGATCTTGACCGTTACTTCACCGAGGCCGGGAGGCGGGGGCGGTGCAATATCGGTGATTTCTAGGCGACGGTCGTCGAGAAGCTGCAAAGCGCGCATGGGCTATTCCTTTCATGGCATGATCCCGGAGAGCTTCCGCCTTCCGGGATCATCAGGAAATTTTAAATTCATATTCCGGACGGATTAATTCGGATTTGCCGCCAAAACAAGGCTCGTATTCTGTCCGCCGAAGCCGAATGAGTTCGAAAGCACTGCGGAAACCTCCGCCTGACGCTTCACATTCGGCACAACGTCCAGCGGAATAGCGGGGTCCGGATTGTCGTAATTGATGGTTGGCGGCAGCGTTCCGGTCTGGATCGTAAGCAGCGAGAACACAGCTTCAATCGCACCGGCTGCGGTCAGCGTATGGCCGATCATCGACTTGTTGGACGAAACCGGGATGGATTCGATGCGATCGCCGAATACGGTCGAAAGCGCCAGATATTCCATCTTGTCGTTTTCCGGCGTCGAGGTGCCGTGTGCGTTGACATAGGAAATCTGGTCTTCGGTCAGGCCTGCATCGGCGAGTGCGGCGCGCACCGTGCCGATGGCAGGCGAAGCATCAGGCTTCGAACGGGTGCGGTGGAAGTCGTCGGCCTTTTCGCCGCAACCGGCCAGAATGCCGAGAATCTTTGCACCACGGGCAACAGCGCTTTCAAGCGATTCCATAACAAGTGCGCCAGAACCTTCGGCCATGGCAAAGCCGTCACGATCCTTAGAGAAGGGCTTCGACGCCTTTTCCGGCTTTTCATTCTGGGTGGACAGTGCGGAAAGCAGCGAGAAGCGGATGAGCGCTTCCGCCGAGACGGAACCGTCGGTGCCTATCGCCAGAACATGGTCGCTCTCACCGCGACGGATGGCTTCAACGCCAAGCTGGATCGCCGTTGCACCCGAAGCGCAGGCGGTGGAAAGCGTGATCGGCAGGCCGCGCGTTCCGAAGGCTTCCGAGAGACGCTCGGCGATGTAACCGAACTGCGTGGTGTTGAAGAGTGCTTCATGACGCACGCGGCGGCAGGCTTCGAGCAAAAGCTGATAGCTGGCCGGGCCTTCGTTCTTCACGCTGGCGTCAAGTGCAAAGCGGCTTTTCCAGTCGAGTTCGACCGGCGGGGCAGCCAGAAAGAGCGGTCCGCCGAAATTGGTCGTCGAAAGGCCGGACTGTGCAAGGGCTTCCTCACCGGCAAGACGTGCCAGCTTTTCCGACAGGGCGGAGGCTCCGGTTTCGCTTTCGGGCAGGAAATCCACAGTACCCGCAAAACGAGTGTTCAGATTTTCCAGCGGAAAACGGGTAATGCTGTGAATGCCCGAAACACCGCCGGTCAGCGCGGCCCAGTTATCTTCCTTGCCCTGTCCGAGCGAGGAAACAACGCCTGCGCCCGTGATGGCGACGATGGGGCGGCCCAGATGGTCTGTATATTTGGTCATCTTATGCTCTCACCAGCTTTGCGGCACCTTCGGCGCGCGTTGCTCCGACAGTGGTGACGACGGCTTCGCTGATTTTGCCATCAGCTGCCTTTTCCGATGCGTTCAGCGGAGCAAAAGCCTCACCCTTCCAGACGGAAATGGCGGCGAGCGCCAGCGCCAGCGGGAATTGTGCCTCGCGCAAATGGCCGGTCAGGCCGGTTATGCCGCGATATGCTGCGGAAAAGCCGTCCAGGACGGATTTTTCGGCCCTGGTCGCGTCGTGAGCGCCGGAAGCGCCGGAAACGACATAGGCAGGCTCTTTGCCGCCATTGGCTTCGAGAACAAGATCGCGAACGGTCTTGGCAAGATCGTCGCTTTCGCGGCGGATTTGCGTGGCTGCGATTCCCGCGACTTCTGCATAGGCGCGTGCGCCCCGCTTTGCGGCATGCTCGGCGTTTTCGAGAACGAGGAATACACCGCCGGAGCCGGAGATCATGCCGCCGCCAGCCGAGCCGTCACGCTCCCAGAGCGGAGCCCAACCGTCATGCTTGAGCAGTCCGCCCAGCTCGTGACCGAGAATCATGTCGAAATGTTCGGCATTGTAGGAGCCGCCCACCAGAGCATGCGTGCTCTGTCCGGTGCGGATGCGGGCGGCCGCCGTTTCAATGGCCGAAATGCCGGAGCCTTCTTCGCCCATGAAAGTGCGCGAAGATCCCGTCACCTTGTGGACGATAGAAATATTGCCAGCGAGCAGATTGGAAAGCTGCGCCAGAAACAGGGTCGGCCGCAGTTCAGTCGAGAGTTTCTCGTTCAGCATCACACCGCGATTATTGCTGGTGCGGCCTTCTTCGAGAATCTGCATGTCGACGGTAATGTCGCGTTCGCCGCCACCCGCGCCCACAACCATATCCATGGTTGCGCACAGCGCTTCATCGTCCTTCATGCCTGCATCCTGCAGCGCGAGACCTGCGGCATAGGTGCCGAGTCGCTGCCAGGTTTCCATCTGGCGCTGGTCGCCGCGCTTTGGAATCTGCAGGCTCCAATCGACTTCGCCGAGTGGATGAACGGTGTAAGGAGCAAAGGCTTCTTTTTCGAGGCGTGGTTCGCTACCCGCTGTCGAAAAAGCGTTCCAATGCACTTCGGCGCCTTCGCCGAGTGATGAAATAATGCCAATGCCGGTGATGACGACTTTATTGTTCTGCATGGGTCCGGTTCTGCCGTGATGAGGCCAAGGTCTATCCGAGAACTATCTTGCGCTCCAGAAACGGAATCAGGGCGAACATTGCTGTCCACCCTTCAATACCGTCAATTTTTCAGCGAGCTCAGGCCTTCTTGGCCGCAACCAGCTCGTCGATCTTGGCGCAGAGATTCTTCAGGACGAAGTATTCTTCGGTCGGAACCTTGCCTTCGTTTACTTCCTGCGTCCACTGCTCAAGCGGAATCTTGATGCCGAAAGCCTTGTCGATAGCGAAGACGATGTCGAGGAAGTCGAGGCTGTCGATGCCCAGATCGTCGATGGTGTGGCTTTCCGGCGTGATGGTGTCACGATCGATTTCACTGGTTTCGGCGATGATGTCGGCGACTTTGTCAAAAGTAGAGGACAAGTTTCGATTCCTTTATTCCTGATGATGCCGCGAATTATAGGCATCTGATTTTCTCGTCGCATTTCGCGGCCAGCAAAAGTGTTGGGCACAAGTGCTGGAAATGCTCTGTATGCGCGTGTCTAGCGTTTTTCCGGTCACGAGGAAAGTCATATTACTTTCAAGATCACCGGGAGTTCGATGCGCATATAAGATGCCAGACGAGCGAAGCGCAACATAAAGGCAATCTCAATTTTTTGAAATCTCTTCATGCGGCGCTGTTGTGGCCTCTTTTCAGCGCTTGACGAAATAGATGACGCCAATGAGCGATAGCGCGATCATCGCACAGGCCAGCCCCGTTTCCAGCGGGCCATCCTGCACGATGATGGCAACCAATCCGGATACGATACTCGCCAATGTGCCAAGCACTCCAGGCTGTTGTATAGTATTTACAACAGGATTGCTGCTCTGCGCTGCCTCTGGTCTGGTGTTGTAGGCCGGTTCATAGGAGTGCGGGAATGAAATTCCAGCGGAATGAGCCGCGTCAATATCGCTGACAGGCCTCTCGGCAAGCGCCAGCGCGCGCGCGCACCCGTTCCACACGAGCCTGCCAGCCTTTGCCGAAGGTTGCGGCGGCGGCCAGTCCTCGGAGCCATGCGGACCGCTCATCACATAGGCGATCGATAATATCTTGTGGTGGGCGGGCTGACAGCGCCGCGAAGGTTGCGGGCCCGAGAAATCCGTCTTGTAGAACGCCAAGTATTTGTTGCAACATCTTTATTGCATGACTTGGGCCAGAATTGACCGCAAAGTCCAGCATTGCATAGTCAACGCCTGAGGGAAGACTGTCACCGTCTATCTTGTCCCAATACTGCTTTCGGTAAATTTCGGTTGCAGTATCTTTTGTAAGATTTTTCACATCTTGTGCAGTTTCGGAATGACCTGCCCATCCTGCCAGAGTACCGATAGTAATACCCATATTGGTTGCGCCGCCAGGATCGGCAGGATTATCGACATATCCGCCTTCTTCCTGAAATATATAGGGCATAACTGCCGCAAAATTGGATCGCATATCTATACCTTTTTCAATTTATATTTGAAAAATATATTAAATACGGGGTCAGTAATACTGAATGATCTAACATATAGACATGTAAAAAATATCGGAGGAATCGATTGTGATCAAGCGGTAACCCTCTTGCTTAAGAGCTTGCAATGCGGCTTGATGCGGTTCCCTTAAATCATACTTTTACAGGCGGCAGACGTGACATCGGAAGTTTTCGGACATGCGCCAGACGGGCAGACGGTTCATCGGCTGACCATCTCCAACGGGCCGTTGACGGCCAAGATCATCACCTGGGGCGCGGCGATTCAGGATTTGCGCATGGCGGGCCATGATGCGCCGCTGGTGATCGGCTATCAGAATTTTGACGATTATCCCGCCCATTCGCCGCATCTGGGTGCAATTGCAGGCCGCTCGGCCAATCGCATTCGCGACGCGCATTTTGTGCTGGACGGCAAGACCTATGAAGTCGAGGCGAACTATCTGGGCCGCCATAATCTTCATGGCGGCAGCAAGGGGCTTGGCAATCGCGTCTGGAAAGTCACCGGCAGCGGAGCGGATTATGTCACGCTCAGCACGGTTGCCGAAGATGGCGAAATGGGCTTTCCGGGCAGTCTGAAGGTCAGCTGCACCTATATGCTCAATGGCAACGGCGCGTTGATCGTGCGACTGGAAGCTGTGACTGATAAGCCAACGGTCTGCAATCTGCTGCATCACAGCTATTTCAATCTCGACAATGGCGGTGAGGGCGATATTCTGGACCATCAGCTCAAGATTCTAGCCGACGCCTATATGCCGGTTGATGAGGCGCTGATTGCAGATGGGCGCGTTCTGCCGGTCAAGGACACGGTGTTCGACTTCCGCGATTATCGCCCGATCCGCCATGTCGAAAACGGCAAGCAGGTCGAATATGACAGCAATTTCTGCCTGTCGGCTACGCGTGTGCCGTTGCGTCTTTGCGCTTCCGTCAAGGGCGCGAGGTCGGGTGTTTGCATGGATGTGCTGACAACAGAGCCGGGCATTCAGTTTTATGCGGGCAATACGATGGCTAATGATTGCATCGGCCTGACCGGCAAGCCCTATGGCAAACATGCGGGCTTCTGTCTGGAACCGCAAATCTGGCCGGGCTCGCTTGAATATCCTTATTTCCCGCAGGCCATTCTGCGCCCGGGCGAAATTTACGCCCAGGAAAGCCGTTTCGCCTTTACGCGGGACTAGAGCGGCATCACCCGGTATAAGCGGCGCGCGCCGTCTCCATGGGCGTGAGCGCGCCGCGTGTTTCGACCACACGGGCTGCAACGGCATGGGCTTTGTGCGCGGCTTCGACCGGCGAAAGTCCTTCCATACGCGCAACGAGATAAGCACCGTTGAAGCTGTCACCGGCACCTGTGGTATCCACGGCATTAGCGAAAACGGAGGGAACCAGCGTCTGTTCGTCGTTGGCCGCGACCAGGGCCGGTTCCGTGCCGTCCTTGACGACAACTTCCTTCACGCCAAGGCCGATAAGGCGTCCAGCACAGGCCTCGGCATTGGTGTCGCCGAAAAGCGCCTGTTCATCCGGGAAAGTCGGCAGGGCGATATCGGCAAGGCGCATTGCTTCGCTGATGATTTGCTGCGCGGCCTTGCGGTCCGGCCAGAGCTGGTAACGGAAATTGGGATCGAACGCGATCCGTGATCCTGCAGCGCGGCATTGCCGGAGCACGTCGAAGAATGTTTCGCGATGTTCCGGCAGGACGATTGCGATGGAAATCCCTGAAAAATAGATGATGTCGCGCCCGGAAAGGCTCTGTTCCAGCGCAGCCCGGTCGCTGGCAAGACGGCGCGCGGCGGCATCGCTGCGCCAGTAGGTGAAGGAGCGTTCCGCACCATTCAGCGTGATGGCATAAAGGCCTGGATGCACACCGGCGATCACAGGGCTATGCGCAATGCCGATGCCATTGGACGAGAAGAAAACGCGCTGTTTCTGCGAGAAATTATCCTCGCCGAAGGCGCTTATGTAATCGACTGGAAAAGATCTGTCGGTCAGTGCGCGAACATACCAGGCGGTATTCAGCGTATCGCCGGCAAAACCCATGCGCCACTGGTCGCCTTCGCCGCCCGAAAGCTCAATCATGCACTCGCCGATAGACGCGAAACCGCTCATCTTTTTCTCCTCAAATCGATTACAGACGCCTATACCAATTTTCTGTGATGTAAAATCGCTTTGTCAGTTGTCTTCCATCATTGTCATACAGGCTTTATCGACTTGCCACATTCGTTGTGTAACGATCCCGCGCCACGCCGCGGCGAGACACGGTTCCAGACCAAGGATTTGAAATGCGTTATGCGATCTACTTCACGCCGCCTTCCAGCGATGCGCTTCTGAAGGTTGCGGCCAACTGGCTGGGGCGGAACGCCTTTAGCGGTGAGCCGGTCAAGCTGCCGGCGATTCGCTCGCTTGGCACGGAAGAGATTGCATCGCTGACCGAAGAACCGCGTCGTTATGGTTTTCATGCCACGATGAAAGCGCCGTTTCGGCTGAATGACAATCAGACTGAAAGCGAACTCCTGTCGGCATTGATGCATTTCGCATCGTCGGTTGAACCCGTCATCATTCCACGTCTGAAGCTTCGGGCCATCGGGCCGTTTTTTGCGCTGGTGCCGCATGAACCGGTCACGGCCTTGAACCAGCTCGCCAATGATGTTGTCGTTGCGCTGGATCGTTTCCGCGCGCCGCTCAATGAAGCGGAAATTGCCAAGCGCCGTCCCGAACGCCTGAGCGAAGCACAGCGTCACAATCTGGAACGCTGGGGCTATCCATATGTTTTTGAAGAGTTCCGCTTCCACATGACCCTGACTGGTCCGGTTGCGGAAGGCGACCGCGCACGGATTGAGCGTCGGCTGGAAGAATTCTTCGCGCCGCTTCTCAACGATCCGGTCGAGGTTGCGAATCTCGCTTTGTTCGTGGAACCTGAGAAGGGCGCGCCCTTCGAGATTCATTCGCTGCATCCGCTGACGGGTGGAGCCACGAAGACGCGGACCCAGCGGGCGGTGGGGAGGCCCTGAGCGATGACCAGTGAAACTATCCTGCGTAACGCGCGTATCGTTCGCGTAGACGATGTCATCGAAGGTTCGATCAAGCTCGTTAACGGTCAGATTGCCGATATTGCCAGCGGGCCGTCATCGGTCGGCGAAGACATGGAAGGCGACTTCCTGACGCCAGGTCTGATCGAACTGCACACCGACCATCTCGAAGGGCATTATGCGCCGCGTCCGAAAGTGCGCTGGAACCCGATTGCCGCCGTGCAGGCGCATGATGCGCAGATTGCCGCTTCCGGCATCACCACCGTATTCGACGCCTTGCGCATCGGTCTGGATGATGATGCGCAAACCGGCATCGACGACATGCTCAAGCTTTCTACGGCAATAGCAGAAGGCCGTGCGGCGGGTCGGCTGCGTGCCGACCATTTCCTGCATATGCGTTGCGAAGTGTCTGCGCCCGATTGTCTTTCGGCCTTTGAACGTTTCGGCAGTCATCCGTTGATCAGACTGGTCTCACTGATGGACCATGCACCGGGACAACGGCAATTCACCAATCTGGACGCCTACAAGGCTTACTTCCTGGGCAAGAACAAGCTGTCGGAAGAAGAGTTCCGGATTTATTGCGAGCGCCGCATTGGCCAGTCGCAGATCTATTCCGCTAAGACGCGCAAGGCGATTGCCGATCTTTGCCACGAACGCGGCGTGATCCTGGCAAGCCATGACGATGCGACGCTCGATCATGTTGCCGAAGCGCGTGAACAGGGCATTCGCGTTGCCGAGTTTCCGACCACGCACACGGCGGCCAAAGCCTCGAAGGAATCCGGCATGTCGGTGCTGATGGGCGCGCCGAATGTGGTTCGTGGCGGCTCACATTCGGGCAATGTTTCGGCGCGAGAGCTGGTCGAGGCTGGGCATCTCGACATTATCTCATCGGATTATATCCCGGCGAGCATGATGCAGTCGGCATTTTTTCTGGCCGATGTGCTGGCCCATGCTCCAAATGCGGTTTCATTGCCACAGGCTATTCGTCTGGTTTCGAAGAACCCTGCGCAGGCTGTGGGCTTTGATGATCGTGGCGAAATAGCCGAAGGCAAGCGCGCCGATCTGGTGCGTGTTCAGGTGGCCGAACATGTGCCGATCATCAAGACAGTTTGGCGCGAGGGGCGGCGGGTCATCTGATTCCGCCGCACACAGCCGTCGTTTGACGAAAAATTTGGTTATCCGACCGAAACGGTCTCACCGACGGCAAGGCTAAGCTTGCCGTCGTCGGCCACGCTCAGCGCCAGCTCGCGATAGCTGTCGATGCTTCGATGCGAGGTTTCTGGGGAATGTGGGTGCGTTGCCGTGACGACAACCACGCAAGCACCGGCTGATTCTCCGGCGACGATGCCCGCCGGCGCGTCTTCGAACACCAGACAACGGTGCGGATCAAAGCCGAGCTTCTTCGCGCCAAGCTCGAAGCATTCCGGGCTCGGCTTGCCGCGTTCAACATCTTCCGCCGAAACGATGGTCTTCGGCAGCGGCAATCCTGCTGCCTTGATGCGACGACGGGCCAGCTCGAGTGGAGCAGATGTCACAATCGCCCAGCGGTCTTCCGGCAGCGTGTTCAGGAAATCGCAGACACCGTCGATTGGGACGATGCCATCCAGATCGGCCATTTCTGCTTCCAGCAGGATTGCAGCTTCCTGATCAGGGTCGAGACCAATATCGAGACGACGAACCGTGTCGACCGCGCGCACGCCGTGAATTGTCGGCAAAAATGTAACCGGATCGATCCCGTGACGCTTGGCCCATTCTCCCCAGACGCGCTCGGTTGCGGCGATGGAGCTGAGGATCGTGCCGTCCATGTCGAACAGGAAGGCATCGAAGGTTTTGCCGAAAGGGGAAAGGGAGGTCACGCCGGATTTCCTTGAATAAATGAGAAAAGAATCGGAAGGAACGCTTTAGAACGCGATCATAATGCGCAAATGCGTCCAAAGTCACAGCCTCTCGACATATAACGGCACTGGTTGGCGCTGAGCACGATAAAGTTCTATATAGAAGCATCGAGAAACCCAAGCCGCAAAACTTGAACATTTCGCGCAAGTGTGGCTTTTTGCGCCGTTCCGATACCCGATTGCTTGCAATCGGGCCGATTAGTCTGAAACGCTCCATGAATCGCCTTCTTAGGATTTATGTCTAAATGTCTGATGTAAAATCGAAAAATCGCAACTACCCGGACTATCGCTTCGCCGTTGCGCCGATGATCGACTGGAGTGACAGACATTGCCGGTATCTTCACCGGCTCTTTTCAAAGCGTGCTTTGCTTTATACGGAAATGGTTGTGGCGGATGCGGCGATCCATGGTCCGCGCGAACGGTTGCTCGGTTTCGATGCGGCAGAACACCCAATCGCCTTGCAGTTGGGCGGGTCTGACCCAGCCAAGCTGGCGGAAGCGGCGAAAATCGGGATCGGCTTCGGTTATGATGAGATCAACCTGAATGTCGGCTGCCCATCGGACCGCGTGCAGTCGGGTACATTTGGCGCTTGCCTGATGCAGACGCCCGAAATCGTGGCGCGCTGTGTCGAAGCGATGAAAAGCGTTGTTTCTGTCCCTGTCACGGTCAAGTGCCGTATTGGCGTCGACGATCAGGACCCGGAAGTGGCGCTGGATGCGCTCGCTGATCTGGCGCTTGCCGCCGGAGCCGACGCCCTGTGGGTGCATGCGCGCAAGGCATGGCTGAAAGGTCTGTCGCCGAAGGAAAACCGCGAAATCCCGCCGCTCGATTATGATCGCGCCTATCGGTTGAAGGCGCGTCTCGGTAATGTTTTCATCGGCATTAATGGCGGTATTACCACGCTTGATGAAGCAAAAACCCATCTGGAACATATGGACGGGGTGATGCTCGGGCGCGCTGCCTATCACAATCCAGCCTTGCTGGCGGACGTGGATGCCCGTCTGTTTGGCGATGAACCCGTTTCGGTTGATATGGCGGATATTATTGAGGCCATGTGCGAATATACCGACCGGCATATCGCATCGGGCGGCAGGCTTTCGCATGTCAGCCGTCATATGGTGGGTCTGTTCAGCGGCCTGCCGGGTGCCCGCCGCTGGCGTCAGATGCTGTCCACCGACGCGACAAAGCCGGGTGCTACCAGCGACGTGCTGCGTGAAGCCTATGCGGAAATAACTGAAGCTAGCGCCGAAGCAGCTTAATCGATCAGGATCAACTGGTCGCCGCGCACCGTAAAGCCGCCCAGCGTTTGCAGGAAATTCATGCCGAGCAGACTGCCGGTCATCAGGCCTTCCTTGGTGACCATGGCGCGAACATCGTGGCGCTCAATGTCGCCGATTTGCAAGTTTGCTATGGTGATGCTCGCCGCAGAAGCCGTGCCATTGGCAGTCATCACCGGCACGTTATAGTTTGGCGACGCCGTATCGAGGCCAGCGCGTTCGGCGTCTTCCTGTGAGAGGACGACCGAAGAAGCGCCTGTATCCACCAGAAAATGCACGCGCGCGCCGTTGACGCGGCCATTCACTTCGAAATGTCCGTTGGAAGACTTGGCAAGCGTGACCGTCACAGCGCCTTCGGCGTTTCGTCCGGAAATCGAACTGCCGGGAATAAGGCCCGCAGTGATGCGGCTCGCCGCCTCCTGAAGATCGTAGCGATACTGATAGCCCGCGACGAGGCCGAGAATAATCACCGCCCAGACGGCCATATTGCGCGCGAAATCCGAAAGCTTGATGCCGGAGCCGAGCAAACCCGCGGCGAGCACCACGCCCCATATGCCGAGATAGGCTGCGCGAGCGAAGACATCATTGTCGAGCCCCATCGTGGTGCCGCTGTCATTGTTGGACATCAGCAACAAAGCGACGATTGCGACAGCGGCAATAACGAGCCAGAAAAAACGCCCCATCAGCCTACTTTCTTTTCAATGAGAATTTCATGACGGTCGGGCAGAAGCGATAGTACCGTAATCTGCTCTTCGGCGGTCATGTGCGACCAGCGTGTAATTTCATCAAGCGTGCGCGCGCAACCAAGGCAAAAGCCGGTTTCAGCGTCCATCGTGCATATCAATATGCAGGGTGATTTGATTGTCGCCGTGTTCATGAGTGAAATGTGGTTGCATTACAGGGCCATGACAAGCCCGATTAACACCGCAAGGGAAGCGATTTGTTGGGCCGCGCCCAAGGTGTCGCCCGTCTGGCCGCCGATTTTCGACATGCAAAGCCGGGCAAAGCCGACGAGCAGCAGCGTCACAAGAACAAGCGCGTTGATGACGGACAGAACGCCGCCTGAAGGGATCAGTCCGACCGCCATGATCACGAAGCCGAGTGCCGCGCCGCAAACCACGGTTTCCCAATTTGGCGCACCAACGCTATCGGCAAGCCCGCCGGGACGGGCGGATGGCAGGCTATGCCAGAAGGCGAGCATGGCAGAACGGCTTGAGGCTTCGCTCGCGATCAGCGCAAGCAGCGCATAGCAGGGGCCAGCGCGCTCAATAATGGCTGTCAGCAGAGAAACCTTGATGCCGACCCAAATGATGAGTGTGAGCGCGGCAAAGGTGCCGATGCGGGAATCTTTCATGATGTCGAGGCGACGCTCCGGCGTTGCTCCGCCGAAGAAGCCATCTGCCGTGTCGCCAAGCCCGTCTTCATGCAATGCGCCGGTCATGGCTGCCAGCGCGCCGACTGCGATAAATCCGCAGGCGAGGGCAGGCAGATGCAGGGAATTGGCGATCATCAGCGCGATGCCTGTAATCAGGCCCAGAACAGCACCGGCAAGCGGGAAGGCGCGTGCATTGCGCAGCAGCGAATCGTCCGTGTTCTCGAACCAGCTTTGCGGAAGCGGAAGGCGGCTCAGAAAGCCGAGCGACCGGATTGTATCGCCTATGAAACCATTTCGCTGCAAATGACTGCTCCGCAACACTTTATCGCCCACAGGACTGTTTTAGGGCTCGCGATATTTCGCCTCAAGGGCCATCGGCTCGAAGAGGTGATTTGAAAAATTGTGTGAGTGCTTATAGGACGTGCCAAACAGATTTGCATCTCCCATGATCGATTGGACTGAACGATATGAGCGCCAGTGGCCTTCCCTTTGACGATTTTCGTGAACTGATCCGCAATCTGCCCGGTCCCGATCTGGGTGCGGAAAGGGCAGTGCGCGAGCGCGAGGTAACTTTGACCAAGCCTGCCGGTTCGCTGGGACGCCTTGAAGACATCGCCGCCTGGCTTGCCGCCTGGACGGGCAAGCGCACGCCGCAGATCAATCGCCCGCTGGTCGCAGTCTTTGCAGGCAATCACGGCGTCACGGCAAAGAACATTACGCCGTTCCCGTCCAGCGTTACGGCGCAGATGGTTGAGAATTTTGCGGCAGGCGGTGCGGCGATCAACCAGATCTGCATTGCCAATGATCTGGGACTGAAGGTTTTCGATCTGGCGCTGGAACATCCGACAGCCGACATCACCGAAGAACCGGCCATGGATGAGCGCACCTGCGCGGCGACTATGGCATTTGGCATGGAAGCGATTGCCGGTGGCACCGATCTTCTCTGCATTGGTGAAATGGGTATCGGTAACACGACCATTGCGGCGGCGATTGCACTCGCATTGTTTGGTGGTACGGCGGAAGACTGGGTTGGACCGGGCACGGGCTCGACGGGCGATCTGTTGCAGCGCAAGCTTGCAGCGGTCCGTCAGGCGGTTGCCTTGCATCAGGCGCATCTGAAAGACCCGCTTGAAGTGCTGCGCCGCCTCGGTGGCCGTGAAATCGCAGCCATGGCTGGCGCCATTCTGGCCGCCCGCATGGAAAAAATCCCGGTGATTATCGACGGTTTTGTGGCGTCTTCGGCTGCTGCCATACTTTATGCCGCAAATCCGGAAGCAATCGACCATTGCCTATTCGGCCATGTATCTGCTGAGCCGGGCCATCGCCTGCTGCTGGCCAAGCTTGGCAAGGAGCCGCTTCTCGATCTCGGCATGCGTCTGGGCGAAGGAACGGGTGCTGCACTTGCTGCCAGCATCGTCAAGGCGGCTGCACAATGCCACAGCGGTATGGCCACCTTTGAACAGGCTGGCGTCGCTTCAGCCAAGCACTGATAAAAAGCCAAGCACAAAAAAGCCCGGCATTGCCGGGCTTTTTCATTTCAAAGTCTGGGAGGTCAGTTATTTTCCTTGTCCAGCACCATGTAGTCGAGCGGCAGTTCAGTCGTGTACTTGATCTGCTCCATCGCGAAGGATGACGACACGTCGCGGATTTCGATCTTGCTGATCAGCCGCTTGTAGAAGGCGTCATAGGCCGCAATATCCGGCACTGCGACGCGCAGAAGATAATCGACATCGCCGCTCATGCGGTAGAATTCGATAACCTCGGGGAATTCCTGCACCACTTCCGAGAAGCGCTTGAGCCATTCATGGCTATGCGAGCTGGTGCGCACCGATACGAACACCGTCACACGCGCATTGACGCGGATCGGGTCGAGGATCGCCACACGGCGCTTGATGACACCATCTTCTTCAAGCTTCTGGATACGACGCCAGCAAGGCGTTGTGGAAAGGCCAACCTTCTTGGCAACGTCTGCCACTGCCAATGTTGCGTCTTCCTGCAATAAGCGCAGTATTTTTCTGTCGAGCCTGTCCATGCGTTTCCGTTCCCGGTTTTAGAAATCGTTTCCCGAACTTTGCGAGTGTGCGAAACGTCATACCTTATGATGTGCTATTGACAGAAGTTACAGGAAAAATATTCTTATGAGAACCGATCTTGTAAAATTTATTTATCGTCGTTGATGAGGCTTCGGACTTTTGCCTGAACAATAGGCACAACCTCTTCGTCGAACCACGGATTACGCTTTAGCCAGCCACTATTGCGCCATGAAGGATGAGGCAGCGGAAGCACGATGCGTCCGACCTTATTCGGCGTTTCAATGAAGTGCCGCCAGTTTTTCACGGTTTCGGTCAGATTACGTCCGCGATAGTCGGGAAGATGGTAAGCCAGCGCATATTGCCCCACCACCAGAACGAACTCCAGTTGCGGCATCGCGGCAAAAACGCGGTCATGCCATGTCAGGCGGCATTCGCGGCGCGGGGGCAGGTCGCCGCCATGTTTGTCATAACCGGGAAAGCAGAAGCCCATGGGAACGATAGCAAACCGGGCTGGATCGTAGAACTCCTCGCGGGTCGTTCCGAGCCATTGTCGAAGGCGGTCGCCAGATGGATCGTTGAACGGCAGGGACGTATTATGCACGCGGATACCGGGCGCCTGTCCGCAAATAGCAACGCGCGCCGTATTGGAGACAATACAGACAGGATTGGGCTCATGCGGCAGCGGCGGCTGAAACAGCGGCTCATCGCGGCAGATGCGACACGCTTTGATCGACTGACTGAGCGTGTTCAGGTCTTCCATGAAGCTTCGCTCCGGATTTTGGGATGTCGTCATCGGAAGTAATTGATGAGGGCGGTGATACGCTCTTTAATATAGTGAGTGAACGCGCCGATACTATTGCGCCCATGGTTCGTCTGCGCGTTATCGTCCTGTCGCGGATTTTCCTTTCGCCATGACGAGGGCTTTTCGAAGCGGCCAGCCCAGATGCCGCGACCATTTTTGCGGGCGTCCGCTTCCTCGCGTTCATAATCGCCATAGGCAATCGCCCAACCCTGTTGAACCATCCAGCTATTCAGATCGGTTTCGCCGAGGTAACAACGCGCCAGATCGCGACCATAGCGGTCGAAGCCTTCAGTCTCGCACCGAATCGGCGTTCTTCCGATTCTTGCCCGCAAGAAATTGCGAGCCTCCGTGCCGCAATCGTAGCTGACGCCGTTTCGCTCGCAGATCTGCGCCATCTCCGGCGCATCAATGCCCTTCAGGCGAATATGCACCTTGTTTATGATCACCGTATCCCCATCTATCACGTAGACGGGGCCGTCGCGCGTTTCGGTCGGACGCTTTTCATCCGGCAGGTATGAAATACCGACTACAATCGCGGAAAAGAACAATAAAGTCAGTATGATGCTACGAATTCCTCCAATTCCGCTTCGGCGGGAACCGGAGGTATATCGCCTCTGCGGGCGCCTATAGGGGCGTCTAAAATTGCGCATGTGATCCGGTTGGTTCCAATCGTCTGTGTCATAGGCGTTCTATTCTATGTGTCCGCCAGACGGAAACAATCACCATCGCTTTGTTCGATGGGGTACACGTTTCGACGCGCAACAACAGTCGGTTTGTTGTCAAACGGCAACAGTCTTTACCGTTACTTTAGGCTACAAAGAACTACGGTCATTTTTGCCTATTTCCCGCCACAAAGGGACATCATCCGTCAAGGAAAGGCAAAAGCCGTCAAACAATCAGGAGCGAATGGCTCCCGCAGGATTAGGCAGGAATGAGCAAGAGCGCGTTGTTGCAGAGCAAACAGATTGCAAGCAGGGGAAACCTTGCCGACGCTGCTCCGATTCCTTCCAATGGTGGTAAGGCTTTTTTCGGCCAAGATCGGGTCTCAGTCTTGACGAAAAGCGTGGCTATTCTGCCTTCAATGAATTCTTTCTCCACGATTTGTGCCAACTATTGTGAAAGACCGGCGTTGTGATGCGTAGTCGCAGTTTTTCATATCCTGTTCTTGCCATGGCTGTTGGTTTGGCCATCGCCTGCAACAGTGCCTTTGCTTTTGATCTGAACGACGATTCCGAAAAGTCGCGCAGCCCGTTCGAACTCTTCAAGTTCGGCTTCTCCGCCTACAAGAACGGTCACAAGGACGAGGCGATCAAGGCGTTGCGTTATGCCGCCGAGCGCGGTCATCAGGGTGCAAAGTGGAAACTGGCCCGCATGTATGCCGATGGCGATGGCGTGGCCGAAAATGACTACGAAGCCTACAAGATTTTCGAAAAGATCGTGCGTGAAGGTTCCGAACCCGGTTCAGAGAACGATTCCTATGTGGCTGACGCGCTGGTTGCGCTCGCTGGATATGTGAAGCGCGGTATTCCGGGTACGCCGGTGCGCGCCGATCTGGGGGTCGCCCGCGATCTTTATGTGCAGGCCGCATCGAATTTCGGTGATTCTGCTGCCCAGTTCGAGCTTGGCAAGATGCTCCTGTCCGGTGAGGGCGGAGAGCGCAATTCGGTTCAGGCTGCACGCTGGTTCCAGCTGGCTGCCAACAAGGGCAATGTCAGCGCTCAGGCCATGCTTGGAAATATGCTGTTTCAGGCTGGCAAGACCGTGCGCGGGCTGGCCTTCATGACGGCCGCCTCTGAACGTTGCGCAGCCGAGGATTGCACCTGGATACGCGAAATGCAGGAACAGGCTTTCTCGATTGTCGGTGAGGCTGATCGCCGGAACGCCGTGGCTCTCGCCAGTGATATGACGACCAAGGGTTCGTTTTAAACCGACAGCGTGACCGTTACCGGTACGTGATCCGACGGCTTTTCCCAGGCACGAACGTGCTTTTCAATATCGGTCGATACGAAACGATTGGCCGCTTCTGGCGACAGCATCAGATGATCGATGCGAATGCCATTGTTTTTCTGCCAGGCGCCTGCCTGATAATCCCAGAATGAATAAATACCATCATCGTCGGTCGCCGCGCGAATAGCGTCGGTGAAACCGAGATTTTCGAGCTTGCGGAATGCCTGCCGGGATTGCGGCTGGAACAATGCATCGCCAAGCCATGCCTGCGGGTTCTTCGCGTCCTGCGGCTCTGGAATGACGTTATAGTCGCCAGCCAGCACAAGCGGCTCCTCAAGCGCCAGACGATCCTTCGCCCAGGCTTCCAGACGCTGCATCCAGGAAAGCTTATAAGGAAATTTCTCTGTATCGATCGGGTTGCCGTTCGGCAGATAGAGCGACACGACGCGGATGACGCCTTTATCGGTCGAATAGACGCCTTCGATAAAGCGAGCCTGTTCGTCGCTGTCATCGCCGGGCAGGCCACGATTGATCTCGTCGGGTGACTTCTTGGAAAGAAGCGCGACGCCGTTGAAGCCTTTCTGGCCATGGGTCTCGACGTGATAGCCAAGCGCCTCGATCTCAAGCCGAGGGAACAGTTCGTCCACCGACTTGATTTCCTGCAGGCAGGCGATATCGGGCGAAGACTCCTTCAACCAATGCTGAAGGTTCTCGATGCGTGCCTTGACGCCATTGATGTTCCACGTAGCGATCTTCATGGTTCAATGATTAGGCGCTTGGGCGGGTGAGGGCAAGCACGGCGCAGGCCTCATCACAGAAATTGCTGCTTGGCGCATTTTTCAATGCCTGATGCATTTGTATTGTCACCATTGCGTTCCTATCTCGGACTTATTGGAGCCAGACAGGAGATAACAATGTTCGACGCCAAGAAACTTCTCGATCAGTTTTTAGGTTCGCAGATACCGGGCATGTCGGGGAGTGTGAAGGATAAAGCCGGACAGGTCGGTGATCTCGCCAAGAAAAATCCGCTCGCCAGCGGCGCTATCGCTGCCGCAGTTCTTGGCACCAAGACGGGCCGCAAGCTAGCAGGCAATGTCGCCACCGTTGGCGGCATCGCGGCTATCGCCGGTCTCGGCTATCTGGCCTACAAGAATTACAAGTCCGGCCAGTCGCCGCAAACGGCGGAACAGCCGGTTGCCAAGGAGCAGGAGCTTCTTCCGCCTCCACCCGCCGATTCGCCGTTTCATCCGCAGTCGCCAGCCATGAGCAACAGTTTCGCCCTGACGCTGATCCAGGCGATGATCGCTGCCGCAAAGGCGGACGGCCATATCGACGATGCGGAACGTGCGCGAATCATGGAGAAGCTTCAGATTTCTGGCCTTGATGACGAGGCAGAAGCTTTCTTTCAGAAAGAACTGGCAGATCCGGTCGATCTCGACGCGCTGGTCGCTGCCGCGCAGACGGAAGAGCAGAAGGTGGAGCTTTATACCGCCTCGCGTCTGGCCATTGATCCTGACACCCGGGCTGAGCGCGGTTATCTCGATATGCTGGCCGGGCGTCTCGGCCTGCCGGATGCGCTGGTGGACCATATCGATACGACGGTTGCTTCGGTCAAAGTCTGACAAAATAAAACCGGCTGCCATGAGGCAGCCGGTTTAATTCCTCGTCGCGCATTTCGGTGCGCTTAAATCGCGAAACTCGTGCCGCAGCCGCAAGACGCAGTCGCGTTCGGGTTGCGGATCTGGAACGATTGCCCCATCAGATCGTCGACGAAATCGATTTCCGAACCATCCATATAGGGAACCGAAATCGAATCGATCAGAACTTTCGCCCCGAGCTTTTCGATGACGATGTCGTCCTCTGTCTGTTCATCGACCAGATCGTACTTGTAGGAAAAACCGGAGCAGCCGCCACCTTCGACAGAAACGCGCAGCGCGGTCTTGTCCGGTTCGGAATTGAGAATTTTAGCGATCCGCTTTGCGGCGGAATCGGAAACGGTAATGCCTGTCATCGGTCTCGTCCGTTTGCAGTTGCTGGGCCAGAGCAGGATTTTCCCCGGTTGCCCGTTATCGCAGACTTGCCTTCATATTCCTCTGATAGCTATGAACGCTACCGATAGAAGTCAATGTCGGCATAAACATAGTGTAATCATATTACAGTGAAGGATGCATCGCAATGTCGCTGGAAGGAATAGGCTTTGGTTATCGTGAGCGCGCGCCCTATGCCTGCGATCCGATCTCAAGCCGAGGGCGGCTGGTGCCGGAACCGGAAAGCCCGACGCGCACCCCGTTTCAGCGCGACCGCGACCGTATCATCCATTCCACTGCCTTTCGCCGCCTGAAGCACAAGACGCAGGTTTTCATCGCGCATGAAGGCGACCATTACCGCACGCGGCTGACGCACACGATTGAAGTGGCGCAGATTGCGCGCGCGCTGGCCCGCGCACTGCGGCTGGATGAAGATCTCGCCGAAGCCGTCGCACTGGTGCATGATTTTGGACACACGCCTTTTGGTCACACCGGCGAAGATGCACTCAACGAGCGCATGAAGGATTACGGCGGTTTCGATCACAACGCCCAGTCGCTCCGGATTGTCACCAAGCTTGAGCATCGCTATGCGGATTTCGACGGTCTCAACCTGTCCTGGGAAACGCTGGAAGGGCTGGTGAAGCACAATGGCCCGCTGGTCGGTCCATATGCTGTGCATTCGGATGAGCCGGTGCCGCAGCCCATTCTGGACTTCAACGAGCGCTACGATCTGGAACTGGGACGCTTCGCCAGTCTGGAGGCGCAATGCGCCGCGATCGCCGACGACATCGCCTATAACGCCCATGATATCGATGACGGCCTGCGTGCGGGCCTGCTGACGCTTGAGGCGCTGGATGAAGTGCCCCTGACGAAGCGGCTGCTTGATGTGGTGCGTGGGCGCTATCCCAATCTCGATGCCGTGCGCACGGGACATGAACTGGTTCGCAGGCAGATCACCATCATGGTCGAGGATGTGATTGCCGAAGCCCAGCGCCGTCTGGCCGAGGCGCAGCCGCAGAGCATTGCCGATATCCATAACCAGTCGCAGTCGCTGGTGGCGTTTTCACCAACGATGCGTGACGAGGAAAAGGTGCTGAAGCGGTTTCTTTTCAAGAACCTCTATTTTCATAACAGCGTCGTGGTGCGCCGACAGGCGGCAGACAAAATTGTGCAGGACCTGTTCGATGCCTGTTTTGCCGACCCAATGATCATGCCGCCCGAGTGGCAGTCGGGCTGCGAAACGCTCGATATCCCGTCGCGTGCGCGCCGTGTTGCCGACTATCTGGCGGGTATGACTGACAATTTTGCCGTGCGCGAACACCGACGATTGTTTGACCATACCCCCGATTTAGCTTAATCGGGGCCAACGAAGTGATTGCGAGGTCGAAAAGCCGTCTGCATCACAACTATCTAATAGAACGAGCCGACTCTGGAATACGCAGTCATAATTCCAGATGACAGCCTGACAGGACGGACCATGAATATCTTCGCAGATTTCGACGCACGTATCAAAAAGACGTTGCAAGATATTGATCTGAAACCGAAAGATGGTGGTGAACTCGATCTTTCGCGCGTTGGTGTCGAACCGCCGCGCGACGCGACCCATGGCGATATCGCGACCAATGCGGCCATGGTTCTTTCCAAGGCTGTTGGCCAGAACCCGCGCGAACTTGCGGTGCGTATCGCCGAAGCCTTGAAGAACGACGACGATGTCGAAACGGTCGATGTCGCCGGTCCGGGCTTCATCAATCTGCGTCTGAAGGCAACTTACTGGCAGCGTGAGCTTGCCGCGATGCTCAATGAAGGCACGGATTTCGGTCGCTCCAAGCTGGGCGCGGGCAACAAGGTCAATGTCGAATATGTTTCGGCCAACCCGACCGGCCCGATGCATGTCGGCCACTGCCGCGGCGCCGTTGTCGGCGACGTGCTGGCCAACCTGCTGAAGTTTGCGGGCTATGACGTCGTCAAGGAATATTACATCAACGATGCAGGTTCGCAGATTGATGTGCTCGCAAGCTCTGTGATGCTGCGTTATCGCGAAGCGCTGGGCGAAATCATCGGTGAAATTCCGGCAGGCCTCTATCCGGGCGACTATCTCGTGCCGGTGGGGCAGGCGCTCGCCAAGGAATATGGCACGAAGCTTCTGGAAATGCCGGAAGCCGAAGCGATGGCTATCGTCAAGGAAACCACCATCAATGCCATGATGGCGATGATCCGCGCCGATCTCGAAGCGCTGAACGTCCATCACGATGTGTTCTATTCCGAACGTCAGCTGCATGCCGATCATGCCCGTGCGATTCGCAATGCAATCAACGATCTGACACTCAAGGGCCACGTCTATAAGGGCAAGATTCCGCCCCCGAAGGGCCAGCTGCCGGAAGATTGGGAAGATCGCGAACAGACCCTGTTCCGCTCGACCGAAGTGGGTGATGATATCGATCGTCCGCTGATGAAGTCTGACGGTTCCTTCACCTATTTTGCGGCCGACGTTGCCTATTTCAAGGACAAGTACGACCGCGGCTTCAACGAGATGATTTACGTGCTGGGCGCTGATCATGGCGGCTATGTGAAGCGTCTTGAGGCGGTTGCAAGCGGTGTTTCCGATGGTAAGGCCAAGCTCACCGTGCTGCTCTGCCAGTTGGTAAAGCTCTTCCGCGACGGCGAGCCGGTGCGCATGTCGAAGCGTTCGGGCGAATTCATCACCTTGCGCGATGTGGTCGACGAAGTGGGCCGCGATCCGGTGCGTTTCATGATGCTTTACCGGAAAAACGATGCGCCGCTCGATTTCGATTTCGCGAAAGTCACCGAACAGTCCAAGGACAATCCGGTGTTCTACGTGCAGTATGCATCGGCGCGTTCGCACTCGGTTTTCCGTCAGGCTGCCGACCAGCTGGGTCTCGCTGATCTGGATCGTGTCGCCATGGCGGCGCAGTTCGACAAGCTGACCGACGAGAGCGAAATTGCACTGGTTCGCAAGCTTGCAGAATATCCGCGTTTGATCGAAGCGGCGGCGACCCATCAGGAGCCGCATCGTCTTGCTTTTTACCTGTTTGACCTTGCCAGCGCGTTCCATTCGCAATGGAATAAGGGCACAGAGAACCCAGACTTACGTTTTATTAAGGTTAACGATCCAGACTTGTCATTAGCCAGGCTAGGGCTGGTACAGGTTGTTTCCGATGTTCTGACGTCTGGATTGACGATCATCGGGGCTGACGCTCCGACGGAAATGCGCTAGGATTGATCGACTGACCGGGAGCTCGTTAAGTCAAACGAAGCTCTTGAATGTGGTAGATCAAGTCTAAAAAGAGAAGACCGGGATGAACTGAAGGTGTTGGTTTATCCCGTTCTGGTCTTTAGGCGTAGGAAACTACCGTCAACTTTTGCCCACATTGCCTCGCTAATAAGCAATGTAAAGTGACGTCTTGCGGCGTCCAGGGTTTGAGTTAGGAACACACCATGACGGACAGCAGTGCAAATCCCCGTAATTACGGCGAGCGTCCGCTGCACGAAGACGATCCGCTGATGGAACTGTCGCGAATCGTGGACTTTGGCACGCCTCAAGGTGATCATTCCGCTTGGAACGAGCGCCAATCTCATGACCGGCCCGAGCCTGACTTCGATCCGGCGCTTGACCTTGAACGCGAGCTTCTCGGCGATTTCGACGATTACGCGCAGCCGGCAAGCCACAGCCAGCCCGTGGAACCCGAGCCGGAAGTCGCTCAGGATCAGCGCTATAGCGAACAGTATTATCGTGGCGCGGAACCGCTGGTGCATGAAGAAGATCTTGCTTCCGCTCTGGAAGAAGAACTCGATCTGCATCTGGATAATGGAGCATCCGTTCCGGCGCCCGAGCTGGGCGACTTCGAAGATGTCGAGCGCACTGAACCTGTTCAACAGTTCGATTATGCCGATTATTCGAGCGCCCGCGATTCGTTTGGCGATCCTTATGCGGCAGCGCAAAGCTCGGCCTATGACAATCGCGAATCGCTGGATGATGCGCAGGGAGGTCATGCAGCCGACCATGGCGCATATGATCCGACGATCTATCAGCCGGCTATTGAACCCCACGAAGAATCCTATCTGACGCAGACCGCGCAAAGCCGTGACTGGGATGTACAGGCCGTTGAGCCTGCCACGCCGTCTTATGGCGCTGAGCCTGCACGCCAGTCCATGTCGCTTGAGGACGAGCTGGAAAATCTGTTGTTCGGTGACGAGCCGCAGCCAGCAGCCGAAAACGATAGTGCCTATGGCTACCAGCCGGAGCCGGTATCCTATGCTCCGCAGGCCGCTGCATATGAACCAGAACAGGCCGTGTCCTACGCGGCTGCATCGGACCATGCCTATGCGGCAGAGGAAGAGGCTGAGCCTGCATTTGACGATTTTCAGCTGGATGAACTGCATCTGGATGAGCAGGCTTTTGAACAGCCGCATCAGCCGGTAGCCGCCGCACCTGCGGAAGAAGCCGTAGCCCGCACGGAACCGTCTGGTTATCCCTATTACACCCGTGGCAATTTTGCTTCGGGCGTTGCCGCGCAGATGCCGACGGCAGCAGCACAGCCGGTCGGTGAAGCCGAAGCGCCTTACGCTGCCTTCGCCACTCCGGAGCAGGCTTCTAACGAAGTCGCAGCGCAGGACGATGACTTTTCGTTCGACAATGATTTCTCCTTCGATGCCGCAGCATTCTCCGCAACGACCGCAGCGGAAGGTACCGACGACGATCTCTCGGATCTCGATGAACTGAGCCTGAGCGACGACGACTTCGGTTTCGAGCCCTCCGGTGATTACTCCGAATCGGAAGTGCTCAAGGCGACCGACGAAGAATTGCTTGGCGGCGATGATTTCTTCAATGAAGACGATCTCGACCTGCATGATGATAACGGCGCAACTGCAGCCGCGCCTGCCTATGCCCATGCGGTGCTTTCGGATGAGGATTATCGTCCGACGACATCGATGCCGCATTTTGCCAGCGCACAGCAGGCCGCCAGTGCACCCGCACCGGACGTGGAAACGCTGAGCGTTGCCGAAAACAAGGTTGAGCAAACCCATTCCCTCGATCTGCCGGAAGTCAATTACGGTGAAGAGGAAACCGCTGCTGGTCTTGGCGATCTCGAAGCTGAATTTGCCGAGGTCTTCAACACGGTTGGCGTTGATGAACTGAACACGCCTACCGAAGCGCAGAGCGAAGCCGACAAGGCCTTTGAGGATATTTTCCGCGAAAGCGCATCCAGCTATCTGCCGAATGCCGGTGTTGCTGCAGGTGCCACGGCAGCAGGCCTTGGTGCGGCCGTTGCCGCCGCTGCAAGCTCCTATGGCCATTCACAGCCGCGTCAGACTGGCGATTATAATGCAGGCGAGCAGGCTGGCAGCGAAGACGACTTCTACAATCATTGGGCAGCCCAGGGCGCTCAGACCGTCGAAGGCGGCGACTATGGCGCGCGTGCTGCCATGCAGCCCGAAGACGATCTCGGCAAAGCATCGGAAGCCTATCGCAATCGCCCGGTTCGCGGTCGTCGCGGCCTGATTCTGGCAAGTGTTGCCGGTGCTGCCGTATTGCTCGGCGGTATCGGATATCACTTCATGGGCGGCAGTTCGCAGGAGCCGGTCGTCATCCATGCCGACAATCAGCCAATCAAGATGCAGCCGGAAAACCCCGGCGGCGCGACGGTGCCGAATCAGGACAAGGCGGTCTATGATCGCGTTGCCGGCACATTGCCGAACAATCCGGAACAAAAGTCGCTGATTAACTCGGGTGAAGAGCCGGTCGATATTTCCGGCACCGACGATAATGAAGCCATGACCGATACGCCGGATTCGTCGGCTGAAAACGGTCAGGCCAATGCGGGTGCACCAAATGGACAAAACGCGCAGGAAAATGCGCCTTTGATCCAGCCGCGCGAAGTTGAAACCATGATCGTTCGCCCGGATGGCACGATCATGCAGCCGGAACGCGCTCCGGAACCGGCAGCACAGCAGACGGCCAACAACGGTGCGCAGCCTTCGGCACAGTCATCCGCTCCGGCTGGTGGCGATGAAATCGCGGCAATCGCTTCGGGCAGTGCCTTGCCAGAACCTTCCGCAAACGCACCGCAGGCCCAGCAGCCAGCCGCACAGGCGCCTGTCGCACAGGCACCGGCTGCCGAAACACCACGCCTCCCGGCGCGTGCTCCGGTTGTCCCGTCGCGTCCAGCTGAACAGCCGGTCAATATCGTTGGCAATGTTCCGCAGCGCACCCAGACGCAAGCGCCTGCTGCTGCCGCTCCGGTTGCCAATCAGCAGGTTGCATCGGCTGCCGGTGGCGCTGCAGGTGCAGGCGGATATTTCATCCAGATCGCATCCCAGCCTTCCGCTGAACTGGCGCAGAAGTCCTATGCCAACATGGCCCAGAAATACGCCAATGTGATCGGTGGTCGCAGCGTTGATATCAAGCGCGCCGACATTCCGGGCAAGGGCACTTACTACCGTGTCCGCGTTCAGGCTGGTTCGCGTGACGATGCCAACGCGCTTTGCGGTCGCTTGAAGTCGGCTGGCGGCAGCTGTCTCGTGACGCGCTAAGCCACGGTAACCAATGAGAACAGGGCGGCATGAGCCGCCCTTTTCATATGCACTATCGAGTGCATGGAATTTTAGTTAGAACAACTATCTAAGTTGCGGAAAAGACGAGGGATATTCGCATGAAACAGTGCAAGGCATGGATTGCCGGTGTGTCGGGTACGAAGCTTACGCCGGATGAGGTTGCCTTTTTCCGCGATGAGAGGCCGTGGGGCTTCATTCTGTTCGCCCGCAATGTCGAAAGTCTTGAACAGGTTGCCGAGCTGACCGCGCATATGCGCGATGTGACGGGCCGCGATCAGACGCCGGTTTTCATCGACCAGGAAGGCGGGCGCGTGCAACGCCTGCGTCCACCGCTGGTGCCGAATTATCCATCCGCTGGAGAGATTGGCGCGATCTTTGCGCGCGACCGTGAAGCGGGTTTGCGCGCCGCTTGGCTACATGCGCGTCTGCATGCCTTCGATTTGTTGAAGGTTGGCGTGACTTCCGACTGCTTGCCGGTTCTCGATGTGCCCGTCGAGGGCGCGCATGATGTGATTGGCGCGCGCGCTTATTCCAAGAACCCGCATGCGGTGGCCGAGATGGGCCGCGCCGCTGCCGAGGGCCTGCTGGCTGGCGGCGTCTTGCCGGTGATGAAACACATGCCGGGCCATGGCCGCGCCTTCGCAGATACGCATAAGGAACTGGCCCGTGTGAGCGCGCCGCTTAGCGAATTGCTGGCGCATGATTTCGTGCCGTTCAAGGCGCTGAATGATCTGCCCATGGCCATGACGGCGCATGTCGTGTTCGATGCGCTCGACCCAAAGCGTCCGTCCACTTTGTCGCCGACCGTGATCAACACGATCATTCGTGAAGTGATTCAGTTCGACGGTCTGATCATGAGCGACGATATTTCGATGAAGGCGCTTTCCGGTGAGCTGGGCGATATTGCCGATGGCATCATCGGTGCGGGCTGCGATATTGTTCTTTATTGCGCAGGCGTGATGGAAGAGCTGGTGCAGGTTGCCGCTCGCGTGCCGGTGCTCGAAGGCAAATCGAAGCGCCGCGCCGATCTGGCCGAAGTCTATGCAGGCGATCCTGACCTCTCCGACGAGGACGAACTGCGCGCCGAATTCAATGGTATGTTCGAAGCGATAGCGTAATCGTTAAAACTTGGTAAACTAGAGTTATGCGTTGCCCGGCATGGCCGGGCCGCGTGAGTGACGACTGCGCATCGAGAGGCTAAGCGGCTTGGCGGCATCAGGAAACAACACAGACGGAAAAGACGGTACGCTCGTGCCGATGGATTGGCTGTGGCAAAGCGATGCCGAACGGGCTTTAAGCGAACCGTCATTGCTGATTGACGTGCAGGGCTTTGAAGGCCCGCTCGATCTTCTTCTGCATCTGGCGCGCAACCAGCGTGTCGATCTGGCGCGCATTTCCGTTCTGGCGCTGGCCGAGCAATATCTCGAATTTGTCGAGCGAGCCCGGGCAGTCCGGCTTGAGCTTGCAGCCGACTATCTGGTTATGGCGGCGTGGCTCGCTTATCTCAAATCCAAGCTGCTTATTCCCAAGCAGCAGGGTGACGATGGCGAGACCGGCGAGGAGCTTGCGGCATCCCTGCAATTCCGCCTGAAAAGGCTGGAAGCAATGCGTGATGCCGCTGCCGCTCTGGTCAACCGTAATCGGCTGGGACGCGATGTCTTCGCACGCGGTATGCCGGAAGTGGTGATGGTGGACCGCGCCAGCCAGTTCTCCGCGACGCTATACGATCTTTTGACGGCCTATGCCTCGCAGCGCCAGCGGCAGGCAGTGTCTCATGTCCAGATTACCAGACGTGCTGTTTGGTCTTTGAAGGAGGCGCGAGTCGCACTGGTGCGCCTGATGGGCGGCGATATCGAAGACTGGTTTTCGCTTGATCGCTTTCTGATCGACTATGCGCTGTCGCCGCAGGAGAGGGCGTCGGCGCTGGCAAGCTCCTTTGCCGCCAGTCTGGAACTGGTGCGCGAGGGCAAGCTGGAAGTCCGCCAGAATGCGCCCTTCGAACCAATTTATATGCGGGCCAAGCCCGGTTTAAGCGAATTTGACGAGGACGAGGATGTCTGAGGCTGAACGCCAGCTGGCGGAATTCGAAATGGATGATGAATTTGAGGAAGCACAGCTTCCGGCAAGTGGGCTGGCTGATCTGGCCCGCATTGTCGAAGCGATCATTTTTGCTTCCGCCGAACCGGTGTCGGAGCGGGCGCTTCAGGAGCGCTTGCCGCCAAATGCCGAGCTCGCCCCGATTTTACAACATCTCCAGAAGGTCTATGAGTCGCGCGGGGTGCATCTTGTGCAAGTCGGCGCGGCCTGGGCGTTCCGTACCGCGCCGGATCTGGCCTTCCTGATGAGCCGCGAGGCGGTGCAGCAGCGCAAGCTGTCGCGCGCCGCAATGGAAGTACTGGCGATCATTGCCTATCACCAGCCAGTCACCCGCGCCGAACTGGAAGATATTCGTGGCGTCGAAACGTCGAAAGGCACGCTGGACGTGCTGATGGAAACGGGCTGGATCAAACTGCGCGGACGTCGCCGCACACCGGGCCGTCCGGTGACATATGGCACGACGGAATCGTTTCTCGACCATTTCGGACTGCCGGAAATCCGCGATCTTCCAGGGCTGGAAGAGTTGCGCGGGGCAGGGCTTCTGTCTGCCCGTATGCCTTCGAGCTTTGCTGTTCCGATGCCGAATATCGACCCGGATGAACTGACGGATGAGGAAGAGCCGCTCGAGGATATTGATCTCGAAGATCTTGGTTTGCTTGCCCCCAAGGGGTAGGTCAGCGTCTGACTTCCTTATGATCAACAAGCGCTGCACATAAAGAGGACACATGCGACGAATAAAATCGTCACATCTGCCTTCACAGCTATACTTCCGTTTGAAAGATTGCTTGAAAGCGCTTAAATCACTATCGACATTGCAGGAACAGGCTGCGTTTAAGCGGCGATGAGAGGAATGAAATGGGTAGCTTTTCCATCTGGCACTGGCTGATCGTTCTAGCGGTTGTGCTGCTTCTTTTTGGCCGCGGCAAGATTCCCGAGCTGATGGGCGACGTTGCCAAGGGCATCAAGAACTTCAAGCAGGGCATGAACGACGAAGACGCCGCCAAGGATGCCCGGGACGATGGTCGCACGATCGACGCCAAGGCGGAAGAAACCGTCAATGACGTCAAGAAAACCACCAAGTCCTGATCTATCGGATCAAGAATGCTGCGTGTCGGAATAGATACGCAGCATGTTTGCCATCTGTAAAAGTGCGGTTTTCCGCCGAAAGACGGGACACGCGCGCAGTGCGCGGGGTATAAAATGCTCGATGTCGGTTGGTCTGAAATACTGGTCATTGCGATCGTGATGATCGTTGTTGTCGGCCCCAAAGATTTGCCGAAGATGCTTAGAGCCTTCGGTAAGGCGACCGCACGTATGCGCGCGACAGCCAATGAGTTTCGCAACCAGTTCAACGAAGCCTTGAAAGAGGCTGAGCTGGAAGACGTCAAGAACATCATCGACGAAACGCGCAAGCTTGATCCGCGCTCCAAGCTGACGCAGGTTTTCGATCCGATTCGCAGTGCAGGCGAAGACCTGAAATCGAGCATCAAATCCTCGACCTCAATGTCTCCGGCGACACCGGATACGGTAGCGGAAGTGACTACGCCGGTCGATGCGAGCGGAGCACCCGTTCCTGTGGCAGCGCCTGCGAAGGCAGAAGCTGTCGCGGAAAAGCCTGCAAAGGCGCCGCGCGCTCCACGCAAGACGACTGCAAAAGCAGCGCCTAAAGCCGCTTTGGCAAAAACTGAACCGGCCGCGCCGAAGGCTGCAAAGGCCAAAGCTGCGCCAGCAAAGCCAGCGGCTTCCAAGCCTGCTGTCGCGAAAACGGCTGCTCCCAAATCGACTGCAGCAAAACCCGCACCGAAGAAAGCTGCACCGGTCAAAACAGCGGACGCATCCAAGCCGGTTGCCGATAAGGCGATTGCTCCTGCCAAAAAGACCACCAAGAAGACAGGAACCAAAGCGTGACCCGTGACGAGGATGAAATCGAGCAGAGCGCAGCGCCCTTGCTTGAACACCTGATCGAACTGCGCCGCCGCCTCATCTGGGCCATCCTGGCAATTTTCGTGGCTTTCGCAGTCTGCTTCGCATTCGCAAAGCACCTCTTCAATCTGCTTGTCGTGCCCTACCAATGGGCCATCGACTGGGCAGGCATGGATCGTTCCAAGGCAGAGCTGATCTATACCGCGCCGCAGGAGTTCTTCTTCACGCAGGTGAAGGTGGCGATGTTCGGCGGTATCGTACTCGCTTTCCCGATCATCGCGGCGCAGATCTACAAGTTTGTTGCGCCGGGGCTCTATAAGCATGAACGCATGGCTTTCCTGCCATTCCTCATTGCATCGCCGATTTTGTTTCTGCTCGGCGGCGCGCTCGTCTATTTCTTCTTCACCCCGATGGTGATGTGGTTCTTCCTGGCCATGCAGCAAACGGGTGGTGCTGGCGAAGTGCAGATTTCGCTTTTACCGAAGGTTTCGGAATATCTGAGCCTCATCATGACGCTCATTTTCGCTTTCGGTCTGGTTTTCCAGTTGCCGGTCATCACAAGCCTCATGGCGCGTGTTGGTCTCGTGACTTCGGCGGGCCTTAAGGAAAAGCGTAAATATGCGATTGTGATCGCCTTCATCGTGGCCGCCGTTCTGACGCCGCCCGATCCGGCGAGCCAGATCGGTCTTGCCTTGCCGACGATCCTTCTCTACGAGATTTCCATTATCGTGGCTCGTATGATCGAGAAGAAGCGCGACGAAGCAGAGAACACAAAAGAAGCTGAAAACGACGCTTCTTCCTCCTGATCGTAGTCTACGATTTCCGCTGGCCGCAGTCTTTGCGGCCCGCTTCTGTTCAATTTCACGAAACGGCTTTTCCCATGCTCGACATCAAATGGATTCGCGAAAACCCTGAAGACCTCGACAAGGCGCTTGCAAAGCGCGGGGCAGGGCCGCTCTCGTCCGAATTGATCGCGCTCGACGAAAAGCGTCGCGAAAATGTCGGTAAAGTTCAGGCCGCACAGGAGCGCCGCAATGCCGCTTCGAAGGAAATCGGCAAAGCGATGGCTGAAAAAGATGCCGCCACTGCCGACAAGCTGAAAGCGGAAGTCAGCGAACTCAAGAATTTTCTTGCTGAGGCTGAGGAAGAAGAGCGCCGTCTGGTCAAGGAATTGAACGACGCTCTGTCGACGATCCCGAATGTTCCGCTTGGCGATGTGCCGCTTGGCAAGGACGAGGCCGACAATGTCGAGGTTCGTCGTGTTGGTAATCAGCGCAATTTCTCTTTCCAGCCGAAAGAGCATTATGAGCTGGGCGAAGCGCTTGGTCTGATGGATTTCGAGCGTGCGGCGAAAATCGCCGGTGCGCGCTTCACGATCCTGAAGGGCGGTCTGGCGCGTCTGGAACGTGCGCTCGGCCAGTTCATGCTCGATCTGCATACGACCCAGCACGGCTATACCGAAACCATGCCGCCGCTGATGGTGCGCGACGAGGCTGTTTATGGCACCGGCCAGCTGCCGAAATTCTCGGAAGACCTGTTCCGCACCACCGATGGCCGCTGGCTGATTCCGACGGCGGAAGTGCCACTGACCAATCTGGTTGCGGACGAAATCGTCGATGTGAAGACCCTGCCGCAGCGCTACACCGCGCTGACGCCTTGCTTCCGTTCGGAAGCCGGTTCTGCCGGTCGCGATACGCGCGGCATGCTGCGCCAGCACCAGTTCCTGAAAGTGGAAATGGTATCGATCACCGATGCAGACAGTTCGGTTGCCGAACATGAACGCATGACGGCCTGCGCCGAAGAAGTGTTGAAGCGTCTTGAGCTGCCGTTCCGTACCGTCGTGCTCTGCACTGGCGATATGGGCTTTGGCGCGCAGAAGACCTACGACATCGAAGTCTGGCTGCCGGGCCAGAACACCTATCGTGAAATCTCCAGCTGTTCGGTCTGCGGTGATTTCCAGGGCCGCCGCATGAACTCCCGCTATCGTCCGGAAGGCGAGAAGTCGACGCGCTTTGTCCACACCCTCAATGGGTCTGGCGTTGCAGTCGGTCGCGCGCTCATCGCCGTCATGGAAAATTACCAGCAGGAAGATGGCAGCATTCATATTCCTGAAGCACTGCAGCCATACATGGGCGGCCTCACGCGCATTGAAAAGGCTGCGTGACTCAGGATTTCAACAATTAGGACAGGAGTGAAGACGTGCGAATTTTGCTGACGAACGATGATGGTATCCACGCTGAAGGCCTCGCAGTTCTGGAGCGAATCGCACGACAGCTCTCGGACGATGTCTGGGTTGTTGCGCCGGAAACCGACCAGAGCGGTCTTGCGCATTCGCTGACCCTCTCGGAGCCGCTGCGTCTGCGCCAGATCGACGACACTCATTTCGCGTTGCGCGGCACGCCGACCGATTGCGTCATCATGGGTGTCCGTCACGTTCTGCCGGGTGCGCCTGATCTCATCCTGTCCGGCGTCAACTCCGGTGCGAATATTGCAGACGACGTCACCTATTCCGGCACCGTGGCTGGTGCAATGGAAGGCACGCTGCTCGGCATCCGCTCCATCGCTCTGTCGCAGGAATATGATTATGAAGGCGACCGCCGGATCGTTCCGTGGGAAACGGCTGAAACCCACGCACCGGACCTTATCCGCAAGCTGGTTGACGCCGGTTGGCCGGAAGGCGTTCTGCTGAACCTCAATTTCCCGAATTGTGGCGCTGATGAAGTGCAGGGCACGCGCGTGACGGCACAGGGCAAGCTTAGCCATGATGCGCGTCTCGATGAGCGCCGCGACGGTCGCGGCTTCCCGTATTTCTGGCTGCGTTTCGGTCGCGGCAAGGCTCCGGTCGCGGATGACAGTGATCTGGCAGCTATCCGTTCGGATTGCATTTCGGTGACACCGTTGCACCTCGATCTCACCGCGCATAAGGTTCGTGCAGAACTGAGCACAGCGCTTGGCCTTGAAGCTTGAAGCGGGGGAAAGCATGAGGCAGGCAACGTCTGAGCGGCCAAGGCTTTCGGACCGGGAAGGATTTGCATCCTTCGTCTTGCGCATGCGCGCGCGCGGCATTGATGATCCGCGCCTCTTTGCAGCCATTGAAGCAACGCCACGCCAGAGCTTTCTTGCTTCGGCGTGGTCACATCTTGCCTATAGCACCCGTACGGCGCCGCTCGATTGCGGTGAATATATCGAAGGCATTGACGATCAGGCGCGTGTGCTGGCTGCACTCAAGCTGGAGCCGGGCCATCGCGTGCTGGAAATCGGCACCGGTTCAGGCTTTACCGCCGCCGTCATGTCGTCGCTATCCGGCCGTGTTACGACGGTGGAACGTTATCGCAAACTTTGCGACCACGCCTTGCAGCAGTTCGTCTCGCTCAAGCGAGAGAACATTATGGTCAAGCATGCCGACGGTCGTCATGGCATGCCGGGCGGGCCGTTCGACCGAATCATTCTCTGGCTGGCTTGCGAAGAAGTGCCGCGCCATTTTGTGGAGCTACTCGCAACGCACGGTGTTCTCATTACGCCGATCGGCCCCGGTGACGGTGAACAGATCATGACGCGTATCTCGAAGGTCGGTAGCCGCTTCGAGCAGGAAAACCTCATGGTTGTCCGCTATCAGCCCTTCATTGAAGGCGTTTCTTCGGTTCTTTAGAGCGCATTCCGAAAAGTGTGAAACGGTTTTCGGATGAGATGTGCGTTAGAATAAATATCTAGAGCGCCGATCTGATTGAATCAGATCGGCGCTCTAAATTGCCATTTTCTAATCTTACCATGCCATCCATTCCGGTTTTCATCGGAAGGGTGGCTGCGCGCCAATGTTCGCTTATGGTGTTTAATTGGTGAATCTTTTTTCAAAGTTGGGTCGTTCTTAACCAGCGAGTAACATTAACGCGCTTTAATCGTCGTACTGAGTTTCGAGTATGGACGAGTTGAACATGCGTTTCCCAATTTTGCAGCATACGTCCGAACGTCTCCTGCGGAATGTCGCAATCGTTCTGATTGCCGGCTTTGGAGCCGGGTGCAGTTCCGATACGATGCGTTTCACCGACGGCATCTTTACCGGTTCGACGTCCAATCAGCGCGTTGCGCAACAGCCCACAGGCGATGTTTATGCGTCCGCCCCAATAGCGCCGGCTCCGCGGGTTTCCAGCGGAACGGTACAGCGTAATTCGCTGCCAGCACCATCTGCCGTTTCTTCCGCCCCGATGGCGGCACCGGTCGCAGCAGCACGTCAGTCGGTTCAGGCTCCTGTCGCAGCAGCCTCGACGCAGATGCAGAATCAGGTTGGTCAGGCCCGCGATATGGCAGCCAATCAGGTCAATGGCGCAGAGACCCGCGTGGCAAGCGCCGCGACAACGACCCACAACACCGTCAACGGTGCCAAGGAAAAGGTTCTGGGTCAGCTTCCGGCTACGCCGGGGCAGGGTGCACCCCGCCCGATGGACAACAACATCGCTGTTGTCCCGGCAGCCCCTTCGGTCAACGGCAAGAAGTCTTCCGCCACGACCGATATGGCTTCGGCAGGCGCGAACACCGCAACACCGCCTGCACCGAAGGGCGGCTATACGGTTCAGAGCGGCGATTCGCTGTTCTCGATCGCACAGAAGCATAACGTCCCGGTTGAAGATCTGAAGCGGGCTAACGGCCTCTCCAACGGCGCAATCCGCGTCGGTCAGACACTGGTGATCCCTGCCGCAGGTGCTGCTGCTGTAACGCAAGTTGCCGCTGTCACGCCGCAGCCAGTAAGCCCGGCCAAGGCCGCAGCTGCTGCAAACGATGCGGACGCCGGAAGTGTGAAGCCTTATACGCCGCCGCAGGCAAGCAACAAGGTGATCGAAGACGCCGAGAAGGATCAGGCCGCAGCGCCTTCCTCCACCGGCATCTCCCAGATGCGCTGGCCGGTTCGCGGTCGCATTCTGGCCAGCTTCGGTCAGCGTGATGGCACTGCAGTCAGCGACGGCATCGACATCATGGTTCCGGAAGGAACGTCGGTTAAGGCCGCTGAAAACGGCGTCGTCATCTATGCTGGTGATGGCCTGAAGGAATTCGGCCAGACGGTTCTGATCCGTCACGACAACGGGCTGGTTACGGTCTACGGCCATAACAGCCAGATACTGGTGCAGCGCGGCCAGAAAGTTCGCCGTGGCGAAGATATCGCCAAGTCGGGCATGAGCGGCAACGCGAAGTCGCCGAAGCTGCATTTCGAAGTGCGCAAGAATTCCTCACCGGTCAATCCTTCCAAATATCTGGAAAGCTGATCCGGAAAGGACAAGGCAAACAAAAAGGCGGGCTGAAAAGCCCGCCTTTTTGTTTATGCGCGTTTTTTACATAGCCACGCCAAGGCGTCCGGCAAGGTCCTGAACATATTGCCATGCCACACGACCGGAGCGATTGCCGCGTGTGGTCGACCATTCCAGAGCTTCTGCGTGAAGCTTGGCATTGTCGTAACTCAGTTTGAAATGGGCCGCATAGCCGTCGACCATGGCGAGATAATCGTCCTGGCTGCATTTGTGGAAGCCGAGCCACAGACCGAAGCGGTCCGACAACGAGACTTTTTCTTCAATGGCTTCCGACGGGTTGATCGCCGTGGAGCGCTCATTGTCAATCATGTCGCGCGGCATGAGATGACGGCGATTCGACGTTGCATAGAAAATCACATTGCCGGGGCGGCCTTCGACGCCGCCTTCAAGCGCTGCCTTCAGCGATTTATATGACGTGTCGTCATGGTCGAAGGAAAGATCGTCGCAAAACAGGATGAAGCGGTAATCCGTATCCTTGATCATGTTCATCAGCGTCGGCAGGCTGTCGATATCCTCGCGGTGGATTTCGATCAGTTTGAGCGGTTTCTGTGAGACGAGTTCGGCGTTGACGCTGGCCTGTGCGGCCTTCACCAGCGAGGATTTACCCATGCCGCGAGCGCCCCACAGTAGAACATTGTTTGCCGGATAGCCATTTGCGAAGCGACGGGTATTGTCTACTAGCTGGTCACGCACCAAATCTACGCCACGGATCAGGGAGATATCCACGCGGTTTACCCGCTTCACCGGATCAAGCGTCAGTCGTTCCGGCGCCCAGACAAAACAGTCTGCGGCGTTGAGGTCTGGCGTTTTGGCTTCTGGTGGCGCGATACGTTCGAGCGCGGCGATCAAACGGTCCAGTTTCTGGCTGAGTATGTTTTCGGTCGTCATTTCATGCCCCTAGTGGTCTTATTCCGACATTTGCTTCCCAGTGTTACAATCGGTCCCAGCGAATGTCAGAATCGAAAAGATCACCAGATGCTGTAAGACACGAGTGGTTTTTTCCAGTTTGACGTTTGAACAAGCGTTTGTGACAAACGGAATTCAAAGGTCAGATTCAATCCACTCGTCGTCGGCGAACGGCTTAACATGCCACAGCGGAGGCGAAAAGTGTGCGACCTTGGCGCAGGCGGGGTGATCGTCGGTTGCAATTGGCGCGCCAACCATTGTAATGCCCTTAACAAATTGTCTTCGAGACTTCAGAGGAGTTCCTAATGTTCGTAACACCGGCTTTCGCTCAAGCACCTGGCGGCGGCGCTTTTGGCCCAGACATGCTGATGAGCATTCTGCCGTTCATCCTGATCTTCGTCATCATGTACTTCCTCATCATCCGCCCACAGCGGACCCAGATGAAGAAGCGTCAGGAAATGCTGACCGCAGTTCGCCGTGGCGATACGGTTGTGACCGGCGGCGGCATCGTCGGCAAGGTGCAGAAAGTCGTCGACGACAATGAAGTCGAAGTCGAAATTGCCGAAGGCGTTCGCATCAAGGTTCTGCGCAGCACGCTGATGGATGTGCGCGTAAAGGGCGAACCTGTCGCCGATAATAAGAACAAATAATCTCTTTTTGAGATGAAACGGGCTCCGGTAAGTTTTTTCTAACCGGAGCCCGTGCAATATTCGGTCGGCGCCACCTGTTATAAGCGCGCTTACCTCAAGGCCGGAGAGCGGTGCGCATTCGTACCCCGGCATGCTCTGTCCAGGCCAAAACGGGCCAAGCTGAAACGGAATTGCTGCTCTATGCTCTATTTTTCACGCTGGAAATCGGCCCTGATCTGGTTGGCAGTACTCGTCAGCTTCGTCATCGCTTCCCCAAATTTTTTCTCGCGTGAAACGCTGGCAAATCTGCCCGGTTTCCTGCCGAAGAAACAGGTCGCACTCGGCCTTGATCTTTCCGGCGGCTCCCGCCTTGTTCTGCAAGTTCAAAATGCGGGCAAGAACGATGTGGAACGCTCCGCTGAAATCATGCGGCAGCGTCTGGAAGAGCTGGGTTACGGTCATCCCGTTGTGGAAACCGAAGCGCGCAACCAGATTCGCGTTGAAGTACCGGGCCTTTACGACGCGCAGCTTCTGAAAGACATTCTGAGTATTCGTGGCGATCTTTCGTTCCACGCTGTGGACGATTCCGTTTCGCCAGACGACGCCATTCGCGGCACGCCGCCAGCGGATAGCGAAATCGTCTATTCCTATGACGATCCGCCGGTCGGCTATCTCGTCAAAAAGCAACCAATTCTCACTGGCGCCAATATCACCGACGCGAAGGCAACGCTTTCTGCCGATGATAATGAGCCGGTTATCACCCTGACCCTCGATGATGCGGGCCGCAAAGGTCTGGCTGCCTTGACCGCCAATGCGACGGGCAAGAGCTTTGCCATCGTGGTCGATAATCAGGTCGTGTCTGCGCCGGTCATCAGCGAGCCGCTCGACACTGACGAATTACAGATTTCCGGTGCCTTCGATTTGCAGGCCGCCAACAACATGGCCGTTGTTCTGCGCTCCGGCACACTGCCGCAAGCCGTAACCGTGCTTGAAGAGCGCACCATCGCATCGGCCCTTGGCGAGGATTATGCCAGCGCTGCCGTGACGGCCGCACTTCTGGCTGCACTTCTCGTTGGCCTGTTCATGGTGCTGTCCTACGGCATTCTGGGCGTCATCGCGATGGTGGCGCTTGTGGTCAACATCATCATCCTGACTGCGGTCATGTCGCTGATCGGCGCTTCGATCAGTCTTGCCAGTGTCGCAGGCCTGGTGCTGATCATCAGCATGGCGGTTGACGCGAATATCCTGATTTACGAGCGTGTGCGCGAAGACCGACGCAAGGGCTATTCCGTCGTTCAGGCGATGGAATCGGGTTTCTACCGCGCTCTGTCGACCATCGTTGACGCCAATCTGACGACACTGATTGCCGCACTGGTTCTCTTCCTGCTTGGCTCCGGCACGGTGCATGGCTTTGCCCTGACCGTTGCAGTCGGTATCGGCACGACGCTGTTCACCACGCTCACCTTCACGCGTCTGCTCATCGCGCAATGGGTGCGGACGGCGAAGCCGAAGGAAGTGCCGAAGCGTCGCCTCAAGCTTGTGCCAACGGTGACGCATATTCCGTTCATGCGCCTGCAATTCATCACGCTCGGCATTTCGGTACTGGCCTGTGCGATCGTGGTGGCACTGTTTGTGAATATCGGATTCAATTACGGCATCGACTTCCGTGGCGGTTCGATGGTCGAGCTTCAGGCACGCAGCGGTGACGCCAATCTGGAAGACATTCAGGACCGTCTTTCCGAACTGAATATCGACAGTGCCCGCGTTCTGCCTGCCAAATCACCGCGTTCGGCGCTTGTGATCATCGGCAGCCAGGAAGTGGGAGACGACGCCGAACAAACGGTTGCCGTGAAACTGCGTGGCGAGTTCGAACAGGATTATTCGTTCCAGCGTGTCGAGGTGGTCGGCCCAACCGTTTCCGAACAGCTGTCGCGCGCCGGGATTCTGGCCGTTGTCCTGTCGCTGATCGGCATTTTCATCTATGTCTGGGTGCGGTTCCGCTGGCAGCTGGCGCTTGGCGCGGTGCTTTCGACATTGCATGATGTGGTCATTCTGGCAGGCATGTTCATCGTCTTCCGCATGGAATTCAATCTCTGGAGCGTTGCGGCAATCCTGACGATT